>Ga0208506_1000010_pt1 | contig 126740 bp, 116 predicted proteins | sample CryBogCBH29Jul08_FD_184616 | JGI IMG/M metagenome (GOLD analysis project Ga0208506, IMG submission 184616) | Freshwater microbial communities from Crystal Bog, Wisconsin, USA - CBH29Jul08 (SPAdes) | ecosystem: Environmental > Aquatic > Freshwater > Lake | place: Crystal Bog, Wisconsin, USA... | reverse complement strand
AGACCTCCAACCCCAAATCACCGACATCATCAACACCGACCTGACCAACCTCCCCACCTTCACCCACCACCTCTCCCAAGGCCACCACCCCATCTGCTAACCCCACCAGGATACAACTAGGGGACGACATTCATATCGTACAGTTGAGCACCCAGCAAAGGCTGGCAGGGCCCAAAATCCTGAAGCCTGTCAAATAGGGGACGACATTCATATCGTACAGTTGAGCACCCAGCAAAGGCTGGCGGAAGACCAAAATCCTGAAGCCTGTTCAAATCATCGCAAAAAACTCAATCTGCCCGGCAACTGTACGATGCTCTGCCTTAGCCTGAGCTTTTGCTTGTCCCTACAAATGGTCATCTATGCGTACTGGTATTCCCATAATTTTTTTACTTAAATTGTTTTACTGCAAAGGAAGTAGATAGGTCTCATAAAAACCGCTCGCAGGTATGATACAGCTCAGCATGTGGCGGAAATACGGCTTCAGAGCAAGCGTTTCAGCGCGTGTATTGATGGTGCATCACGCACTGCGTTGCGGCCTCCTTGGTGGCATCAAAGAACCAGTCAACCTCGGCAGAAAAAAATGCTTAATGTTCTTGGTGAAAGGATCAAAGACTTGGACATACAGGCAAAAGACCGGTACGGGTCGGCAAAGGTGGGGTTGGCTGCCGTCCACATTTCAGGTTCCAGTATGCCCACGAGCGAACGTCAAAAACGCCGGGCGGAGCTTTCTCCAAAACCTCGCGGAATTCGTCTTTGCCCACGATGCCTTGTAGCGCCTTTAAGTCTTCAACCGTACCAAAAGTCATAACATGCGCCAGAAAATGCACTGGATCAGTAAGTTCTTCCTCTGGTGTTTTGAACCAGACAACACGGCGGGCAACATTCAAAATGTCGGGAGTAATAGGCAAAGGTTTCATGGTGTGTGTCCGTACTCATCCTTACGTGTGACGTAGGGAGTTAGAATAGGAAGACTTGCTGGATCAACGGAATCAACGGCGACAGTCAAACGCTTTCGCACCTCTGCGGGCAATGTTGGAAGATCATCAAAAAAGGAAAGCGCCTTCAACGTAATCATGGGATTAAAGCTGCGCCCATAAACGACAATGCCAGAAGCTAAGGCGGTCGGTAAACCCACGCCATGTTGCAACAGCGCGTCAATATCAAGGTAATCTTTTACCTCAGCCCGTTTTTGCACAACAGCAACTTTTGTTCCTGCAATATCAAGCAATGATGCGACAAAAAGAAAGCGTCCCTCTGCCTGCTCACGTGGCGCTGCCTGTCCAAGGCCAAGACCTCCAAAAAAAGAGAGTAAAACGGGGCCATCACGATCAACGCGGCAAGTCAGCGTATTGAGGCCGACCTGAACACGCTCCGCTCCCTTGAGGTAGGAGATAGACTTTTCAGCAAACTACAGTATTGCGCCCGAGACCGATATTATCATCCCGGCAAGCGGCTTCTATGAATGGAAGCAAGCCGCTCAGATGGCAAAGCCATGGCTTTTGCCGGATTATGGGATATCTGGAAGGCAGACACCAGTGCAGCACCGATCGTGTCGTGCACTATTATTGCAACAGATGCCAACCGCGAAATGAAATTTGTGCACGATCGCATTTCAAAGAATCCGAATCGACCGCACATGATGTGAGCTGTTTTGACTGATCATACCGTTTAAAAAAAACTTACACAATCAACCTGTATAAATTATTCAAAAATCCGTAGATTGACCAGATTGATCTTGAAATACCATGTCTTAACCCAGAAACAGAAAAAAATGAGCGCAAAAGATACCGTTCTTGACGTGATGAAAAAAGAGGGCACTCCCCTCAATGCTGGCCGGATTACAGAAATCACCGGTCTGGACCGCAAAGAGGTCGACAAGGCTATGAAATCACTTAAAGATGAAGGGCTGATTGTTTCTCCAAAGCGCTGTTACTGGGAACCAAAGCAATAATTCAACGACCGCATCCACTCACTTAAGTCTGCATCATGACGATGACAAGTAAAGTATTTTTTCCTGCGATGTTTATCGTCACCCTTTTTTCTCTCGGCGCCTGTAATCCTGAAAATCTTCCGGTCTCCGATGAGGTACTGGAATCAAAGGCCGAGGCGTTAGCTGAAAAGAAAATTGCGGAAGGCAAAAAAATTTATGAATCGAATTGTGCCGGTTGTCATGAAACCTCCGTCTCTGGAGCCCCGAAACCCGGCGACAAGGCCGCATGGCGTGAGCGTATTGCTGCCGGCGTAGCCCAGCTGGCAAAAAAATCCATTGAAGGCTATGAGGGAAAGACCGGAGTGATGCCCCCGAAAGGAGGCAATCCCGCACTGACCGATGAAGAAGTATCCAACGCCGTTGATTTTATGACAGTCACCTTGAAATAACCGCACACAAGTTCATCATGCACCCCTGCACTCCAGCGCATCGTTCAAGCCGGAATGCCGCACCACCTTTTTTCCGACCCCACCACAAAACACCCCTTCACTTGCCCAGATCTCAACGCTGCCTTTAGCCCTTGTTATACCGGTATAAATCAATTCTCTGGTAACAATCTCACTCTCAACCGGAGGCAGAATCATAAGAACCCTCTCAAATTCCGACCCCTGGCTTTTGTGAATGGTCATGGCAAAAGCTGTTTCATGCAAAGGCAGACGCTCCTGCATGATACTGCGCACACCGCCCTCCGGATCGGGAAAAAAAGCCCTGATCTCTCCATTATTCTCCGGGTCCGGAAAAAGTATCCCTGTGTCTCCATTAAAGAGCCGCATTGAATAGTCATTGACGGTAACAAGGATCGGCCTCCCTTTGTACCCCCTGCTCCCCGCTCTTATCAGACCCTCACTCCCCAGAATATGTTCAACCGTACTGTTAAGACCGCTCACTCCGTAAGGGCCATCGCGCAATGCACAGAGCACACGGAAACTGTCAAACCTTTCCAGAGCCTCAGCCGCTGACTCCGCCGCAAGATAGTAGTGATATCCCTCCTTCACTCTCTTTCCCAGAGCCCTCTGCAGCTCCTCCCGTGCAGGCAGCTCCTTCCAGGCGGCACCACTCAGTGTCACGCTTTTAAGAAGTGCCAGAGCTTCGCTCCCCAGCCCCGCATTCACCGCCCGGCTGATCTCCGCAATGCCGCTGCCGGCCTCAAACCTGTAGTTCTTTTCAAGCTTCACCAGCGATCCGGCCAAAGGCGAACTCTGGCCACCCTTCTCCCCCGCACTGCAGATATCACCAAAAACGGCCCCGGCTTCAACAGAAGCAAGCTGATCCCTGTCCCCCAAAAGAATAAGACGGGCACTCGGCCTGAGAGCCGTAACAAGAGCTGTCATCAGAGGCAGAGCAATCATTGACGCCTCATCAACAATAACACTGTCAAAAGGAAGAGGATTTGCCGCCGAATACCGGAAACGCGACGACCCCGCCACACTCCCGAGAAGCCGCTGAATCGTGACAACTTCATCTGGTATGGCAAGTTTCACCTCATCAGAACAAGCAAGGGTTGGCCTGATACTGTTTACGGCAGCCTTCAGCCGTGTAGCCGCCTTCCCAGTTGGAGTGGCCATGGCGATCCTTTCTTTTCTGCCGCTCTTCTGCTCAAGCAGCAGTGCAAGAATTTTAACAACCGTTGAGGTCTTGCCGGTACCGGGTCCCCCGGAAATCACACAGAACTGCTTATGCAGCGCAGCCACGGCAGCCTCCTCCTGGCGACCCTCACTTCCCGCAAACAGTCGAGCAAGTCCCGCGCGCAGCATTGTCTCATCAATATCCTCCACCTCCGCTGACGCTTTTTTCCTAATGCACCCGGCAAGATCCTGCTCATAACGCCAGTACCGATAAAGATAAAGACGACCAGACCTGTCAAGCACCAGCGGTCGGTGTTCACCGGGCAGGCCAATCGTCGGCTTACTCCTCAGCAGCTCCACAAGGGCATCAGCATCAGGCAGCACAATCTCTTTTCCATCAACAGATACCCTTTGATCGGCGCAATCAGCAAGATTGAGGCAGATATTCCCCTTTCCAGGCGCACCGCTTGCCATGGAAACCAAAAGGCGGAAAACATCATCGCTCTCCTTGCAGATAAACGACGCAAACTGCCGGTCAATGGCTCGCTCCTGAAACAAAATGCCCATCTCTTACTCCCCCCCCTCTATCAACAGTTGAGTCAGCTCCCGAATAAGCTCTTCGTCTGGACAATCCCGATAAAAACCGGTAGTCTCCCCCTCTTCACCGCTTACCCCCCGAAGAAAAACATAAATCACCCCTCCGAAATGGGTCGAATAGCTGTAATTTTTAACCCTCAGCGAAAGATATCGGTTGAGAGCAACGGTATAGAGAAGATACTGAAGGGTATACATGTTTTTTGCCATCGCATCGCGCATCGACTCCTCTCCGTAATCCTGATACCCGTTACCCAGATGGTTAGATTTCCAGTCAAGAAGGTAGTATCGCCCACCCTCTTCCAGCACCATATCAATAAATCCCATAAGCATCCCCTTGACCGGCCTGAACTGCAATGCCTCTGCAAGTGCACCGCCCTCTGCGCCGCCAAAGGTCACTCCATGGCGTGCAAGGGATTCAGCAAGTCGGGATGAAGTAATAAACTTGAGCGGAAAGAAAAACTCCAGCTCGGTTATCCAGCATCCCGCCCGCAGCCTTCCAAGCTTGAATGTCCCGGTTGATGACCTCAGGACATTCTGAACCATGCCGCTGATGTGCGGCAGCCAGTCAAAAGAGTAGCTGTACCGTTCAAGTCCTTTTTCAACAAGATCACGGACTCTCTCCGGTGTGGGAGAGGCAAAATCAAGCTTTTCAAAAATCCAGTGCATGAATATGCCCGCCTGTGCTCCACGGGGAAAGCTGAAAATGCTCTTTTCGCCGCCACCGGCCGCGTACTCCATGCCACCGGCCAACGCATCGTCCCGGTCAGGAAGCTCAGCAGGACGTTGCTCATGGCGGCTGAAAGAGGTAAAGCTTGACACCCTCCAGCTCGTATCAACCGTTCCTGAAAAAGTATGCCGGAAAAGGTGATTGCCCTCTGGTGTCGCTTTTTTCCTGAAGTATGTTGTTGCGCCATCACCAACCTCACGACCGGGTCTGGTGAACGCGATTGAACCCTCCGAACCATTCGCCACAGCCTCCATCTGTACGGCCATCTTCTCTACGGTTAAGGTTTTTGACTCTGCCCGGAGAGCCGTGGCCTGATTTTCAGCACGCCTTGCCTCATCGGAGGCAAACAGAAGATAGTTCACCGCTGAAACTTCCGCCCGGGTTTTTGCCGTCAGCAGATAGCAACGCTTTTTCGCTCTGGTCATGGCCACATAGAGCAGCCTGAGGCTTTCAGCAAGCGACTCATTCACAGATCTCAATCGGTGAAGAGCATACTCTCTGGACCCGAAATCCTTGACCAGCTGCCCCTCGTCATCATGAAACATCAGCACATTACCCTTGCTGCTCACCTCACCCCAGAGAAACGGGCAGAACACAATCGGATACTCCAGTCCCTTGCTGATATGAACAGTAACAATCTTGACTGCTGCTTCATCCCTCTCAAGGCGTATCTGATACTCCTCCGCCTCATCAGCAGCCCCCAGTCGCTCACTGAACCATGTTGCCAGCCCCTCCATGCCGGGCCGCCTCTCATGCTCCTGGCGGTGCAGCAGCTCAAAACACTGCAGCAGGTTCGTAAGCCTCCGCTCACCCGATGCATCTGGTGCGCCAAGAAAACGTCCCCGCACACCCTCCTTAGCCATCAGCTCCCTGATCATCACCATAAATCCACGTTCAAGCCACCGGTGATGATAATGATGAAAATCCCCGATGCACCTCGTCCACGCCTCCTCATCATCAATCAAACGGGCAATATCGTCGCCTGTTCTGCCAAAAATATCAGTCACCAGTGCCGACCGTATTTTCCTTTCATTTCCTGCGTCACACAACGCCGACAGCAAAACACTAACCTCTTGAGCCTCCGTTGACGCAAAAATTGTCATATCGCTTCTCATCACCCCGGCAATCCCCCTTGCCCTGAGAGCATTCAAAACAATTCCGGCCTGCCGGTGAGTACGCACAATAACAGCAATATCCCCCGCACTGACCTCTCTATCCTCCATCAAAAGACGCTCAATCTCGCCGGCAACGGCATCTGAAGCAAATATGCCGGCATCATCGACCGTCAGTATCCCGCGCGTCACATCCGGTGAATCCATAAGCCAGAGCTGCAGCGGTGCCATATCTTCCGCTCCGGCAGCGGCAAGCTCTTGAGCACCTCCTGCATCCAGCGGATGGTAAAGAATACCCTCAAAAATAAAAGGGTTCCTCTTCTGATCAAAAACACTGTTGAACGCCTTAAGCAGCCCGGGAGTGGAACGCCAGTTTTCAGTCAACGTAAATCGCTTCTCGTCACCCACATCACGAGCCGCCTGCATATAGGCAAAAATATCAGCCCCGCGGAAACTGTAGATAGCCTGCTTCGGATCGCCAATCAAAAAAAGCGGCGCATCCGTACCGGCATAAATCGCCCTGAAAATGGCATACTGTACCGGATCGGTATCCTGAAACTCGTCAATAAGCGCCGCACCATACTTTTGACGAAGAAGCTCCGCAAGCGCCGCCCCCCCCCTTTCCGAAACAAGCGCCTGATAAAGATCTTCAAGTAAATCATCAAAAAACCGGACATTTTCGGCCTGCTTGCGAAGCGGCAGACTTCTCCTGTAAAAATCTGCCAGCTCTGCCTGCAAGGCAAGAAATCGCTCTTGTACCCCCCCAAGCAACCCTTCACAGCAATCAAAAAAAGAATGAACGGGAGGCAGGCTTTTTGGCTTTGTGCCTTTTGTAATGCCTGATCGGGTGAACTTGATAAACCCGTTAAAAAGATCGAAAGGATTGCCTTGCCCGACAAAAGCATCCATGCAGGCAAAAAGCGGCTCAATCAGGTCAATCCGGTACGATTCTGCCGCCCTGCCCAACCCTTTATCGCATCTCATCACCTCCTCTATAAACTCCCTTTCTGCCCGCCACATCTGCCCGACCTCCTTAAAAGCCTTATGGCACGACGCATCCAGCGCAGCAATATCATCACGACTGAATTCAGGAATAACCCTTGCCCCCGCCCCCCCATGAAGGCTGTACAAAAGCTCCTTGAACACCTCCGAAGCCCTGTGTTGAAGAGCATAACCCAAGAGGGGAGCAGACTCACCGAAAAAATGTATCCGCCAGAAATCATCCAGAAGCTCCTGCATCAGCTCCCTCTGATCCGTAATCAGCTCCGTATCGTAGAGAGAACCGCTCTCAAAAACATTATCCTGCAGCGCTCTCAGGCAAAACCCATGAATCGTATAAATTGAAGCCGTATCAAAATCACCAAGCGCCCGCTCAAGAATTTCCTTGACTGCCGTTAACCCTCTTCTGCTTGACGCCTCAAAAAACGAACGCAAAAAACCATCCTCCGTATCCGCCCCCTCCAGCACCTCTATAGCCTCCCTGATCCGGCCCCGTATTTTGCCACGAAGCTCCTTCGTCGCAGCCTCGGTATAAGTCACAACAAGAATCTCCTCCACCGCCAGCTCCAACTCCACAAGCAGCCGCAGATACAGCGAAGCAATAGCATAAGTCTTCCCCGTCCCGGCACTCGCCTCAATCAGATTCACCCCGCCCAAAGCAACAGCCCCGTGCTCCAGTCTTTTCATAAGTTACCCTCAGATACCATTTTTATCAGGAGGCCGTCACCTCAGTCCCCCCCCTCAGACCTCATTACTCAGCACTTCGACAGCAATCCGGCAAAACTCCTCATCAAACACCTCCCCCCCCCCAAAGCAGCGCCTAATCGAAGGATCAGAACCCTCCCCCGGATAATTATTAAAGGTATCATCCCGCCACTCCTTGCGGGCAGCCTCCACGCTCCCCTTTGCGGCGTACGCCCACGACGATCGGGGGAAAAAACGCAACGGCAAGGAAAGCCCCTGCCAGTAATAGCCCAGAAGCCTCTCCAGACGGGTCATCGCATCGGGCAGAGCCCTGTAACTCTTGACATCGTTCGACATCACAAGAGCACTCTCCACCGGGTATCCCGGCCAGGCAACCGCATTAAGCACAAGATGCTCTATCCAGCTTCGCAACTGATCCTTCACCTTCATCCTGGCACACCGATAGTGCAGCTGCTGCCGGGGCCAAAGGTGTTCAAGCGTTCCCGTCAGGCGGAACTCACCCAGTTGAAGATCAACCTCAAGCGGCGGAAGCGGCCGTTCACCTCCTGTTTTTTCAACAACACTTCCGGCAAATGCCCGCACCTCATCAAGAATTTTTCTAAACAGCACGTCACCATGTCGAGCAGGAGGAAGCACTCCCCTGCTTCTGAAAAGCGGCAGCAGCTCTTCCGGGTTGCCTCCCTCAAGTTCCACCTCAAGAAGCTCCTGCTTCAAAAGGTAGCGTTCAACACCCTCGACCTCAAAAGGTTCACGATCTTCAAGCGGCACTGCCGTCGCTTCCAGTCGGATGCCCAGCCGGTGTTCAAGAAAAAATCTGGAAGGGTTGTCATAAAAAAGCAGCAGCTTCTCAAGGCGAACCTCTTTCCACTCATCAGGCGGCTCCTTGAGTCGTTCAGATAAAAAAGGCCGAAGAGACCGGCCGCGCTCTTTTTCAACAAGCGCATGGTAATTCTCGACAGAATAGCTGAAGAGAGAAGAATCGGCCGTAAAATACTCCCGATTAAAAGCCTGAAGGCGGTGCCGCACAACAAGGTGCTCCTCAATCGAACCCTCATCCGGAAGAGAAAAACCCCTCCTCACACCATCAATCAGTTCACTCACCAGCACAGAAGGCCCCGACTCGCTGTTATCCCTTGTACTCTGCCCGACATAGCTGATATAAAGCACATCGCGCGCCGACATGATGGACTCCAGAAAAAGATAACGATCCTCATTGCGCAGAGAGCGGTCTCCTTTTCTGGGATGTTGGGCAATAAGGTCAAATCCCGGAGCTTTGCTCTGACGGGGAAACACAGAGTCATTCATGCCGATAAGCCCGACAACCCTGAAAGGGATGCTGCGCATAGGAAGCATGGCGCAAAAAGTAATGCCCCCGGTCATAAACCCCATACCCTGCTCCTGCTGTTCAAGACGTGATCTGAACCACGAAAGAATGACGGCAGGGCTGACCTCCCCGCTAAACTCAGCCAGAGTAGCACTCTCGGCAATCTGCTCGCCGAGCGTTATAATTGCACTGTATTCCCTCTCGGAACTCTCGTCAGGCGCAATAAACTCACCAAGCATCGCTTCAAACAGCACTCGCCACTCCCCGACGCAGCGAGCCTTCTCAAAGCTGGCAGCAACCCTCTTGACAGCATGAACAAAATCCGCAAACTTCCCCAGCGTCTCCGCCGTCGAACCGGAAATATCGTCAAAGGGAAGAATCTCATTAAAAAGCATGCCTTCATCCGGCATCGCATACCCAAGTAGCAGCCTGTCAAGCCCGGCCATCCATGAGTTTTCACGATAAGCCGGCAGTTCCCTGCCTCTTCGGTCGCTTTCATCCATTCCCCAGCGGATCCCGGTTTTCTCAATCCAGCCCCGTACGATCTCAAGCTCTTCATCGCTCAATAAAAAACGCCGGCTTACCGGCGGCGAAGCAAGCAGGTCAAAAAGCTCAGATGCCTCCAAACGGCTCCCGTAAAGCGAAAGCACCTTCAAGACCGCTCCGGCAATGTTGCCCTCGTTCATCATCCTCCTATCAGCAATCGAGTACTGAAGCGCCGGACCGCCCTCCTCTCCTGCGCCGAAAACGCTTGAAATGTACGGGGAGTAAGTCTCAATATCCGGTGTCATCACCACAATATCCCTTGGGTTCAAACCACTGATATGTTCAAGCATAAACAGGATATTGTCGTACAACACCTCTACTTCACGAAGCGCACTATGGCAGGAATGAATCCAGACCGACCGGTCCTCCCTCTTAAGACTTCGCCTGCCCCTCTCTTCCCCCGTCCCCTTAAGGTTCAGGATATCCGACTGCAGGGCATGCAGCAGCGTCGACTCACCCGGATCGACATACTCATCCTCCTCAGTAAATGCCTCGTCGCTCAAATCAATAACCATCTCAGAAAAATCCCTCCCAATAATGCCAAGCGTCGCAAGGAGCGGGTTTCCCTCACTCCGCAAAGCACGCTCCATAGCCGGAAGTCCTGCAAGTTTTTTCTTTGAAATAATATCCCCCCAGTATTCACGGGACGGGCTCAACAGAAAAAGGTTCACCTCAGTTACTGTAGAAAGGGACGAAAAAATGTCAAGATGAAACTTCGGCAGGTACGAAATGCCGAAAAGGGCAACTCTTTCAGGAAACTCCCCGACTCCCTTTGCTGCAGGGCTCAGCTGCCTGCAGAACATCTCCTTCACTCTTCCCCGATGCATCCCCTGACTACCGCAACTCAGCTCCCGCCACAACATCGCCTGCCATCCCTCCCGAGTGCTCTCTGGAACAGCCTCCTCCCACGCGCGAAGCATCTCTGAACGATAGAGAGTATACTGGTCAAAGGTATCGGCAATTTTTTCTGAAAGCTGAAACAGCTTCAGCTCGTCCCGGTCATTTGTGAGATAGTGTTGCAGGGCGCTGAAAGGGGCGGTTTTCAGAAGATCCGGCAGAAGCCGCATTATTTTCCATGTCATTACCTCCGGGGCGGACAATGAAAAGTCAGGGGCAGGCGAAAAGAACTTCTCAAACAGCTCATGAACCATCGCATTCGGAAACGGGTAATACCCGTTAGCCCACACACCGAAACGGGAGGCAAGCTGCATGGAAAGCCAACGCTGCATTCCCTTGCTCTGAACAACAATCACCTCTTTGGTAAAGGGGTTTGCAGGGGGTACTCGCAACGTCGAACAAAGAGCAGCAGCAAGAACTTCCATCCTGTTGCTGGTAAAAAGATTAAGCGCCATCCATCATTGTTGCCGGGTTATCTGTAAACAAAGAAGGTTTCGAATGAGACTTCGAAACCTTGATTCCGCCAGGAACACCTGACTCAAATATACGGCGATACGTCATCTTATACAATACTCTCGACCGGCACTCAAACCTCTTGAAGTATTCAATTCCGATTAAAGCAGGGTACCAGGTGATTTATTACTCACAGTATACATTGATGCGGTTGCGGCCTTCATTTTTTGAACGGCACATGGCGTCACCGGCATGTTTCAGCAGGACAAGTTCATCTATACCGTTATCAGGGAAAACAGCAATGCCGAAGCTGCATGAAACGTTGACGGTTTGGCCTTTGATATCGAACGGCAAAATAATTTCATTTCTGATCTTCTCGGTCAACTCGACGGCATCCGATACGCCATTGATTTCCGGCAGCAGAATAACAAATTCAACACCTCCATGGCGCGATATCCAGCCTCCGCTTCTTTTAAGGACCCCCTGCACCCGGAGTCCCACCTTTTTAAGCACGAGATCTCCTATATCGTGCCCCCGGGTGTCATTGATGATTTTGAACCTGTCAAGATCAAAAATTATAAGCGCACCCATTGATTTGTTGCGCACGGATTGGGCAATTGCAAAAGTTAAGCGCTTGGAAAATATCTTGAATTTCGGCAGACCGGTCAGTGCATCATGAATGCCCAGATTTTCTTCCAGAGCATTATAAAAATGGGGAATATTTCCTGTATTCGCTGAAATCTTTTTTTCTATGACCTCCCATGCCGCGTCAATGATCATGTCTATCCATTGCACATCCTCCTCATCGTATTCAAGCGGCTTGTTGCCAACACCGATAATGGCACATACCTTGCCGTGGCGAATGACCGGAACAACCACTTCGCGGACAACTTTCGTATGGCCTTCCGGCATGCCTTTACGATCCTTGACTGAGGCATAGTCGTTATGGATAACTGCTTTTCGCTCCCTCAGGGCATCGGCCCATATGCCGGCTTCGTTAACGTCATAGTGTCTGTGCTGCACATCTGCCTTGCACATGTTATTTTTTGTATTTGTTGACCATTCCTGCAATGTGAGTGTTTTCTGGTCACCAGAAACAAAGTGAAAGAACCCGCAGTTACTTTGTGTCTGCCGTTCTGCTTCGTCAATTGCCGCCTGCAGCAGTTCATCGACCGTTGACTTTTCCGCTATCTTGTTAAGGTCCAGTCTGAATGCCATAACAGCATCCTTATGCCGTTGTTCAGTAATATCAAGAATAATGGAATAATGAACGACCCTCCCTGATATCAGGATGGTACTGCTCAAGATCTCAACATCACGAATGGAACCATCGGCTCTCCTGTGCCTCCCGTACGTACAGTTTTTACCCGAAACATTCAATTGTTCCTTTTCGGATGCAGGGATCTCATTCGGAAGGATATTGAGCTCATGGATTTTTATTTTTCTGAGTTCATCAGACGACAATCCATAAAATTCTCTTGCCGCCCGGTTTGACTCAATAATGTACCCAGTACCGGGATCACTGATCAATTTGCAGATGGAGTGCCCTTCGAACATTGTCCTGAACAACTCCTCACTTCGCCTTAGCGTATCTACAGAAAGTTTTGTAGCAGTAATGTCGTTGATAATGTCCACGAAATGCTCATTATCAAGACAGTAAATCGTTATATCAAGCCATTTATCCAAACGTGCAAGGTATACCTCCATCCGATCGGAATTGCCGCTCAAAACCACCTGCGCATGTTTCTCAATAAATTCAGGATTTCTCTCAGCAAAACCCTGCAGTATCTCGGATGCTCGTTTTCCGACAACATTTTTCAGGCCGGTTATTGTTTCGAAAGCTTCATTAACCTCTTCATAGACAAAATCCACTCCCTTGCGGTTTTCAAAAATCATCTGTCCGTAAACATAACCGCTCTGCATGAACTCAATGATATCGCGGTGATAACTCTTTTTCCCCGTGAGCTCCTCGTTTTTAATTTCCGCTGCTTCCCTATCCCGTTCTCTCTTCTTATGTCGGGTAATGTCCGTAAGGGTAAGACGACACTCCTGGCCGTCATCCGTCATAAAGGCGTCAATATGCAAGGTAAGCGGCGATGAAAATTCGTCACTCACGGTTAAAATCCTCACTTTGGCATTCTGGCGCTTACTGCTTCTGATTGTTTTTTTCAAAAGGGCATTAAAGGCAGGAAGATCCTCATGAACAACAAACCGCTCTAACCGGTCGCCCTTCAGCTCGTAGCGGTCAACACCCAGCATCTTCGACGCAGCAAGATTCGATTGTATAATGCAGCCATCCGCAGTAAGGATCATATACCCGACCGGAGGAACATCATACAGGTCGCTGTAACGCTTCAGCATATTCTGCCCGTCACTCTTTTTCTGCGCCCCCCCTTCCCTCCGCCTCTCATGCTCCATCTGGAAATCCGGAACTTTACGACTCAAATGCTCTCCATCCTTCCCACGGGCTCGCAACCCGGAACCCTCATCCCCAGCCACGCTCTTCTTTCTCATTATCTCTCAAAGTATGATATTCACCCCTATCCAACAGGCAAAGAAAATCTATACTTTGAGTATATAAATATTTTACTACACTTTCAAATCTATACTCCACACATAAACAGTAAACAACATTCACCCCATACAATCCCCTGCACTAAAAACTTCTCAACTGCCAAAAATAGGGGACGACATTCATATCGTACAGTTCACCCTCCGTTATTGGGGCTGAAACGCCCAAAGCCCCAAGAATAAGCACATATGAAGCATATAATAAAACCCGATATACAATGTAATCGGCCCCTTTTTTTGCTCAAAAAAAGAACTGCCATGAACTTAATATATATATATTTAATGTATATAACAAGTAAGCTGATAAATAATACCGAATCCCCCCAGCTAGGGGACGAATCAAGCCAAACGTCGGCACCTAACTGAGACAAATGAACAGGCGGGATTAGTTTTGTGAATGATTGACCTGAAAGTCAAAATCCGTACACAAACCGCGGGATATCTTTTTCTCATGCCAATGCTTAATGAACTTTCGCCATAAACGCCTGGAAACTCAACCCTTAGAAATACAGCGTCCTATAAGAATAGTCTATTTAATACATCATGAATCTCGCACCATTGTCATTATTTCTAATAGTTATCAGCGGAATATGCTGGACCATTGTCTATCTGGACAGCATCAGACTCGGATTTAAGAATTCAACCTATGCAATGCCATTTTGGGCGCTTGCGTTAAATATTGCCTGGGAGGTGCAGCAGGCCATACTTGAGTATCAGGATACCGGCTTTGTCATCCAGGTTGGAATTTCTGCCGTTTGGTTCTTACTGGACTGCGTCATTCTTTACACCTATTTCCGTTTCGGGAAAAAATACTTTCCAGCAAATCTGCAGACGAAGTGGTTCCTTCCCTGGAGTGTTCTTGTTCTCCTCACAGCATTTATTCTGGAATATGTTTTTCTATGCGAATTCGGACTCTACGTCGGCCGTCAATATGCTGCTTTTCTTCAAAACCTTCTCATGTCCGTGCTCTTTATCACAATGCTTGTAAGTCGCGGCAACAGCGAAGGACAAAGTTTGACAATAGCGGTCAGTAAATGGCTGGGCACAGTAACACCAACAATCCTCTTTGGCATAATCGGCGGGAAACACATGAGCGGCCCAAGCACACTGATTTTGGTAACAGGCGGTTTTTGCTCTGTTTTTGACCTTATCTATATCGCTATGCTGGCCAGAACAAAGGCTCTTGAAAACAGAGAAGTGCAAATTGACACATTGACATAACCCTTTCAAAAGCTTACAGAAACAGCAACCCGGCACATCTGCATCTCCCTTATCCTCTCCAATGTGGGAAATTTATTTTAGTATATAGGTGTTATAACTATTGATCACTCTTTTAATGTGATCAATAAACATATAACGCATACTAAAAGGAGGTACTATGATGTCACAGGCACTTTTAAAAGGATACACAGATTCTGGTTAAGAACATTTTTAACTATTATCAGGAGTTCATCATGAAAAAGTTATCGCTGTTTGTTATTGCCGCAATGATGCTTATTACGACGAAAGCAGCATTAGCTACCGCTCCGGATGTAACAATAATAAACAAGGAGGGTATAGGAAGTTATCTTGCTGATGCAAACGGAAAAGCACTCTACTGGACTAAAAAAGATTCACCGGGAAAAAGTAATGTGAGCGGTGAAATGCTTGAAAATTGGGCTCCTTTCTTTTGTGGCGCTGTTCTCTCTGCCGCTCCCGAAATGAACGCAAAAGATTTCGGCACGATAGTTCGGAATGATGGCAAAAAACAGAATACATTCAGGGGTTATCCCATCTATTACTTCACCATGGACCAGCAAGCCGAAGATACCAAGGGACAGAACGTCAATAAAACCTGGCAAGTTATCAAACCAGGAGAATTCCATTTAACTGAACAGGAGTTCACTGGGTACAGTATGACGGAAGGTATCGATCAATTCTATACGAATGTTACTCCCTAAAGAACTATGTGCACTATCCATAACGACAATTGCGATACCAGAATTTCATTCTGAAAGGCAACTAATGAATTTGATTTGATAACAACATCAAAACCTGTCAGGCCCCTGAAATCTTCCAGACCTGACAGGTCCTCCCTGCCCACTGCCCACGACTAACTTCACTGCCCCCTGCCAAATCAGTTTACGTTTCCAGGAGCCTGTCGGACATCCGAATTGTCGGTTTGTAGTAAAAACATGGTCTCAATAGCCCGCATAGTGAATATTTTGGTCAACTTAACCATTTCGAAAAGCTCAACACGCCAGAATACAGGTAATTGGTCTCTATGAACACCCGATTCTCTTTGCAAACTGAAACAACAGGCTTTTTGAGACTTGGTTTGTCCAAAACGTGCATACGCTTCAGATTCCAGGCAAGGCTTACCAGTGTCCATTCTGCGTCGGCGTTTTCAAGGCCTCTTCGTAAAAACTGTCGGTACCCAAGAACCGATTTGATTCTTCCGAATAGCGGTTCTTACGGTGCACTTTCGTTTAGCATAGAATGCCTTGTTTGTATTGCTTTTTAATCGATACTGCATTTTGGTGACGCTCTCAGTTGTTTCAGTCACTGGTTCTGGTTTTTTTAAATCGATTTTCAAGACTTTGATGATGTTCTTCGCGCGATACGGCTATCAGGGCTTATTCCTGCGGATTCACACGCCTCGACATTTTTCTGACTGAAATATCCGGTATAAGCAATCAGTTCATTGACCTGGACGTGAGCCCGAAAAACGGGACCACTTGGTTGTGGAAAAAATGATTAAAATCAACCAAGGAGGTTACACGCATGAAAACCAAGCGTTACAGCACAGAACAGATTATCAGCATCTTGAAGGAAGCTGATGGCGGCATTCCCGTCAAGGAGTTATGCCGCAAATACGGCATCAGTGATGCGACGATTTACAACTGGAAATCGAAGTATGGCAGCATGTCGGTCAGCGAGGCAAGGCGACTAAAGGATCTTGAAGAAGAGAACCGTCGCCTGAAAAAGCTGGTTGCTGACTATGCCCTTGACATCCAGATGCTTAAGGAGATCAACTCAAAAAAATGGTAACGCCCGAGGTCAAGCGCAACGCTGTCAAGCACTTGCATGAACACTTCGGGCAGAGTCTCAGAAAGCTTTGTGTTCTGGTTGGCCTGAGCCGAACGAGTTGGCATTACCAGCCAAAACCTGATACCAATGAACCGATTCGCAAGCGGTTGAAGGAAATGGCCGACGAGCGAAAACGCTGGGGTTATCGGCGATTGCATTACCTTTTAAGGCGAGAGGGATTTGACATCAACCATAAGCGAACTGAGCGGCTTTACCGTGAAGAGAATCTTATGCTGCGGGTTAAACGACGCAAAAAGACAGCTGCAGATACTCGGGTAGCGCCACCGAAGCCAGAACGCAGGAATCAATGCTGGGCAATGGACTTCATGAGCGATAACCTCTATAATGGCCGTCGTTTCAGGGTTCTCAACGTTCTGGACAGTTACAGCAGGGATTATCTTGGATTTGAAGTCGACACATCAATCAATGGCAATAGGGTATGCGGTGTTCTGGAAAGGATTGCTTGGTTCAAAGGTATGCCAGAAATAATCACGGTCGACAATGGCCCGGAATTCATCGGCAAAGCACTTGATGCATGGGCGCATCGTCATGGAGTCAAACTGGTGTTCAGTCGCCCTGGCAAGCCGGTCGACAACACCTACATCGAAAGCTTTAATGGCAGGCTCAGGGACGAATGCCTGAATGTGAACTGGTTTTTGAGTCTTGATCATGCCCGGGATATCATCGGGAAATGGCAGGAGGATTACAGTTCGATCCGCCCGCACAGTTCTTTAGGGAAGCTGACACCGGAAGAATTTCTGGTTCAGCAAAAGAATTTATACCAAGCAGAAGTGGTCTTATAGACGGGGGCACGTCCCCTACTGTTATTAAAGTCCGTAAGCCTTGATTTTTCTATAGAGTGTGCGTTCGGTAATGCCGAGTGCCTTGGCGGTTTTCCTTTTATTTCTATGGCATATTTCCAGTGCATCAGCAATAGATTTTTTTTCTATATCGTCAAGTGAAAGAAACGTTGCGGCTTCGTTTTTTTTGCCGTTTTCTTCTTCTGCCGTATTCATACGGCTCACTACTGGAGGAGAGGATACTGACGTATCGGGCAGAAGAAGCGGGACGTGAGGCCTTGTTTGAATAAGATGCTGCAGAAGCTGACGGATATCGCTTATTTCCTGTCGAAGCTGGATAATACTGCTGTAGATGACCTGCAGTTCGTTTTTTTCAGATTTTGAAGGGTCATGGACAAGGCTTTTATAGCGGTTGCGCTGAACCAGATGTTTTTCAAGAATTTCAGGAGTGATATACGTTCCTTTTTCCAGTACAAGCAGTGATTCCATAAGATTTCTGAGCTCTCTTACATTCCCGGGCCAGGAATAGCTCATCAGCATTTCTCCGGCTTCAGGGCTGAAACCCTCAAAGATAATTTTATGTTTGCGCTCAAACTCATGAACAAAATTTTCGGCAAGCAGGAGAATGTCTTTACCTCTTTCCCTGAGAGGGGGAATCTGTAGCTCAACACTGCGAAGTCGGTAAAAAAGGTCTTCCCTGAAGTTTTTTTCAGCGACAGCCTGATACATATTTTTGTTTGTAGCAGCAATGATGCGCGCATCGGAATAGATGGTCTCCGATGATCCGACCCTTTGAAATTCTCCGGTTTCAATAACCCTGAGAAATTTTACCTGAGTCTCAAGAGGCATCTCGCCGATTTCATCAAGAAAAATTGTACCTCTATCAGCAGATTCAAAGTACCCTTTTCTGCTTTGTACAGCTCCGGTAAAGGCTCCTTTTTCATGGCCGAACAGTTCGGATTCCAGAATGCCTGCAGGAATGGCGCCACAATTGACAGGGATAAAGCTTTTGTCAGCCCGGAGGCTGTTATTATGTATGTAGCGGGCCAGCACCTCTTTGCCGGATCCCGTTTCTCCGATGATCAGCACTGTAATATCGGTTTCAGCAACCTGGAGAGCCAGTTGTTTGAGCTGTAAGATCAGGACGGATTGTCCGATAATGTTAATCTCTCGTTTCATCGGGGTTTTCTGCCTTGGATTCAAGCTTATTTCAGATTATATGGATGGAACAACAATTGCCTTGACCGGCAGTTTTTTTGCTGCAGTAGAGGCATCCTCTTTTGATGCATAATTATTATTCAGTAGCACTTTATACACCTGCCCTTTTTTGACAATATCTACAGTGACATATTGCGAGATTTTACTGGCAAGTTTTTCCGCATTCTTGCGGTTCTCGAAACTTCCAAACTGCAGAGTACAGGTCGTCGGGCCCGCAACGATTTTGCTCTCTTTCGATGCCTCTAAAGATGGCAGCAAAGCACTTGATCGCAGTTTTGAGGACTGACGTGTTGAGTCCTCCTTGACAGCTATGGGTTGAGCTTTTGTTGCAGTTAAAGGGCGTGAGGTCTTTAGGGGTGTTGTTGTACGATTAAGTGCAAGGTTGTACGCAGCTATTCGTGACGAACTGAGCTTGTCGAGTGCTGGATCAGGATATTCCCGTAACTGTTTTTGGAAGAGCATAACTGCCTGTGGAGCGTCTTCACAAAAAAGTGCTTCCAGAATTGTTTTTTCAGCCGGAATGGTGGCTTTTTGACGAATATTTTCCAGCAAATAAACCTTATCTTCAGCAACATCCTGCTGTATCTCTTGAGCATAGGAGTGTTCATCAGCAGCTTGCAAAACCTGAGGGTATGAAAGTGCAACAGAAAACGCAACGAGCAATGGTGCAGTGTTTTTGCGTATCAGGTAAATCGTTTTGTCAGAAAACATGTGCTTGCGGTTTGTTTTAATTCCTGAATTTGAAAGAAAATTCTCTAAAGAAAAGACTTTATCATAAAATAAGATATGCTTTTCACACTTCCCTCTATGTATTCATTGAGCTCTTAAAAAATAACGCTTTGGTCTATAATCCAGAACGCCGGTTCATATTGAGGCTAAATACTGAAATCTTTTTATTTTTTTAGCGTTTTTTAAGATTTGATTAGCTTCTTTTTAAGCTGGATATGCTAAAATTATCTAAGTGGGTCGGAGATGATTTATGCATCTTCAGAATAATCAAAATAACGTTTCATAGAGATGCCCATCTGATTTCTAAAGACAAGATCTGTTTTTATTCGTCTCTCAAGTATAATTTCAAAAGGATTACGCTTTAGGTTAATTTATTTCAATGTCAAAGATGCGTTCTCTCAATCTACATCAGGTCTTATGCTGGGATATCCGTTAACAAGTTCTCATATAAAGTTTTACAACTCTCTTTATTTATACTGAAAATACTTTATTGATGTTCAAAGGAGGGAAATATGTCGACAATTAACTACACGGGGACTACCGGGAATGACACCATAAGATTAGCTGCTTATGGCCAGCCTGGTTCAGCAAATACGTATACCTTAAATGGCCTGACCGGTACCGATATTTTTGATCTAGTTACTGGCAATTCCTATGCATCCAGATTTGTCAGCACAAATTTTACAATAGGTACAGCTGACGCTAACGGACTCATAGTAATTTCAGGCGCTAGTGCTGGGGGTGATAAATTTACCTTCAATCTGACTAGTGTTGAAACTATAATCTTCAAAGACAAAACCGTTTCCTTGTCATACCAAACTCCGGTCACTCCAACACCAACAATTCTTACCGGTACATCAGGTAACGACATTTTCAATGGTACCGGTGTTGAAACTGTTCTTTTTACAGGAAATGAAGCTAACTACACAATCACCAAGTCAGGATCAGGGTTTTCAGTCAAAGATAATGTCGGGTCTGATGGTACCGACACTGTTGTCAATATAGAAAAGCTTCAATTCGCTGACCATACTCTAATCATTGATTCACATCCCGGTTTTAATCTTTTAGAATCATACCGCATCTACAAGGCAGCATTTGATCGTACACCAGATTATGGGGGATTAGGTTTCTGGTATAATTCCATTAATCATGGCTCGTTATTAACCGATGTTGCTGCAGGATTTATTAATAGCTCTGAATTTAGGGCTATGTACGGAAACAACCCTACCGACACTACCTTTGTCACTCTTTTATACCAACACGTGCTTGGTCGAACTCCTGATCAGGGTGGATACGATTTCTGGCTTAATGACCTGCAGGTTGAGACACGAGCGCAGGTACTTGCTCACTTTTCCGAATCAGCAGAAAATATCGCGAATGTGGCTGGTGTTATTTCGAACGGGATTATCTATCAACCGTATACGGGTTGAAATTTCGCAAGCGCAGGGTTAGTCATTTTTTGATTGGGGACATGAAGCAATTTTCTATTAGAAGAAAGCTTGGTGTCCCCAACTTTTTTTCTTCATCTGCTCGACCAGCGCTTTCTGGTCATTTAAACAATCTGTTCTGATGACTCCGTCACTCTGAATTTTTCTTTCTGCCTCAGCTTGATAATACTCAGGGCAATTGAGTCACTCCCTGAAAATCAGATGTAAAGTCGTATCTTCAGTTCTTGATCTCATGTTCATAGTTTGTTTTTTAGACAATGGTTAGCGATTAAACTTTGCGTTTTATTTCTGGTTAGCAGTCAGTATCCCAAATATTTCTCTATTAAATTAATTGCATTCTATGCTTCCTTTTTCGGTTAAATCCTTCGCAAAAATCAATCTTGGACTTCTCATCACCGGAAAACGGGCTGATGGGTACCATACTCTTGAGACTATTTTTGCTCCAATCAACTGGTATGATGTAATCGAATTCTCAGAATCTGAGGCTGTATTGATGAGCTGTTCCAATGTAACCCTGCCGGTTGATGACAATAATCTCTGCATCAGGGCGGCAAAATCCCTGAAGCAGTTTGCCGGGATCAGTCATGGGGTGACTATGAAGCTCAATAAACAGGTACCTTTTGGCGCAGGGCTTGGTGGCGGAAGCAGCGATGCAGCAACGGTACTCAGGGTTCTCAACGATATCTGGCAAGTAAAGGCCTCTTCAGGCGATTTGCATGCAATTGCTGTAGCTCTTGGCGCAGATGTGCCTTATTTTCTTGAAATAAAAGGGCTTGCTTATGCCAGAGGTATTGGAGATGATCTCAATGATCTTGGTTTTACTCTTCCATATTATGTGGTAACAGTTTTTCCGGAAGAACATATTTCAACAGTATGGGCCTACAAAAATTTCTATCCACGTTTTGATCGTGAGCTTCCTGATCTGAAAAAATGTGCGACAGAGTTATGTCTTTCCGGAAAAAAAGAAGTTTTGCCGGTTTTTGAAAATGACTTTGAGGCTGCTGTTTTTGATCATTTTCCTGCTGTGCGACTTGTCAAGTCAGCCCTCCTCAATGCAGGGTCTGTATTTGCATCTCTTTCTGGAAGTGGCTCTGCAGTTTTCGGATTGTTCGAAAGGGAGGGTGAGGCGTTAGCTGCTATGAAGCTGCTGCCGGAAGCCTTCCGAATGAGTCTGACACCTCCGGGCTTTTCGATGGAACAGTAGCATTTAATGGTCAGGATTGTCGCAATTGTGAGATGATATTGTTTAGTTCTGCACCTATAAGACGGAGATCTTCATCAAGAAAATGGGAGGATTGAAGTCTGGAACGTTTGACATCTGCAACATCGATTACGGAATCCATGATGTGCGGCTTGAACAGGGGGGCAGCGCAAAGAAGGGTGCCATCAGGCCCGGTAAGTGATGAATTGCCCCAGTAGGTAAAACTGTCTTCATTACCCACCCGGTTCACACAGGCGACATAACTGCTGAATAAAAATGCATACGTTGTAGCAATTGTTTGCCACTGGGTTACAATTGCCGGGTTGCCGCTTCCTGGCGACATACGAAGAGGGCTGGACATGAGTGCGAAGAGGAGCTTTGCGCCCTGGTGGGCAAGAAGATAAGGCACAGATACATGCCAGAAATCCTCACAGATGGCCACGCCGATTCTGCCAAGCTTTTTTGAATTTACAGCCTTGATCTCCTGACCCGCAGAAAAGTAACGCAGCTCTTCAAACATGCCATAGGTCGGCAGGTAGATTTTACGATGGATACTGCGGCCAATTCCATCTTCAAACATAAATGCAGCATTATACACTCCGTAATCATCGCTCAATTCTATGCCGCCACAGATAATGCAGATTTTCCGGCTGAGCTCGCGAAGGGGATTAAGCCTTGCGTCTTCGATATGCATGGCTATATCCTGCGCTGCATCCTGAACATTGTATCCTGTCAGAGAGAGTTCAGGGAAAGCAATAGCATCAGCTCCTTCCCTGACAGCCTGTTCGATAAGGGAGCAATGCTGTGCAAGATTTTCATCGAAATTGGCAAGTGTGCAATCGATCTGAGCTATTCGCAGTTTTGCGGTCAGCATCTTTTATCCTGTTTAATGATAAGGGTAGAAAAAATAAAAGGTAAATGAAAGGAGCGCCAGAATCCACATTCCTGAGCGTACCTCGCTCGCTTTTCCTGTAAAAAGCTTCAGGATAACATAGGCAATAAATCCTGCAGTTATTCCGACACCAATATTGAAGGTGAATATCATGAGAACAATAGTAAGAAACGCAGGTAGAAGTTCACTGTAGTCATCAAAATTGAATTTCGTTACAGACTGCATCATAAACATGCCCACAACAACCAATGCAGGGCCGTAGGCATAGGGAGGAACAATCGTGAGAATGGGTGCAAGAAAGAGTGCTAGAGCAAAAAGAGCCGCAATGACAAGTGCGGTAAATCCGGTTTTACCGCCTTGTTCAATACCGGCTGCAGACTCAATATAGACGCCGGCTGTTGTAGTTCCGAAAAGCGATGCTGCAATGGTTGTAAGCGCATCGACCAGCATCGGTTTTTCCATCTCGGGCAGGTTGTCCTCTTCATCGAGAAGATTTGCCCGTGATGACAAACCATAAAGAGTTCCCATGGTATCAACAAAATCCATTACAAGAACACTGGTTATGACGCCGGCAAATCCCCATGTCAGTGCTCCCTGAACATTGATTTTCATAAAGATCGGCTCAATAGACGGAGGCATACTGAACACGGTTGCAGGAAGTGGAATAAGGCCGGTCAGAAGAAAAGCTGTAGTGGTGACGGCCATCCCTGCAAGAATGGCTCCAGTAACTCCTTGAATCAGAAGAATCGCGGTGATGAGAAGTCCGCCGAGGCTCATAAGAACCGGAAGTTTTGCAATATTGGCCAATTGAACAGGTGCACCGGGAACGCCGATAGTGATAAGTCCCATATCGTTGAGCCCGAGAAAAGCCAGAAAAAGCCCGATGCCGACTGAAAAGCTGTGTTTAAGCGTTCCCGGAATGGCTTTGGCAAGCCATTGACGCACTCCGCCAAGAGTGATAAGGGTGAAAAGAACGCCGCTGATAAAAATGGCAGCCATGGCAGTCTGCCATGAATAGCCGAGCGTATGAACAACCGTATAAGCAATAAATGCATTTTCGCCCATGTATGGAGCAACAGCAAAAGGTCGTTTTGCATAAACCCCCATTAACAGAGATCCGAAGATCGCCGTTAGAATGGTCGCCGTCATTGAGGCATCTTTGGGAATACCAGCCGCAGCCAGAATGGCAGGATTAACAATAATGATATATGAAAGAGTGAAGAACGTCGTTATGCCGGCCAATGTTTCCTGCCTAAAACTGGTGCCGTGTTTTTCAAAGTTAAAGTAGGATTGCATAATGTTGGCGTGTTGTGATAACTGGCTCCTGAATAACAAAATAAGCATAAAGAGTGAAATTGGGGAGCTATAAATTAAAAGGTTGAGGATGGATGGGGATGCACTGGATAGAGTCTCTTCTGGCTGTTTTTTTATTGAAGTAATATATTCGTTATTTTATGTCGAAACCAAAACTAAAAATGTTCAACGTCATCCATCAAGCCGATTAAGCTGCTTTTCATCCGAGTGATGTAATCACGTTCAAAGGAAGCGGTATTTTCCAGACAAAAGGAAAAAGCAACTACCTTAAACCTGGTATAAAGGAGGGGCGAAGGGTTCCTTTTTTTTTGAGACTTAAACGATGCGGTAAATCATGCCGATAATGAGAACCTGAAGAAAAAATACAAGGGTAATATCATTGAAGTCTCGCCGGTTGAGTATAGCAGTATCACGATCAATGGTGGCTATAATCGAATGGAAGATTGAACGAAATTCTGTTTTATTGCACGGAGTGTCTTGAAATAGGGCTTCCTGGCAGAGATGATTATTTTATTGCGGAAATTCGTGAATTCCTGTATATTGGATAAATATAATCTTATTTCTATATACTGTCTTAACTCAAATATTATAACAAGGAGGGTACCATGAGTGTTTTAGTTGGCCAGAAGGCACCGGATTTTGATGTGGCAGCGGTTGTTAAGGGATCGCAGTTTGTTGATTCAGTAAAACTGTCAGATTTTAAAGGTAAGTATGTCGTGCTGTTTTTTTATCCGCTTGATTTTACCTTTGTCTGCCCGACTGAACTTCATGCATTTCAGGATAAACTTGACGAATTCAGTAAAAGAAATGTTGAGTTGCTGGGTTGTTCAGTAGATTCCAAATTTTCTCATTTTGCATGGCTCACCACTCCACGAAACCGTGGGGGTATAGAGGGAGTCACCTATACGCTTCTTTCTGATATTAATAAAACAGTCTCGGCTGATTATGATGTGCTTCTTGAAGGTGCAGGTATTGCGTTGAGAGGCTTGTTCCTTATTGATAAAGAGGGCTTTGTCCGCCATCAGGTTGTCAATGATCTTCCGTTGGGCCGTAATGTGGATGAAGTACTGCGACTGGTTGATGCTCTTCAGTTTACCGAGCAGTATGGTGAGGTTTGCCCTGCAAACTGGAACAAGGGTGATAAGACCATGAAACCAACCGATGAGGGCCTTAAAGAGTTTTTCAAGGAAAACTGATCGCTTATTGTTTTAAGGATGACCTTTCCCCCGCTCTTCATAAAAGAAGCGGGGGAAAGGTTTAAAAAGGTCTCAGTAAGCTTTGGCAAAAACAGCTTTACGTAGAGCTGGTTTACCGGAATAGATACAGATGCCGGGTTTATCAATGCTGTACCGTGTTATAAAATCGGGTTCCTCAGGCAGTACCCTGATGGTGGCCTTTGTCTCTTGCTTGATTTTCTCCTCTGTTTCTGCCGTGCCGTCCCAGTGGGCGATAACAAATCCTTTTTCAACGGCTGTCTTGAACTCCTCATAACTCTTGACTTCGAACGTATTGTCATTGCGGAACTGCAGTGCTTTGTCAAACATGCTCTGCTGAATAGCGTTCAGGATTTCCTGAATATTCACTGTCAGGGTTTCGTCAAGCGCAAGTTCAGTTTTTTCGAGTGTATCACGACGTGCAGCAATACAGATGCCGTTTTCGATATCCCTTGGTCCCAGTTCAATACGGATCGGTATGCCCTGCAGTTCATATTCGGCAAACTTCCATCCCGGTGAGTTCTGTTCGCTGCTGTCAACAAAGGCCGGTATTCCACTTTTCTTCAAGGAGTCTGCAATTGCATCCGCCCTGGCAATGACAGCGGCTTTATCGCCCCTGAGAATCGGGATAATGACAACCTGGCGCGAAGCAAGTTTTGGCGGCAGAACCAGGCCGCGATCGTCCGAATGGGCCATAATCAAGGCACCAATCAGTCTTGTCGAAACCCCCCAGCTTGTAGCCCAGACATAATCAAGCTTTCCCTCTTTTGTCTGGAATTGACAGTCAAACGCCTTGGCAAAGTTCTGTCCGAGATTATGGGAAGTTCCTGCCTGAAGGGCTTTGGTATCCTGCATCATAGCTTCAATGCAGTAGGTTTCAACGGCTCCGGCGAATTTTTCACTGTCGGTTTTTTTACCCATAATAACCGGCATAGCCATATACTCTTCAGCAAATGTCTTGTAGACATTGATCATGCGAAGCACTTCCTCCTGCGACTCTTCAGGGGTTTCATGAGCAGTATGTCCTTCCTGCCAAAGAAACTCAGTGGTTCTTAAAAAGAGGCGTGTTCGCATTTCCCACCGCACGACATTTGCCCACTGGTTGATCAGAATCGGAAGATCGCGATAGGACTGAATCCACTTTTTATAGGAAGACCAGATGATGGTTTCAGAAGTAGGGCGGACATAAAGTTTTTCGGCAAGCTCCTCTCCTCCTCCGTGGGTTACAACAGCACACTCAGGAGCAAACCCTTCGATGTGTTCCGCTTCCTTGGCAATAAAGCTTTCAGGAATGAAGAGAGGGAAGTACGCATTAACGTGACCCGTGTCCTTAAACATCCGGTCAAGGGCGGCCTGCATTTTTTCCCATATTGCATAACCGTTTGGCCGTATAACCATGCAGCCCCGAACATCCGCATAATCTGCAAGTTTCGCTGAGCGTACAAGGTCAATATACCATTGGGAATAATCCTCTTTTCGAGAAGTGATTTTATCTGCCACGTTTCTGTGTAAAAGACTGTTATTAAAAGAGATTAGGTTGGCAAAATATACAACCTACTTTTCGATATTTTTCATTTTTTCCATTAAGATTTTCAGGTGTTCTTTTTCCTGATTTCCAAGTGGTTTCTGGTTGTTAGTGACTTTTTCATATCCTGGCGGGATATTAAAATCTGATGAAGGAAGTGCTTTTGGCCAGATTTGCATGATTTCCATGACGTACTGTCCGTTATCGTTATATTGCACTATCTTGACGGGAAATCCTTCAATGCCGGCACTCCTGAGTGTTTTAGAGAGTGAGGTATTTGAGAGATGAGGATTTTGGGACTGAAGTATTCTGAATGTCGAGAAATCTCCAAGATCTCTGGTGACCCAGAGTTCAAGTTTTTCAGTGCTGCTGGTCAGGCTGATGTGCTCGCAGGTATAACCTTTTATGGTTTGCTTACCGAGTTTTGCAAGCTTATAATTGCTGTCGAAATTAAGCAGAGTGGCATTTTCAGCAGCGGTTTTGAGATTGAGCATACTGTAATTTTTTGCCTGATGATTGATCAGATAAGCCTGATCTGGTTGTGAAGCTTTTGTGATGACGGTTGTTTTTAACGGTTCAGGTATTTTATCCATTTGCATGGCCATATCCATCCGTTGTACATTGTTTCCGAAGTAGTAGGTTATTTCAGCGGAACCATTTGGCATCTTCATCATCATTGCCATAATACCGGTGAATTTCGATGCTGCTGAAGCAGGTTTCGATGCAGCAACAGAGAGTAGCATGAAGAGAGTAAGCAGGACTTTGTTCATTGTGACGTTTTGCTTTTGAAATGTCGTAATGGTGGTTGATTTGCTGTTAACCACTTATCATGGTCAAATTTTAATGTACTATTTGTAAAGTTGCGTATACCGATTTATTTACAATTTAGTCCGTATGGTACATTTCTGACTTTTGCAGTTTCCTGGACTGAGGGGTGCAAGGTGAACGCTGGTTTTAACTGAGAGTAATGCAAGAACAGAAAGAATGGCAGGTTGTTGAACTCCTCAAGACTACTGCCGGTTATTTTGAAGAGAAAGAAGTTGATGAACCTCGAATATGCTCGGAACTTCTCTTGGGACATGTTCTAGCCAAAACGAGGCTCCAGCTCTATCTGCATCATAACAGGCCGGTGTATAAGGATGAGCTTGACCGTTTCAGAGGGCTTTGCCGTCAAAGGCTTGATGGACGTCCGGTTCAGTACATTATCGGCGAACAGTACTTTTACGGGTTGAAGTTTACGGTTGATGAAAGGGTGCTTATTCCCCGTCCGGAAACCGAACTCCTTGTTGAGCATGCATTTGAATCACTTGGAATGACAGGTCGCGGTGGATCCAGTGATGCAAAGATTCTTGACATTGGTACAGGAAGCGGCTGCATTGCAGTTACTATGGCTAAGTTTTGTCCTTTGCTAACGATCACTGCTGTTGATTGCTCTCTTGATGCTCTCGATGTCGCACGCATGAACGCGGTATGCCATGATGTGGAATCCAGGGTGGCATTCATTGCCGCCGATATGTTTGATGAGCTGTTTACAGAGACACTGCCTGAGAAATCTTATGATCTGATTATCTCTAACCCCCCTTATATCCCGGAGGGTGAGTGGAAGGGGCTTCAGCGAGAGGTTCGGCAATTTGAGCCCAGGATTGCGCTGACGATACCTCAGGGGGTTGAATGTTATGAGGCGATTGTAATAAAAGCTGAAAAGCTTCTTGTTCCGGGTGGAAAGCTCTGTTTTGAACTGCATGCTGATGCGGCCGCAGCTGTCTCGGAGCTTATGACCGCTCATGGTTTTTCGGAGATAGTAGTTGCCAAAGATTATTCCGGTCATGACAGGGTTATTTCAGGAGTATTTCTGATTGGAAATTAACTTGCTTTCGGTTTTGTTTATATAAAAAGGTTTGGAAGTTTTTTAAATTCACCTATTTGCTTTCTGGTGTTATTTATTATAATCGCTATGATGGATGTTGATGGATTATCGTGATCTTACCTTAAGAGAACGGCAGGTATTGGGTATCATTATCCAGTCATATGTCGTCACTGCTGCTCCGGTTGGATCAAGGTATATAGCCCAAAATTATAATCTTGGCCTTTCTGACGCCACAATCAGAAATGTCATGGCCGTACTGGAAGATGAAGGCTATATCAGCCAGCCACATACTTCGGCGGGAAGAACTCCTACAGACAAGGGGTACCGTTATTATGTCGATCTTATTATGACCTTCCAATCTCTTGATGATAAAGAGAAAAAAAGGATTGAGGCAAATATTGGTCAAATCACCATAGATCGTAAGGGCACTTCATCGGATGTCCTGCTGTCAGCGGCAAAAGTTCTTGGTACAATTTCACGGCAGCTGAGTGTTGTCTTGTCCCCGACGCTGTCGAATGCGATTTTTGAAAAGCTTGACATAGTTCTGTTGAGTTCAACAAGGATGATGGTTATTCTTTCCATACAGTCGTTGTTTGTCAAGACTATTGTTATGGAGCTTGATATTGAGGTTTCCCGCCAGACAGTTGATGAAGTTGTTGATCTTCTCAATCAGCGACTATCGGGATTAACGCTTTCTGAAATTCGCCGGACAATAAGCAGGCGCCTTTCTGACAGCGTTTGCGACAATGCGTTGAAAAATCTTATTGTACGATCTGCAGGAAATCTTTTTGATGAATCGCCTATTTTTGAACGTCTTTATATATCCGGTACAGAGTACATTGTTGATCAGCCTGAGTTCAAGCAACCCGACAAGGTTCGTGATCTTATCACCATGATTGAGGACAAGTTCAGTATGGCCAAGCTTGTTGGGCATAGCGGAACATTGTCTGATGAAACCGTCAGGTCTGCCGGCAGGGATATTACCATCAATATTGGCAAGGAGAACAGTGAAAGGCAGGCTGAGGATCTGACCATTGTTTCAACACCGTACTATGTTGGAAACATGGTAGGGAAAATCGGGATTTTTGGACCGAAAAGAATGGATTACGAGTACGCTGTCCGCGTTCTCAACTATATGGCCGATAGCCTATCTGCAACGCTGTCGGATGTTAACTAAACAGAAAATGTATTTATGACAAAGAAAGTGTTGGATGGAAAGGAGAATTGTACAGAACATTTTGAGGAAAGAGAGAAAAAGGATCTATCGGAAACCTCAGCAGTTCAGGAACAGTCATCTCAAAATGATGAGTCGTTTATTGCGAGAATAGCCGAGCTTGAAGCCGAACTGAGCAAGCAGAAAGAGCAGTCTGACAAGTATCGTGATGAGTTGATGCGAAGAGCTGCGGATTTTGAAAATTTCAGAAAACAGAAGGAACGAGAGGCAATGATGGCCTCTTCAAGGGCTCTTGAGAATATTATCAGGGAACTGCTTCCTGTTGTTGATGATGTCAAAAGGGTTTTGCAGCATGCCCCGCTTAATTCGGAAACATCAGGTGAAGCCCGATTGTATATTGAAGGAGTCGAGCTGGTAAAGAAAAATCTTGAAAAATGGCTTGATTACAAAGGGGTTAAAGCAATTGAATCAAAAGGACTGAAGCTTGATGTGAATTTCCATGAAGCAATTTCACAGATCGATCAGCCTGATGCAGAGCCCGACACTATCATCGAAGAGTACCAGACCGGGTACCTGCTTGGAGACAAGGTTATCAGGCATGCGAAGGTCATTGTAGCGAGGTAGCGAGGTACGTTTTTTTTGTGAACAATAGATATGCAAATTTGTTGGTGGTCTTATGAAGAAAGAATATTACGAGGTTCTTGGTGTCAGTCGTACAGCCACCAAGGACGAAATAAAAAAGGCATACAGAAAGCTGGCACTACAGTTTCATCCCGATAAAAATCCTGGCAACAAGGATGCTGAAGAGCATTTTAAAGAGGTGAATGAAGCTTACGAAGTACTTAGCAATGATGACAAACGACGTCGGTATGACCAGTTCGGCCATGCTGGTGTCGGTTCTTCTGCTGCTTCCGGTGGTGGCGGTCAGTATGGTGGAGGGGCTACAGATTTAAACGATATTTTCAGTGCATTCAACGATATGTTCAGTGGGGGCAAAACACGTGGTGGCGGTGCTCCTTTTGGATTTGAAGAGGTTTTCGGTGGAGGTGGCGGCAGAAGAGGCAGGGCGTCCAGCGGCATTCCAGGAACTGATCTTAAAATTCGCCTCAAGCTGACCCTTGAAGAGATTGCCAAAGGGGTTGAAAAAACACTGAAAATAAAAAAACAGGTCGCCTGCCAGGAATGTAAAGGCAGCGGTTCAAAATCAGGAGCAACAGAAAACTGTCAGACATGCCATGGTGCCGGTGAGGTTCGACAGGCATCAAAAACGATGTTTGGCCAGTTTGTCAATGTTGTTGCATGTCCGACATGCGGTGGTGAAGGCAGGATAATCAAAGATCGTTGTCCCTCGTGTTACGGCGAAGGAATCAAGCTTGGTGAGGTGACCGTCAAGGTTACCGTTCCTTCAGGTGTGGAGGATGGAAATTACCTGACCTTGCGTGGACAGGGCAATGCCGGTCCGAGAGGTGGCGCCCCCGGAGATCTGCTTGTGGTGATTGAAGAAATACCTCACGAACTGTTTTCACGCCACGGAGATGATGTGGTTTATTCCCTTGCAGTAAGTTTTCCTGACCTTGTGCTTGGTACGAAAGTTGAGGTGCCTACACTTGATGGTGCAGTCAAGCTGACTATTCCTCCCTCAACGCAGCCTGAAACCATGCTTCGTATTGCGGGCCACGGAATAGGTCATTTACGCGGTTCTTCGAGAGGAGACCAGTATGTAAAAGTCAATGTCTATGTCCCTAAAGATCTTTCACACCAGGATAAGGAAATTCTGAAGGAACTGAAGAAATCCACCGGTATTTCGCCGACGGCGCATAATGACAAAAATGCCAAGGGCTTTTTTGAGAAAGCACGGGATATTTTCTCATAAAGCAGACGTGGTGTCTTTAGAACAGAAAAGGCCGGGTGTTTTACCGGCCTTTTCTCGTTCTGTGACTCAATAACTGCTCTTGCTTGTTAGTCTGCAAGTTCGCCAACCAATTTTTCCTCTTCACATTCAACTGATTCTTCTTGCAGCCTTGCTATACTTGCTATGATATTTGGTACCACATCCGTATTGAAAACTGATGGCATTAAGTTGTCGCGTGTCGGTTCTATGGATTGGGCGATTGCAAACGCAACGGCCATCTTGATTTCAGAGGTAACTTTCCTGATGCTTGAGGTAAACAGTCCCTTGAAAAGTCCGGGAAATACAAGGGCATTATTAACCTGATTAAGCAGATCTGATCGTCCTGTCCCGACAATACTGGCGCCCGCTTCATAGGCAAGATCAGGCATAATTTCAGGAGTAGGGTTAGCCATGGCAAAAATAAATGGCGCTTTATTCATTCCTTTAACCATTTCCTGAGTAACGATGTTCCCGATAGAGACACCGACAAAGACATCCGCGCCGATTAATGTACTTGCCAAATCGCCGGTGTGCTTCGCTTTATTAGTTATTTCAGCAATTTGCTGTTTGGTCGAATTCATACCGGGGCGTCCTTCATAAATTGCTCCCTGGGTATCAACGAGAACAACCTCTTTTGCCTTGGCATTAAGTAACAGCCTGGCAATAGCAATACCTGCTGCACCAGCACCATTAATGACCACATGCAAATCCTTGATATCTCGTCCAGTTACACGACAAGCATTGATGATCGCTGAAAGTGTTACAATAGCAGTTCCGTCCTGATCATCATGAAAAACTGGAATTGACAGTTCGTTTTCGAGGCGCTCAAAAATTTCAAAACATCTTGGAGCCGAAATATCTTCAAGGTTGATGCCCGCAAAGCTTGGTTCGATCAGCTTGCAGAATTTAATGATATCCTCGACATCAGTTGAATTGATACAGAGGGGAATAGCGTCAATATCAGCGAATTCCTTGAAAATTATTGCCTTACCCTCCATTACCGGCATTGCAGCCTCAGGGCCGAGATCACCCAGTCCAAGAATGGCTGTTCCGTCAGAAACAACGGCGACCTGATTGGCTCTATTAGTTAATGTATACGACTTTTCTTGATCCAGGCCGATTTCTGTACAGACGGCCGCAACGCCAGGGGTATAAGCTAAAGAAAGGTCGTTTTTAGTTTTTACGCTAACCTTAGACCTGATTTCAATTTTACCACGTGTCTGGAGATGTAATTCTATTGATTGTTTTGAATAACCCATGTATTGAATAACTCCCTTGTTATTGTCTTTATAGTTATAAAGTAAATTAGCTTGCCGTACTGAATATGTCGCTTAACGTATGCATATATTTCAAAAAAAACACACAGAAAGACAAGGCTATCATATAGCGGCCCAATATAAGCTTTATAATCAGGATTACTTGTAAATTAAGACAAATAAAGTGCGGAATAATATTTTCGTTCTTGAAATGAGCGTAAAATATGCTGAGGCAGTACTGCCCTAACGACGTTTTTGTGCTTTGTCAGCTATTGAAAAGCGTTAAATGTCAGGATTATTATTCTGCCTTATAGGCTTCGTTCAGTTCATGGACATATTTTTCTATAACCTTCTGGTCTGAAAGCTGGTCAGGTGCAAAAATCTTTTCAACAAGTATTGTATTGTTTACCAGGTTCATTTTCAGTTGAGGCAGATAGAGCATGTTTGCCATCAGTTCAGGACTGCCGCAGGTGAGAAAAAGCGCAACTTTTTTGTCCGCCAGGTACTTTTTAAGGTTGCTTTGCAATAAAGCTCCAAGCAGCTGTGATGATACAAGCAGATAATAAATAGGAGCCCCCATGATCACAACATCAAAATCCTTTACGAAACTGTAATCTCCGGTTGTTTTACATTTTGCTTTTTCTACATAAGCGCCTGATTTTGCGAGCTCCAGGCCAATCGAATCAATGAGTTGCTCGGTTGATCCGCCTGAAGTTTTACTGTCGAACAGGATAATTGCTCTCATGGGATTTGCTGCGGTATGTATCATAGGAAAAAAAGGGTTTCTGTGAAACGGAGCAGATGAGAAATAGAAGTACTTATAATAAAATAAGGTAAAAAAATGAAAAACGAATTTTTCCTTTAAAACAAAAAAAGGCGCCCTGATGGAGCGCCCTTAATGTAACTATCTCTTTTTCAAGAGCTGATTATACAAACTTCGAGTAGATGTCAAGAAGGTCGGTTACTCTTGTAGAGTATCCAAGCTCATTGTCATACCAGCCGACAACCTTAACCATGTTGCCTGAACTCATGGTAAGCAGAGAGTCAAAAATACAGGAGTGTGAGTTACCTACGATGTCCTGTGAAACAATAGGATCTTCACAGTATTCCAGAAATCCCTTCATCGGTCCGTCTGCTGCGGTTTTAATTGCTGCATTGATTTCAGCTTTTGTTGCAGGGCGGCTCAGAATGGCAGTAACGTCAGTCACGGAACCGTCTGGTACCGGTACTCTCATCGCAAAACCATCAAGACGGCCGATGAGCTCAGGAATAACCTCGCCGATAGCTTTTGCTGCACCGGTGCTGGTTGGAATAATTGAGAGCGCAGCAGAACGGGCACGGCGGAGATCAGAGTGGGGAAGATCAAGGATGTTCTGATCATTGGTGTAGGCATGAACTGTTGTCATGAATCCCTTTTCGATCCCGAAGCTGTCCTGAAGTACCTTCACCATCGGGGCGAGGCAGTTGGTTGTGCAGCTTGCATTGGAAATGATCTCTTCCTTACCGGTAATTGCGTCGCCATTGACACCGAGAACAATGGTGGCGTCGATTTTGTCTTTAGCAGGAGCTGAAATGATCACTTTTTTTGCACCGGCAGTAATATGCTTCGATGCAGCTTCTCTTGAAGTGAACAATCCGGTTGATTCAACAACAAGATCACATCCAAGTTCTTTCCATGGAAGTGATGCTGGGTCGCGTTGTGCCAGAATGGAAATAACCTTGCCGTTCACGACGAGATTACTGCCATCAACAGTAACGGTACCATTGAACTTTTTGTGGGTGGAATCGTACTTGAGCAGATGTGCGAGGGTTTTAGGGTCGCATAGATCGTTGATTGCAACAATTTCATAATTTGGGTTGTTCAATGCCTGGCGAAAAACCAGACGCCCGATGCGGCCAAATCCGTTAATGCCGACTTTCACTTTTGCCATAATGTGATCCTGATGTAGTATTGAAATTAGTGTTCGTGTTGATTGTGTAAAAAAAAATCATTTTTCAAAGCTAAAAACGTCTAACAAGATATAATTTCAAACTTGAAATACTCAGCAATTTTTTTGAAAACTTTCTGATAGAAGGTTTTTCAGGTTGCTGAAACTGCCATTACTCAGGAGGATAACAACATCACCACCCATCAGGTGGCCATTAAGAAAATCAAGAATATCATTAGGATAATCGGCTGAATGCTGGCCGGCCAGAAAAACCGTTTTCCCCTTTTTTTGCAGTGAGTCCCTTAATAGTGTGATATTGAGCGACTCTTCCGGCCGATAACGGTCAGGGCGGTGAACCTTGCCAATAACAACAATGGAAGCCGGCTCAAAACAATCTGAGAGTTCCTGTTGAAAAATGTTTCGAGTGGTTGTGTTTGAACGAGGTTCGAAACAGGTTACAATTCGCCTCCCGGCATAGAGTTGTTCAATAGCTTCAAGAGTTACCCTCACGGCAGTAGGATGGTGAGCAAAATCCTCTATAAGGGTTATGTTTCCGGGGAAAGACCCGATGATTTCCATCCTGCGTTTCGGACGTTTGAAAAGAGCCATTCCTTGCCTTATGGATTCGAATGGAAGTCCGGTGCGGGTTGCAGCAGCTACAGCCGCAAGGGCATTCATAATATTGTAATTACCAAAAAGCGGAACGCAAATATTTCCGAGAAGAGTGCCTTTATAAAAGACATCAAAGGATGAGGCATCCTCCACTAACGATATGTTTTGGGCACTCCATTCCGATTCACTATTCAGTCCGAAACGTTCAACCGTGCAGAATGCTCTGGATGCAATGTCAACAGCAACAGGATCATCCCCATTTACAAAAAGAGCTCCGTTTTCGGGAATTAAATTCACAAGCAGTCTGAAACTGCGTTTGATATCATCCAGAGAGTTGAATATGTCTGCGTGGTCAAACTCAATATTATTAATAATGGCGATGTCAGGGCGGTAGAGAAGAAATTTGCTTCGCTTATCAAAAAATGAGGTATCATACTCATCCCCTTCAGAAACAAAAAAGCCCTCTTCGCTGCGTCCTGATGCCCTGCACCCAATGGAGAAATTTTCAGGAATACCACCTACAAGAAATCCCGGTTTTAGTCCGCCATGTTCGAGCAGCCAGGCGATGAGCGAGGTAGTAGTTGTTTTGCCATGAGTGCCGGTTACCACGAGTGAGGTATTATTGGCGATCAGATGCTGTCGAACAAGGTCCGGCATGGAAACGAGCTCAATATGATGATTAAGGGCATATTCAAGTTCCGGATTTCCCCGGCTTATTGCATTGCCGACAACGACTGCGTCCGGAGAGGCATGCAGAAGGTTGTTGGCAGCAAAGCCATTGAAGTACCGGATATTATGATCATCAAGATAAGTGCTCATTGGAGGATAGAGCTGTGTGTCTGAGCCGGTAATTGCATGACCGGCATGTGATAAGGCTACGGCCACCGATGCCATTGCAGTGCCGCCTATACCGAGAAAGTAGATGGAACTCATCTTGAAAGAGATAGTCTTCAGATTGAATGGAGTGCCCGATGTTGCGTACTGGGTTTATATACATAAAAATTGAATAGACCGCAACTCTGACACGGCCGCCTTATCACCACAGGTGATAAATAAAGAGTGCTGATGATTTCTCTTTTCTCCAAAGAATTATGCCGCAGTGCAAAAAGAAATAAAATGAATCTGTATTTTAGCCACTACAGTTTTAATAGATTTCAACCATTACAGTTATGCAATTTATAGATCTGCTTTCTCAGAAAGACCGGATTCGCACATCACTCCTTCATCGCATCGAAAGCATTCTGGATAGTGGCCATTTTATTATGGGACCGGAAGTCACAGAGCTTGAGTCACGTCTTGCCACCTATGTTGGTTCGCGCTGCTGTGTTTCCTGCTCATCAGGAACTGACGCTTTGCTTATGCCTCTTATGGCAAAGGGTATTGGTCACGGAGATGCAGTTATAACAACACCCTTTACCTTTGTTGCTACAGCTGAAGTTATAAGCCTTGCCGGAGCAACTCCTTTTTTTGTTGATGTTTGTCCTGATACCTTCAATATTAATCCCGAGCTTATAGGCCGAGCTATTGAAGAGGCGGTAGCACAAGGGTTGAAGCCTAAAGCTATTATTCCTGTTGATCTGTTCGGTCAGCCGGCCGATTATACCCAGATCCAGGCTGTTGCTGACGCATACAGACTATGGATTCTTGAGGATGCAGCGCAGAGTTTCGGTGGCAGCTTCAATGGAAAGAAAGCCGGAAGTTTTGGTCTTGTTGGAGCGACCTCCTTTTTCCCCGCCAAACCGCTTGGCTGTTATGGCGATGGCGGTGCGATATTTACTGACGATGAAGAGCTTGACGCGAAACTGAGGTCAATAAGAGTTCATGGCAGCGGGGTCGACAAGTACAGTAACGATCGTATCGGAATAAACGGACGACTTGATTCAATCCAGGCAGCCGTTCTTCTTGAAAAACTTGCCATTTTTGACGAAGAGCTTGAAGTGCGTCAACGTATTGCAGATTTCTATAGCAGCAGATTGCAGAATAGAGTTGTAGTTCCCCTGATTCAGGAGCACCATACTTCAGCATGGGCACAATACTCTGTACTTGCCGCATCTTTTCGGGAAAGGGAGCAACTCATGCAGGCATTGCAGAAAGAGGGCATTCCATCGATGATCTATTACAAAATTCCGCTCCACCTGCAGAAAGCCTATTCCTCTTTAGGGTATAAAGCAGGCGATTTTCCGGTATCTGAGGATTTGAGCAGCAGAATATTTGCATTACCGATGCACCCCTACTTGAAGGATGAGGAGATCGAGCGGATCTGCGCTGTGCTGCTGGCCTGAATGTCTTTCCATAGTCATTCCGACTCCAGCTCATCATTGACATTCTAAACTTCTATGATGGATCCATCCCCTTGCCAGCTCTCCTCAAAAGGAGAGTGGCACTGCGATGAAGAAACTTCCGCTACAATTACCACTTCGAAATTCCATTACTCTTAAGCCATTGTTGAGCCTCCACACTGCCAAGTTTTGCTGCCTGCAATAAGTCAGCAATAGCACCCTGCTTATCTTCATTGTCAAGTTTAATGGCTGCTCGGTTGAGGTAAGCCGGAACAAATGAATGATTGATTGCAATAGCCTTGCTAAAATCAATCATTGCCCCTTGATTATCTCCCGAATCAGATTTTACACTGCCACGGTTATTGTATGTATCTGCAGATTTCGGATTAAGTTCAATGGCTTTTGTGAAGTCTGCTAAAGCGCCTTGTTTGTCTCCGGAGCTGAATTTCGCCGCTGCCCGGCTGTTATAGGCATCAACCAATTTTGGATTCAGCTCAATGGCTTTTGTGAAGTCAGTTATGGCACCTTTGAAATCACTCTTTCCGAATTTTACTTCGCCACTCGAAAAAAATGTTTTGGCATCATCTGCCGTGTTAGCGCAAGCCATATGAGCTGTAAATACTAAAGCGATTACGGCTATAAAAAGAAATCGAAAAAATTGTTTCATTGGTATGATTAATATGGTGAATGAAAAAAAATCAAAATGGACAAGGCAGAGTTTATGCCCCATCCATGATGACGATGTCTTGAAGTTAAAAAGTCTGAGTTAAACCCACATTAAACGAACGGCCCTGTCCCGCAACTGACTCGAATGGAGCGAGTCGTTTGTTGGCAAGGTTTTGGTCATAGTTGATACCCCCAAGCGGAAGATAATAGAATCTGTCGAAAAGGTTCGTGATTCCAACGTCCACACGCAGATTTTTCCACTGGTATGCCGTGCTGATGTTAAGCAGTGCATACCCTGGAGTTGTTGGCTCTTTTCGTTGTGGATCAACCTCTGTTTTTCCGCCGACAAGTTGCAGTGCAACCGAGTTGGTCCATCTATTGATTCTTTGTTCCATCGTAAGCGAGCCATTCAGCGGCATCATATGATAAAGGCTGTTTCCGGTATCCAGATTCCTGCCGTTCACATATCCCAGATATCCGCTAAGCAGGCCGTGTCCAAAACTGCTGTTATCCCAGATGCCAACTTTACCCGACAGATCCACGCCATAAATCCTTGCATTATGATTGGCAAACTGCAAGGTATTGCCCGTTGACTTCATGGTCAGCACATCTACATCAATATAATCATTGACATAGGTGTAGTAGGGAGTTACCTTCAGTTCCCAGCTCTTGCGTTCACTGTCGTGCCAATTTGCCGAGAGACTCAGGGTATTGGCAGTTTCAGGCTTGAGGTCGAGATTGCCTACATAACCATTCCCATCACCGAACCAGTTGACCATCCCGCTGCACATAAAGCTTTTAGACCATGCATAGCGCTCGTAAAGGTTAGGAGAGCGTGTCTTGCGGGCATAACCGAGCTCAAAGGTTGCAATCGATGTGGGCTCAAATTTTAAGAGAGCGGAGATATCCAGATTATTGTCGTTACGGGCGTGGTCCTGAGCATTAAAGGCTTTAGCATCAGCAGCATACATCATGCCGGTATTATACCCCTGCACATTACCGGTATTCATCTGTACCAGTTCATCGCGTAAACCGAGAACCGTTGTTACCTCTGTGCTCACTTTTGATTCCCATTCAGCAAACAGACTGTAGCGGTCACGGCGACCATCATTGATATTGATGAATGTGTTCGGCGACATCGTTGATGAACCGGCAACCGGCGGCCATGAGTCGTTAAGAGTAAAGCGGTGAAACTCGTTTCCGAGGCGCAAAATGTTTATTTCGGCAAAAGGAATATCCGCCTTTAACAAATAGCCCAGGTCAATACCCCTCGTCTCCATCGGCATATATGTCATGCCCGTCTGAACGGCGGGGATTGCCAGTTTATCTTTGCCGGAATCCATCCTGTGATAGGTATTCTCCCAAAAAGCTTTGGCATCGAAATTGCCCCAGCTAACGCTGCTCTTATAGCCAAGATTGACAAACGAGGCATCGTTGCCGACCATATCCATCCACTGGTTGACAAATCCTTGTTCAGGAATTGATTGATGGCCGGCCTTCAGTGTCAGCAGACAGCTGTCGCCTTTGAGGGAAAAGGTGCCACCGATATTTCGGGATTCGTAATAGGTCGATGTTATGGAATTGCCATTGCCATCCTTGTAATCATTGGCGTGATCGATCGACCCGGTCACTCCAAAACTGAGGCTGCTGTTAGCGACTGCACCTGAAAACGCCGCACCGATGCTGCTGTTGACGCTTCTGTAATAGGTCGAAACACTGCCCGAACCTTTGACTCCATCTCCTGGATTGGCGAAAACCGGCTGATCCGATTCAACGGTGATGGTGCCCGCGATATTGTCACCGCCGTTACTTACAGGTGTCACACCGGCTTTAACACCGATACTGCTCACGTTTGAAGGTGCTATATAAGACAACGGCGGATTCATGTGGTTGGCACAGGCCGATGTCAGACACATGCCGTCAACGTATATGATTAAGCGGTCGTCTCCCAGTCCGTGAACAATCGGAAGGCTCGAAACCCCGCCTCCCGTAGCAAGAGTAACTCCCGGTTCATCTTTGAGAAGCGAGGCGGTATCACTTGTTTTCAATCGCCTTGATGTCAGTGGTGCCTCTGGCTTTTCTGAAGTTCCGGTAACAACGGTTTCCGGGCTTATTGCTTCCTGACAAAATGACGGCAATGGAAGTGCTGAAGCTATCAGCAGAAGCGCAAGCGGCTTTATAAAAATATGTTGTAATGTTCTCATGTCGATTAGTAAATAACTGGTTTTAACTTAGTGTTGGATGGCTTGGCTGAATTCGTCTTCTTCCTATAAGCTGTAATGCATACCTATGGAAATCAGATATTGTGGTTCTAACTGGTACCCCGATACCCTTTGATATACAGGTACTTGAACGAATGCAAAGGCCTGGAGATCATGGCTTATATTGCCGATAAGACCGGGGCTGATGTAGATAAGCGTAGCACCGCTGTTTTCGACATCAGCATTCGCACCGCTCTCATGATTTTCTGCCCGGAAGTTTAGCTGAAGATTAGGGATAAAAGAGTTAAACCCGGTATAACGGACCCCGGCACCAAGATTTAATGCATTGCCAGGCCGAAATTCATCATAACTGTTCAGAGCAGATTGAGCCAGAGCATGCGTGAAGTATCCCCATGTGGGTGATAGAGAGCCGTATTTATATATTCCGATCATGACATCTGTTGTTCCTGTGCCAAGCTGTAATCCTCGGTCTATGAGGTTACCCGCTTGAGGGCCGGTAGCGAATTTATCATCGGTTCGACCTGTGGGAAGTTTTGCTCCCAACTGCAAGCCAAACGAGTGATCATCGCTAAACCCCTGGTAGCGTCCGATTACTCGGACATCCCCGATCCCTGTACTCTCGGATGAAGAAACCGAATCATCTCCTCCGGCAATGGTGCTATGGGTTCTGTCGCAGGCAGGAACCACAACTTCAATACCCCAGTTCGAGTCAGGGCTGTAGGCAAGGGTCAGAATTGTATTGCGGTTGATCGTTTTTTCCTGGATTTCACGATCGTTAGGGAAGCTTATACTGCCTCTGTCGACTGTATTCAAACCCTCACGTAACTGGTTTTGATTAAAGTAATCGAAGCGCAAATCAGCATGGAGCCCTGTTCCATAGGAGTAGCCCTGATTCGTCCAGTCTGTATTGAGAGAGCAACCGCAAGTTCCGCATGCAGTGCTATCCGCTGAACTCATAACGATTCCAAGAGAAAGAATTAAAGGGGCAAGAAATTTTATAGTTTTCATAACTAAGTATTATTTGGAGTTAAGCACGACATACTTTAAAAGCAAAGAGCAAAAAGCTCGAATACGAAAGGTCAAGTACATGCCCCAACGCATATGCATCTAAAAAAATCGAGCGCTAAGTTTAAATTCCGCTTAAGGGAATGAAGCGTTTAAATCTGTATGGAAAGGCTAAGTGTTCGGGGGGTGGTCGATTTGGCGCAATACACCGTCGAGTAAAAAAGCAGAGTGATCCGAAGTAAATATATGTCCGGTGGTGGCGGTAAGGGGAGCGTGATGAAGAACAGGCAGAAGGCAGGGCATCACGTCGAGTAACTCTTCAAGGGTTTTCGTCGGAACTTGCCTCTCCGATGAGGCTGGCTTGATATCGCTATTGGCTGCAATTTTTTTGTCCAGAAAACAGTGTCCGCAGCAATCCATCGTCTTCTTTTCGCAGACAGTTTCAACAATTGCTTTTTGATTTAAAAAAAAGAGTCCATAACAAACGAAAACGCAGTTTATCTGGACAAGCATCCCGACAAGCATCATAACTGCGATGAATCGGGTTGTTGTACTCATAACTTCATCTTGATATTCCGGAAATTACAATAAACGGTCCAAAAGATAACCTTTTTTTACAATTGTTAACAACAAACTGATTCCCCTACAAGGAACCCCAGTCCATCTCCCACTGCCCACCGACAACTCTCCGTTTTTGTCAAGAAAATAGAGCACTGAAAGATTTAATCCCCAAGGTTCCTGACACAAGAAATCCTTCACCGTACATCACGCCGATCTGTTCGCCGAAATATCTCGCGCGCGCTTCAAGTCCGGTAAGAAACTCCTTGCGTTTGATCAACGTTTTTGGCTCATCTGATGTGCCTTCCCGATAAAATTGTGAAGTGAAAGCAAGCACTCCTTTTCTGGATATATCAAAGGTTGCCGAAACATCAACGATAAAGTCTGGTTCAAGGTGTTTGAACTGGATATAATAAAGCAGATGTTTTGGTCTGTGAGGCTCCTGTACTATCCCGTTCATAGTAGTATGCAGCTGTTGCAGCCCGGCATAATAACAGGCATCGGTTACCAGCGTAGAGGCTTTTGAGTGATCCGGATGGCGTTCATCAGGGGGGGTGGAAAAAACCACATCTGGTTTGAAGAGCCTTATGACCTTGATGATTTCTCTGAGGTTTTCTTCGGTATAGAATAATTTTGAATCGCCAAGGTCAAGGGTCTTGCGACATCGGTATCCCATAACTGTCGACGCAGTCTCGGATTCGGTTTTCCTTGTTTCAGGAGTACCGAGTGTCCCCATCTCTCCCCTTGTCAGGTCGCAAACGGCAACGGGGCGGCCTTCACTCATGAGTTGCAGGAGCGTTGCTCCACATGCCAGTTCAACATCATCCGGATGAGCGCCAAATGCTAACGCATAGACTTTTCCAACAGAACTTTCCAATTGCCTTGTCATTAATCGTGTTATATTTAAACCTGTAAGCCAGTAATAATATCACATTTCTTGCCAATGCTGAAAGTAAAGATTGTACGTCTTGACAAAAAAGCGGTTCTTCCCGTTTATGCAACTGCTCATGCAGCGGGAATGGATATTTCCGCATGCCTTGATGGTCCGGTAACTATCGAGCCGTTTACAACAGCATTGATCCCCTCCGGGTTTGCTCTTGAGCTTCCTGTAGGGTATGAGGCGCAGCTTCGTCCCAGAAGCGGTCTTGCTTTGCGCTCATTAATATCACTTCCGAACACCCCGGCAACTATTGATGCCGATTATCGGGGGGAGGTTAAGGTGATTCTTGTAAACTACGGCAAAGAGTCCTTTATGGTTCAACACGGCGATCGCATAGCTCAAATGGTGGTAGCAAAAGTCGAGCAGGTTTGCTTTGAAGAAGTTGGAGAAATCAGTAAAACAGGACGGGGAGATGGGGGGTTTGGGCATACAGGAACCGGTCTTCGGTGAAAAAAATGAAATGACCAGATTGCCGAAATGAACAAAGGGTTATCCTGTTTTCAGATACTCAAGCCCGAATTTATCCAGTTTTCTGTAGAGCGTTGCTCTGCCAATTCCCAGCATACGTGCTGTTTTGGTGAGATTGCCACGGGAAGCTTTATATGCGGTGATAATTGCATCGCGTTCGTGCGATTCAAGCGAGTAGGATATCAGTTGCCCGTTATTCTCCGGCGGGACAATGGACTCAGTGATCGTTTCCTGTCCGGTTTTATCATGAAAATTTGTACGTTTTGATCCCGCAACAAAAGCAGTTTGCAGGGTTTCAATGATGTTCCCCTTTCGGGTTACTGCCGATCGTTGTACGGCATTTTTCAGTTCCCGGATGTTTCCAGGCCATTGATAGTTTTCAAGAAACTTTAACGCCTCAGGGTCAAACTGGAGAGTTTCGATATTGTGGGCTTTCGAAAATTGATCTAAAAAATGCTTGGCAAGAAGCGGTATATCATCAGCCCTGTCGCGAAGAGCCGGTATGAAAAGCAGAAATTCTTCAAGACGGTAGTAAAGATCTTCTCTAAACTGATTGTCTTTAATTGCTTGAGAAAAATTTCGGTTGGTGGCCGAAATGATGCGAATGTTAACGTTTCTTTCCTTTTTTTCTCCGACCTTCCTGATCTTTCTTTCCTGCAGGACTCGCAAAATTTTAGCCTGCACATCAGAATCCATGTCGCCGATTTCGTCAAGAAACAGTGTGCCGTTGTCAGCTTGTTCAAAAAAACCTGTATGATCTTTATCGGCTCCGGTGAACGAGCCTTTGACATGACCAAAAAGAAGGCTGTCAGCCAGATTGTTTGAAATCGCAGCACAATTCACTGATACAAACGGTTCGTTTTTTCTTTTACTGCCGTTGTGAATTGCCTGTGCAAACAACTCCTTGCCCGTACCGCTTTCTCCAAGAATAAGCACGTTCAGGTCAGTATCCATAACCTGCCTGACCTGTTCCATGGTTTGTTTTAGGGCAGAGCTTTTCCCTATAATACTATGAAACAGCTCCTTGTTATTCAGCTCATTCTTCAGTTGCTGGACCTGGTTTTTCAGAGCAGATTCGGAAAGCGCATTACGCATGACAATCTCAAGCCGTTCGACGTCCAAAGGCTTGGTCAAGTACTCGTATGCACCAAGTTTAATGCATTTTACAGCATGAGGAACCTCATAAGAGGCAGTAATCATAATGACGGGGGCAGAAATCTTGTGTGCTTTTAAGTGGAGCATCACCTCAAACCCATCCTTCATTGGCATATTGATATCAAGCAGAATAAGGTCAAAAGATTGTTCAGAAAGGCAACGTATGCACTCATCACCGTTTTCTGCCATTACCGCCGTAAACCCCATTTTCTGGACATAGTGGGCAAGAATCCGACGGGCGGTATTATCATCGTCAGCTATAAGCACAACTCTCTTGCGGAGAGCGTCCCTATTTTTGCCTGTATAATCTTTCTTATGACTTTCCTCTTCCAACTCAACCATACAGTTTTCTCTTGAAGGGGTTGGGGTTACAGCAGCAAAATACATGAAAACCCCTGGTTATGCAAACCGCCAGGGATTATCATAAGCTCTTATATAGAACCAGTTATTCAGGTACTGCTTGATCTAAAAGGTCGCTAGTTATTTTGTTTCAGAACAGGTACAGGATTTTTAGTTTCCATAACAATCTCTTTCTGGGAAAAGGGGATTTGTGTGACCTCTTTTCTTTGCCGGTCCTGACCCGTCGGCATTCCTGGCGAAACGATATTATTGACAAGCTGTCCAAGTCCTGCACTGACATTGTTGAACAGATTCTGGACTTGACCGGAACTGACAGTGGAGTTCAGGTTTTCAAGCAGGTTTTTCCATAATTTGCCAAGTTCCTGAAAAGAACTTTGAACCTGTTCCGAATTGATGGTGGCCGTAACGCCCTCTATAAGTTGCCCTGTTGTGGAGGTGACACCTTCAAACAGCTGTCCTGAAACAGTATTGACATTGCTGATGATACCCTTGACCGGCTCGGAATTGATGGTTGTGGTAACTCCTTCAATAAGTTGCCCGGTAGCGGAACCAACGGAGCTTATTATTCCCTGAACTGACTCAATGGTTGAATCAATCAAGAGACCCACATTACCAATTAAATTAGCCATATCACCATTGCCGACATTGTTTTCCGGTTTTGTCGGAGTAGCCGGTTTGTTGAGCTCTTCTGATGCCATAGTTGTAGAAAGTTAAGGGTAAGTAATTAAAAATATTTTTTTCAATATAACAATCTATTTACTAAGTTTTTCACCTCTTCAAAGGTATTTTGCTCAGTTGTAATTCTCAGTACTGTTGTTACCGTCGTATGGGGTATTCCTTCAGTCGCTGCTGATATTATCCCTGTAGAACCGGATAATTGTCTCCTGATCATATCCGGCAGCATACATGAAATGAATGGCTCCAAAAATTAACTGGAGCCGGATGACACCGTTTTGGTGATACCTCCTGGCCGATGTGGTGACCCGGTTTTCGAGAATGTGGAACTGCTCGTGCTGTTCGATGCGAGTGATGATATTGATATCCTCCATAACGACAAGGGTTTCGTCAAATCCACCAATCTCATGAAAGAGTACGTTATCAATAAAGAGCGACTGGTCCCCTCCCCGGCATACAATAAGCGGAAACTGTGTGAACCATCCATACAGGCTCATGATGGGATCGCTGTCGTTAAAATCCATTCTGAAACACCCGGCTTTTTTCCCATCGGACGACGCAGAACGGATATTTGCAATAAAAGTTTTCGGTGGCAAAGTATCAGCATGCAGAAAATAGAGGATATCGCCATTTGCATGATGCGCTCCGGTATTCATTTGTCTGGCACGTCCTTTTGCGCTGCGGCACACGGTTACCGGAAAGTGTGAAAGGATGTTCGGGGTGCCATCGGTGCTCGCATCACTGACTATGATGTCGACCCCTTCGGATTGTTCCGTTATTGAAAGTAGAGCCGTTAGCGACTCTGCGATGATTTTCTCTTCGTTATAGGTCGGAATAATGATGCTTATTCTTTGTGTGCCCATAATCCACTTTTTTTCAGGTCATCCAACGTATCGATATCCGACAGTTCAGCAAGCAGTTCGTATTGAATGGCAAGTCGACTCAGTATTCCAATAGTTTCGCTTAGTACCTCCTTTGTGCTCCATTGTCGTCCGAGGAAAAGTTCCGGTATGGCCATGTTAAGGCCGATAAGGTAAAAGCCACCATCACTTGCAGGCCCGACGACTGCATCTGAACGTTCAAGAGTCGCGAATGCTGAATCAAGGATAGCTGTACTCAACTCATAACAATCTGTTCCAATAAGCACAATATGGCGGAAACCTGCGTCAAACCCGTTACTCATTGCATACAGCATACGCTCGCCAAGATCTTCACCAATCTGAAGTTGAACATGATAATATTCCGGTTTAAAAATGTCTTCGGCAGGGAGAAAATGAGAATAAAATACTGTCCGGTTCACATCAACCTTTTCGACGACACAGGCAGTATGACGCCGGAGTGTTTCGTATACTTCAAGCGCTTTTTCATCACCTATAGAGCTTGCTAAACGTGTTTTTACCAATCCCCGTTCCGGGTTTTTCGTAAAAATGATCAGCAATGAGTCATTTTTCATACCAGAGACCCTTGACAGCTTGAGCCGGCACCGGCCGTACATCCGTAACAGTGCTGACCGACTGAAATAAGGCGATTTCGTAGCTTTTCCTCGTTGAACAGACTGATATGTTGCGGAGCCCTGTTCTCTAATGGCAGATTGAGCATCTGATTGAAATCACAATCGTAGAGTGTTCCATCCCACCCTACCGAAACTGTTGTTCGACACATGAGGTTTTTTATAGCAAGGGGATTGAAGCTTTTTGCAAGAAGCGTCATATACTGGCAGTAGTGACCATTTTCAAGCAGATCATTTAGAAAGCGGTTGATCGGCATATTGGTGATGGTGTAGAGATGGTTGAAGACAATCCCGTGTTCATCGATAAGCAGCTTTCTGTAATCCATTTCAAGCTGATGCTGTTCCTGTGGGAGTGATGGTCCGCCCGGATTATAGACAAGGTTAAGTTCGAGGTCGTTTTCCGCTTTACCGTATCCAAGGTTGTTGAGCAGTTTCAATGCCTCAATAGAGCGGTCAAAAACCCCTTGTCCTCGCATAGTATCTACGTTCACCCTTGTGTAGCAGGGAAGCGAGGCAATAAGGGTTACTCTGTGTCGCTTGAGAAACTCCGGAATATCACGGTATTTTTCATTGGTGGTGAAAAGGGTCAGGTTCGAACGAACAAGGATTGACGCATCCGGCAGCCGGGCTCTTATACGTTCAATGAACCAGTGAAAATTCGGATTCATTTCCGGCGCTCCCCCGGTAATATCGACTGTTTTTATGGAGTTTCTATCAAGAGCATCAAGGCATTGCTGCATTGTTATACGTGTCATCATCTCCTTGCGGTCTGGGCCGGCATCGACATGACAATGGCGGCAGAAAAGATTGCAGGTATAGCCTGTGTTGATCTGCAAAACATCAACACTCATGGCAGAGAGTGGTGCGCTTCCGGATTCGTCAAGAATGTCACTGAAGGGCAGGATACCGCAATCAGTCTCTTCAAGGAGCTTTACCTGAGCACCAGTTGTTGCAAACATCGTGTTCTTTCGGTGTCCTGACTGTTTTTTTTGCATGACAAAAATGGGCTAATTTCATTCAACAGCCAAACCTGCTCAGCAGTTTTTCGGCAGCCAGCTTTCCACTAAGAGCGGCGCCTTCCATAGAGGCGAGATAACGTTGATAGGTATAATCGCCGGCAAGGAAAAAGTTTTTTATCGGGCTGATCTGGTCAGGCCGAAATTGATCGACATCAGGTACTGCCTTGTAAACAGACTGAGGAATTTTGACAATGGTCGATTTCAGAAGTTTTGCCTGGCGGGATTTAGGAAATCGTTCATGAATATCTTTCATGACCAGTCCCGTGATAACCTCGTTAGGCATAGTCATGAGTTGGTGCGCTGGTGCAAGAACAAGGCTCATGACGCTGCCTCCATTAGCCGTTCCCATTGTGTTCTGGAAATCTTCAGGACAGGTGATTGATACATCAGCAAAGGTCGCGAAAATCGTGCCCTGCGAAAACATGAGATTATCGGTGTCAGTTATTTTTCTGTCAAACCAGAGCTGACAGTTTGCAACCGGACTGCCGACAAATTCATGGAGGTTGCGGAAATATTTATGGGCAAGCCACTCTATGGGGACTATTTTTTTAATGTTATGTACTGGCAGTGCGGAAATATAAGCGTCGGCCTCAATGTTATGGCCGTCCTGCAGTACCGCATGCTTAATGGTTTCATCACTGTTCAGTTCAAACTTGTTTAGTCTGGCATCAACAAAAATACGTCCGCCCTTGCTCTGTATATATTGTCGCATTGGCTCAATCATTGAGTCGCCAGGGTTTTTGCGAAAGAAAGCAAACTTTGTTGCCGTATAATCTGTCCCGAAATATTTGAAAATAGTGAGCATCGGCCGCGCGCTGATGATGTTAGGCTCAATAAAATTCATGGCCAGTGCAATGGCGCGCCACAACTTCTGTAATGAATGTTCAGAAGCTCCTCTCAGTCGGTGCCATTCCGAGTAGGTCATATGATCCTGACTGCGGAAGTACTCCTCATTGCCAAAAATGGCAGGGTAAAGACCCTTGATCAGTGAGATTTTATCCCACATCGTAAGAAAATCGGTCTTTAGCCCACCAATAACCTCTGCCCATGGGCTAGGCAGTTTTGCCTTTTTAAAGCAGGTCTTTTTGCCGTCAGGTTCTGCATAGACGAGAGAGTGATCTTTCCACTGATAATTATCTTCTGCCCCGACTCGTTTAAGGTATTTCTGAAGTTGTTCGTAACCCCCGAAAACAATATGAAGTCCCGACTCAATGGAATCGCCGTCACTATCTTTCCATACCGAAACCTTGCCGCCAAGTATTTTGCGTTTCTCATAAATCTCAACAGTGTGCCCTCGATCCACAAGATCTATCGCTGCGCTGAGTCCCGCAACTCCTGCGCCGAAAATTGCTATTTTCACCCTTACCTATGATTTGTAATTACAAAAGATGTGGATTGCCCTGAATCAAGGCGGTAATATAAGGAATTATAATCCTGTAAGGAAAGCCATCAGCATTTAGAAAAGTGCAGGTTAGTCTGGATTTTTGTATTAAAAAAAAACATAACGCATGCACCGGGCTTTTTCTGCACGATTTCGATAAACCGTGTAAACATAATAAGAATGATGGCGATTGTATCATTGTCATCACTGTCGCAGGTTACAGTCTTTAAAAGATGCTGCTCCTAAATTATTTAAGATAATTACTTAAAAAGATGTGAATTCTAAAGAAACCGATTGTTTTTTTCTTATTATTAGTTAATTTCCTACAAAATTGAATTAAACAAAATCATGCTATATGTCGGGCCATCTTGATCTGATCGACCTTAAAATTATTGAGTCTCTTGGTGAAAACGGGAGAGTTCGATTGAGCGAACTGGCTGAAGTTGTTGGTCTTTCAATCCCGTCTGTCAGTGAGCGGCTTGATAAGCTGCAGAAGAATGGCATTATCAAAGGCTTTTCCATGGAGGTTGATGAGCGGCAGCTTGGTTTTGATATTCATGCTTTTATAAGGGTCAGGATTGACTCATCCAAGCATTACAAGTCATTTATGGAACATGTAATGAAAGAGGATGAGATAATGGAGTGCTTTTCCGTGACCGGTGAAGGCTCTCATATATTAAAAGTTATGACCCATAACACCGCATCCCTTGAAATGTTTCTTTCGCGAATACAAAGTTGGCCAGGTGTGCTGTCAACCAATACCAGCTTTGTGCTTTCCCAGTTAAAGAAAAATAAAAAGATCAGTGCGGAAATTGTTCGCGCCAATCTTCAGGACCGCCAGGTACTGATAACGTTCGATGAAAAAAAATCAAGGAAATAAAAAAACAAGAGGCGTTCAATTTTTTCGGAGACAACACACACCAATATCATGCAAATCAACAAGGAGGTTCGTTTGAAGAGCGATAGTAAAATTCCGGTTTCTACCTACTTTGGATCGTTGACATTTGATCACAAGGCCATGCGTGCAAAACTTCCTAAAGAGGAATTTGCAGCATTGCAGGATACCATCAAAGCAGGTAAAAAAATATCTTCTGAAATTGCCGGTGTAGTTGCGCATGGCATGAAAGAGTGGGCAATGGAGCAGGGAGCCACTCATTACACCCACTGGTTCCAGCCTATGACCGGTTCCACGGCAGAAAAACACGATGCTTTTTTATCGATTGACCGCGATGGCACACCCATCGAGCGTTTTTCCGGTGAACAGCTTATTCAGGGTGAGCCAGATGCCTCAAGCTTCCCGTCAGGCGGTATGCGTACTACCTTTGAAGCTCGAGGTTACACCGCATGGGATCCTTCCAGCCCGGCGTTTCTCATGAAGGGTGGAAAAGATCTGACTCTTTGTATTCCAACCGTATTCATTTCATATCACGGCGAAGCACTCGATGCCAAGACTCCGCTGCTGCGTTCAATGGAAGCAGTCAGCAAATCCGCCATTCGTCTTCTTGATGTACTTGGCGTGACCGGTGTAACACGAGTAAAAACCTTCGCAGGATGTGAGCAGGAATACTTCCTTATCGACAAAAAATTCTATACCGAGCGTCCTGACCTTGTCATGTGCGGTCGTACTCTTCTTGGAACTCTTCCACCAAAAGGTCAGCAGCTTGAAGACCACTATTTTGGATCGATTCCTGATCGTGTGCTTGAATTCATGCAGGATGTTGAGCATGAGCTCTATCTGCTCGGTATTCCAGCCAAGACCCGTCACAACGAAGTTGCACCTCATCAGTTTGAAATAGCTCCGATTTTCGAAGAGGCCAACATCGCTGTTGATCACAACCTTCTTGTCATGGAGGTGATGAGAAAGATTGCCGACAAAAAAGGGTTTGCACTGCTTCTGGCTGAAAAACCGTTTGCCGGCATCAACGGTTCAGGCAAGCACAACAACTGGTCGATCGGCACCAATACCGGTATAAATCTGCTTGATCCAGGTGATACTCCTGAAAAGAACATTCAGTTCCTTGTCTTCCTTGTTGCTGTCCTCAAAGGCGTTCACAAGAGATCTGATGTTTTGAGAATGTCTATAGCCAGCATGGGCAACGATCACCGTCTTGGTGCCAACGAGGCTCCTCCAGCTGTTGTCACCGTCTTCCTTGGTGAACTGCTTGAAAGAGTGCTTGATGCAATCGAAAGTGGCAAGGTTGACCTGAAAACAGAGAAACAGGTGCTGAATCTCGGTCTATCTCAGGTTCCCGAGGTAAATAAGGACTATACCGACCGTAACCGTACATCACCGTTTGCATTCACAGGTAACAAGTTTGAGTTCAGAGCTGTAGGTTCTTCTCAAGCTGCATCTGTACCGAATATGGTGCTCAACACTCTTATGGCTGAAGCTCTTGACGAAATATCAGATGCTATTCAGGCAAAGCTCAAAGCAGGCAAGGAAAAGGAATCTGCAATTCTTGAAACTCTTCGCGAGCAGATTACCGCCACTAAGGCTATCCGTTACCAGGGCGACAACTATGCTGAAGCCCTTCAGCAGGCAGCTAAGGAGAGAGGATTGCCGAACCTGAAAAACACTCCAGAGGCACTCAGAGCCCTGCTTAAGAAAGATGTACAGGATATGTTTGTTAAATATGCTGTCTTGAGTGTTCCAGAGATAGATGCACGTCTGCATATCCGTCTCGAACGTTATGTAAAGGGTATTGATATCGAAGCCCGTACCCTTCAGCTTATGTTGAAGACCTTTGTCATTCCTGATGTTTCAGAATACCAGGGTGATCTCGGTAACTCTTTCAATAACCTGCTTTCTGCAGCTGATGCTATCGGTCTTTCCGATAAGGCTCTCAAGAGCCAGGCTGATAACCTTAAAATGGTGGCCGAAAACCTTTCAACACTTATCGAAATGACTGCTGAGCTCGATGAGGCCATTGAAAAAATCGAGTCACTGAACACCGAGTTTGAAAAAGCTGACTATTGCGCCGATGAACTCCTTCCGTTCATGAGCAAAGTGCGTGTTGTGGCCGACAGACTCGAACAGGTAGTCGACCGCAGTCGCTGGCAGCTCCCGACCTACTCGGAAATGCTCTTTGAGCATTAATCCAACAAAAAAAAGGCCCGCACAGCGGGCCTTTTTTTTTGCCCACTGCCCACTGTTTTCATTCCCCAATAATCTTCACAAGCACACGCTTTTTCCTCATCCCGTCAAATTCCCCGTAAAAGATTTGCTCCCACGGCCCGAAATGCAGTTTCCCTTTGGTCACAGCCACAACAACTTCCCGTCCCATAATCTGCCGCTTATGATGCGCATCGCCATTATCCTCTCCAGAGAGGTTGTGCCGGTATCGGCTGACAGGTTCATGTGGGGCAAGTTCCTCAAGCCATTTCTTGTAGTCATGCTGCAACCCTGACTCATCATCATTAATAAAGACCGATGCTGTAATGTGCATGGCATTAACCAGGCAAAGCCCTTCCTGTATGCCGCTTTCCCGAAGCGCATGTTCAACATCGCCGGTAATGTTTACAAAATCCATTCTTGCCGGCACCAGCATCCAAAGCTCTTTATGGTACGATTTCATATCTCACGTTATTCAAGGATTAGAAAAGCTCATTCATTTTTTCCCCTCATATTCCTCCCCCTCTGTCATTTCGAACTGAAAGTGATTAATCTCCCGGCCCCCAGCCCACTAAATTTCATAGAAGTAAGAAAATATTTTTATTGCAAACGTAAACTTATCCCTTATTTTTATCAACCTGTTCTCATTTTCCCGGAAAAACAAACACTGCCGACATGCCTGAGGTTTTTCATTATCCTATAACCTATCCCGCATGGTGGATGGATTCCTATTTTCTTCTCACCTGGTGTATTGGTATGCTTTTCCTTGGTGCGGGATGGGCTGTTTTTTTTCGATACGGTAAGTTTACCTACGGCGTGGATCTTGGCTGCTTTTGGAAAACAACACTTCTTCTCGTACTTACGACCATATCGCTCGGCGGCCCCAATTACTACAATACCCGTTTTGTAGGAGAGCACGGTCAGGATGGCGATGCTATCAAAATTTCCGGCGACAAGCTTCTTTATCTTGATCGAAAAGGCAATGAAAAAAAAATCAATCTGACAGATATTACCTCTATTTACCAGGAGAGCATAACCTATAACCCTCCTCCGAAAATTTTTATTGTCGCTGGAAAAGCCTCGGTAAGGGATTCACTGTTTGTAACCACAAACCTTCCTGACTACAAGCGCTTTCTTTCAGACCTGTCTAAAAGAACAGGTATTGAAGCAAAGCTGCGCTGAGTACTTTTTTTCAAGGATATCCGAACATGTTTCATACCGGTGAACAAGCTTTTCAAGAAGCGATGCTTTTTGTTGTTGAAATAGGCAATACCACCGCTTCATTTGCGGTTTTCAAAGGTAATGAATGCCTTGAAGTGCAAAAAGTACCTGCAAAACTACTCTCAGGATATGAAGAAATAGCTGCTCAAATAGTCCCGATTCTTAAGAAGTATCCCACTCTTCGTGATGCTGCGCTTTGCAGTGTTGTGCCTTCTCTAGGTTCAGCTGTCATCGCCTCTCTTAGCCGTCATCTGACCGGTCAGGTGCTGGAGGTTACTGCATCAATGCATCTGCCTTTTCTGTTGCAGTACGAGTCGCCCGATTCCTTTGGTGCCGACCGGATTGCGATCTGCGCCCAGAGCAGCCGGCTCTATCCCGAAGAGCCTGTTATTGCCCTTGATATCGGTACAGCTATAACTATTGATGTGCTCAGTTCTGACAGGAAGTATCTCGGAGGTCTTATTATGCCGGGACTTGACCTTATGGCAAAGGCGTTGCATGAGCATACCGCCCGGTTGCCCCTCGTCACTATTGATCGTCCTCATAAGCTTATTGGAAATTCGACAGCCGAGTGCATCAGGAACGGGATTATTCTGAGTTGTGTTTCCGGCATTGAAGGGCTTCTTGTAAAGATTAAAGCCTTGTATCATGAGGCGGATAAAGAGCAAGCCATCAGGGTGCTTGCGACCGGCGGCAGCGCGCCGCTCATTGCCGGCATGCTTGAATGCTCAACAGTGCTCGATGAGCATGCCGTACTCAAAGGTACCAGATATCTCTATACGCTTAATTCACTCCTTTCCCGTTGAAGAATGTCCTGGCATCGTCAATAGACTTCAGTACAGGCCTGTTTTCAACGTTTTCCTCAAGCAGAAAGGCCTCTCCCAAAGTTTTCAGCAGTACAAAGCGGAGCTTCTTATCCAGTTTCTTCTTGTCAGAAAACATGTTTTCAAGCAGAATTTCGCTCTCGATATCAAGAAATCTGCGCTTGAGCACCCCTTTTGGAAAACGGAATTTATTCAGTATAGCGAGCCCTCTTTCAAGCGATACCTTGTCAAGATAGTCGAGATTGTGCGATAAAAAGAGAGCGCATGCCATACCGATCGTGACTGCCTCGCCGTGACGCAAATGACGGTACTCCGCAAGTTTTTCGAGCCCATGTGCAAAGGTATGTCCGAAATTCAGAGTTGCTCTCACTCCATTCGTTTCCCTGAAATCCTTTTTAACAACATCGTCCTTGATGAAAGCGCTTTTTTTGACTGCTTCACTCAGCCATGGTTCCTGCAGTTCAGTAATATCTTTGAAATGAAGGTCAAGGAATGAAAGAAATGCCTTGTCGGCAATAAAACCGTACTTGATCACCTCCGCCATTCCGGAATAAATTTCCCTCTCCGGCAGGGTTTTAAGGTATGAAGGATCAATCAACACCAGTTCCGGCAGATGAAAAAAACCGATCAGGTTTTTACCGAGAGGGTGATTAATGGCTACCTTTCCGCCAATGGAGCTGTCAGTCATGGCCAGCAGCGTCGTAGGAAGCTGAATTACCGGTATACCCCTGTAGTAACTTGCCGCTATGAATCCACCGAGATCACCCACAACACCGCCCCCAACTGCAAGCAGGTTCCAGCTCCGGTCAACATCGGTCTCAATCATACGGCCATAAAGACGGTACGCGGTACTGAAACTTTTCGAAGCTTCCCGAGCAGGCACAACCAGCTCTTTCAGCTGAAAACCTTGGTAACTCAGCGTCTTGAAAAGCTCATCGCCGAAAAGCTCGCGGGTGTGTTCATCAAAGAGTACAACGGTTTTTTTTGAAAGGCCATGGGTCGTGAACAATTCACCAAGTCCGGCAGTAACAGGTGTACCTACAATTATTTTGCTCACATTTTCATGGTTAAAATATTAATCCATTGTTTTGGATGAGGCTTTCCGGACATACCGTTCTATTTTCCGGGTCAGTTCCTCTACAGTTGACCCGATGCGGTTAATATCCGTTTGAACGGTGATATCGGCACTTTCATACCGTGGCTCACGTTTTGAAAGGATTATTGAAATTTTTTCCTCAATCTCTTCACGCGACAGCTTTCGTCCTTTTTCACCCTTCAACAGTGGTCGATCGGTTTTGTTGTACAGCCTCCGCGCAAGGATTCTGGAAGGGGATTTCAAATAGACCAGAGTGCCGGACTCCTTAATGAGGTCATAACAACGGTCGTTTTCCAGGACGCCTCCTCCGAGTGAAATTACCAGGTTTTTTTGTGCAACAACTTCCTTGATGGATTGATGTTCAAGATTCCTGAAGTACTCCTCTCCATTCTCAGCAAAAATTCGGGTAATGGCTTTGCCAGCATATTTTTCAATCGCCTGATCAAGGTCAATAAATTCATAACCGAGCGAGTTGGCAAGCAACGGCCCTATCGTCGATTTACCAGATCCGCTGAACCCGGTTAAAAAAATCAGTGAATGATGCTTCGCCACGGTTGATTGTTAAAACTTTCCTGTTACCTCTGCTGTAAATTTGCGAGTCATGTGAAGTTTCACAAAACAAAATCTGCACCTTTTGGTTTCTTTATTGCGGCAAATATAGACAATAAAGTAAAAAAAGCTTTGTTGACTTTTACTTTGAACGGACGCGATCTCCCTACTGCAAACTGTAAATTACTGAGAAAGAACCCGATAAAAATGTTCAATGTTTTCAGCAAGTTGTGAATATTCACTGAAAGCGGATATCCCCGCAATACCATAGGCCCCCGCATCTAAGCACTCCGCAACGTTGTTATGTGTTATTCCTCCAATTGCATAGACTGGTAAAGTGGTTGCCGAACAAATGCTTTGAAGATTTTCCGTGCCTTGTGGAAGCCCGAATATTCTTTTAGAAGGCGTGTCGAATACCGGGCCATAAAGAAGGTAATCTGCACCAGCATTCTCAGCAATTTTTGCAGCCGACAGAGAGTGAACGCTGCACCCTTTGAGCAATCCTGAGGTAACATCAGTCATCCTTTCAGCAAGTGATTCGATTTCGGGCAGATGCACACCATGCAGACCAGCGGCAAGTGCAATATCCTTATGCTTGTTTATCAGTAGCAGGGTTCCAGCAGGAAGCGCAAGGCTTGCCGCTTTTACTGCAAGAGCAAGAAGTTCCTGCATCCCAAGACTTTTCTCCCGAATCTGTACCATGCAAGGGCGGTCATAAGGAAGTCGTTTCAGTTGTTCAAGAAGCAACGCACCCTTATCTTTTTCACTTTCGCCACTACTCAGTATATAAAGCCGAGGCAAAAAGAAAGAGTGTGATTTATTTAACTCCATGGAATCCATCTAATAAATTATTCAATGTCTAAGTTTATTTCTTTCCACAAAGGGAGCAGAATGGATCGCGTTGGACATGCACTTTTCTGGTATCCATTGAGAGCGCGTCAAAGGTCAAAAGAGTATTTGTAAGAGGTGTTCCGATCGACAGCAGAAATTTTATTGCCTCAATAGCCTGAATCGAGCCGATAACTCCTGGAAGTGCCCCAATCGGACCAGCTGGAAACTTTGGAGCAGGAACTCCCTCTTCATGGAAAATACAGCAGTAACAAGCTGTTTTTGCAGGATGAACAGTTATCGTCTGTCCGAAAAACTGTCGTATTCCTGCATGCGAGTAAGGTTTAGCTGATGCGTGGCAAGCTTTGGCTATCAAAAATTTCGATTCAAAGTTATCAGTGGCATCTATTATAAAGTCATAACCGCCAAGGATTTCTGGGGCGTTTCCGGCAGTTAGCCGATAAGGATAAGGTATAAGTTCAAGCACTGGATCAAGCTCCTTGATCCTTGCTGCCGCAGAGCCGACTTTCATCTCTCCCATCGACCCGGTAGTGTGCAGAATCTGGCGTTGCAGATTACTCAGTTCTACGACGTCTCCATCCATAAGTCCTATAGTTCCGACCCCGGCAGCCGCAAGATAAAACGCAGCAGGCGATCCAAGTCCTCCCATGCCCACCACCAAAACCTTTGACTGAATCAGTTTTTCTTGTCCCTTATGCCCGATTTCCTGCAGCGAAAGGTGGCGGGCATATCGTTGCTGCTGAAGGTTATTCAATGGCATCACTCTATTTCCTTGTCAGAATCAATTGCACAATTCCCTTCAGACGGGCGGTTGTAAACAGGCTCCCAGTTTTTAAAGACAGGGTCAATATTTTGTGCACGCAATGCTTTGCAGAACTCTTCAGCAGTTCGATTGTCAGAAACATCAAACTGTCCTTTTTCAGGAAAAGAAGGGTTGTCATAACCACCCACAGTCGTTTTGCTCGCAATGCTCATGCGTGTTATTCCGAGTCCGGCCATACCGTCCCGATAAGCAGCGCTTTCTCTCGTCGAAAGCACAAGTTCCACATTGGGCAGTGCAATACGGAACGAAAATATCATACGGGCCAGCAAGTGATTGTTAACAGGAAATGGAGGTTCATAATCTCCAGTCTGTGGTCTCAAACGCGGAAACGAAACGGACATACCCGCACGCCACCATGTTCGTTCCATATGGCGGACATGGCGATAGAGCATCAATGCATCTTCCACTGGATCAGAAAGTCCTAACAGGACTCCGAGTCCCACGTTTTTAATACCTCCTTCAAGTGCCCTTGCTGGTGTTTCCAACCGCTCAATAAAATCCTTTTTCGGGCCCCATCGGTGCAGTGCTTCATAACGTTTCCGGTTGTATGTTTCCTGATAAATCGTAACACCTGTGCATCCGCAGTTAGCCAGATCACGGTATTCTCCGACGCTCATCGGAAAAGCTTCTACCGATACTTTTTGCATGCTCTTGGCTGCTCTCTCAACGCTTCGCTGCAGGTAATCGAATCCCGCATGGCTTGTTCGTTCACCAGTCAATAGTAGAATATCGCTGATGCCGATTTTTTTCATAGCCAAAAGCTCTCTGTCAAGCTCCTCTGATTCAAGTCGGCGTCGAATAGTGCTTCTGTCGGATGCAAAGCCACAATAAGTACACCCATTCGAACAATAGTTTGACAGATAAAGTGGAGCATAAAGCGACATCGTCCTGCCAAAACGGCGGAGGGTCATAAACTTCGATTCAGCAGCAAGGGTTTCCAGAGGGAAAGTTGAAGACGACGAAAGCATGCTTGCAAGTTTCCCTGATTCGATGTCGGCTGTAAGCCATTCAGGCAAAATGCTCATGATGGTGTTCCAAGAAACAATGTCAGGGGACTCGTTGCAACCGCATAACCGCTTTTCTGCATCAATCCCGCCCTGAAAGCTTTTCTTCCGGCATCCACAGCTCCCGCAAAAGCACTGGCCATCTCTTGCGGATCTCCGGCCACGGCCACGGCGCTATTCACAAGAACGGCCTCGCAACCCATTTCCATAGCAGCTGCTGCTTCGGAAGGCGAGCGCAATCCAGCGTCAATAATAACCGGTATCCTGCTTTCGCGTATGATAATGCTAATCATGTCGGCCGAACCAACTCCCTGACCGCTTCCTATTGCCGAACCAAGCGGCATTACCGATGCACAGCCGATGTCCTCAAGGCGTTTAGCCAAAACTGGGTCAGCCGCAATGTAAGGCATTACCAAAAATCCTTCCTTGGCTAAAATTCTTGAGGCTTCATAGGTTTCAATCGGATCAGGCATCAGATGCTGAGGGTTAGGGTGAATTTCCACCTTGATAAAAGGGCTCCCCGAAAGTTCACGGGCGATATGGGCAGCTCTGATAGCCTCTGCAGCTGTCGATGCGCCAGAAGTGTTAGGCATGAGGGTGATACCCTTCAATGTCGATAGCGGGCCAAACAGGTCATCTTCCATCTGTTCACGGTTAAAACGACGCAAAGCCACCGTAACAAGTTGAGTGCCGGAAGCCTTGATAGCATCAAGCATGACCGTACTACTGCTGAATTTTCCTGTTCCAAGAATCAGACGTGAAACAAAGGTATAAGATCCTATTTTTAATAAGCTCATTAGGGGATAGTCAGTCTTAAATCAGCCGCCGCCGGCAAAAACCAGAATTTCAACGCGGTCTCCTTCTTCAAGCAGAAGTATTGAGCGATTTTCAGGTCGAATAATCTTTTCGTTAACCACTATCGCTACGTTTTTGTCATCACAGCCGACAATCGAAAAAAGATTGCTTACTGACGACCCGGCTTTTAGTCGCTGTTCTTTACCGTTGAGTTCAATAGTAATCATTTATGCAATATCTTAATGGCAACATTCCCTAATAATAAAAAGATTTTGATATAAAATATCAATGAGTAGGAATTTGATTATTGGATATTTATCTGTCAGAAAAGATATAACGTTTTATTTGCAGTATAAATGCAGGCAAACTCTCCTTATTGCAGAAAATATATACAATAAAAGCATTGTTCTTCTGCAGTTTGAACTCATAAGCAATGTTCCCCGGAGATTATTATCTGACAGGAAGTAATTGACATCGATATAGTGCAATGAAAATCATAGCTTCTGCTCCAAAGAAGCAGTAACACGTTTTAAAAAAGGAATGAAAAAGCTGTACATCATAAAGGCAGGAACAACATTTTCCTCAACACTCCATGTTCTCGGCGATTTTGACGACTGGATCATAAAGGCGCTTGAAAAGCCTGAGCTTTCTGTAATCATTATGGATGTGGTGCGGGGTTACCCTCTTCCCTCACCGGAAGAGTGCAGTGGAGTTATTGTAACCGGATCGCATGCCATGGTTACCGATAATCTGCCCTGGAGTCTACGAATCGAATCATGGATTCCCTCATTGGTTGCTGCAGAAGTGCCCTTTCTTGGTATTTGCTATGGTCATCAACTTCTCGGACGTGCCATGGGTGGAGAAGTAGGGTATAATCCGCATGGTAAGGAAATCGGGACAGTTGCCATCTCACTCACTGATGAATCAAACAATGATCCGCTTTTTAATGGAATTCCAGTCATTTTTCAAGCTCACGCCACCCATGCCCAAAGTGTCCTGAAGCTTCCTTCAGACGCTCTCCTCCTTGCAGGTAATCCCCACGAACCCCATCACGCCTTCCGTAGCGGCACCTGTGCCTGGGGTGTTCAGTTTCACCCGGAGTACTCAACGGAAATCATGAAGGCATACATAACAGCCCAAGCTGATAGCCTCAGAAAAAATGGTGGAAATGTGGAGGATTTGCTCATCAAGGTTACAAAAACCCCTTTTGCCCAAAGGGTGCTTTCGAATTTCGGCGCAATGATCGAAGGTTGCAGAAATGCATTTTGAGTTTTATAAAAAAGCAAAAGATTTCATGCTGAAAAAAGTTACCGCACTCTCTCCTTTTATTCTGAAATTGCGATAAAGCAGCAGTGCTGTCGGGGTTTATCTCTCTCTATTGAGGCCGACAACACTGCTGCTTCAATGTGGTGGTATTCCTGCCGTTTATTATATCGATTTATACCTTTATAATGCTCTCTCCAGGGCATACAGCAGCACATGCAGCTTCACTATGATGGCCGACGCAGTCGACACAGAGAGTTTCATCAATGGTATAGCTGTCCTCACCTGGAGAAATAGCGTTTACCGGGCATTCTGGTTCGCAGGCCCCACAAAAAATACAGGTATCGGTAATGCGATGTGCCATAACTATCTGATTCTGGTTAGAAGTATTAATAAAAAGGGTTTATGCAAAAAAAACGTCATTCATTGTAACGGTATCAGTATGGCATTTCTTGACGTCATTTCATAATTGATATCGAGATTAACCCAAAAGAACTATCCCTTGTATTGAAAATAGCTGCTTTTTTTTGTAGCGTTACAGTTTTGAAACTATTCGGCGAAACACTAACAGACAATCTCTATGGCATCGAAGAAGCATCAAAAAAATACTGAACAGAAAAAACTTAGTTGTTCAGATTGCGGTATCCCCAACTGTTACAGAGAGGAGAAGAAATATCCAGATTTCTGCTTGACAGCAGCGGTAGATTCCTCTGATCTGGATGGTATTACAAGCCAATACCGCGGTGAAGGTATTGATGCCAGAATAGCAAGGGCTTCTGCCGAAGTGGAGGGGAAATATTATGGCAAGTTGACCCGTGTTGAGGAGACTATTGCCTTTGCCAATCGTATAGGAGCAAAAAAAATCGGACTTGCCACCTGTATCGGTCTTTCAGAAGAAGCCAGGATTTTTGTAAAAGTTCTGAAAATAAACGGACTCGAACCATACTCTGTTATCTGCAAAATTGGAGCCGTCGATAAGAGCGAAATCGGCATTGAAGATGACCTTAAAATACAGAAGGGAAGTCATGAATCCATGTGTAATCCAATCCTGCAGGCCCGACTGCTGAATGCAGAAAAAACGGATTTGAATGTTATTATTGGCTTATGTGTCGGTCACGATTCGCTTTTTATCAAATATTCTGATGCTCCCGTAACAACGCTCATTGCCAAGGACAGGCTGCTCGGGCACAATCCTGCAGCAGCACTCTATACGAGTGGATTTTATTACAAAAGGTTATTCACGGAAGGCCGTAATTTATAACAGAGTCATGCCCGAAACCAGCCAGCGCACCAGCTATTTTACAGAATCCATCATACGAAGGATGACCCGTGTGGCGAACTCCTGTGACGCTGTCAATCTCTCTCAGGGGTTTCCTGATTTTAATCCACCTGAAGCACTGCTTGCAGCCGCCGAACGTGCTGGCAGGGAAGGCCCACACCAGTATGCCGTAACATGGGGTGCGCCGAATTTCCGCCAGGCCTTTGCCCGCAAACAATCACGATTCATGGGAATTCCCATTGACCCCGAAACCAACGTGGTAGTCACCTGCGGCAGTACGGAAGCTATGATGGCCGCAATGATGACCGCCTGCAATCCTGGCGACAAAGTTGTGATCTTCTCTCCCTTCTACGAAAATTATACTGCCGATACCATTCTGACCGGGGCTGTTCCAGTCTATGTGCCACTGCATCCACCAGACTTTACCTTTGATCCGCTTGAACTCCGCCAGGCATTTGAAGAGTATCGCCCAAAAGCATTGATTCTCTGCAATCCGGGTAATCCGACAGGCAAAGTGTTTACAAAGAGTGAACTGGAGCTTATTGCCGCTCTCGCTTGTGAATTTGATGCATTTGTCATTACAGACGAGGTTTATGAGCATATTGTTTACGCTCCGAACGTGCATATAAGCATGGCAACGTTGCCCGGAATGTTTGAACGGACAATTACCTGTAGTTCGCTTTCAAAAACCTATTCAATCACCGGATGGCGGCTTGGTACGGTTGTAGCAGCGCCAAAAATTATTGATGCAATTCGTAAGGTGCACGACTTTTTGACCGTGGGTGCAGCTGCTCCTCTTCAGGAAGCAGCAGTAACTGCACTGGAGTTTGCCGACTCTTATTATGATGAACTCCAGGCCAGTTACACCGCAAAAAGGGATATTTTTCTATGCTGGCTCGACCAGGCAGGCCTCTCCTTTACGAGACCTCAGGGCGCTTACTATGTTATGGTCGACGTCAGCGAGTATGGAGTAACCGATGATCTCGCCTTCTGTGAATGGCTGGCACGCCAGGTTGGAGTTGCAGCAGTTCCGGGATCAAGTTTTTTTCGAGAGCCGATACATCATCTTATCAGATTTCATTTTGCCAAACAGCCCGATACTCTCAATGCTGCCGGCAAACGTTTGATGACCTTACGTGATCATGCTCGAAGCTTCAACATTGAGTAACGCTCTTTCTGGGTTATCTTGGCAAGTATAGTTTTTCCCTCATCATTGCCATACAGATTCCCTGATTCCGCTGCCGGCACTGCATTCAACCGATTCGTCAACCACCTATCCTCTCTTTTTCACTTGAACTGATTGGCAAGAGACCGATTTCTCTACCATCTTTATGGTATTTTTATGGTATATGCTTGCAAATAAATAAGATAAATACCTAATTGATCACAATCGTTAACAAAATAACACGTGTATGAAATATTCAAGCTCATGCAATAAGGTCTTTAATGACAGCTTTTCCCGCTGTTGTTGTCTCTTGATGGACGCTGATATATCGAATACCGTATTAGTGACTTAATTGCCCGGTTGATTAGGGCAGATGATCACAAAGCCGGCTTTCCATATCAGAGCCGGCTTTTTTTATGACTTTTTTTTAGGTGAACCATAACACGCAACACAACAATAAATAAATAAGGAGTAACGATTCAATGAAAAAGATGTTTTCACTTGCTGCGATGTTCGCAGTTCTCTCATACGCGACACCAGCTTCAGCAGAGCTTAACTTTGATGGTGATGCCTCAGTTCGTGTCAGAGAAACATCTCTTAATGCTTCACAAAAAGCTAAAGATGATTTGTATTTCCAGTACAGGCTTCGCCTGAATGCAGCAGCTGATCTTGGTGATGGTTATATTTTCAAGGCCCAGCTTACCGATGAACAGCCAGGGTCATTTGGTGGCGGCGGTGGCTGGCAGACTGTGGGATATGGAAATACTGAAGTTTACACTCTTGGTGCTTCCCAGCTCTATTTCGGTCGTTTTTTCGGTGATAGCCACTACCTGCTCGGTCGTCTTCCGCTAAACTCCACAAACAATCCTATTTTTGATCTTACACTTTATCCGAAAAATCCGCTTGACATTCCAACAGCGACGTTCAATAACGACAGGCTTTTCGGTGCAAACTACGGGACAAAAATCGGCCCTGGTGACTTGAATGTGGTCGTCGGGGTGTTTGATAATATCTCGGCAAGTGATACCGCCGGAACAGGTGATGGCCTTCTGAATGACGGTTATGCCGCATTCGTGAGCTACAAAACCACCATCGGAAGTGTTACCATTGAGCCGGAGGTTTTAACCGCATTGACCAAGTTTGACTCGATTACTCAGCAGACGTTTTCAACCACCAGTTCTGATTTCGGAAAACCCTGGCATCAGGGTATCAGGCCTGTTACTTTTGGTGCGAACGTTTCGGTGCCTGCCGGTGACGTGAAACTTGGTTTCAGCGGATTATACAACATCGGTAATGGTACAACCCCATCAAGTGCTATTTATGGTGCCAATGCAAATAAAAATGTCGATTACACCGCTTATCTCTTAAGAGTTAAAGCCGAGTATGGTCCGTTCCTCGCATGGTATGATTATAGCGCGACTACCGACAAATCAACGAGCACAACTCAGACCTATACCAACAACTTTGTCTGGGCTCAGTACCAGTTCAAGGTTTATCAGGCAGCTAAAGGCAGTTTTACCATTCAGCCTACCTTGCGCTACTTGACAACAGCTGATGCTGTGACTCCGACAAATAATACGAGTCGTCTCCGTTCAGAGCTTTGGGCTACAGTGAAGTTCTAATATTTCTCCTCCGATCCGGGCGTCGGTGTAAAGTCATGTGGGGGCTTTACGGGTGTGTGTGTGCATCTAATCCAGGGGCGTCCGGATGTATTTTTTTTATGGCGATGTGGGTGAGTGGTCTAAGCCAAGGGTCTGCAAAACTCTTTTTCACAAGTTCGAATCTTGTCATCGCCTCAGTATTTATTATCCATTGATGTTCCTCCTTAAGTCCGGGCTGCCGATAAAAAATGTTGTCGGGTGCATTTTTCTTCAGCGCTGCCCGAATGTTTTTTTATCCTCAAAATTGTACGGCCAAACATTGCAATGCTGCACGAGCAAACCGATAGAAATCACTCATAAAGTGAGTTCCATGGATCAAAGAGTGCTGCACCGCTCTCTTTCGATGGGGTTCCTCTTGTGGTATGGGAGTTTTACATTGGAGGGTCCCAGCCGGCTCAAAAGTGGTTGAAAGATAGAAACGGCAAGGCGCTCACCTTTGAAGATGTACGGCACTGCCAGAAAATCATTGTGGCTTTATGTGAGACTGACGGGGATTATGGAGCTGATTGATACTCTTGATTTTGAATAGGGGTTTGTTGTGAGATCCCCTGCGGCTTAGTGGCCGCAGGGGATAATTTTTTAATAAATGTCTTGGTTTTTTCTATCGTTATGTATTTTATTACATAACGAATATTGTATAACAATCAAGAACACTTTTTTGCTAATTAAGAGCAAAGCATTAAAGCACAAAAATCCATAAACACAACAACAACTCAAGCAATGAAAAAAATCACCGTTTTATGTTTTGCACTTTTTATGCTGGCCACGACAGCAACGGCCGGCGAGCTGAACCTTTCGGTTGCCGCAAGTCTTAAAGAGGTGATCAATGAGCTGACCGCAAGCTATACTGCTAAACATCCGAGCACAGTTTTTCTGAAAAACTTTGGCCCGTCAGGAACACTTGCAGGACAGATAGAAAACGGCGGCCCTGCCGACCTGTTTATTTCAGCAAATACCGAATGGGTGGATTATCTGAACAGCAAAAAACTTGTTGATGCCTCAAGTATCAAGACGTTTACCTACAACTCGCTTGTCTTTGCAGGGACCACGAGTAAAAAAGTTACCTCGATTAAGGACCTTACAAAACTGGATAAGATTGCTATAGGGAGCCCCAAAAGTGTTCCTGCAGGCGATTATGCAATGGTTGCAATGACAAAAGCTGGTGTCGCTTCTCAGCTTGCCGGCAAGCTTGTTATGGCCAAAGATGTCCGTGAGTGCCTTATGTATGCTGAACTGGGTGAAGTTGATGGTGCCTTTGTCTACAAAACAGATGCTTTGCAGGCTCAAAAATCCAGGCTTCTCTTTACAGTGCCGCAGGAGCTCTATCCAAGAGTTGTCTATCCGATGGCGATCACCAACAAAGGGGCAAAGAACGACGAGGTAAAAGCTTTCCATGCGTTCCTGCAGGGAGATGAGGCTAAATCGGTTCTCGGTAAGTTCGGGTTTGCCCTCAAGTAAGCTGGCTGCCATAAGAAAAACATACCTCTGACAATATCTTCTAACCTATCCGCTTGTCGATGAAAGTTCAGCTTTCATCGACAGCCTTTTTGCTACGAAAAAATCTTTGCCCATATACCATATTTATGGTATTTCCGGGAGAATGGTTTGGAGATGTGGCTTCTATAGGGCTTTATTAAAAAACATAACTCTTTTCGTTAGTATCACTGTCGAAAATCTTATTCTTTTAAAAAATTTGAATACCCGAGAGCATGGCTGAACATGAGCTTGATTTGGCTGCATTGAGCAGAGTAGGGATGATGCGCCAGAAGCAGCCCGACTATTATGTTATGCGTCTTAAGGCTGTCGGAGGCGACCTTACAGCATCGGAGCTTTCATGCATAGCATCAGTTGCCGAAAAATATGGCAGGGGGTTTGTTCACCTTTCCACCCGCCAGGGGGTTGAAATCCATTACGTGCATCGTGATAATCTGGAAAAAGCGCGTCTTGAGCTCCACGAGGCCGGTATTGAGATGGGAGCCTGCGGTCCCCGGGTTCGAGTGATTATTGCCTGTCCGGGTGATGACAGCTGTCGCTGGGGTGTTATCAATACAAAGAAGATTGCCGGAAAGCTGGATTCCCTGTATTTCAAGCAGGAAACCCCTTCAAAGTTTAAATTCGCAGTGACGGGTTGTGCCAATAACTGCACCAAAGCAAACGAAAACGATATAGGCATCAGGGGTGCCATAGAGCCTCATTGGGTGCAAGATCTCTGCACCGATTGCGGCTTGTGTATTCCACTCTGTCCGGTACACGCTATTGAACGAAAGGAAACTGACGAAGGATATTCTTATACCACCGATCAGGAAACATGCATCAACTGCACTATCTGTACTTCACTCTGTACAACCAATGCCTGGGTTGCCGGCAAAACAGGCTCTACTCTTTTTATCGGAGGCACCATGGGTAGAATCCCCCGCTTTGCCTCTATCCTTAAACGAGTGGTGGAAAGTGAGGATGAACTCTATCAGTTGATCGACAAGGCAGTGGCCTATTACAGGGAACATGGACGCAAAAAAGAGCGATTCGGTCACTGCATCGACCGCATCGGGCTTGAAAAAGTAAAGGAGGAACTTCTTGGCAAACCTTGAAATTGCTCATGTCCTTGATGTGCAGGGAATTTCATGTCCTGTCAACGCTGTCCGCGTCAAGGCTGCAGTTGCATTGCTGAAAGAGGGCGAACTGCTTGAGGTGCTCGTTGACGAAGGCGAGGCCATTCTCCGCGTAGCAAGAACGCTCAAGGATTCCGGTTACCGGATCGTCAAGGTTGAAACCCGTGACCAGGGATTGAGTCTTATTGTCAGCAAATCATAGTCTCTGATACCCCGAACAGTTTTATCCCATAACAACACAAGAGTATGAGCAGGGAAACAGTTGAAAAAATGAGTTTGGAACTCTCTGGCAAACCACCTGAAGAGATCATTCGTCGAGCTGTCGACTATTTTGGTGAATCTTCAACCGCATTTGCATCCAGTTTTGGTGCCGAAGATCAAGTCATTACCGATATTCTGTACCACCAAAAGCTGCAGGTACCCCTTTTTACGCTGGATACGGGAAGATTGCCGCAGGAGACCTATGATGTTCTTGATGCAACAAGGAAGCGCTACGGTTTGCAGATAGAGGTGCTTTTTCCCGAAACCTCCGCACTCGAAAGAATGGTTACCAACCACGGGGCAAACCTTTTTTATGAAAGCATTGAACTTCGCAAGGAGTGCTGCCGCATACGCAAAGTAGAGCCGCTTACGAGAAAACTTTCGACACTCAAAGCCTGGATCTGTGGTCTTCGCCGTGAGCAGTCAGTCACCAGAACCGCCATTGCCCCCGTTGAGTGGGACGCCGCGTTCGGGCTCTACAAAATAAATCCTTTAGCCGAACTCTCGGAAGCCTGGGTTTGGGATTATATTAAAACACACTCAGTACCTTGTAATGTTCTTCACGACCGTGGCTATCCAAGCATAGGTTGCGCGCCCTGCACCAGGGCCATAAAACCGGGAGAAGATATCAGGGCTGGTCGCTGGTGGTGGGAAATTGCCGAACATCGCGAGTGTGGCCTGCACCGTGAACATAAGTAACTTTATTTAGAAAGAATGGATCATCTCGATAAGCTCGAAGCTCAAAGCGTCTATATCCTCCGGGAAGCCTACCGCGAATTTAAAAGCCTCTGCATGCTCTGGTCAATCGGCAAAGACAGTACCGTCATGCTCTGGCTTGCACGCAAAGCCTTTTTCGGTCATGTGCCGATTCCGCTTGTGCACATCGATACGCACTACAAAATCCCTGAAATGATTTCGTATCGCGACCGTATTGCTCTCGAGTGGAACCTCAACATGATCTACGGCGAAAACCGCGAAGCGCTTCAAAGCAAGCTCACCTTTCCAGACGGCAATACCGATCGCATCACCTGCTGCAAGTACCTGAAAAGCGAAGCGTTGAAACACACGCTTTCCGGTGAGTGGCCCCGTTACCTCATGGATCACGAGCTTAAGCACTACGTGCCCGATGAAGGTAAAGAGCCCTATACCGGCGTTATTGTTGGTGTCAGGGCAGACGAGGAGGGAAGTCGATCCAAGGAAAGGTATTTCTCCCCGCGTGACAAAGATAATGTCTGGGATGTAGGCGACCAGCCCCCCGAGTTCTGGAACCAGTTCAAGACCGATTTTGCACCTGGAACCCATGTACGCATCCACCCACTTCTTGACTGGACCGAGCTGAACATCTGGGAATATATCGAGAGAGAAAAGATTCCGGTTGTTTCACTCTATTTCAATCAGGGCAAAGGCACAAGGTATCGCTCACTTGGCTGTTATCCCTGCACCAATCCTGTTGATTCGGTTTCGAAAACTGTCCCTGAAATCATCGACGAGCTCAAAAGCGGGAGGCTTTCCAATATCGCTGAACGCTCAGGGCGTGCTCAGGACAGTGAAGATGGCGGGCTTGAAACCCTGCGTCGTGACGGCTACATGTAGAGTGAAAGGTTGAAGCCCGGATAATCAGAAAATTTATTTCCCTATTGGTATGATGAATGGACGAGCGCAAATGAATATAGTTATTGTCGGTCACGTTGATCACGGTAAAAGCACGGTGATTGGCCGACTCCTTGCCGACACGGGAGCACTGCCGAAAGGCAAGCTTGAATCTGTCAAAGAGAACTGCAGAAAGAACTCAAAACCCTTCGAATATGCCTTTCTCCTTGATGCACTCAAGGATGAACAGTCACAGGGCATCACCATCGACATGGCACGCTGTTTCTTTAAAACAGCCGAGCGCGACTATATCATCATCGATGCTCCCGGTCACATTGAGTTTCTGAAAAATATGATCACCGGCGCATCCAGGGCAGAATCGGCCCTGCTTGTTATCGACGTTGACGAAGGCATCAAAGAAAACTCAAAGCGGCATGGACAGATGGTCTCCATGCTCGGTGTCAAGCAGGTTACGGTGCTGGTCAACAAAATGGACCTTGTTGATTTTAGCGAAGAAGTTTTTGAAAAGCTCAAAGCCGACTATTCGGAGTTTCTTGCGCAAATCAAGGTCAATCCAGTCAGCTTTATTCCGGTCAGTGCCCGCGAGGGCGACAACATCGCAACGCTTTCCGAACGCATGCCCTGGTACAGTGGTGCAACCGTTCTCCAGCAGCTTGACCGGTTCGCCTCCGACAAGCAGCTCGAGGAAAAGCCCTTCCGTTTTCCCGTGCAGGATATCTACAAGTTTACCCGCCGGAATGACGACCGCAGAATTGTAGCAGGCACCGTTGCTGCAGGTTCAGTGAGTGTGGGTGATGAGGTGCTTTTTCTTCCTTCAGGCAAACGGTCTGCCATACAATCAGTGGAGTCATTCAACACCACTCCAAAACAAGTCGCCGAAACAGGGTTGGCTTTAGGGTTTACCCTTACCACCCAGATCTATATACGTCCCGGTGAACTTATGGTAAAACCCTCTGAACCGTTGCCTGAAGTCGGCACTCGTTTCAGGGCGAATATATTCTGGGTAGGCAGAGCACCGATGATCATGCAGAAGGAGTACAAGCTTAAAATCGGATCAGCACGCGCCTCCGTGAAACTCGCCGAAATCTGCAATACGCTCGACGCATCTGACTTGAGTTACAGTAAAAATAAACATCAGCTTGATTGTCGCGATGTAGGCGAGTGCATTCTCGAAACCTCCCGCCCTATTGCGTTTGATTCAGCTGCAGCAAGTGAGACTACCGGACGCTTCGTGATTGTCGATAACTATGAAATTGCCGGTGGCGGTATTGTGATTGAGAACCTTTCCACAGATGAAACCCTGCTCCAACGTCATATCCGGGAGCGTGAAAACAACTGGGAAAAAGGTCTTATCAAATCGGCAGAAAGGGAAGTTGCCAACCGGCACCGGGCAAAGTTCATTGTCTTTACCGGAGTTCCCGGCACAGGCAAGCGATCGGTGGCCAAAGCTCTTGAACAAGGCCTGTTCAGAAACCGCTTTAACGCTTATTACCTTGGGGTTGCCAATATTGACCGAGGTCTCGATGCAGATTTGGGCTGCCATGTCGATAACGCTGGAGAGAGGCTGAGAAGAATCGGTGAGCTTGCCCGCATACTCACTGACGCCGGTCTTATTTTCATCACAACCATCGATGATGCCGACGATTACGATATCGAAACCCTCAAGCAGTTAAACGAACCCAGTGATATTCTTGTCGTCAATCTTGGTGAAAACAGCTTCTCCCGATACCATCCCGATCTGCAGATCCCGGCCGGCGGAAGTGTTGCTGACGCCGTCAAAGAGGTGACCGATATGCTGAAAACAAAAGAAATCATCATCGAGTACCAGATATGAACTATCTGCCGGTAAGCCTGAATATAGAGCAGAAGCATGTGCTTATTGCCGGCGGAGGCAAAGCAGCGCTCGAAAAATTGCAGATGCTTCAAAAGTTCAGCTGCCAGATTACTCTTGTCGGAGAAGATTTTCCTCCTGAGATCACAGCTCAGAGAACTCAACGTGGCCTCGTGTACCACTTGCGCCCGTTTCGTCGGGAAGATCTTGCTGGGGTGTTGCTTGTCTATGCCTGCAGCAGTGACAGGGAGATCAACCGCATTATTAAGAAGGAAGCCAATGCTCTTGGCATTCTGGTCAATACTCCGGATGATCCTGAACTCTGCGATTTTCTAACCCCCGCGCTCTTCACCGAAGGCTCGATGATGGTCGCTGTTTCATCCGGCGGAACCGATGTGCCTAAAACCATACTGTGGAGGAACAGGATTAAACAACTCTTTACTGATAATGGCCTCAAACTCTGATCCCCTTCAAATCGTTATCGGGCATCTCATGCACCCTTTTCCCGACAGTGATTCTCTCTTTTCGTTTCCCTGTAGATGGTTGTCGGTTCATGGTGATCCCCTGCAAGCTCTTCTTGAAGGAAAAGGCGATGCAGTCATTATTGCGGGCCCCGATTTGCCCGATCGTTTTCCCGCAGGGTTGGACATAGTAGCGCTGGTATCCCAAAACCTCATTCAGGAAATTGATTCCTCCCATCCACTCCGCAATATGAGTGCGATTGTTGCCAAAAAGGAGCGGGCTGACCTAAAAGTACTCTTCAGTCCTATCGACATCCGCCAGAGTTACGGTAAGGTCTATTTAACGGGCGCCGGCGCAGGAGGTCGCGACTACCTGACCCTTCGCGCCGACGCGCTTCTGCGCAATGCAGACGTTATTTTTTATGATGATCTTATCGACACCGGGATGCTCGATTGTTATGAAGCAGAAAAAATATTTGTAGGAAAACGCAAAGGTCGCCACCATGCAGACCAGGAAGCTATCAACAGCCAACTCTTCCTTGCCGCAAAAAAAAAACAGGTTGTTGTCCGCCTTAAGGGAGGCGATCCGCTTATTTTCGGCAGGGGAGGAGAAGAACTGGCCTATCTGCTCGATCGCCATATTGATGTGGAGATAGTAGCAGGAGTTTCAGCCGTGCAGAACGCAGCGGCTTCAGCCGGAATTCCCCTCACCCTGAGAGCGGTCAGCGGGGGAGTCACACTGCTCAGCGCCCATAATGCTCTTGCCGGATCCACTGACCCCACCCTTGCCTACTATATGTGCGCCAGTCGACTGAAGGAACTCCAATGCACGCTCATCGACAATGGGACAACTCCGCAAATGCCTGTAGCTTTGGTCTACAAGGCCGGTTTTGCTGATGAATCAATCACCTTGACTTCGGTTGGTTCCCTGCATTTGCCGCAACTCACCTCACCTTTGCTGGCCATTATCGGCCCAACCGCATCTCTCTACAGAATGCGCCCCAAGATTCTCTATACTGGCACTGAACCCTATCGATGCCTCCTGCCGGGAAAAATACTCTCCCTCATCTCCCTGAAAACCCAGGCAAACAGCAATAACGACATCGATCTCTCTCCCTTTTCAGGCATTGCATTCACAACCCCCGAACAGGTTGACTCTTTTCTTGAAACATTCCCCCAAATATCCTCCCACCTCGTCCTCTACGCCTACGGCAAAACAACAGCAGAAAAACTCCGCAAAAATAGTTACAGTGCAACTGTACAGGAGCTTGACCCGCAAAACTAACAGTGCCTCTGTTTGTGCAGGCATCGTAAGGTATTACAAGAAAGCAATATAAGTCCTATTTGGCCTATTAGTCCCATCAGTCCTATTATTTAATTCTACCTCTAAATCTCATAATCACCGGTAAATATCCTCACACGGTTAAGGCTAACAAAAACCTGTACCCCTTTGGCAAGCTGAAGATTCATGAAAAGCTCTCTCGGTACCTCCGCCTCAACAGGACCATCAAGACCTTCGCACTCTATGTTCAGCCCTATCTGCCCCCCAAGCAGACGTACCTCGCGTATCGTCCCGGCAAAATCGTTTTCGTTACTGCGTATTCTGCTGATACCTATTTCATGAGGCCGTACAAAGGTCTGACTTGGTTTTTCTTCAATGTCTTTAAGATCGTCCGGCGCATCGACATTGTGAGCTCCAAGGCTTACCTTCCCGTTGTGGACACGTCCGTGGAAAACGTTCACATTTCCAAGAAAGTTATACACAAAAGCATTCGCAGGGTGATCGTACACCTCCTGCGGGGTTCCCTGCTGTTCAATCCGCCCCTTGTTGATCACCACAATTTTATCCGCCAATTCAAGAGCTTCCTCCTGGTCGTGAGTAACAAAAATACTGGTGACATGGATTTCATCATGCAGTTTTCTAAGCCAGCGGCGAAGTTCCTGCCGAACCTTGGCATCCAATGCTGAAAACGGCTCATCAAGAAGCAGTACTCTGGGGTTCACGGCTAACGCTCTTGCAAGGGCAACACGCTGACGTTGTCCACCAGAAAGCTGCGAAGGGTAACGTTTCTGCGCCCAATCCATCTGCACAAGTTTCAGGAGATGCTCAACCCGGTCACGAATTTCACTACGCGAAGGACGTTCTTTAAAAGGGAGAACGTTAAGCCCAAAGGCTACATTCTCAAGAACGTTCAGACGCCGGAAAAGAGCATAATGCTGAAAAACAAACCCGACATTCTTCTTCCTTGGAGGCAGATTGGTCGTATCCTTGTTTTCCAGAATTATTTTCCCTGAGTCAGCCAGCTCCAGGCCTGCAATGATGCGCAACAGGGTGGTTTTACCGCAGCCCGACGGACCCAATAGAGCAATCAGATCTCCGGACGCAATATTCAGGCTCAGGTTGTCAATCGCCTTGTACTCGCCAAACTGCTTGGTAATGTTCTGTAATTCTATACCCATGACAGATCCTAATGGTGAAAGCTGTTTTTCTGAAAGTGTTTTTCAATTCCTCTTTTAAGAACAACCGTAAGCAGAGCAAGAAAAACAAGAAGTGATGCAACGGCAAACGAAGCCGTAAAGTTGTACTCGCTGTAAAGAATTTCAACATGCAACGGAATCGTGTTAGTCTGTCCACGGATATGGCCCGAAACAACAGACACGGCACCAAACTCACCAATAGAGCGAGCTCCGCAAAGAATCATGCCGTATAAAAGCCCCCATCGTATGTTAGGAAGGGTGATTTGTCCAAAAATCTGCCACCCCTTTGCACCAAGTGTCAATGCGGCTTCCTCTTCATCCCTTCCCTGGGCCTCCATCAAAGGAATCAGCTCTCGGGCAATGAACGGAAACGTTACAAAGATCGTCGCAATGACGATACCCGGGGTTGAAAAAATAATTTTAATACCCAGTTCCCCCAGCCATGAACCAAAAGGTGTTCGGCTGCCGACAAGCAGAACAAAAATGAGACCGGCAATAACCGGAGAGACAGCAAAAGGAAGGTCAAGCAGGCTTTTAAGCGCACTCTTTCCCTTAAAATTAAATTTTGTGATGGCCCAGGCTGCTGAAACGCCAAAAACGGCATTCACCGGCACAACAATAGCAACAGTCAGCAGCGTCAGCTTTACTGCCTCCAAGGCGTAAGGCTCATGGATGGAATCAAGGTAAAAGCCCCATCCTTTCTCGAAAGCCTGCGAAAAAACCAGTCCAAGCGGTAAAAAAATGAACCCGATAAAAAACAGATAGGTAAGACCGATCAGCAATACCTGCACTGAACGAGGATCAGAGATCCTTTTTTTGACAACTGGGGAGTTTCCTATAGATTTTTCGGCTTGTGTCATAGCTTATGAACGGTATTCTTTCTGTTGCCACTCCTGCACTGCATTCAGCGCCAGAAGCATGGTAAAGGAGATGCACAAAAGCACCAGCGCAACGGCCGACGCTCCGGCATAGTCAAACTGATCAAGTTTCGACATAATCATCAACGGCGCAATTTCAGTTTTCATCGGCAGATTCCCGGCAATAAAAATCACCGATCCGTACTCTCCGATGCCACGGGCAAAAGCCAGCGTAACACCCGTCAGCAGGGCAGGGAAGAGATGTGGAAACAGAATTTTCCTGAACGTCTGCCAGCGCGTTGCTCCAAGGCACTGCGCAGCCTCTTCAATCTCCTGTTCCATCTCCTCAAGCACAGGCTGAATTGTCCTGACAATAAAAGGAAACCCGATAAATATCAGCGCAATCACAATTCCAATGGGAGAATTGATCACCTGCACGTTCCAGCCTGCAAGCAGTTGTCCAAGCCAGCCGATTGGAGAATAGAGCGTAGCAAAGCAGATACCTGCAACTGCTGTAGGAAGTGCAAAAGGCAAATCAACAAGAGCGTCAAGCAGATCTTTACCGGGAAAACGGTAACGCACCAGTACCCATGCAGTCAAGAGACCGGCAAAACCATCAAAAAGCGCCGCAAAAAAAGCCGTTGAAAAACTCAGCCTGTACGATGCAAGAACACGGGGAGCCGTTACAGCATTCACAAATGGCTCCCACCCCATCGGAATGGTATTAAAAAAAATCATGCTCAACGGCACAATCACAATCGCCGAAAGGTAGAATACCGTGTACCCCATCGACAGTCCGAATCCGGGTAGGATATTGTGTCTTTTTCTCTGAAACAAGGCCATTATATTCGCTTTAAATGAGAACTGCAGTGAAAAACAGGATAGAAGGTATTCTCCTGTTTTCCAAAAAATTGCACTGCAGTTCAGTGGCTGAAAACCTCGCTTCAAGGAGTATAGATCTGATCGAAAACGCCGCCATCGTTAAAATGGGTCTTCTGCGCGCTGCGCCAGTTTCCAAACACCTCACCCAGAGTAAAGAGCTTGATCGACGGGAAGTTTGCCGCATATTTTTTCAATGCCTCAGGGTTGCGCGGACGGTAATAATTCTGTGCAATGATATCCTGCGCCTGTGTTGTATAGAGGAAGTTCAGATAGGCCTCTGCAAGTTTCTGGGTACCGTGCTTTGCAACATTTTTATCAACAATAGCTACAGGCGGTTCAGCCAGGATACTTACAGCCGGAGAGACGATTTCATACTTGTCAGCACCAAACTCCTTAAGAATCAGATGAGCTTCATTTTCCCATGCAATAAGCACATCCCCCAATCCACGCTGAGCAAAGCTCAAAGTTGAACCACGCGCACCGGTATCAAGCACAGGGACATTCTTGTACAACGCCTTGACAAAAGTTTTAGCCTGTTCAGCCGAACCGCTCTGTTTCTGCTTGTAGCCCCATGCCGCCAGATAGTTCCACCGTGCTCCTCCCGATGTTTTCGGGTTTGGCGTTATCACAGATACACCAGGCTTTACAAGGTCATCCCAGTTTTTGATATGCTTGGGGTTACCCTTCCTCACAACAAACACAATCGTAGAAGTATATGGTGTACTGTTACTTGCCAATCTCTTCTGCCAGTTGATGTCCAGCAGTTTACTGTCAGCAATCGCATCAATATCATAAGCAAGAGCCAGCGTCACAACATCAGCCTCCAATCCGTCAATAACCGCACGAGCCTGCTTACCCGACCCGCCATGCGACTGATTGATCACCACACTCTGACCGCTTTTCTTTTGCCAGTACTGTGCAAATGCCGTGTTTTCGCTCTGATAAAGCTCCCTTGTAGGGTCGTACGACACATTAAGCAGTGTTGCACTGCCCGCCGCTTCAGCAATGGCTCCCGGAATGCCTGAAGCCAGAATGATAGTCGCCGCAAGCGTTAGTATTTTTATCCCTTGAAGATTCATCCTCTTCTCCTTCATATTTATTGTTGATTGAACTAAGCAGTCATAAAATGTAAAGACAAAAAAAAGCCGGTTCACTGCACTTTCAGTAACCGGCCGTAGTACAAAAGTGGTAGTCAGCTATCGACTAATTAACGATTGTTAATAAAACCCAATCTTTTCGACCTCTCCAAACATCTACCCCAAAAATACCATAAATATGGTACAACTTAGGGGACGACATTCATATCGTGTAGTTTCAAGAGAATAAAAGCCCCCGAATGGAAGCAGTCATTATAAAAATATTGTTGAGGCTAAATCGCAATCGGAGTATGCTGAAATCTACCGGGGTGATGAAACCGCCATAGCCCCGAACGGTAATTTAGTTCGAGGCTATGCTCCGAGGAGGAAAAACCTCGGAACTACACCTTAATGCCTGCAGGGAGCATATCCGCATCATGCCTGCGATCAGCAATAGGGGAAAACTCTGATTCATGTTGTTTGACGATGCTACAACTGGCAAACGCCTGATAGAGTTCATGAAATGACGGCCAACTCTATTAAGCCGCTCTTCAATTGTGTTTCAAAGTCAAATTCAAACCATTGTTTTAGGGTTTAGCCTTGCCAGAAGCATATCTGAGATTGAACCTCCTGCCGGGACCATAGGAAAAACCATATCTTTTTTCATAACCCTGAAATCAACAAGGACAGGTCCCTCATTATAGGCAAGAGCCTCAGTAATCGCTGCTTTTGCAGTATCAGGGGTTTCGGCCGCAAACGCCTTGCATCCGAAGGCTTCGGCAAGCTTTACAAAGTCTGGGTTGCTGTCGCCAAGATCTGTAAATGAATATTTTTCTTTATGGAATAGCTCTTGCCATTGACGGACCATCCCGAGAAAGCTGTTGTTGATCAGGAATATCTTGACTGGCATTTTATGGTGGACAGCAGTGACAAGTTCCTGAATATTCATCATAATGCCGCCATCTCCACAGAACAGGACAACCGGACGATCATTAATGCCGAAAGCAGCGCCGATAGCCGCAGGAAGGCCGAACCCCATAGTGCCGAGTCCACCGCTGGTGATGATTGAACGCGGATTCCGGAACGTATAATATTGTGATGTCCACATCTGGTGCTGGCCGACATCAGTGACAACGACAGCATTGCCCTCTGTTTGTTTTGATACCTCATCAATAACAAATTCAGTTCTCAGTGCACCATCTTCCATGTTGTAGGTCAACGGGCATTGTTCACGCCACGACTGAATTTCAGCAAGCCAGGGGTCGCGGTTTTCGACCGTGTTCGGCATCTGTTCAAGGAGTGTTGCCAGAAAGTCTTTGGCATCGCCGACAATCGGCAGGTCGACCTTGATATTTTTATCAACATTGGTCGGATCAATGTCGTTATGAATTTTGTAAGCATGGGGAGCAAATGTATCGATTTTTCCCGTGACACGGTCGTCGAAGCGAGCACCGACAGCAATCAGGACATCACAGGCATTGACAGCCTGATTGGACCAGTATGTGCCGTGCATGCCAAGCATGCCCATACTTAGCGGATGGTTGCCGGGAAAAGCCCCAAGCCCCTGCAGCGTCATAGTGACCGGTATATTCTGTTTTATCGCAAATGCCCTCAGCTCTTCTGAGGCTTCAGCACTGATGACCCCGCCACCGACATAGAGAAGCGGTCGCTTTGCCTTGGCAATTTTATGCGCAGCTTTTTCGACCTGGTTAATGTGGCATTTGATTGTTGGTTTAAACCCTCTGATTTCAACTGTTTCAGGCCAGTGAAATGCGCACGATGAATTCAGAATATCTTTTGGCATATCGATAAGAACCGGTCCCGGCCGTCCATTCATAGCAAGAAAAAATGCCTTGCGGATGGTGATGGCAAGCTCTTTGACATCCTTGACAAGAAAATTGTGTTTCGTTATTGATCGGGTTATGCCGACAATATCCGCTTCCTGAAAAGCGTCGTTGCCGATGAGTGAGCTCGGAACCTGTCCGGTAAAGACTACCATCGGTGAAGAGTCCATATAGGCGTTGGCAATACCGGTGACGGTATTTGTGGCACCAGGTCCAGAGGTGACAAGAACAATGCCCGGCTTGCCTGTGGCGCGTGCATACCCCTCAGCCATGTGCGTAGCGCCCTGTTCATGTCGGACAAGGATATGCTTGATATCTTTTACCTCGTAAAGCGTCTCGTAAACCTTCAAAAGAGATCCGCCTGGATACCCAAAAATATATTCAACGTTTTCTCGTCGTAGACATTCGAAAAATATTTCTGAGCCATTAAGAGTTTGGCTTGATGAATGCATAGCGTTGTTATTTAGGTTCACAGGAAAATTTACTTTTCAGTATTGCCCCGGTATTGGCTGATGTGACCTGTTGGGCATATCTTGCCAGGTAGCCTTTTGTTATTTTTGGCACAAACGGCTTCAATAGCGACAGCCGTTCAGCAATAACTTTTTCTGGCAGGGCAACTGAGATGCTTCTGTTCGGAATATCGATTGTGATTATATCGCCGTTTTCCAATGCGGCAATCGGACCTTTTTCTGCAGCTTCCGGAGAGATGTGTCCAATACAGGCGCCTCTCGATCCTCCGGAGAATCGGCCATCGGTAATGAGTGCAACTGATTCTCCAAGACCACGGCCCATAATGGCGCTGGTAGGGGAGAGCATTTCCGGCATTCCAGGGCCACCTTTTGGGCCTTCATAGCGAATGACAACAACATCGCCTGCCTTGACATCATCCTCCATAATGCCTTTGATGGCATCATCCTGACAGTCGTAGACCTTTGCAGGGCCTGTATGTTTCATCATTTCCGGACACACCGCACCGGTTTTGACAACAGCTCCCAGTGGAGCAAGATTGCCGTACAGAACCGCCAGGCCACCGGAAAAGGAGTAGGGGTCTTCAACGCTTCTGATTACAGAGTGGTCCATCACTTCTGCATCGCGTATATTTTCACCGAGTGTCTTACCGGTTACCGTCAGCGCCGAAAGGTCAAGAAGCCCTTCAACCTTGCTGAGTTCAAGAAGGATCGCCGAAACGCCACCTGCCCGGTCAACATCCTCGATATGAACCGCCATTGTTGCAGGGCTCACCTTGCAGATATAAGGTGTTTTAGCTGAAAGGGCGTTGAGCTCCGCAAAATCAAATTCAAGCTCAGCCTCATTTGCAAGGGCCAGGGTATGCAGGATGGTGTTGGTACTGCCTCCCATCGCGAAATCAAGAGCAAAAGCATTCAATAGTGCTTTGCGTGTCAAAATGTCTCTCGGTCTGATATTTCTCTTTACCAGATCAATGATACGGTGAGAAGCTTCTTTAACCAGCTCATTGCGTCTGGGGTCGATGGCAAGTATTGTTCCATTTCCTGGAAGGGCAAAGCCAAGAGCTTCGCTGAGGCAGTTCATAGAGTTGGCTGTGAACATGCCGGAACAGGAACCGCAACCGGGGCAGGCATTATCTTCAATGGATTCCAGTTCACTGTCACTGATTTTTCCGGTGCTGTACTGGCCTACGGCCTCAAAGACAGAAATCAGGTCAATGGTTTTTCCCGAAGGGGTGTGTCCGGCCTTCATGGGTCCTCCGGACACGAAAATAACAGGGATATTGATGCGAAGCGCAGCCATCATCATGCCAGGAGTGATCTTGTCACAGTTTGGAATACAGACGAGTCCATCAAGTCGGTGTGCTTCAGCAACGGTCTCGACACTATCTGCAATAAGTTCACGGCTTGCCAAAGAATATCTCATCCCGATATGCCCCATTGCAATACCATCACAAACCCCTATGGTATTGAATTCAAACGGAACACCACCGGCTTTGCGTACCTCCTCCTTTGCTATTTTACCAAGTTCCTGAAGATGGGCATGACCCGGGATAAGCTCATTATAGGAGTTGCATATACCTATAAAGGGTTTTCTGAAGTCATCGTTTGAAACAATAGAGCCAGTGGCTTTAAGCAGGCTGCGGTGAGGTGCTTTTTCAAACCCGGTTTTGATAGTATCAGATCTCATTACAGTTCAAATATTTTTATTGCAATTTAAAAGAAAACCTCCTAGACCACCGTTCCCGAAGCCACACTGATGAAAGGTTTGAAAGAGAAAAAATGGACTTGGGGTCGACGTTGGGTTCAGAGCACGGCAATGCTCAGCTGAGAAGTAACCACAGTAGCTAAAATTCCGATCCGGAAATAGAGGGCATTCAGTAAAGGCTTGGTGTTGCAGCCTAAAAAAGCTGATGTTTTCTGCGCACGTTGTTTAAAATCGGAGCAGATACTGCAAGTATATAAATTGAATGCAGGCATTGATGCGAACAAGTTTCTTCAGTATTAAACTAAAAATCGGAATAAATTACATTTAATGTTTTATTAAAGCAAACATTAAAAAAGTTAAAATCCGGCTGAAATTTACTGTTTATTCTGTAGCGTTAAAGTTATATTTTTAAAGATGTCAGAGTGCTGTTAAGTGCCGATTTATACGGACTAACTAATAATACAAAAGAGTCATGCTGAACCTCCAAACGCCATTGCCTCAAGATTTACCAGCCTTTTTTTTGACAATGAGTCTCGTTCTTCTGTTTCTTCTCCTTGCAGAATTACTGACAAGAAAATTCAGTATCAGCAGTCTTGTTGTTAGAAAAATCATCCATCTTTGTATGGGTGTAGTGATTTTTTTTGTGCCTGCATATTTCCATTCCGGATTTTATCCCGCACTGACAGCGTTTGTATTTCTGCTTTTAAACGGTTTGAATATACGGTTTAAATGGTTTGGCTCTTTGCTTGCCTTACCTGAAGCAAATAATGTTCAGTCACCCGCTGTAAAAAGTTATGGGTCGCTTTTTTTCCCCCTGATTTTTCTGCTTCAGATTCTTTTTCTCTGGGATTCTCATAAGTGGATACTGCAGTCATCCATGCTTGTCATGGGTGTCAGCGACTCTTTAGCCGCCCTGGTGGGCAGTTCTGTCGGGAAAAAACACATTGAGCATTTAACAAAAAATCCTAAAACCGTTGAGGGCTCTTTGACTATGTTTTTCAGTGGATTTATTCTGCTGAGTGCAGCTCTTATGGTTTTCAGCAAGGATTTTACCGGCGGTCTTGCCGGAAAACCGGTGTTGATGCTTCTTGCTCTGGCTCTTCTTCTTTCTCTTGTGGCAACTGCTGTCGAAGCGCTATTATCACATGGTCTCGATAACTTTTTTATTCCATTGTCGATTGCCTATGTGCTCTATGTTCTTGAAATGAACCATACCATCCTTCTTGAGCGGTTTCTTATTGGAGGACTTTTTGCCTTTCTCCTTGCAGTTTTTTCGATCAAGGTGAAGTTTCTCAATAACAGTGGAGCAACAGCAACATTTTTACTTGGGACAACTATTTTTGGCATTGGAGGGATAACCTGGACCGTACCGCTTTTGACTTTTTATCTCTTGTCATCAATCTTGTCAAAGCTCGGAAAAAAACGTAAAGCAAAATTCGATCTTGTTTTTGAAAAAGGTTCACAGCGGGATGCCGGTCAGGTCTACGCCAACGGGGGCATAGCATGGATATTGATGATTATATTTTCGCTGACCAACAATCCTGCTATCTTTTTTGCCTACCTTGGAACTCTGGCTGCAGTGCAGGCAGATACCTGGGCTACCGAAATCGGGACGATGTGGCCAAATCCTAAAGCCTGGCTGGTAACAACCTTCAAGGAAGTTCCTGTAGGGACTTCTGGAGGCGTTTCAGTGCCGGGGACTTCAGGGGCATTCCTCGGTTCGCTTTTTATATGTGCAAGTGCTATGGTTGTCAATGTCAAATGGATGTCTGATTTTGGACTGCTCCAATCCTTTCTTCTCATAGGTTTTTCCGGACTTCTGGCCAGTCTGGTTGACAGTTTTTTTGGCGCTACGGTTCAGGCTCAGTATTTTGATCCAATTCGCGAAAAGGTAACCGAAAGGACTCACAGTCTTGACTCCGATGGTTCACTTGTTGAAAACCGCCTTATAAAAGGCACGCCTTTTGTCAATAACGACCTTGTTAATACGCTTTGTGCACTATCCGGCTCAGCCCTTGCGTACATTGTGATTGAAAATGTGCATTTGTTTCATTGAACTTTAATTGTTTCTATCGATATGGTTGATTCTAAACTCGGAATTTTAGGCCTGCTTTCAGATGCCGGACCTGTTGTATTGTTTGTGCTTTCCATACTGCTCTCATTCTCAATTATATCGTGGGCAATCATTGCATTCAAATTTGGTTATATCCGGAAATCTTTGAGTGAGTCCAGAGCGTTTCTGGACTATTTTTTTGACATCTACCATATTGACAAAGCTTTTTCTGAAAGTGAAAAATACCGGAAAGGCTCTCTTCCGAGGGTTTTCCGATCAGCGTATATCGAGTTTCGTGCTCTTGGCGATAAGGCTGATGCCCACAAAGTCAGGTCTCGGATTGCACGGGCCGTTAAACGTGAAGCCAATGCAGAAAGCAAAAGGTTGTCATCCCTTGTGCCTTTTCTTGCAACAGTCGGTAATACCGCTCCATTCATCGGTCTTTTCGGTACCGTATGGGGGATTATGACATCATTTCATAACATTGGCACAACCCAGTCGGCCTCCCTTGCTGCTGTCGCACCCGGTATTTCAGAAGCATTGATCGCCACTGCGGCTGGTCTTGCAGCAGCCATTCCTGCTGTTATGGGCTATAACTATTTTACACATCAGATCAGCATCATTGAGCGGGATCTTGAAGAGTTTTCCCCTGAATTTGTTGCAGCATTCATTAACGAACCATAGAGGTCACACCGCATATGATAACATCAGGCAAAGGCAGGTTGATGAGTGACATTAATGTAACGCCGTTCGTTGATGTCATGCTCGTTCTGCTGATTATTTTCATGGTAACCGCTCCAATGATGACTCATGGTGTTAAGGTAGATACGCCGCAAACGACCCATCAACAGATGCCCGTGGATGAGAAATCTCTTGTGATAAGCATTGACGCATCACAACATGTTTTTATCAACAAATATCAATTAAATATTTCAGAGGTCCGCGAAAAGTTGCCGACGCTTCTGGATGTAAAGCGAACCGGGGATGTCTATCTTAAAGCCGACAAATCTCTTCCGTACGGGCTGGTTATGGATGTTATGGCCCAGATCAGGGATGCAGGGATTGAAAAGATCGGTATGGTGACTGAGCCGGCACCCGTACGCAAGGCAGGCGGGAGATAAGTGAGGAGTATGGAAAAAGGTCATAAACTCATCCATGCCGAAAAAAAGTTTTCGCTTTGGCTCCTTGCTGCGACAGCAATTCATGCCCTTGTGATTTCCCTGGCAATCTATCTCCAGGTTTTGGATTCACGCAGACAGCTTAAACCGAAAATTGTAAGCGTCAGTCTGATATCTCTTCCGGGGTCAGGGGGATCTCATGAATTTTCTGAAAAGCAGGGAGGCGCAGAATCGCTTCCCGCTCCTTCCCACGCGACTCCTAATCCTCCTGTTGCCAAAAAAAGAATTATGGTCAAGGAGGCTGTTCCGCAACCGGCAGCAGTTACTCCAAAAAAAGTTAAAAAGCCTGTTAAGGTTAAGGAGCCGGTTCCGAAAGTGGAACCAGTGACTCCTAAGAAAGTTTCAGTAGAGCCGTTGAAGCCAAAGGTAAAGCCTAAGGTTATTGAAAAGCAGCCTGATATCAGCAAAGCCATCGAGCGTCTCAAACAAAATGTTGACAAAAAAGCGGCTACATCCTCACAGCCGCCCGCCAATAGTATAAATAACGCGCTCGCTCAGCTGCAGCAAAAAGTCAAATCAGAAAGCGGACCGGCTGGAGCAGGAAGCGGCGGCGGACGGGGAAATGCTCCGGCAGGAAGAGGCGGTGCAGGAAAAGGGTATGGCGGCGGCGGCACATCTGCCCCATACAAAGCGGAAATCGCCTCAATTATTATGCAGAACTGGGAGTTTTCCAAATTACTGCTTAAAAGCAGCTACGGTATGGAAGTCTATGTTCGTATAAATATTCTTGCGAACGGAACGATTAACCAGATCGTTTTTGATAAAAAAGCCCCAAGTGAATACCTTAACAATTCAGTAAAAAAAGCCCTTGAAAAATCATCACCTCTTCCTCTTCTGCCGAAGGAAGAAGGTACCAGGGATGTATGGATTGGATTTGTGTTTACCCCTGAAGGTATCGAGAAGTAGTTGTCAGTATTGTAAATGGAGTGAGAAATTGACGGTTTATTTTGAAACTGACGTCCATTCAGCGCAATAATACTTACTTTTTTGGCATCCTTTATCTGGCGAAAATGTATATGCAGCATGGGAAAATAGTGCTGAAAACAATATATTCACAAGAAATACTGGGAATTTGCAAATTACTTGTCGGGCAGGCAACAAACGTTTGCCCTCTTTTTATTAATTGCTAATCTGGAACTGAATTGATGAAACAACAAATAAACGGCATACTTATTCTTGCCTTGATGATGACTGCGGGATGTTCATCCAAAAGCGCTGTTAAATCTTCTGAAAGTAGTGAAGGCAAAACAGTAACTTCATCTCCGGAGCCGGAAGCCTCAAAAGCTTTATCATCAAAAGATCTATCACCTAAAGGATATGGATTTGACAAATGGCAGACAGGGCCTCTTGGTGATGTATTTTTTGAATTTGACAGCTCTGCTCTCAGTGACGATGCGCAGGGACAGTTGAAGCAGAATGCAGCATGGCTTGGTGCCAATTCTCTCAAGAAAGCTCTTATTGAAGGCCACTGTGATTCAAGGGGCACATCTGAGTACAATCTTGCTCTCGGAGAGCGCAGAGCTGAAAGCGCAAAGGAATATCTGGTCAAGCTTGGAGTAGCAACCTCCCGTTTTGAAACTATTAGTTTCGGATCAGAACGGCCGTTTGATGTTGGTCAGAACGAAGAAGCATGGGCTAAAAACCGTCGGGCACACTTCATTGTTAAGTAAGGTTTATTATTCCCGGAACGGTGATTAAAGAAATCGTAATACAAAATACAGCTTATGATGCATAACCAATTACTGTCTATGAATAATAAGATTAAACCTTTTCTTTTCTTGCCGTTTCTTCTTCTATCGTCTTGCGCTTCAAAACAGGATCTTATTGTTGTTGAAGATAATCTGCAAAAACTGAAAAAGGAATCTGAAACCATTAAAACTCAATCTGCCGGGTCCTATTCGGACGTTCAGAAGGTTAATGATGAGATTTCTCGTTTACAGGGTAGTATTGAAGAGATATCTCATAAGAACACTCAGGCTTTCGGGCGTCTGGCGATGGAAGACTCTCTTCTGGTGCACAAGGTTGACGAACTGGAATCTAGGCTTCAGAAAATCGAGCAGTATCTTGGAATTGACAACAAGGCAAAGCCCGCTTCTTCAGTTAAGCCTCAGACCAATGCAGCTGTTGATGGTGCAAAACCTGAGGTTGTCGACGATGCCTCATTGCTCAAAGAAGGATTGGAACGGCTTGGTAACAATAAATATGCTCCTGCAAGAGAGAGTTTCAATGCCCTTTTGACCGCATACCCTAAGTCCACTCTTGCCGATCAGGCGCAGTTTAATATTGCCGAAAGCTACTTCAGTGAAAAATGGTATGAAAAAGCTATTCTTGAATATCAGGTTGTGATTGCTAAATATACCAAAAGCAGCAAGCGTCCCGCAGCACTATTCAAACAGGCACTTTCCTTTGAGAAGATAGGTGATGCGGTTAATGCGAAAGCAAGGTTTAAGACACTTGTTAACGTTTATCCAACAGCACCTGAAGCTGCATTGGCACGCAAGAAAATCCAGTAGTCTGCATGCTCTTCTGCTGAAGGAAATGAGCGTAATGCAAAAAGCCCGGGATAAACCGGGCTTTTTGCATTACGCTCATTATCGGATTACGAAGTGCCGAGCTTATTTGAAAAACTCATTCAATGTGTAGGTGCGCCTGTCAATTTCAACACAAAGCTTTTGTTGCAGGGAATCATAAAAAACAGGAATATCTCTCATCGTCCATTTTACTCCCCGGTTGTCAAAGTCAATGACATAACGGTTTTCATTGTCAAGCACTTTTTTCTGCAGATCAATACCGATATCCGGTTGTGTTGTCAGCACAAAAAGCTCGATTTCACCTGTTATCACTTTATTGATAATCTCCTTCGTAGGCGATAACTTTCTCCGTCCGGAGGCCGGGCTTATCTGGATATGCAGGTTGTCATTATAATCTCTTTTTGCAGAGGTGATAAAATATTTTTCTGCTTTATGAACCGCATTGCCTGACCAAGGCCCTGATGTACTGACTCTAACCTGATTTTTGCCTGTATTAGGACGGCTTAGCTGAGGTTGCATTGTTTGCACGGTTAAATTTTGCAAAAATAACACACTCTGGTGTTCTACCTTCTATGAAACATAAATTAGCAAAACAAGGTCAAATAACAAAGGGATTCATAATGAATCCCTTTGTTAAATCGCATGCAACGGTAAATGAGACTATTTTTTGTTGTCGTCGATTACTTCGAATTCGGCATTTTCAACTTCACCGCCACTGCCTTTTCCGCTTTTTTCGTTGCCGCCTGCATGAGCTTCCGGTTCAGCTTGAGCTGATTCAGCACCTTGAGACTCATAGAGCTTTGAGGCAATGTCTCCCCACTCTTTGTTGAGTTCTTCCATGGCCGATTTAATCGACTCAATAGTTCCGTTTTTATAGGCTTCCTTAAGCTTTTCAAGCGATCCTTCCAAAGCAGGTCGTTTGTCCGCCGGAATTTTATCTCCAAGCTCTTTCAGCTGTTTTTCCGTACTGAAAATGAGTCCGTCAGCAACGTTTTTCGTATCGACCTCTTCCTTGCGTTTCTGATCTTCAGCAGCATGATTTTTAGCATCCTCTTTCATTTTATTGATTTCGGCATCGCTAAGTTTACTGCTTGATTCAATTCTTATGCTCTGCTCTTTTCCAATTGCCTTATCCTTGGCTGAAACGTTCAGAATGCCGTTTGAATCGATATCAAAAGTGACCTCGATTTGTGGCAGACCTCTTGGAGAAGGAGGAATATCACCAAGATGAAAACGACCGAGTGTTTTGTTATCGGCTGCCATTGGGCGTTCTCCCTGAAGAACATGCACTTCTACTGAGGTCTGGTTATCAGCCGCAGTTGAAAATATTTCCTGTTTTTTTGTAGGAATCGTGGTGTTTGCATCAATAAGCTTTGTCATAACACCGCCAAGCGTTTCGATTCCGAGAGAAAGGGGGGTGACATCAAGAAGCAATACATCGGTCACATCTCCCTTCAGAACACCACCCTGGATGGCTGCACCGATAGCGACAACTTCATCCGGATTAACACTTCTGTTAGGCTCCTTGCCAAAGAAATCCTTAACAAGCGCCTGCACCTTCGGAATGCGGGTAGAGCCTCCGACAAGCACGACCTCATCGATTTCCTTCATTTCAACCTTCGAATTCTTGATGGCCCGGCGGCAAGGATCAAGAATTTTGTCAAACAGGTCAGAACATAATGCTTCGAATTTCGCACGGGTTAGATTAATCACAAGGTGCTTCGGCCCTTCCTGTGTCGCAGTAATAAAGGGAAGGTTAATCTCGGTGTCAGTCCTTGAAGAGAGTTCTATTTTTGCCTTTTCAGCCGCTTCTTTCAGGCGTTGAAGAGTAATCGCATCCTTGCGAAGATCTATGCCTTCCTGCTTTTTGAACTCCTCGGCAATATAATCGATAATTTTCTGGTCAAAGTCATCGCCGCCGAGATGCGTATCACCATCAGTGGATTTCACTTCAAAAACTCCATCACCAAGCTCAAGAATTGAGATGTCAAACGTTCCGCCACCAAGATCAAAGACCGCAACTTTTTCGCTTTCCTGCTTTCTGTCAAGGCCGTAAGCAAGAGCTGCAGCGGTAGGTTCATTGATGATTCGCTTTACATCAAGGCCTGCAATTCGACCTGCGTCTTTTGTCGCCTGCCTCTGGGCATCATTGAAATATGCCGGAACAGTGATAACTGCTTCAGTAATCTTTTCACCAAGAAAATCTTCAGCCGTCTGCTTCATTTTCTGCAGGACCATTGCGGAAACTTCCTGCGGTGAGTATACTTTATCATTGATTTTTACACGAGCTTCACCATTTTCATTGATGATTTCATATGGCGCAAGCTTTTTTTCGTTCGGGACCTCTTCATATTTGCGCCCCATAAACCGTTTAATTGAAAAAATGGTGTTTTTAGGATTGGTAATAGCCTGTCTTTTTGCCGCCTGCCCTACCAGACGGTCACCTGTTTTTGTTAAAGCTATGATTGACGGTGTAGTACGGCTGCCTTCTGAATTTTCAATAACCGTTGGCTGCGATCCCTGCATGACTGCAACGCAGGAGTTCGTTGTGCCAAGATCGATGCCGATAATTTTACCCATGAGAGTATGTTCCTTTTTTTGATGGTGATATAATAAGTCCCGGGATCACTCTCTATGAAAGGAGATCCCGGAATCTGTCTGGTTAATTGATCGAAATTTGCTTTGTTTTTTTTGTCATTTGAGCTTTCGGCAGCGTTACATGAAGTATTCCATTGTCAAAGCCTGCATTAATGTTTTCCTGATCAATGGTTTCACCAAGATTAAATTTCCTCGACAAGCTGCCATAGGTTCTCTCAATACGCAGGTAACCTTTTTTGTTTTCTTCGCTTGCTGGTTTTCTTTCCGCCTTTATCGTCAACACATCATCCTCAACATTGAGTGCAATTTCCTCTTTAGCTATACCGGGTAGTTCAGCATCAATATGAAATCCCGTTTCATCTTCCGAAATATCTACGTTGAAAGCTGGCATGGAAGGTGTTTGAGCACTTGAAAGGATATCATCAAACAACCGCATTGGATCTTTAGATAGTTTTACGAGCATGGTATTCTCCTTTTAACTCTTGTATTTTTTATTTGATTAACTGTAAGCTATTAACGACTTGCTACAAATAGATTGCAAGAAGCGTGCCAATGCCTGAAAATCATTTTTTTCTTTCTTTTGGAAATAAATATGGCGGAGTAATGGTAAAAATGTCAGGTTGTTTCTTTGAGGAAATGAAATAATGTCATACTGTGTCAATACTGACAGTAGGTTGAGGGTACATGAAAGGAGCACCGGGCGACTGTGAAAAAATAAAAAGCATAAAAGAACTGGTGCGGGGTGATGCTGATCTTGTGTTTAAACGCCTGAATCGCAGCAGGTATTGTCAGTTGGATATATCAGTATTGACATTCTGTACCCAGTTAAGTCGGTTCTGAAGGTTTTCAACAACGCTTTTTGAACTAAGGTAACATGAGTAGATAATGCTGTCATCAGCGATACGGTAATAACATTTCAGTCCCTCTTTTCTGCGATTAACAATACCATTCTCATGTAAAAGGGCAAGATGTTTTGAAATGTTTGCCTGGGTGGCATTGATCATATTGACAATCTCCTGAACGGTATGTTCTCCATCACAGAGAACACGCAATATTTTAAGTCTCATAGGTTCAGCGAGCAGCTTAAATCGGTTGGATACGGCTTCAAGCATTTCGTCAGGCATATTGAGATTCCACTTTTTAACTTCTTCTTCTGAAATGGTAACCGTTTTGCTCATGACAGCCTTTTTGCTGAAGGGATAGAGAGTATCCACTGTACAGCGATAATGTTAGTAATCCGGACAATATGCTTATATAGCTATTAAGTCATACTATACCAAATACGTAAATGGCGACAACACGATTGTTGCGATGAATTTCTGAGATTGGTTATTCAAAAAGGAGAGTATCTTCATGCTCAATGGTACCGATACTCGTCAGCTCCATAATTGAATTAATGAGGGTTTGAGGTGCTTTAAACTGGACAATTTTTTCTTTGATAATCATCTTTGTTTTTTTTGCCTCTTCAAACTCATTTTTGCACTCTTTGCATTCCGAGAGGTGTTGGAGAAAACCCTTTTCTTCCTTGATGGAAAGCTCACAATCAACAGCTGCACTCATAAGGATGCGGGCTTTTTGGCAGTTCATAGTAAAAAAGTTTTTGCTTGTTGAGGTTATTGGTCTTTCTCGGTGTTAAAGCCGTATTTTTTTGCATATCCTTCCAGTTGTTCACGAAGCAGTTTTCTGCCTCGGTATAATCTTGACCTTACCGTACCGATAGGACTTTCAACCATATTTGCAATTTCTTCATAGGTAAAACCGTCAATATCACATAATTGAATCACTTCCCTGAACTCCTCCGGCAACGAGTGAAGCGCCTGATAGACCTCTTCGTGCAGCAATGAGTGGAAATAATCGCTTTCTGCCTCACTGGTATCATTCTGCACATCTTTTATAGAATGGTAAAAATCCTTTATAAGATCATAATCAACCTTTCCAGGCTCTTTCGAATTTTTACGAAACCGGTTGATATAATTGTTTTTCAGGATTTTAAACAGCCATGCCTTACAGTTTGTTCCCCGCTCGAAAGAATTAAAAAATCTATAAGCCTTAAGATAGGTTTCCTGCACCAAATCTTCGGCGTCATTCGGATTCATGGTTAAATGAAGTGCGTAATTATAAAGCGAATTGAGGTGAACAACAGCTTCTTTTTGAAACTCAAGTTGCTTTTGTCGTTCCTCCCTGGAGAGCGATTCTTTTTTTGTCCTTGTTTTTACGCTATGGCTTGTATCAGGTTTATCCATGAGTTTAAATCTTCCAGGTTCGAATTGTATTGTAATCTTGTCTCTCGAAGCTTGAAACAGAAAAATAAGTAATAAACAACCTTAACCGATTAAATATAAGTATTTTCATCCATAGAGCGTCATCGAACAAGCAAGTTCAATCCCCCCCCTTTCCACAGATATCGCTCAACCCTCATCACTAAGAAACTCGGCACTATGTTATCGCTTGCTGAATAATTCTATCTGAGACTTGCTTCACCGAAATTACCAAAAGCTCTTCTGCTTGCCGGGTGGTCATTCTTCGAGGTATCTTTCACTGCTTCGCATTCAAGCCTGCCTGAAAAAAATATATTCATATATACAAAAAGTGTATTTTTATTTTAAAAAACATAAAAAGTATATAGATTCAGATACTTGATAAAACTATAAAAAGGGCGGTATGTGATGGCACTGGAACAAGCAAAAAGATTCATTCATCATCTCGAATCAGATGAAGAGCTAAGGTATCGTTTTGAAGCTTTCATAGTAAACGAAGGGTATTCATTTACATTGAATGAGATTATGATAGCAGAATGTGAGGAACTGAAAGAGCGCCGGACTTCTTTAGGTTATAGTCGAAAACCCTTTAATCTCTGTGGTTATGAGAACTGGGTAGGATAACAGGTCTAAAACATTTTGATGAAGCACTAAGCCTTCTTTGCTATCTGGCGGGTAAATCGGAGGGTGGACTTTAAGTGACGGAAATCAATTGCATTGTCGCCATTTCAAGTTCGTCTGTTGTAAAATCGTATCCCTCCCTATGGATATAGGCCATCTTTGTTTCCACGTCCTCTATCCTGTTCACCGCTTCATTGAAAGCATCATCACGTTTCATTCTCTCAAGGAAAGCCTGAGCTTGGGCCTGCGACATCGTTCACTCCTTTAATTGCGGGTGCATGTAATCAGCTGAATCACCTCATTAATTATTCCCATGTATTGATACAGAGAATTGTTTCTGTAAGATCAATGATTCTATCAAATGTTATTAACTGCAAATATCGCGCCATAATGATGAGACGAGGTGTTTTATGAGCAGCCATAAAGGACTCGTTAAGTTGATCCAGCACTGCATATGGAGTTCTTATCCTGCCAGAAATTCCTTCATTATGATGTGAAATAGAAGCAGCAGCTTTGTCTACATATAGAACAACTGTGTATCATAATTACCCATATTTCGTCTTAAAGTAAGGGGCATTTACGAAGAGCGACTGAAGCTCCGCCTGGTTGACTGTCAAGCAACTACTGATGCAATGCAGCAACTGTCAACAAATGCCGTACAATACTGAATACTGTTTCTGTTCATTATTTTGTGATCCGCCGATTCCTTTAGTTTATGTCTCAGTCAACAAAAGTAGCATAAATGAGACTATGACGCACTATATGGTTTTACCCCAGCGTCAACAAAGACAATGAGTCTCTATCTTCACCTCTCCGCTCACTTTTGTTTTCCGGCATTCCTTGTTACATTGCTTCAAGTAAGTGTTCGCGATGAAATAGGTTGTAAGCTTTTCGGTAAATGAACAAATAATCCTTCTACGGCCACATTTCCTCAAAATAATGACACCAGAAACCATTATCTCAATGAATGAAACCGCAGATGTAATTGTTATCGGCTCCGGTATAGGTGGATTGACAGCCGCAGCACTGCTTCAGGATCGAGGTATTTCCACGCTTGTTTTTGAAAAGAATCGCTATCCTGGAGGCAGCTGTTCCTCTTTTCAACGCGAGGGCTACACTTTTGATGCCGGTGCATCGGTTTTTTACGGCTTTGGTGAAAACAGTAAAAGTGGTACCCTTAATCTGCATACGAGGATATTCAGAAAACTGGGCATTGATGTACCGACCGTCCACGACCCTGTGCAGATTCACTATCATCTTCCAAACGATTTTTCAGTTCCGGCTTATTATGATCGCCATGCATTTCTTGATGCTCTCTCTGCACGCTTTCCCCATGAACGTGAAGGAATAGAAAAGTTTTACAGTGAACTTGAGTCTGTCCATGAGATTCTTGGTTCACTTCCCGCCGGTTCGCTTGAGGATATTATCCATCTCCTCTCAATAGGCGTTACCTCTCCGGCGAAAGCCTTTTCTCTTGCATTGAAGACCTTTCGTTCAATGGGTAAAACGGCAAGGCGCTACATCCGTGATGAAGAGCTGCTTCAATTTATCGACATCGAAGCTTATTCCTGGGCTGTGCAGGACGCGATTGCAACGCCGCTGGTCAATGCCGGCATCTGTCTTGCTGATCGGCATTGCGGAGGTATCAACTATCCAGTCGGAGGTTCCGGTGCTATTCCCAAAGCGTTATGTCAGGGTATTGAAAAGTCAGGAGGTAAAATCCGATATCAATCTGAGGTTACCTCTATTATTGTTGAAAATGGAGAAACTCGCGGTGTCAGACTTGCTGACGGAAGTGAACATTTTGCAAAAATAGTGATAAGCAATGCAACCGTATGGGATACCTTTAACCGGCTTGTTCGCGAATCGCGCTACCGTATCGATGAAAACAGATTTTTGCAAGCACCGAGCTGGTTTCAGCTCTATTTAGGAGTAGATGCCTCCGTCATTCCCAAAGATTTTAATGTTCACCATGTTCTTGTCGATAACTGGAAAGATTATAAGCAACCCGGAGGAACCATCTATTTTTCAGCTCCAACGATTCTTGACCCATCTCTGGCGCCTCCAGGTCAGCATATTGTCCATGCCTTTGTAACCGCAGAAGCCGATGAGTGGCAGCAGTACGACAAGGAAAATGGTGCATATGGTAACGCAAAAGAAACCTTGGCTGCAAATATCATATCACGAACGGAAAGAATTCTGCCTGGCTTATCACATGCCATCGAGCTCAAAGTTCTTGCCTCGCCACTGACGCATCAGCGCTATCTTAACCGCTTCAAAGGATCGTACGGACCGCTCTTGAAACCTGGTCAGAATATTCTTCAAAAACCACAGAATACCACCCCGATTAAAAACCTTTTCGCAACCGGCGACAGTACCTTTCCTGGTCAGGGAGTTATTGCCGTGACCTATTCGGGCATATCATGCGCATCCTATATCGCACGGCAATTTGGAATGCCGCTGGATGAGTTGAGCTAACTCTTCTTTCAGCTCACTGCAAGCAGCATATCAATCTCCCTGAATGGAAGATCGGTGAGTTCAGCAACAATTTTCTTTGTGACGTAGTTTTTGAAAATATAGGTGCCTAATCTCAGGCTATGATTTTTCCAGAGTATATCTGAAATAGTCTCATGCGAAGTAAGTTTCAGCAAAAAGGGGAGCAGTGTATTGGTCAGTGCAAAAGAGGCTGTTTTTGCTACAGCGGAAGGAATGTTAGGCACACAGTAATGCGTAACGCCATGTTTGACATATATCGGATTAGTGTGTGTTGTGTGCCGACTGGTGGCAAAGCAGGCCCCTTGATCAATAGAGACGTCAATAATAACTGAACCTGATTTCATTGACTTTACCACCGGTTCACTCACCAGCGGTTTGCTTATTTTCTGTCTCGGGCTTAAAGCACCGATTACGACATCCGACATTTTTGAAAGTTCCGCAATGTAATGATCGTTAGCTATTGCGGTAACCAGATGACGGTTGAAAAATGCTTCAAATCTTCTCAGCCGGTTAATCTCCTTATCAATAACCGTGACCTGCGCACCAAGGCCGAGTGCGTCCTGTGCAGCGAAAAGCCCTACGGTTCCTGCACCGATAATGGTCACATGAGCCGGCGGAACACCTGCAATTCCTCCAAGCAGGATTCCGCTTCCTCCATACCCGGTTTCCAGGTATTTGGCCGCTGTCTGGATGGCAAGCGAACCTGCAATTTCACTGAGTGTTCTAACTATCGGCAGTTCTCCGTCCCTTGTTTCAATAAATTCAAACCCAAGTGCGGTAATATTTTTTTCTATAAGGGTTTTTATCAGATGGGGTGTAATCGATCCGAGATGCAGCGCCGAAATGAGCATTTGCCCGGGCATAAAAAGCGAAAGCTCTTCTGGCTGGGGAGGAGAAACCTTTACAATAACGTTTGAAAGCCCATACAACTCTTCAGGAGTTTCAGCAATAGTCGCCCCCGCTTCAGTATAATCGATATCAGTAAAATTGCAGAAATTGCCGGCAGATCGTTCAATATTAACTTTAATTCCATGCTCAACCAGTATTTGAACTCCTGGTGGTGAAATAGCCACCCGCCTTTCATCCTGAGCTCGTTCTCTTGGTATGCCAAGAACGACATTCATTGTTTTCTCAGGTCTGATCAACCATCGTTCAAGGGTTTTCGCACCAAGCTCAAACTCAATATTTTCAATATCAGAAGAATACCCCATCAGGAGTTCAAGGTTGCTGTTTTTTCCCGTTTCAACAAAATGGGAAAAACTACTTTACAGATATTTTTACCGATTCAATAACCGGAGTTTTATTAGTCCCGCAACCGCAATCGGTCGTTCCCGGTATATGCAGGCGTCCTCCCGAAACATTGCAGACAACATTGCCTGCGCTATTAAGCACTCCTTTTGCACTCTCAGTAATCACGGATACCGGGTACTGCATGAAAGGGAATGTCTCCATAAACGTATGCGATGCCAAAAGCGATCCATAAGCCAACCCATTTCCGATTTTTCCTAGAGAATCACCGGGGCTTACTTTACCATCTTTTACCCGTTTGAAAAGGTTACCTGCACCATCGGGCAGTTTGTTAACCACATTATACCCGATGGTTTGTGCATAAGTAATAAATCCCGGAACATTCAGGCCTAAAACGAGGCGCCTGACATATTCGGCCCTTGTAAGCACTCGTAGGTTACCCTCTTTGACAATAACGCTCCGGCATGCAAGTCGTCCACCTTCCTGAAACAGCTTGTCAGAAATAAATGCCTTCTCCTCTTCACTTGGTGCCGACATGCACTCAGCACCCTCCTTTACATACACAAAGCAACTTTGACATATAGCATTTCCGCCACAAACACACCCTATATGGCTCTTATGGTGCTGGGCAACCTTCAGAAGCAAATCACCAATTTTTGCTTCGCAAGGTTTATCGTTAATAAAGATGATCATGGGTTCATGCAATTAGTGGTGAATTAATCAAACCTCTTCATCAACTACTCCTTTATAAGATATAAAAAAAATATCTCCAGCTTAAATGAAACCTTGTTCTCCTGTTTTCGAAGAACAAGGTTTTATTTCTTCAGCCTCTGTTTCAGTTCATCAGTATAACCTATGCTGCGATTTGTTTGTTCACTTGCCGGGTATCTTTTTCTGTGTTGCTGTTGCATAAGGCATTGAAATGAACCGGCCTGCATACTTCGGTATTCGTGTCATCACCCTCAGTTCTTACTGACCATGCCTGCAAGAACGCATTTGCCAGCAACTGAAAAGCATCTCCGATGCCACTGATGACATCTGAAAGGAGTTGCCACAGATCAAATTCTCTTTCAGCCTGCAATCGCATTGTATCAGGAAGCTTGACGATCGACTCCCATCCCATTTTTGCAGCATATTCAGTCAACTGAAGAGGATTGGTTTCAAAGGCCCTCTTCACCTCCTCTGCTAACGACACAACCCTGATAGTGCCCTCTTTTTCAACAGTCGACAAACAGGCCATTCTTGTTCCCTCCTTTATCAATGTTTCCGAAAGAAGGGCTTTTTCCTCAACACTGAGAGGCGAAAGAAGTTCACTGCCTTCAAGAACCTTTACGTAGCATGTCTGACATATACTGTTACCTCCGCAGAAATAGCCGATATGTTCTTGGTTACTTCTTGCTATATCAAGTAACCTCTCTCCCTTATTCGCTTCGTATGAGTGATTATTTATAGAGATCTTCATTATTGTAGCGTTTTGTATTTATAAGACTATTTTTATCCTCTTATTGGAAACATAGAAAATCTCGCAATAGTTGCGATTTTCTGGTCAATAATGTTGAATGGTTACTATACGGCTGTCATGCTGACCGGATTCCTGAGCGGTGAACCGGCATGATCACCGTGAGGGCAGGATTACTCTACCGGCTGCTCTTTTGAAGAAACATCAAGTTTATTAAGCAGTGTTGAATACTCATCTATCAAGGCAGCCGGGGTTATATCAATACCGGCAGGATGGTGGAGTACCAGTTTCATTTTTTTATCCATCTTGAATCCGGGTTTATACTTTTGCATCCATGGTTCCTGAACCGAAACAAACAGGTACTGCAAAAAATCCCTGTTGCCAAGATGTTCATCATGCTGATCAGGTAAATAAAGTGTCAAACTATGCTTTTGAAGATCAAGCTTTTCAAGCCCGAGAGATGAGCCTGTGATTTTAAGTTTTGTCAGAAGCAGAAGGTTTGAAACCTCTTCGGGCAAAGGCCCGAACCGGTCCTTGAGTTCGAGTGTAAGGGCATTGATATGCTCTGCTGACGGCGCTTTTGAGATTTTATCATAAAAAGCAAAGCGCTCATGCGTTGCATTGACATAATAATCCGGGATGAGAGCATCAAAGAAAAAGACAAGGTCACAGGCTTTCGATGGTCTTGCTGGAGTCTTGCCCTCTTCTGAAAACATGTGGCTGAATTCGGTTAGTTTCAGTTCGGCAACGGTCTCAGCAAGCATTTTCTGATAGAGATCAAAGCCAAGCTCATGGATATATCCTGATTGCTCAGCACCAAGCAGATTTCCTGCACCGCGGATATCCAGGTCACGAAGGGCGATGTTAAAGCCTGATCCGAGTTCGGTAAAGCTTTCAATCACAGCGAGACGTTGAACAGCATCTTTTTTCAGGGTGTGCAGTGGTGGCGTGATCAGGTAGCAGTATGCTTTTCTTTCGCTACGTCCCACTCTTCCCCGTAACTGGTAAAGATCGGAAAGTCCGAACATATCAGCCCTGTTGATGATGATAGTATTGGCATTGGATATATCAAGACCTGAGCCGATAATCGTGGTCGATATAAGCACATCAACCTCTTTCTGCATGAAATCCATCATGATTTTTTCGAGCTCCTTTGCTGGTAACTGGCCATGAGCGAAAACAATTCTGGCTGAAGGAACAAGTTCTCTGAGCGTATTCAGAATATCCTCAAGAGAAGAAATCCGGTTATGCAGAAAAAATACCTGCCCCTCCCGTTTGATCTCCCTGCGAATAGCCGATTGAATAAGTGCCGGGTCATAATCAGTAATGATGGTTTCTACCGGTTGACGGTTTTTAGGAGGTGTCGATACAATCGAAAGATCTCTGGCGCCAAGCATTGAAAACTGCAAAGTCCTCGGGATAGGCGTTGCAGACATGGTAAGAGTGTCGACCCCGGGGAACTGTTCCCGCAATTTCTCTTTCACCTCCACTCCGAAGTGCTGCTCTTCATCAATAATGAGCAGACCGAGTTCCTTAAAATGAACATCCTTCGATACTAGTCGATGAGTGCCGATAACAATATCAATCAGCCCCAGTTCAATTTTTTTTAGTATTTCCAGTTGTTCCTTGCGTGGCACAAAACGACTGAGTACTGCAATTGAAATCGGAAAATTCTCAAATCTTCTGGTAAACGATTCAAGATGCTGATGAGCAAGAATAGTGGTCGGCGTCAGTACAGCAACCTGCTTTTGTGATTCTACAGCCTTGAATGCCGAGCGCATGGCAATCTCGGTTTTTCCAAAACCCGCATCCCCGCAAATCAGCCTGTCCATCGGATGAGGCTCCTGCATATCTTTTTTTACATCATTAATCGCCTTCAGCTGATCAGGAGTTTCATCGAAAATAAATGAGGCTTCAAACTCCCGCATAAAAATAGAGTCAGCGGCAAAGGCAAAACCGGGCTGCATTTTCCGTTGAGCATAAACCTTTATCAGATTTATGGCAATATCACGAAGCTTCTTGCGAACCTTATCCTTTTTAGCCGCCCATTTAGAGCTTCCAAGTTTCGAGAGCGAGGGAAGGGAACTTTCCGAAGCAGCGTATTTCGAGAGCAGGTTTATATTCTGCACATTAACAAAAAGCTGATCTCCCCCGGCATATTCTATAAGCACCGATTCCTGCTCAGAATTTCCTACAGTGATTGATTCCAGGGATTTGAAAATTCCTATGCCGTAATCCTCATGAACGACATAATCGCCGACTTTAAGTTTCTGGAGATCCTTGAGTGAAATTCCCCTTATTTTGCGTTTACGGTGAGTTTTATGTGAATGCAGTTTACCGAAGATGTCAGATTCAGTATAGAGATCAAGATCGCCGAATATAAAACCGGTATGAAGGTTGATCGGAACCCATGTTGCTTCAACACTCTCGCCGCCTTCCGAATGCATCATCTCTTCTGTCAGAAAATCGGTCAACTCATCGATTTCCCGGCGTGAACTTGTTGCAAAGAGCGGTTTTTTATTTGAGCCGATTTCCTTTTGCAGCAGGGTAGCGAGAATGCGGAAATTGGCGTTAAGTCTTTTTTGCAAGGTTGACTTGAACTCAATTGCAGAAGATGAAAAATCAGTGATTCGAATGCAGCGAAACTGTGAAAGTGCCTCCGTCAAGGTTTCATGGTTATCCCGAGAAGCAAATTCTGTACTATCATTGATGAGGATGACGGTCGAAGGATCCAGATAATCAAGAATTGTTGTTTCAGATTCAGTAGGGACTGATGTCGAATCGGTAAAACTGGCAGTAAGGTCAGCAGCTTGCAGCGTTTTTCCGGAAAGCTGGCTGTTGATATCGAAAATACGCAATGATGTAACGGTATCTCCAAAATATTCTACGCGAAATGGCTCTCTAGCTCCAAAAGGGAAGACATCAATAATTGATCCCCGAACAGAGAATTCCCCCTCATCCTCAACAAACTCCCTTTGTTCAAAGCCATTAGCTGCAAGAAATTGTTTCAGGTTCTCATAGCCGGCTTTCTGGTCAATTTTCAGTCGGAAAATCCGGCTTGCTGCATCGGATGGCTTACAAAGGGAGACATCGAGATCATCAAAAAAGGAGAGTATAATCGATTTCTTCCCCCTCGATAGAGCCTCGATTGACAGCGAAAGCTCATCCGAAGTATTGCAGATTCTCTCTTTAGGAAGGAGGACCTCAAAATCATTATCATACAAATCGAAACTGTTCTGACCGCAAACCACCATGAGAGATGATGGCTGATCGGTAAAAAGAGCTGCTGCAAGGATTGAAGAGAGAGAGCCCTGCAGGCCGGAGATATCGATTGGGGCATATGCGTTCTTGTTATCAGTCGCTCTTTCAGCTAAAGAGTGTTTAAGCAGGCTGTACTGACTTGATCGCTTAACGGTCTCAATAAGAAAACTTGAATTTTTTTTAATAACGGCCGTGCTTTGCAAGACTGAATCTGATAACGTTTTCATATGAAGCTTACAAACTATATTTTCATGCTTGATTCCGCAAACGCCAGGTAACCCTGTGAACCCTTTATGGTCTGGGAAGACTGTTATATATGGAAAAAATTCTTGAACTGAAAAATCTCCGAACTTACTACTCAACCGACAGTGGTATTGCCAAAGCTGTAGATGGCGTAAGCTTTTCTCTTGGTCGTAACCGTACACTCGGAGTTGTAGGGGAATCCGGATGCGGAAAGTCGGTGACGGCACTCTCCATAATGCGTCTTGTGCCCATGCCCCCGGGCTATTTTGCGGGAGGGGAGATTTTCTGGAAAGGCAAAGACCTTTTAAAGCTTTCTGAAGAAAAAATGCGCGAGTTAAGAGGTGATGATATCGCTATGATTTTTCAGGAGCCTATGAGCTCTCTCAATCCTGTCTTCACCTGTGGCAGCCAGATTTCGGAACAGATTCTCATTCACCGTGACGTAACGAAGGCTGAAGCTGAAAAACGATCAATCGAGCTTTTGCATCTTGTCGGTATCCCGAACCCTGCCGAACGGTTTTCCTCATACCCCCACGAACTTTCAGGTGGCATGCGGCAGCGGGTAATGATTGCCATGGCGCTCTCCTGTAATCCCGCCCTGCTCATAGCTGATGAACCGACCACGGCCCTTGATGTTACCGTTCAGGCTCAGATCCTTGATCTTATCAGTAAACTCAAATCCGATACCGGTATGAGCGTCATGCTCATTACGCATGATTTTGGAGTTGTCGCAGAGCTTTGTGAAGAGGTTATAGTGATGTATGCTTCACGAGTGGTCGAGAAAGGTTCGGTTCAACAGCTTTTCAGCAACCCCCTTCATCCCTATACAAGGGGGCTGTTGAAGTCCATTCCTCGTTTAGGCTCGCCAAAAGAGCGGCTTCATGTCATTGATGGTAACGTGCCGAGTGCGATTAATCTGCCCGAAGGGTGCAGGTTTGCGGGAAGATGCCCGCTTGCTGATGCTCACTGCCGGCATGTTCAGCCGGATCTTGTCAGCTATGAGTCCGGTCATGAGACCGCCTGTTGGAAAGCCGGTCTCTGACTTTTGTTCGCATCGAGGATAATCTGGATGTGAAGAGGGATTCGTACCTCTGGAATGAGGTGTTGAGGATAAAAGCCGGCATCAAATAGCTCATGGTTTATTGTTATTGCATCATTAATAACGACAACCTTGTAAGCAACGACAAGCAGAGAACCATAGAGTTCAACATCTCGATGATAAACGCCTATGAGGCTGTCTACTTTCCCTTCGAGTGAAGTTTCCTCCATCAGTTCACGCAAACATCCTTCATGAGGCTCTTCTCCGGTTTCAAGAAACCCTCCAGGAAGAGCCCACTCATTGAATGCCGGTTCATGAGCTCTCCGGATCACCAGCAATTCATTGTTTGTGTTAACCGTATAGGCAACGGCAACAGGTAGAGGGTTGACATAATGCACCCACATGCATGATGGGCAAAACATCCGTTCACGTCCATCAATCCTGGCATTCTCAAGCTTTTTAGTGCATATAGGACAAAATGAATAAGATTTCATGGATCTATCAAGAAACTTTTTGCAAAAGCGATTGATTTATAAAAGATGTAAGGTTATATAAACAGAATAAGTTTCATTCATGTCAATGTCAATATTAAAAGAAGGTGTAACTGCACCGGCAATTTCAGCACAAGATCAGGATGGAAGGTCAGTTTCCCTTGAAGACTACCTCGGTCGAAAAGTCGTAATTTATTTTTATCCGAAAGATGATACCCCAGGATGTACCAAGGAAGCTTGTGCTTTTCGAGATAATTTCCCTAACTTTAAAAAATTAGGGGTGGAAATTCTTGGCGTCAGTATCGATAATGAAAGTAAGCATAAAAAGTTTGCCGAAAAATTCAGCCTCCCGTTCAGGCTTGTTGCTGATCCGGAAAAGCATATTGTTGAAGCTTACGGTGTCTGGGGACAAAAAAAGTTTATGGGACGAGAGTATATGGGTACCGGTAGGGTGACATATTTGATTAATGAGCAGGGAATAATTGAGAAAGTGTGGCCAAAAGTCAATCCAGCCATACATGCCGAAGAATTACTCAACTATCTGCAGCAAAAAACATGATACAAGGACAATGGTAAACGAATTTAACAGGCTAAAAGCCGGGAAACTTCTGCTTGCCTCAGCCAATATGCTGGAATCTAATTTCAAACGGACAGTTTTGATTATGTGTGAGCATAATGAAAAAGGCTCTTTAGGTTTTATTCTGAACCGTCCTATGGAATTCAAGGTATGCGAAGCCATAGCCGGTTTTGAAGACATAGAAGAACCTCTTCATATGGGAGGTCCAGTTCAGGTTGATACAGTACATTTCCTGCATGTAAGGGGCGATCTCATTGAAGATTCACTTGAGATTTTACCCGGACTGTTCTGGGGAGGCGACAAAAATCAGCTGAGTTTTCTGCTCAATACTGGCGTTATGATGCCATCGGAAATCCGCTTTTTCCTTGGTTATGCCGGTTGGACTGCCGGTCAGCTTGAAGCGGAATTTGAAGAGGGCTCCTGGTATATCGCCGAAGCTTCCAGAGACATGATATTCAGTGATGCCTACGAGCGGATGTGGAGCCGCTCTGTTCGATCAAAGGGTGGAGAATATCAGCTTGTCGCCAACGCACCTGAACTTCCCGGGTTGAACTGACAGGTTCTCCTCTGGAATTATAAAGAGATAATTTATGTTGTTCTATTGAGGGGAAAAGTATATATAACACTGCTTTCATACAGGTATTGTTCTTTGTTAACGTATGGGGATGACAGGCTTTCGACAGGGTAGATGTGAAATGGAGTTGCACTCCGAGTTTCAGCATGGATGGACTCGTTAAAGAAGTCTATGCAACTATACATGCAGACGATTATTCGTATGCAATGGCTGCCTGATTAGCACAAGTTAATTAATCAGCCATCGTCCGTTGGGGGAGGCGCTTACTCTAAAGCCAACGGATGGCATAACCCGCGCTTGAGCTTCGGTTCGCGCAAGTAAGCCCCCTCTGTTTTAGCCCGAAAAGGCAGGCGGGTGATACAAACAGGGATAGTGAATCGGACTTTACAGGTGTAGCAACGATTCATGAAACACTAAACACCTGAGATGAGTGTGGGAGCTTTATTGAGCAATGTTCTGGACGCGGGTTCGACTCCCGCCATCTCCACTGGCAAGTAATCCAATAGCATTCCGAAAAGTCCGAAAACCCCTGAGAAATCAGGGGTTTTCGGGTTTTAAGTGTCTTTTGTAGTTCATATTTGTGTTGCTAAATCATTGACAAAGCACTACAGGGAACGAAGTCTCCCAACCTCGCTGAAGCCTTGATGATTGCCTATGCGCCAGAAAGCAAGGGCTGCACTTTGGGATTGTACTACTCTTATGAGCGGGAGTTTATGGAGCGGCGCGCCAGAAACGGTGGGTGAGAAGAAGATCGGCAAAATAATCGGCAAGAATTACAGATTATTCTTTGTAAATTTTTTATTTGAAATACCGCACCGCCTTGAAACCTTGCCTGCCTGAGGCATTGGCGCCCGAGCTTGTCGACCTGATTGCCGCACTATCTTCAGCCTCCGAGTGGCTTGGTCATCTCCTGCACCCTAAATCCGCAGCAAGTCTTGCCGATCTTGTCAGAGTGATGAATGCCGCAAATTTCAGAAACTATACCTGATACCTAGCAATATATTGCTGATTGCCGATGAAAGAGAGACGTTAGTGTTCTCAACAATAGTTGTTACAGCAGACGGCTTAAAGTAACGGTAACCAAGATCGATTGTGACGTGATCCGAAGCCTTTAGATCAATGCCTGCGCCAACCTGCCAGGCGAATACTGTAGTTCCTGAAGAAATGCCTGCATAACTCGCGTTTAAAGTTGCTGCTCCAATTCCAGCCATTAAGTAAGGGGTTATGTTAGAATTCCCCGATGTAATATCATAATAACTATTCGCCATGTAGGATGACATAGAGACGCTCAATCCTGAAACTGAACTCGTAAAAGATCCTGGGCCATTTATAGTATCAACATGACTGGACAGATATCCGTAAGTTGCCTCAACTCTATAACCATCACCATTACTGCCAAGTGCAGCAATATAAGGAACACCTGTCTTGTATGTTATTGCATTATTAAAAGTGACACCATCAGCAGATATGCTTGAGTTGAATGGTATCCCTAAACCAGATGAAAAGCTCACATAGGGAGTGTTTGCCATGGCTGGAGTGGCGAAGAGACAGACGGTGGCAAAGGTTAATAATGCTTTTTTCATAATTGGTCTTGTTTGATTAATAAAGAAAAAAAGGACTGATTCCATCTTCAGTGTCAATAATACACAACCGCTTTTTGCGCGATTAGATCACCTCCCATTACACCTAACCAATCTCAAATGGTTGAGAAGTTTCAAGCCTCAAAAAGTATTCTAACAACTACTGTGCCAAAATAGTGATGCGTTCGCTTATAATATCCATAAGTCCTTTATAAACAATAACTTTATTGTAGTCATAACATAAATCCTGTTATGCTGCCATTTTGAAAATCTCTGGTATTTGGCAAGATGTGTCTCAAATTATCGGATGACAAAGATTTTGAGATCCAAAAATCGAAATAAAAGAGTTCCCAGAAGAAGGGAATTCTGTGTGCTTGTTGAACAACTGATCAGACTGAGAGGTTGGTGAAATAAAGAGGTATATATTGTATAAAAACTTATCTCTTTTGTTAAGATGTAAATGCCAATTGCATGAGATGCTTATGATAAAGAAAAACGATACACAAAGAATTCTTTTTTACAGTTACCCACCACTGGATGCCCGTGAACCCAGTGCTTTTTGTAGGCTGATAAGTACTGAACTTTTCAAAAAAAAGAGGTGAGAAAGTAAAACCCGGAAGTACCAATTCCCGTTAAGCGGTATTCATTTGGAATTTGGGTTTTTGATGTTTAATAGGTTGTAAGGGGGGGAATGGCATATATTGTAAAGAAGGAATATTTCTGGTGTTTGCACCGTATGCATTATGGTCTTTCTGTGCCTCTCGACCCGTTCTCGATGGGCATTTTTAATCTTAGGTATTGTGTTTATGGTATGCCTTTTTTTTAAACCCGATTCGTTTAATTTTACACCACACAATCTCCTGTTCAATGCCGAATAATGTTTTAGTTATTGGTGGTGGCATCCTTGGCCTTTCAACGGCGTTTCAAATACTGCAGTCGAATCCCTCCATCCGGTTGGTTCTTATTGAAAAAGAAAAGGCGATTGCCCTGCACCAGACAGGTCACAACAGTGGCGTGATTCACTCTGGTTTATATTATAAGCCAGGTTCATTGAAAGCCATTAATTGTCGGAATGGGCGTGAGCAGTTACTTGCATTCTGTGAACGTGAACAAGTCCCTTACGAAATCTGCGGCAAAATTGTTGTTGCAACCACTCAAGAAGAGTTGCCAAGATTAGAAGAATTGTACCGCAGAGGATTGGCGAATGGTCTTCTTGGTCTTCGATATGTCTCTCAGGGTGAAATCCCTGACATTGAACCCCATTGTCAAGGCATCCGGGGGCTTTTTGTGCCACAGGCGGGAATTGTCGATTACACTGCAGTATCAAAAAAGTATGCGGAAAAGCTGACGGCAATGGGCGCGGAACTTGTTCTCGGTGAACGTGTACTAAAAATTCTGCATCAGAGAAATCGAATTGAAGTCATTGGCGAATCACGAACATTTCAAGCAAAAAAAGTGGTTGCCTGTGCAGGACTGCAATCGGACAGAGTAGCCCGCATGACTGAACGCAACTTGCCGATACGAATTCTCCCTTTTCGTGGGGAATATTATAAGCTGGCAGAAAATGCACCAAAACTCGTCAATCATTTGATTTATCCAGTACCCGATCCCGCATTTCCCTTCCTTGGGGTTCACTTTACCCGAATGATCAACGGAGGCATAGAGTGCGGTCCCAATGCTGTATTCGCCTTTGGCCGTGAAGCCTACCAGAAAACCGGTTTTAATATGCGCGATACATGGGAATCCCTCTTCTGGCCAGGATTTCACAGAGTAGCAGCAAAACATTGGCACACTGGAGTGGGCGAATATCAACGTTCTTTCAGCAAACATGCCTTCGTCAAAGCCTTACAGAAACTTATTCCAGAAATTCAACCAGAGTATCTTGAAGTTGGAAATACCGGTATTCGTGCACAAGCCTGCGATCGAGAAGGCTATCTGCTTGACGATTTTGACATAAGAGTGAACAGAAACATAATCCATGTTTGCAACGCCCCATCACCGGCAGCAACGGCATCGTTGTCAATCGGAAAATTTATTGCGGAAAAGGTTATATCTCAGCTGTAAGTATAAAATCATTTTGAGGAATCTGCAGACTGTAAAAATTCTGTTTCCTGCAAAATGAAAGTTATTTTGTCTTGGTACAGGTAGCAGAGGGTTGAACCTGTGTTGGACTTTATGAATACCATAAAAAGGCTGTCAAGCGCTATGGCAGTTGACTCTCTCACACAATGCAGAGATTGATGAAAGGCACGAAAAGATCAAAAGAAGATGTGCTTAATTCAACCGATATAATAAAAGTGCTCGATGATTATATCAACATAAACCGTTTTGTTGCTGTAAATAAGAAATAAGCATTAATGTATATTCAACATTAATATTTGTCAGTGTATTATTTTTGGTAAAAAGTTCTTATTTATTTATGTAATAAATGACTTTATGCTTATACAAAAAAAAAGAGAGAATCGTACACTAGGATACTTTTCAGCGACTATGATTATCATAGCCGCAATGATGGGAACGGGAATATTTACGCTAACTGGCTATGTAGTAAAATATTTACCTGATCCGTCACTAATGATATCATCATGGATAATAGTTGGATTTATTTCTCTTTGCGGAGCATTATCCTACGCTGAAATAGCGTCAGTATTTCATGAAAATGGAGGTGAATATTTATTTTTATCAAAATTAATTCATCCCTCTGTTGGCTTTATGTCAGGGTGGGTATCATTTATTGTTGGCTTCTCTGCACCTTGTGCTGCAGCTGCAGCTGCATTTGGAGCTTATACAGCTACAATTACCGGATTCAATTCTAAAATGTCATCTGCATTACTTATCGTGTTGTTTTTTTCAATCATTCATATTATTGGTCTCAGAACCGGTGGTTATATACAAAATGCACTTACGTTATTGAAAATATTTCTTGTAATACTGTTTTTAATGCTTGGTTCAGATCTTGTTGTAAATAATAATATCATTATATTTGATTTGCCAAAAAATTTTGACCATATATATAATCCTGATTTCTGGACTTCGCTTTTGCTTATATCATATGCATATGCCGGTTGGAATACAGTTGTTTATATAAGCGGCGAAATAAAAAAGCCATCTAAAAATATTCCACTTGCACTGATATCAGGAACACTTGTAGTCTCAGTGCTATATGTTGCAATAAATTATATATATGTACAAGCCCTTTCATTTAAAGAAATGGAAGGCGTTCTTGAGATTGGTTTTACTACAATGAGAAAATTATATGGAAATTCAATTGGTCATTATTTTTCAGCAGGTATTGCACTAGCTTTAGCTTCAATGATAAGTGCCCTTACAATGGCAGGTCCTAGATTGTATATTAAAATTGCAACTGACTTTCATATATTTAATAGAATATCTGAAAAATCGCCACAAAATACGCCGATAAAAGCAATAATCCTTCAGTGTATTATTACTTCGCTTCTTATAGTCACAATGAATTATGAACGGTTGTTATATTACATTGGATTTACTCTGAATATATTCTCTATGTTAACGGTTGCATGTGTTTTTATTATAAGGAAAAAGAAAATATATACAACTTTTCAAGTGCCTTTCTATCCAGTTACGCCATTGTTATTTATATTTTTCAATTTAATAGTATTATTTCAAACAATTCATCAAAGGCCAATAGAGTCTGCAATTGGTTTTGTGACTATGCTTATTGGATATATTATATTTTACTTTGCTGCACAATACAATAAAAATTTATTGAATACCTCAAATTTTTTTTAATAATATATGAGAAATGGCGTTTATGGTGTATTAAAATCTTTTGCTATCTGGTTGTTGATACTATATCTTATCTCATTTAAAGATAGTAATAGTTATGCAGATAATAGAATTTATTTAAAGGAAACTGTTGTCGATATCGATGGAAATGTATATAATACACTAAAAATTGGTAATTATGTTTGGATGTTAGAGAATTTAAATGTGTCAAAATATCGCAATGGCGACCCTATAAAAAATATTACTGATTATGATTTATGGGATAATGCTACCACTGGTGCGTGGGCATTTTACGAAAATAATAAGAAATATTCAAAATCGTACGGTCGGTTATATAATTGGTATGCAATAAATGATTCTCGAGGATTAGCTCCAAAAGGATGGCATATAGCATCTTTCAAAGAATGGCGAGAGCTTATTGATTACTTGGGTGGAGATATGGTTGCCGGCGATTTAATTAAATTTTATTTTAGATTAGGGTATCTTTTATCAGAAGAGACTATAAATTCAGAACTTGATAATGTATTTGGTGGTTCACGTTATCTTGGAGGAGCGTTTTGTTTTAGAAGATACAACGGATATTTTTGGACATCTACAAAGAAAGATATAGGTCAATCTTTTTATGTAAATATTAATTATATAAATTCGAAAGTATATGTTGATTATGATTTTATTAAAAATGGACTATCGGTAAAATGCGTAAAAGATAGTGATTAATTAAAAAATTGTATAACAAATCAAAATTTTGTATTTAAAATACTAATTATTTTGCAATTATGATGCAACCTGAGCATATCGGGATATATTCTGCCTTATTATCAGCTGCATCATGGGCATTAGGTGCAATACTTTTTAAGAAAATAAGTGAAAATGTCTCACCATTAGGAATGACCCTTGCAAAAGGATTAATCGGAACTTTCCTTTTGGGGCTGGTATATTATTTTGAAGGAATCTCAATGTTATCTTCACGCGTGTTAATTATTCTTTTTATTAGTGGCATTATCGGTATTTCTATAGGTGATACCCTTTTTTTTATGTCACTGAAAAATCTCGGTGCAAAAACGCAAGTAATACTCTTAATGTTAGGTCAGGTTATTACCGCGATATTCGGTGTGATAATATTTAAAGAATATCCTACAACAATTCAATATGTTGGTATTGTATTGATACTAATTGGAGTAGCTAGTGTATTATGGAAAAAAATAAGATCATATTCATCAAATATTTCAACAAGTATTAGGGGTGTTATTTATGGTTTTTTATCTATTATTTTATTTTCTCTTTCATTAGTTCTTGTAAAAAGTGCAATGTCTGAAGTGTCAACTATTGGCGCTGCATTTTATAGGATAATGGCTGGTACTATCGGTATGATAATTTTTGGATTATTTGGAAATAATATGAAAGACTGGGTAATGCCATTTAAAGGCAATATGAAAATGATTTCTTTTTTTATTATGTCAGTAACTGTTATAATGTTTGGCGGTTTTTGGCTTTCACTTGTGGCGATAAAATATGTTAATATTGGAGTTGCATCTGCATTAAATGCAACAGAGCCATTGTTTGTTTTGCCTCTTGCATATTATATAATGAAAGAGAAAATAGAAAAGATTGAAATATTTGGCGCTATTTGTACAGTTGTTGGAGTTTTTCTTTTGACCATATATTCTATCTAATAAGAGATAATATACTAATTGCGCAAAGTTCCTGGAAAGCCGTCTTGAGTTTTAAGTAAATAGACTTGTTATATGCTTTAGATAATATCATGTAATAATACTGATACACATTACACCTTCTATTTATTAAATTATTTAAGATAAGCCTTAATTATATTTACATAAAATCAGATTTACTATAAGGTACAGAAAGCCATAAGTAATAATTTAATAATGGAGTTTTTATGTGTTTTAGAATAGAAAGTAATAGCTTCTTCACATATGATGAAAATTAATCAGTTACCCTGTACTTTTTATTTTTTTTATCAATGTTAAAATTAAAGTAAATTTATTTTAGAAAAATAATTTAAAAAGGGGTAAAGTTAAAATGAAGATAATGAGTAATAAGTATATATTATTACTGATTATAGCTGTATTATCAAGACTGGTAATATTTTTTACAGCTTACATTTATCTTGACGGTGTTAACTTTCCCTATAGTTTATGCCAGTGGGACTGTGGCTGGTATCTATCAATAATAAATAATGGGTATGATAATGTTCCTCACGGTTACCCTGAAGGTAATGTTGCTAATTGGCCTTTTTTCCCACTGTTTCCAATTCTTATTTCAGTAATTAAGTTAATTCTGCCATTAAATAGTATCAATTCTGCACTTTTATTTAATAATGGAATATTTTTGGTTTTTATTATTATTTTATATCAATATGTAAATCCATTAATCGGGGAAGACAATGCATTTAAGGGTGTAGCTGCATTTTGCTTTTTCCCATTTACAATTTATTTGTCAATACCGTATTCTGAATCGCTTTATTTGACATTATTATTTCTTGCGTTAAAATATTTAAATAAACATAAATATTGGAAGGCGGTATTTTGTGGAATGCTTCTTTCTGTTACAAGAAACGGAGGCGTATTTTTTGTCATAATATTATTTAGTCAATACATACCATTTCTTTTTAAAGAAATTGCGGAAAAAAAATCAATAATTAAAGAAGTTTTAAATTTTGCATTTTTAGTATTGACCTTTCCTGTGCTATTTGAATTATATTGCTTGTATTTATACATTAAAACAGGAGATGCATTAGCTTTTATTCATATTCAGCGAGGGTATGGACGCATTGTGGGTAAAAGTCCAATAGAGACTATTGTTTCTTTATATCAAAATCCAGAACCTTATACATTATATTGCCTGATAGCTTTATTTGTTGGTATATTGTCATCAATTTGGATAATAAAGAATAAAATGATAGGAATTGGAATATTTTCAATAGTTCCATTGATACTTACACTGTACACTGGTAATGTAGCTGGTATGTCAAGATATTCATTTCTATCATTATCAGTTATAATATTGTTTATATTTCAATATTCAAAATTATCTTTATTATATTATACATTTGGACTATTTTGTATGATAAATGTTTTTATAATGTTTGTCTATTTTTGGATTAATGGTTATTCATATATGATATAAGCTAAATCCTATGAATTATAATCTAAAATACTATTATGCTCTATTTCTTTTATTGTTTTGGCATTTATATATACTTTTATGTTATGCTTCGCCATCTGTTAGTGATATGTATTATCAATATTACATTAATGGCAGTATACAAAAATGGAATAGAGGTGTCGGATCAAAATATTTATTTGGTGATCTAATCGACTTTCGAAAAGGAGGAAATTCTTCTCTTTATGTATTGGGTGGGTTTTCAGGTCAAGAAAAGAAGGGAACATGGACTTGTTCTGAATATATATATATATATCTTCGACCAAATACGGAAACAAAATATGATATAAATTTGTATATGAGTGCTGTCCCATTTCTTAATGAAAAACATCAAAATCAATATATCGAAGTAATAGTTAACGAGGTTATTGTAAAAAAAATAAATTATACACTAGGTGAAATAGGGCAAAATATACAAGTAATTAGAGTTAATAATGATATTATAAATTCGAATAAAGGAAACATTGTCGTTAAAATTCGAGCAAAAGGTTTAGTGTCTCCTTGGGAGTTGGGGTTGAGTGATGATACTAGAAAATTGGGTGTATATGTTGAAAGCATAATGCTTAAGGAGGTTGAAAAATAGTGTTTTTATTGATCATTATATAAAATTGTTACTTTGTCAATTTCCACATTAGAAAATTGTAGGGAATATATGAAATGTCATTTCTTATTTCTGAAAATACAGTTTTAAAGGCAGACTTAAAAAGTAAATCATAATCTTGCTTATTGCGTACAAAAACCCCTCGGTCATTCTTAAGCATCCACATAGAAATAAAATCAAGATTTTCTTTAAAACACCCATCTATACCAACGACAACTCCTTTTTTCTTTAAGCAATTATTAGCAAGCATTAAAATATTAATTGTATCATTATCATTTAAATGGTGAACTAATCCATTCATCATTACTATATCGAATTGTCCGTATTTAATAAGGGCATCTTTTGAAAGGTATTCACAGTTGAATGAATAATTTAGATTATTGTATTTTTTTTTTGCATACTTTATATACTTGGAATTAACGTCAAATCCAATATATGTTACATCTTTTGGTAAATAATTAACTATGTATCCTGTCCCGCAACCAATATCTAATATTTTATATCCATTTGTTATACTGCTATACTCATTTAATAAAATTTTTCGAGCGTTCATTGCTCCAACTATACGCTGCAGCAAATTATAAAGTATTGGAGATGATAAAATATGCATTTATATATTTTTGATTTATAAATGATAATAATATTTAATTAAATATAACCCTTTTATTCTTTTTAAAAACAAAATATTTATTCAGCAAAAAAAAGCTTGTTGAGTATGATGTCATAGAAAATATCTGAGCTATTTCTGGTTTTAAAAAAAATATTCTAAATAAAATAAAAAAAACTACTTGATTGATTATAAAGGCACTTGTAAATGCAGAAATATATCTTAGAATCGTATGCTTTGAAATCTTTGATCCTTTAAACACAAAAAATCGATTAAGTAAAAATGCAAAAAATATAGAAACTATATAGCACACTGCATTTGCTATTTCAGGACTAAAATCGGTCAATTTTATCATGGCAAAAAAAACTCCATAACCTGTAGCAGCATTAATTAATCCTGCAATAGAATACTTTATAAACTCTATCAAAACTCCAGTTATTTTATTTAAATTTATCAGTCTTTATTGCATGTAGATTATCACTGATATAAATAAGTATTATTTGGTGCATAATGATGAGATGATCAAAAGGCCTGTAATAAAGAGAATACTGTTACTTAAACGCTAATGCATAATATTGGGCTCCAAATGGTATCCACATCATCATTCTCTCCGCAGGACGTAGTATTCTAAGAAAGTGGGGAAAAAAAATTCTATAGCGAATTTCAACTCGACTGAAGCCAGCTTCTATCAACCGCCTCCTTAAAGTAGATGCTTTTATGAGACAAGCGTATTCATCAAAAGGGCATGTATTGACAGCCTTGACAGTCAATGGATTATAAGGATTATGTTCAAAAATCAACGCAAGCCCATCAGGTGTCAAAACTCTATGAAATTCTTTAAAGAATAAGGTATGCTCGCAATGATCTATATGATGAAATACACAGGCAGCAAATGCGATATCAAAACATGAATTTGAAAAAGGAAGTCGTGATCCAATAAAATGAATGAAATCAGCTTCACCCGGGAATCGAACTTTACCGATATCAAGACTCTTTTTCGAGACATCTAAACATGTTACAAACGGGTTTAATAAGTATTTTCTGAAATATGGTAGAGATGTCCCAATACCAGCACCAAAATCTAATATTTTAGGGCATTCGATGTCTCTACTACGAATAGCATGAAACTCAGTGCCAAGATCTTTTACTTTGTATTCAGCAAAATAGTCAGGACTTTCACCTGAGATTCCGATATTCTGAGCATGAATTGACTGATATTCATCCGCAAATCTGTCGAAATCAACTGCCTTCATCGAAAATTAATGATATAACTTGAAAAAATAGATGGAAAATAAGTATGTAAATAAAAAGTATAATTATTTATGGTGTGTAACGGGACTTCTTGATATCGGCGGTCCATCTGGATTAAAGCCCACGTATTCCTGCACAATATAGAGTGGTCTATTTTTAACTTCACTATAAATTCGTCCAATATATTCGCCCAGGATTCCAACACAAATAAGCTGAACTCCACCAATAAAAAGAACGGCAATCATTAAAGTGGTCCAACCCTCGACCCACGTATTGGTAAATATGCGAAAAAATAGCGTAAACAGGATGCCGGCAAAGGCTAGAGAACTGCACAAAATACCGAAAGTAATTGAGATTTGTAAGGGCTTGGTTGAGAACGACAATATTCCGTCTGTTGCAAAATGAACCATTTTTCTGAAAGGATATTTGCTTTTACCTGCAAATCGTTCAGATCTTTTGTATGGAATGGAGGTCTGCTTGAACCCTATCCAACTCACCATACCTCTGACAAAACGGTCTCGTTCGGGCATAGCTCTGAATGTATCGATTACATGTCGGCTCATAAGCCTGAAATCACCAGTGTCAAGAGGGATAGGAACATCAGAAAGAAAGTTCAGAAAACGGTAGAAACTATGAGCTGTAATGACCTTAAAAGGTGATTCACCAGGTCGATCTGTGCGTGTACCATATACAACATCGTAACCTTCACGCCATTTCATAATCATTTCATGAATAACTTCAGGCGGGTCTTGTAAATCGGCATCGATTAAAACAACAGCATCACCAGATGCAGCATCGATTCCAGCTGTAACTGCAATTTGATGACCAAAATTACGAGCAAAAAAAATTAAACGCATGCGATGATCTTGTGCTGCTGCGTTCAAGAGAAGTTGTCGAGTATTATCAGAACTGCCATCATCAACAAAAATGAGTTCTACATTAAAATCAACGATATTGGAACATAAAGATTGGAGTCTCAAAATTGTTTCCTGAATTGCTTCCTCTTCATTGAAGCAAGGGATCACTATAGAGAGTAAATGATTGAATAACACGCTAGAATGTGGTGGATGGTAAAGTTATGTATTAATATAGCAATATATATTAGAAAATGAAGTGATAAAATAATTAATTATTTGTATAAGAAGCTTGATTCAATAATCCAGTATAATATGAAATGACTTTAGATTGAAAGTCCATATTGTAGAGCGCCTGAACACGTTCTGACTTTGCTTTAACAAGAGATGCATGAGCCTCTGCAAGGTCTGTAAAATCAGCAAGGCCAAGATTAAATCGTTCAGAAATTGTTGAATAGGCCTGGTTTGCGGCAATTAGACCAGAATCAGTGGCTTTAATTTTATTTAAAGAGCTATTATAATCTGCTATAAGTATATAGATATCAGTTGAAATACGACTTTTTATTTCATCCAGTTCGATTACTGAATTAAGATATTCAAGTTTAGATTTTTGTATGTTTGTACTGGTAGTAAAGCCATCAAAAATTTTCCATTTGATCTGCAAGCCATATAATAAAGCTGTATTTTTAAATAACATATCAAATACATTTGTCTGTGAACCTATATAATAAGGAATATCATTTAATCTATATGATGATGCTTCAGTTCCGAAAGCACTCAGTTGAGTAATCAAATTTACTTTTGGATAAAGTTCAGATTTTGAAATATTGATAATGAATTTATTTGCTTCAGCAAAATATTGTTTACTCAAATAATCAGATCTGTTTGATAAAGCTGTTTTAATCAGTTCATTTTTATCTAATTCGGGAAAGTTGGTAAAAGATGGTAATGTTATATTTTCAAAAACAATTGAATCATCAATATCAGGATATCCAATTTTGTTAAGTAAATTAATTTTATCAATAGTTACTGCATTTTGTCTTTGTAAAGAAAGTAGTTTATAGTCACTGACTTTGGCTTGTTGCTGATATAGGTCAGAAACAGGTAAATCTCCAGTTTTAACTTTTACAGTTATTTTATCTAAAGTTTTATTTGAGAGTAAAAGATTCTCATCGGCAATAGTTAATAACTCCTTATCAAGCATAAGCTGGTAATAATATTTTAAAATATCGTAAACAATTTGTTCTTTCTCTCTTTTTAGTAAATTTTGGTAACCTAAATTTTGACTGATCGATGATTTAATTTTATAAATATTTGACATTCCATCAAAAAGAGTTAAACTTCCTCTTATAAAATAATTAGCATCATTACTCGTTGTTTGAGCTGTATAATATTTATAGGTACGTGTGGCTTGTGGATTAAGCAGTTCGCCCATATCAACAAGTTGTTGAAATGATCTATTGTAGGGTAAATAATCAAAACCGGCATCTATTGAAGGTAAAAGGTTTCCATAAGAAGAGTGAAGCTGTTCATTGTAAATTTTAAGAATATTTTCATGTTTTTTTATAGAGAAAGCATTTGAAACTCCAATTTGAATACATTGAGATAAAGTAAGTTGTTCAGCTGAATACACTTCAAGTACAATAATCAAAAGATAAAATATAACTAGAACAAATATATAGCTAATTTGTTTCATGATATCAATCAAGTTTTCTCTTAAAAATCAGAATATATCTTTGAGGGATAGTTTGATAATATTCAGATAATTCAAGCCCATAATGGGCAAGTTGGGATATAATTAATTCTTTAGTTATATATGGGCCGTGGTATGGAAGGGTAGAATCAAGAACAGGGCAATTGTCAACAATAATTAATTTCCCATTATTATGTAATGAGTTTAATATAGCCTTAATAAAGATTTCTCTTTCATTATGCGAAAAAACACCATATACTATATGATACAATGAACATAAAAAGATAAAATCTGCTTTTTCTGGTATATAATATCCTTGATCATCACCAGCTTTAACTGTAGTGATATTATTAATAAAATATTTCTTTGTAAAACTATTTATGAAATCTAAATGAGCTTTTTTTGTATCTACGGCATACACTCTTCCAGAATCACCAACTATCCTTGAAAATTTATACGAATAATAACCTGAACCTGATCCCAAATCTACTATTTTATTGCCTGGTTTAATAGGTAAATGACTTAAAATATCAGAAGTTTTTTCCCAGTTCTCCCTTTGTGGGTTATTGAATAAAATAAAATCTTCGATAAAAGCTCTTTTTGTCCTTCCAATCTCTTTTGTGTCATCATCTCCAGAGTTAATATCGTTCTTTATCGAAACTTTAGATCTGTCAATAAGTTTATATTTATACAAGATGTAATTTTTTAATATTTTGTAATTGTCGTTACTTAGATATTCATAGTAAGATTTTATTAATGGATCATTAAGAATTGATTTTTGTTCAGAAATAGTTGCTGCTTCATACTTGCAAAACCATTGCAGAGCGGTATATTCTCCGCCAAAATTTTCATTTGGTATTAAGTTGTCATAATATAAAACAGTATTAGCAGCGTCTTTTTTATTTTTCTTGGTTAAAACGTTTAATACCATTCTCGCCCCTAAAATTCCTTTTGGGGTTGTGTCATATGAATCTAGGCTACCAATATGAATTATTGATCTGCCATCTTCAATGGATATTGAAATATTTTTATCAGATTCAGATGTATTGTTATTCTTCACAGATAAAGAATTCAAGGATCCAGGTAAATAAACAAACTCTAGTAAATATCGTTTACTGGAAATGTCATAGTGCTTAATGTATTTAAATCCATACATTTGCAATTGAGATATTATCAATTCTTTGTATATATAGCAGTTATTAAGTTCATTTCCATTAAAAAAGGAATTATCAATTATATAAAACCTTCCGCCCGGTTTTAATACCTGTTTAATGCTGTTTAGAAAGGCTTTTCGGTTACCTTCCTGGGCCCAACCGTAAATGATATGATATAACGAGCACATAAACACTGTATCAACTTTATCATTTACCGAAATATTATTCTCTTTAGAGTGAATCGGTATAATGTTTGGAATATTATATGCTTTTGTGTAATTATTTACATATCCTGTATACAAATTATTAGTATCAACAGAATAAACTATACCTGTATTTCCAACTTTTTCTGCAAGTTTATTAGAATAAAACCCAAATCCAGCACCAATATCTACGATTTTATCACCTTTTATAACATTTATTAAATTAATAATTTTATCGGCTGAATCCCAGTTAACTCGTGAGGGGTCGTTAAATAAGATTAGGTCTTCAAGAAAAGATTGCCTGTTTTTTACAATATCTGCTTCTTCTACTGGTTTATAATTTTTAATTCCATAATGTCCAAGTAAATATTCTTTAAGAAATTTATAATTATTACTGACAAAATATTTATAATAATCTAATGATAAGGTATCATGAATATCAGGTTTGCCTTTGGTTTTTTCTTCTATAACTCTATCGCATAACCACTTTAATGCGCTATAGTCTAATGTTTGTTTTTCAATTACTTGTATATTTAAATAATTTCGACTTGATATTTTTAATAGGTTAATATCATTTGCGTCCAAAGAATCGAAAAATGAATTAGCCAGTTGCTTTCCTTTGTCAGTCCTAATTGAAGGATCAACTCCAATTCTCAGTAATGAGTGCTTTGTATTAATATTTAATTGTATTGGGGTGCAATATGATCTGTTATATGATAATGAAAAATATATAAATAAGATTAAAATTAACTGAAAAAGCTTTTTCATAATTAAAATATATTTTTATATGGATTCAATTCTGAATCGGAATATTCGCTCATAGAAAAAGGAAGATATTTTATATCTTCAAATTGTGTTGCAACTTCATCTGCAAAAAATGCACCCTTATCGGTAAGAAGTATGCGATTGGTTTCTTCAGATATAAGTTTATATTTACGAAGTAATTCAAATTTATTCTTAAAAACTTCATTAACATTATAACCTGTACGATCAGTAAATATCTTTTTATTAATCCAGTAATTTTTTAAAGGCAAGATTATTGCCCATTTAATTTGTTGGTCAACATCTCTTATTAAACCTCTGTTTATTGGAAGTTTAGCGTTAATTATATTTGAATAATATTCTGAAAAATCCTGTGTGTTAAGTCCAAATCTATCCTTTAAACTACTGAAGGCAGTTAATCCGAAGCCAATTTCTTCTTTTAACAGGCAACATTGATTAAAAGCATATTTTGAAATATATTTTTTGTTTTTTGTAAAAACCCTTCTTAGATTTTCACTGTAACCATTATCATGTAATAATTGGATTGCTATTTCCTTCATTAAAATAGTATTTTCAGGAGTAACAAATTCATCGAAAAACTTGTCTTTATATTTATAAACTGATCCTTCTTGGTCTCCATATGGATATATCTTAAGTCTATACATCTGGATTTCTTCAACTCCAGTGTTTATGGCATTTTCTAAAACAGATATCCAGTTTTCAAGTGTTTGACCCGGATGTCCAAAGATAAATTCTATATTGGTTTGAAATTTAAATAGTTTTGAGTTTTCGATTGACTTATATGCAATTTCAGAACTATGAGATCGATTCATTTTAGTGAGAACAGAATCATCTAAAGATTGAACCCCTATCGTAAGTCTATCTACTCCAAAATCTTTTAATATTTTAAGTTTTTCTATTCCCTCATTACCGACTAAGGTTATAGGGTCAACATCGTAATTAAATTGTTGGGTATTACTGAGATTAAATATCTTTGTAAAGTAAGAAAGAAATCTATGCAATTGCTTTGGAGATAGATCTGTTGGTGTGCCACCGCCAATTAAAACTGATCTCGCTGAGATTTGTCCCTGATTTAAAAAATCTGTATACAGAAGCATTTCATGCTCCAATGCATCAAGATATTGATCTTTTTCAGTTTCATTTGCACTATATTTTGAAGGATAATGACAAAACCAGCATTTCTTTTTACAGAATGGTATATGCACATAAATATCATATACCCCGTATTCAAGCGGTGAATATGTATCAAAAAATGATTGCTGATTTACATTAGGATACATAGTAATCGGAGGATAATGTACCCCTGCTGGATAAAACTCACCGCTTAGAGGAATCAAACCAATTTTCTGTAATTCATTAAACTCATCAATTCTATATCTCGAAGATTCGATTAGTTTATTTGTATTCATTTTATCTGGTGCTATTATTTTGAAATAAATAACAAAAAATAATAAATATAAATATGTGTATAAAACAGAAAAAGGATACTACGATAATGGGCTGCTAAAAAATCATATTTGCTTTATTAACGATATCTATGAAATACTCACATTCTGGCATAACACGTATGGTTGAATATATTGGAAACAATAATTTTAAATTAGTAGGCGTTCCGTCATGGATTGTAACAGTATTCGCGCCATAATTTAATCCGGCTAATTGCCCACCTTTCATAACCTTTTCAAGTGAGCTTGTTGTTGGTAATAGACGCAAAGGATTCATTATTCGCATTATTGCCATCATATTCAAAGCAATATTAACATTACCTGGTTTGTAATTAGAAAATGCTGAATTTTCTGCGGGAATAAATACAGTTGTGCTATTCATTTTTAAATCAAGTTTATGAATCAAAAGGAGATCTTCTACAATATCATCGAGAGACTGTCCAGGAATACCTGTAATATTACCGCTTCCAACATTAAAGCCAAGGCTTATCAAGTCATTAATACAGTTTAATCTGCGTGATAAAGTGTCCCCTGGTTTTATATATGAAAACAATTTTTCATTACTTGTTTCAAATTTTAATATATACCTATCAGCTCCAGCAGATTTTAATTGATTATATTGTTGGTAACTGAGACTTCCAATGCAAAGAATAATAATAATATCAGGGTATAATTGTTTAAGTTCATATACTGTATTTGCAATCTTACCAATAAAAATATCTGAACTATTTTCACCTGATTGTAATAAAATAAAGCGTCTTCCTAATTTATATATATATTCTACGATATTTGTTATTTCATCTTTTGTTAATTCATAATGTTTCAATAATTTATTTCTTCCCATATTACAGTACATACAATTTTGACTGCATATGTTTGATATTTCAATAACGCTTCTTACTTCAACCTTCTTGTTTGGAAAAAATTTATCTCTTGTGTCTCTTGCTAATTCACCTAACTCAGCAGATTCAGTGCCGTTTAGAAGAAGTGCTGATCTAAGGTTATGTTGACTAAAATCGCCATTGATTAAGCTTTCAATTATATTTGTACTCATAATAATTTTAAATAATATCTGATAAAATTGCAAGAGTAAAAATTATTCGTTTCTAAGTGCATCTATAGGATTAAGTCTTGATGCTTTTAAAGCAGGGTAATATCCGAAAAAAATGCCAACAATTCCTGCAAATATAAATGATATCAATATTGAGTTAAATGAAATTAACGCATAAAAAGAAGAAAAGCTGTTTAACAGTATTGTTACAATAAATGCAATTAAAACACCTAAAATACCTCCAAATAAACTTAAAACTATTGCTTCAGATACAAACTGTATAAGAATATCAGATGATCTTGCTCCGACAGCTATTCTAATACCGATTTCCTTTGTTCTTTCTGTTACTGAAACGAGCATTATATTCATAATTCCAATCCCACCGACAAGCAAGGATATACTTCCAATAGAAGCAAGAAGTAACGTCATAACTTTAGAAGTTTGAGTTACTGTGTCTGTAATTTCTGTTTGATTATGTATAGTAAAATCATTTTCCTTTGAGTCCGACAAGTTGTGAGATTCTCTCAGAATTGTAGTCAACTGACTTTTACCTGCACTTAAATCATTTGTTGTTGATGAACTGGCGTTTATCATATCTATATACCTGTCACCTTTCAACCTATATAAGACTGTCGTCCATGGAGCAAGAATTATATCATCTTGATCTTGTCCTACTTGACTCTGTCCTTTTTCTTTTAAGACACCAATAACAACAAACGGAATATTTCTAATTCTTATTTTTTTACCTGTTGGATTATCATCAGAAAATAGTTTGTAAGCTACAGTTTTTCCTAATAATGCAACTTTCTTTCTTCCTTTTATATCTTGATTTGTAAAAAATGTACCATATTCTAATTCGGTATTTTTTATTGAAAAATAATCAATAGAAACTCCATTTATCTCACTGTTCCAGTTCTTTCCTCCCCCTATTATTTGACCACCAGATCTTACAACAGGTGAAACCAAACTTATTAATGAAGCTCTGGATTTTATTTCATCAACATCATGTATTGTAAATCTATTCAAACTTCCAGCGCCCATATTTACACCACCTGTATTACTGGATCCTGGAAATACTATGAGTAAATTTGTGCCAAGTGTATTTATTTGATCCTCTATCAAAGCTTGTGACCCTTTTCCTATTGCAGAAAGAATAATAACTGAACTTACACCTATTATAATTCCGAGGGAAGTTAATAGACTTCTCATTCTATTTCTTTGAATGCTGCTTAATGCAAATTTCAGTATATCAATAAGAAGTGTAAAATGCATTATTTCACATTTAAATAATAAAAATCTATGATGCAATCAAACCATCGATCATATACAATACTCTACTGGCATATTTTGCAATTTGTGGATCATGTGTTACCAGCAATATTGTGATATTTTGTTTATTCAAATCAAGAAATAGTTTCATAATATCTGTTGATGTAATTGAGTCGAGGTTGCCTGTCGGTTCATCTGCTAGTAATATTGATGGATTGTTAACTAATGCGCGTGCTATTGCTACACGTTGTTGTTGTCCTCCAGATAATTGCTGTGGTTTATGATATACTCTGTCTTCAAGACCAACACGTTTTAAGGCATTAAATGCAATCTCTTTATAATCAATTTTGCTTTTATTTCTATTATATATTAATGGTAATTCAACATTTTCAAGTGCGGATGACCTTGAAAGTAGGTTAAATGATTGAAATACAAAGCCTATTCGTGTATTTCTTATATCAGCAGTTTCATTTTTATTTAAACTCATCACTGAAATGCCATCCAAAAAATATTCACCTGAATTTGCTTTATCCAAACACCCTATAATATTCATTAATGTTGACTTTCCCGACCCTGATGATCCCATAATTGCTATAATTTCTCCTTTTGTAACAGTTAAGTTGATGCCTCTTAACGCTGGGATTACTATATCACCAATGATATAATCTTTTGTCAGATCAGTCATCTGAATTGCACATTGTGCCATTGAATAATATTTATTATGGCTATGAAAAGTATATCAAGATAATTATCAAGTATTAGCCTGGAGGTGGACCTCCTCCGCCAGGAGCAGAATTTGATGGCCCCATTATTTGATTTGATTTCTTCCCGGATGCTTCTTTAGCTTTGGTGTTTTCTTGTTCTTTAACTGATGTTATAACATCCATTCCTTGTTTAAGATATTTCGCATTAATGATTTCAACATTTTTAACATCCGACGCTCCTGTAATAACTTTCTCCATTGTTAGCTCTCCATTTTTATCAAGAAACCAGATATTTGCCTCTTTATTTGAGTTATTCATATCTTTTTTATTAAAAAATGGAATTACATTTCGTCCATTTCGTTCATTATATACTAACAGTAATTCTTTTGATGGATTAAACCGGATAGCAGATATTGGGACCATTAATACATTCTTCTTTTCACCAACTATAAAATCTATAGTTGCTGTCATACCAGGTAATAGAAGATGTTTTTTATTAGCAGTATCAATAACCACGATATAAGTAACAACATTTTGAACCATTTTTGGCTTCATTCTTAATTCCCGTACTATTCCCCAAAATGTACTGTCTGGGTAGGCATTTACTGTAAATCTTCCTTTCTGACCAACTTTTATAGAGCCTATATCGCTTTCATCAACTGAAACCAATATTTCCATTTTGTTTAAATCCTTTGCGATCACATACAATACTGGAGTCATAAAATTAGCCGCAATAGTTTGCCCCTCTTCAACATTTCTATCTATTACCACTCCATTGATTGGAGATCTGATATATGCATAAGCAATTGTTGCTCTTGATTTTTCTAATTTTGAACGTTCAGCTTTATAGTCTGAACTGTCGATCATATAATTTGTTTTATAATTAAGGTATTCTCTGTTTGATATTAGTTTTTTATTATATAAAATTGTTGCATTATTAAATTCTTTCCTTGATAAAATAAGTTTGTTTTTTATTCTTTCAGTCAATGCTTTAATTTCGGAATATTCTTTTGACAAAATCACTGTATCTAATATACCCATGACTTTATTCGTAAAAACAGAGTCATTATAATCAGCATATAACTTGTTTATCGTACCTGATATACGACTGCCAACCTCTACTGTTCCTTTTGCATTAATAATTCCTGTACAGGTGACTGTATTTTCAATATTACCGAATTTAATTTTTTCTTGAATAAACTCATCTTTTCTACCCTTTCCTTTTAATAGAAATGCAATTATTGCTAACAAAAGAAGAATTACTGTATATGTTATAAATTTAAAATTGGCTTTTAATAAATTATTCATTGGCCTTTTCTATATTTATTTTAATGAGCATGTCATCTTTATATTTAAAATATTTATTTCCATTTTAGTCGGTTTAAATTGACTGTTTTCTGGAGGGACTTTTCCATTGCTTCTGTCTTCTTTTGGTATTCCATATTTATCTTTTAAAGATTTGTAGTCTATATTTGGAGTTTTTAATGATATGTTAACTATACTTATTTTTTTTGTAAAATATTTTAACGGTACCTTGATTTTATATTCTAATCGTTGTGGTTCATTGGTTATGTTTGCATATATACCCTTTTCATTATCTTTATTCAAAATAGTTCTATTGCCATTATTATCTATAAATATCAAATGACTTGTTCTTTTATTTAATCTTCTTTCCATTTCTTCTTTTTGATTTTCTTCAACTCTTTGTTCGTCAATATTTGGAGGTGGTGGTGGAATTATTCTGATAATGGGATATTCAATACCGACAATATTCTTTCTTGTATTTTCATCTTCTATATTTAAAATCATACCAAAATTTAATATTTGCATTTGGAATGACCTGTCATCTGTACTTAAGTAAATATTTAGGTATATGTTATCACTATAACATCCCGCCTCTATTTTATCTCCTTCATAATATCTGAGAGACAATTTTCTGCTATTATAATCTTTAAATAAAGTATTATTGTCCTCATTTATCGCAGCATAAAGATCTATATTAGATGTTAAAATTAAAAAAATGATGATTATAAAATTAAATATTAATCTTTGCATTAAAAATACTTTAAAAACACGTGTTTGTGAATGAGAAAAAAACGTAAAAAAAGATTAATTGATGCACTCTATTGTAATCACATTATTGGTTTTACATCAAATAGTGTACCATAGTTGAAATAACCACAAACTGATGCCTGTTTCTATCATTAAAACAACAAGTTGAAGGAATTATTTTACGGCAGTTTTTTCTGAGCGTGAGAATTACAAGTTCACCGACTGTATTGATTTAAGACAAAACGGAACATCTGTCCCGTTTTAGAATTTCTTTTTTTTTATCAGGAGATGCGGTAAGAGAGGGAGTGGTGCAGGTATCGCCCAAGACCT
>Ga0208506_1000004_pt1 | contig 226640 bp, 170 predicted proteins | sample CryBogCBH29Jul08_FD_184616 | JGI IMG/M metagenome (GOLD analysis project Ga0208506, IMG submission 184616) | Freshwater microbial communities from Crystal Bog, Wisconsin, USA - CBH29Jul08 (SPAdes) | ecosystem: Environmental > Aquatic > Freshwater > Lake | place: Crystal Bog, Wisconsin, USA... | reverse complement strand
GCCGCCCAAGCCGCCGCACAATTGAAGGCGAAAAAAGAAGCCCAAGCCGCAGCCGATGCCAAAGCTGACGCTGACAGGAAAGCCCAGAAGGCTGCCGCCAAGGCCAAGGCCAAACAGTATGCCGCACAATTGAAGGCAAAAAAGGAAGCCCAAGCCGCAGCTGATGCCAAAGCTGCTGCCGAGAAAAAAACAAAGGCGGAAGCCGAGAAAAAACTTGCCGAATTAAAGCAAGCCGAGGCTAATGCCGCCAAGCCGGTCAAAGTGGATGCCCCCGGCGCAGAACTCGGTCTCCATCAAATCGCCGCGCCGCCGCTGCCCATCCCCGCCTCGAAGGCGAGTCGGCTGCAGACACTGCTCGGAAAATACAAGACCAACCAGATTACACCGGAAGAATATCACAATCAACGCGCAGTCATCCTGGCCGAACCGTAAAAAATCCTTTGCGCGCCCGCCGGAAATTTTCCGGCGGGTTTTTTTTCCCCCGACCTTGAACTTTTCCCGGCCGACCCTAAACTACCGGCTTTATGCATAGTTTTCGCTACGTTGGAAACAAGCTGTACTGTGAAGGTGTCGCCGTGGAGGCACTCGCCGGGAAATTTGGCACGCCGCTCTACGTCTATTCGCAGCACACGCTGGAGGACCATTTTCAAAAACTGAATACCGCGCTGGCACCGCTGGACCACCTGATCTGTTTCGCGATGAAGGCGAACTCCAACCTTTCCGTGATGCGCACGCTGGCGAATCTCGGTAGCGGTTTCGACGTGGTGAGCGCGGGCGAACTGCAGCGCGTTATCGCGGCGGGCGGCGACCCGAAGAAATGCGTGTTCGCCGGCGTGGCAAAGTCGGAAGCGGAAATTGAATTTGCCCTGCAAAAGGGGATTTATGCCTTCAACTGCGAGAGCGAGCCGGAAATTCTGCGCATCAACCAAGTTGCCGCGCGCCGGAAAAAGCGCGCGCCCATTGCCGTGCGCATCAATCCGAATGTCGCGGCTAAGACGCATATCAAGATCACCACCGGCACCTATGAAAATAAGTTCGGCATCCAGTTTGAGCAGGTCGAGGCGATCTACGCCCGCGCCAGCAAATTAAAAAACATCCGGCTGCGCGGTGGGCAGATGCACATCGGCTCGCAGTTGACGGACGTGACGCCTTACGAGCTGGCGGTGAAAAAAGTCCTGCCGCTGATCCGCCGGCTGGCGGAGAAGTATGAGCTGGAATTTTTCAGCCCCGGCGGCGGCTTGGGCATCATTTACAATCCGGCGCTGGCCAGCGGCACAGCGAACTGGTGGAAATCCCCGGCAGCCAAAGGGATTCTGACGCCTGCGAGTTACGCGGAAAAATTGCTGCCGCTGCTCCAGCCGCTGGGCTTGAAGATCATTGTCGAGCCGGGTCGTTTTATCGTCGGTAATGCCGGCGCCTTGGTCACGCAAGTTGAGTACGTGAAATGCACGGGCAAAAAGAATTTCGTCATCGTGGATGCGGCGATGAACGACCTCATCCGCCCGGCCTTTTACGATTCGTATCACGAGATCGTGCCGCTTGTCAAAAAGGGCGGCGCGACGGTTGCGTCCGACGTGGTCGGCGGCATCTGCGAATCGAGCGATTATTTTTGCAAAGACCGGCCGCTGCCAAAAGTCGGCGAGGGCGACCGGCTGGCGCTGCTGAGCGCAGGCGCCTACGGTTCGGTCATGGCGAACAACTACAACACGCGACCGCTGGCGGTGGAGGTTCTGGTCAGCGGCAAAAAATCCGCCGTCGCCCGCGAGCGCCAAAAAGTAAAAGATATTTGGGCCGGCGAAAAAGTTGTGGCATGGTTGAAGTAGGATTTGTGAGCAAAGAAACCTCCATCGCGGCCTACTGGCCGGACGGTATGAATGAAGACGGCCTCGCCGACTGGGCCCGGCGTTTGCGGGCGCGGCTGCCGGCGAAGGCGGTTTCGCTCGGACTGGTATTCCTGTCGCCGAAATTCTTTCCCCACGCGGAACAGGTTTTGGAAATCCTGCGGCTGCACGCGCAGATTCCGCTGCTCGCCGGCTGCTCCGGCGGCGGCCTGGTGGTCAATGCCGAGGAACTCGAAAGCACCGGCGGCTTGGTACTGGCGCTGTATGCGCTGCCCGGAGCGACGCTGAAAGGCGTCCGCCTTACGCAGGAACAGGTTGCGGGCGCAGACGGCGAAAATTTCTGGCCAGGCGAAACCGGCGTGGCGCGGGACAAAGTGAACGGCTGGCTGGCGTTTCTAGATCCGTTCCAGCTCGACGGCGAACGGTGGCTGCGTTCATGGAATCAGAATTATTCCGGCGTGCCGGTCTATGGCGGCCTGGCCAGCGGCAATCATTCCGAGCCGCGCGCGCAGCTTTATCTCGACGGCGAAGTTTTTGAGGACGGCGGCGTGGCCATTGCGGTCGGCGGCGACGTGACGCTGGCCGGCGTGATTTCGCAGGGCTGCACGCCCATCGGCGAGGCGTGGACGCTGACGCGCGTGGAACAAAACCTGATCCGAAACATTGCCAACCGGCCCGCCTACGCCGTGCTCTCCGAGACGGTGCAAAACCTGCCGCCGGAAGAACAGCGCAAGGTGCAGGGCAACCTCCACATTGGCCTGGTCGTGAACGAATACCTTGAGGATTTTCAGCGCGGCGATTTTCTCGTGCGCAATCTGCTTGGGGGCGACCCGAACTCCGGCGTGCTCGCCGTAGGCGCGCTGCCGCGCATGGGGCAAACGATCCAATTTCAGCGACGCGACGCTACGGCCGCGTCCGAGGATTTGAATGAATTGCTGACGCGCGAAAAAACGCGGCTGGTCGGCACGGAAATCTTCGGCGGCTGCCTGTTCTGCTGCAACGGACGGGGCAAGAATCTTTTTGGCCGCGCCAGCCACGATTCGGAGCTGGTGCAGGCGCATTTCGGGCCGGCGGGCCTCGCCGGATTTTTCTGCAACGGCGAGATCGGCCCCATCGGCAACAAGAATTTTCTCCACGGTTTCACGGCCTCGCTGGCGCTGTTTGTGAAGAAGCCAAGGTAATTCGCATTGCTTTTGCGCACCAAGCCGCCATCCTCACCGGACAATTTTGTGCCAGACGAAACATCCAACTTGAATCCGCCCGCGCCATCCCGCGCCGCCGGGAATAACCGCCGGCGCGGTCGCCGAGGCGGCCGGGGCCGGGGTTCGCGCCCGGTAGCAGCCAAGCCCGGCGCGACCGGCACCGAAGAAATTCCGCCCGCACCAGAAGCGGTTGAAACCAGCACACCGCCAGCCGAAACTGCGGAGCACGCCGCACAAGCCGCCGATTCCGCGGGCGATTTTCGCGAGCCGCACGCGGAAGCGCCGGCCGAATTTGCCTCGCATGAAACCGAACCCGTGGCGGAAACTTCCGAGACGCCGGAGCCACCGCGCGCGACCGAACCGCCGCGCGAATCCGCGCGCGACCGCCGGCCAGAAAACCGCCGGCCCGACCACCGACCGGAACCACCGGCGCAGCGTCAGTGGGCCAAGCCCGCCGATTTTCGCCCCGCCGAAACCACGGCCATCAGCGAAGCGGTAGCGCACGCCACCGAGATTGCCGAGTCGCTCAAGCAGATGATTGATCAGCTCGACGAAGTGCTGGAACTCGTCGAGGTCGCCGAGCGCCAGAAGCTCGCCGACGAACGCGAGATCGAAGAACTTCGCCGCGCGCTCCGCCGCATCCAGCCGCCCCGCCGCGAGCAGCAGCCACCGCTGCCTTCACGCGAGCCGCGCCGGGATCAACCTCGACGCGATTATCGCGAACAAAATCAGCGCCGCGACGAACCCCGCCAAAATCTGCCGCCGCGCGAGCATCCGGAAAAACAGGAAGAACCGCCCGCGTCGCCGACGACGACGGAGTAAAATATTTTCCGCGCCATGAACCTCGCGGAAAAACAGGTTGAACTCATCGCCCAGCTGACCGAGCTGAAAAATGGCCAAGACCGGCTGGTATGGCTCGTTGAGCGCGCCAAAAAACTGCCACCGCTCGCGCCGAAATTGCGCGGGGCGGAAAATATGATTCCCGGCTGTCTCGCCAAATTATGGTTCGTCCCGGAATTTCGCACCGGCAGATGTTTCTTCGACTGCGATTCCGATTCGTTGGTCGTTAAGGCTATCGCCGGCCTGCTCTGCGGATTTTACAGCGGCCAGACGCCGGCGGAAATTCTGGCGCACAGCCCGGAATTTCTCGCGCCGCTCGGCATCACGCAGCACCTCACGCCCAACCGCCGCAACGCGCTCACCAAAGTCTGGGAGCGCATCCGGGAGTTCGCCGAGACACACACACACCCTCAACCGCCCTTCGGGCAACTTCTCCCCCACGGGGGAGAAGGAAGTGATGAGGAGGCGCACGGAACCTTAAAACATTACGACGCGCACAATCATTTGCAGGACAACCGTTTTGCCGGGCGGCAAGTCGAACTGCTCGCCGCGTGCGAAAAATCAGGCATTGCGCGGATGGTCGTGAACGGCTCGAGCGAATCGGAATGGCCGCAAGTCCTTCAACTGGCGCGGGAAAATAAAATGGTACTGCCCAGCTTCGGTTATCATCCGTGGCATCTGCACGAACGCACACCGGACTGGCTGATGAATCTAAAAAAGTTTCTCGACTCAGTTCCCAGCGCCGTCGGTGAGATCGGCCTCGACCGCTGGAAACAAGATTTGAGTTACGACGGTCAGGAAGAAGCCTTGCTCGCACAGCTTCAACTCGCCGCTGAACGCAATTTGCCCGTGAGCATTCACTGTTTGCAGGCGTGGGGCCGGCTACACGAACTGCTACGCGACCAGCCACGACCGGCGTGCGGTTTCGTGCTGCACAGTTTCGGCGGACCGGCGGAGATGGTTCCAGCGCTCGCGAAGCTTGGCGCGTATTTCAGCTTCCCCGGCTACTTTTTGCATGAGCGCAAAACGCGCCAGCGCGAAACCTTCAAGCTGGTCCCGCCGGACCATCTGCTTATCGAAACCGACGCGCCGGACCAGCTTTTACCACTGGAGTATATTTTAAATCCGCTGGCCGGCTCGGACGGCAAGCCGCTGAACCATCCGGCCAATCTGCCTGCCGTTTATGCTGGCCTCGCAGAAATTTTAGGTGAACCCGTGGAGTCGCTCGCCCGTCGCGTCGAAGAAAATTTTCTCCGCGTGTTCGGCGGGTTGTAGCGGTTTTCGGCAGAAAGCCGCATTTCAATTGGCGGCGGTCTGCCGACCGCCGCTACGCTTCCGCAATTTTCCGCACGATAAATCCCGCCGCCGCAAAGCCGAATGCGCCGGTCACAAACGTCGCCGAGCCGAGGCCGCCGTTGCAGTTCAGCCGCGCGCCGTCTTCCGCTGCGGAGCGCATTTCGCAGACCGTGCCATCCGCCTGCGGATACACGGTGCGTTCCACGGAATACACGCAGGGCAAATCCATCGCCGACTGTCCGGCGGGAAAACCGTGTTCCTGGCGCAACCGCCGCCGCACTTCGGCCAGCAGTTTGTCGTGGCTGGCCTGGGACAGGTCGCCGACCCGCACAGCGGTCAGTTCGCGGCGGCCGCCCGCGCCGCCGCAGGCCACCACGGGAAAGTAGTTTTCACGGCAGCGCACGAGCAGTAAAATCTTGTTCGTCACGTCGTCAATGGCATCCAGGACGAAATCGAATTTTGGCGCCAGCAGTTCTCCGGCGGTTTTGTTGTTGAAAAACTTCTGTTCCGCCGTCACGCGGCAGTCGGGATTGATGGTGCGGATGCGCTCGGCCATGACTTCGACTTTGGCGCGGCCGACGGTTTCCGTGAGCGCATGGAGCTGGCGGTTGATGTTCGTCACGCAGACTTCGTCCAAGTCCACCAGCGTGAGCGCGCCGATGCCGGAACGCGCCAGAGCCTCCGCCGCCCACGCGCCGACGCCGCCGATGCCGACGACGCAGACGTGCGCGGAGCGCAGTTTTTGCAAGCCGTCCTTGCCGTAAAGCCGCGCGATGCCACCAAATCTGGTTTCAAAATCGCTCATCTAATCAGAAAGATATAACCGCGATACACGCGAAACACACGAAAACAAAATTATGGTTCACAGCTTGAACAAACGGGCATTCGTGGGCTACTGTGCCTTGTGAAACCAAACCCGGGCATCCGCTACAGCGGCGAGGTGGTTTACATTTACGCGTTCGATGTGGCCTATGACACCGCGCGCAAGCCGATCCGCGAGCTGCTGGGCCAGCCGGTGGCGCAATTCGCGGTGGATGCGAGCAAACGCAGCCCGCGCCAGCTTTTTTTCTACAAGCCGCAGATGATCCGGCTGCCGCCGATGGAACGCATCGGACCGCTGGGCGCGGTGCGGGTGGAGCACGTCATCAAACTGCTCCCCGTCGGTGCCATCAGCATCACGGTGCGCGTACCGTTCGCAGTAAACCACGTTGAAGATCTCGTCGCGTTCCACGATTTGCAGTTCAGCAACGGCTCGCTGCACGAGGAAGTCCAACGCCTCGCGCAGGAGGTGGTCGCCGAGTTGCGCGGACATTTGATCCGGCCGCAACCGCAGTTACCGGAGGAGGAGGCTTACACCGTATTCTGCCTCACCGCGCCGGTGTTGAACGCCGCCAACGAACCGACGACCGCCGAGCAATGGTTCCAGGCGCACCGCCGGCAGATCGCCGGGCTGCTCACGCAGGAGGAAAAAGCGGAGCGGCTCTCGAAGCAGGAAGCCGAGGAATCCACCGCGCGCTATCTGAGCTACTACGACAACGACCTGGTCGTCATTGACTGGGACGCCGCGCTGCTGGTGGACGAGCCGCAGGATTTCGACGAGACGCTTTACATCATGGAACTGGCGAACCTCCAGCTCGCCGAACTCGAGGCCTACGACCGGCTGCTCGACGACGCGCTGGACCGCTCCTATCGCGATCTCGGCGAACGCCCGCTGCGTTCGCGTGGCGACATCCTGCGCGAGCTGCGTGAAATCCGCATCGACATGGCGCGCTTCAACGACGAGCTGTCCAACATCACCAAGTTTTTCGGCGACTGGCACCTTGCGCGCATCTACGAGAAAATCTCCTCGCGCTTCCATCTGGCGGACTGGCACCGCACCATCAACGGCAAGCTAAAGACGCTCGACGACCTTTACCTGATTCTCAAGCAGGACCAGAACAACCGCGTGATGGTCTGGCTGGAAATCACCATCGTGCTGCTCTTCGTGATCGACTTGGTGATTCTGGTGCTGGGCTTGAAGTAATTTGTGCAGGTGGGGCCGGGCTCTGCCCGCCGGTTCATCACTTTGCGCCCGCAACGCCGACATCTGCGACACCAAAACCGTAATTGGGATTGTCCGCGATGACCATGCGCCGCAATTCGTCCAACCCAAAATCCAGCGCGGATAGCAGGAACACCAGCACGGCGACGAAATTGCCCCCTCGGCGGCACGCCAGCGCATTCATTCTTTACGGCAATGGTTCTAGATAGATTTTGCGGAGTTCCCACTCGCCACCTTCGCTCTGCAGCGCGATGCCGCCGGCGGTGACGTTGCAGTCTTGGGCTTCGTTCATCAGCTTGCCGTTGACAAAGTTTTTGACCGTATCGCCGCGGCAGACGATTTCATAGGTATTCCATTCGCCAGGCGGTTTCTCATTGGGCGGGACGGGGGTTTTGGCGACCCGCAGTGCCCACGTTTCATGCCCCTGGCAGGTCGCGCCGCTCATGAGGACAAAATCGCCCTGACGCTGATACCAGCCTTGATTCTCGATACACTTGGGCCAGATCTGGTCCGGTCCCTGCACATGTACAAAAATGCCGGTGTTGTCGGCCTTGGGCGCAATTTTCACGAAGCGCCATTCCGCCGTGAGCTTGTAGTCCCGGAAACTTTTCTCGGTGCGGGCATAGCCAAACGGCTGGCCGGTGCAGTGGATGACGCCATTGGTCACGGTAAAGGTATCGGCCGGCGCCGTGTTGCTGCGCAGAAAAAATGTCCAGCCGGAAAGATCCCTGCCGTTGAAAAGTTCGAGGCGGCTAGCCGGCGTGGTTGGCCCGGGTGGCTCGGCGCCAAAGGCATTGGGGATGATAATCAGGGCGGCCAGCAAACCGATGGCTCCCAAAACCGGGGGAATTTTCATGCGCGCAGTCTGTCGCCAGCGGATAAAAGCGTCAAGAATTCCTGCCTGGTTTTGGCCGCAGGCTGTTGGTTTGGGAATGAGGTTAAGGCGATTGGCGGGCGGGGTCCGCGCAAGCCGCCTCAACCAAGCAACTCTCTCACCTTCGCCGGATCGTCCGTCGGCGGCTGGCAGGCGTTGCCGGTGCAGATGTAAACGATCGCTTCACCTTTCGCCGGCAAAATCCTAGCGAACGGCTCGACGGCACCGGTGTTGCCGAGAACAATTTTGTTGGGTTGATAAACTGAGTGAGCGGCGCAAAGCAATTCGCGGAACTTCGTGGAATTCGCGTCCCCCGCAATCACCACCCGGCGCGGTTCGTCCAGCGAGAAATCCACCGCGTGCAGCAGATAGGCGAGCGCGGCGGGCTGCTGCTGCAATCGCTCGGCGAAAAGGTGCAGCGTCGCCCCGGCGGGCTGCCTGAAATCTTCGCGGCCGGTGATGGCGGCGAGCTTCAGCAGCGCAAGCGTGGCGACGGAATTGCCGCTCGGCTCCGCGCCGTCATAGTCGTCCTTTACCCGCAGGATGAGGTTTTTTGCGTCGCCGGCGGTCTGCCAGAAGCCGCCGTTCGCCGGGTCGTAAAATCTGGCGATCATCGCGTCAGCCAGTTCAATGGCAAAATCCAGATGCTTTGGCTCCAGCGTGGCCTCGTAAAGCTGGATAACGCCGTCGAGCAGAAACGCGTAGCCTTCGAGCAACTGAACGTCGTCACGCTGGCCGTCGCGCCAGCGGTGGTAAAGCGTGCCCGCACTTGCTCTCCCCTCACCCTGACCCTCTCCCGCGGGGAGAGGGAACAGCCGTTGGGCGTTTTCCGTTTGTTGTGATCGAGTCGAGCTGCTAACCGCCGTAGTTTCGCCGAAAACCGGGGAGCAATTCTCCCTCTCCCTCTCCCTGGGGGAGAGGGCCGGGGTGAGGGCGGCCGTTGAACCAGAATTCACCCAAAGTTTCTCGCGGATGAATTGCAAGTTTTTCTCCGCCGCCGCGCGGTATTTTTCATCGTCCAGAACGACAGCGGCGCGGGCAAACGCGCCAAGCATCAGGCCGTTCCATGACGCGAGCACTTTGTCATCGAGTTGCGGGCGGATTCTGCCGGTACGCGCGCCGAGCATTTTTAATTTAGCGGAGGCGAGCAACGGCTGGTCGGCAGCGGGCACATTTGGCTCAATCAGACTTAAAACATTTTGTCCAGACAGCGGCGTCGGATGACTGTGATCCACGAAATTACCTTCCGTTTTGATGCCAAAGTGTTTTGCGGCGACGTTGAATTCCTCAACCGCGAGGAGTTTGGAAAGTTCATCCTTCGTCCAGCAGTAAAATTTTCCCTCATGGCCTTCGCTGTCGGCGTCCTCGGCGGAAAAGAATCCGCCGCCGGGATGCGTCAGGTCGCGCAATACATAATCCAAAATGTTGCGGACAACTTCCGCGTGGCGCTCGGCGCCGCTGACGAGAAACGCGTCGAGATACAACTGCGCGAGCTGCGCATTGTCGTAGAGCATCTTCTCGAAATGCGGCACGAGCCATTCGGCGTCCACCGCGTAGCGCGCAAAGCCGCCGCCAAGCTGGTCGTGAATGCCGCCCGCCGCCATCTTGTCGCAGGTGTGCAGCACCATCTTCACCGCCGCGTTGTCACCGGAGCGTTTGGCAACGCGCAAGACGAGCGACGGAATGGCCGGCTGCGGAAATTTCGGCGCGCCGCCGAAGCCGCCGTTAACCGGGTCGTAGGATTCCCCGAACAACTGCACGGCGCGCTGGAGCAACTGCAGCGTAAGCGGAAAGTTTTCCTTCGCGTCGCGGGCGGTGATGAGTTCCAGCCGCGCGTGCAATTCATCGGCGGACGCGACAATCTCCATTTTCCGCTCGTGCCAGAGGCCGGCGATCTGCTGGAGCAATTGTAAAAAACCCGGCCGGCCATGCCGCTCATCCGGCGGAAAATAGGTGCCGCCGTAAAACGGTTTCAAGTCCGGTGTGAGAAAAACATTGAGCGGCCAGCCGCCACTGCCGGTGGTGGACTGCACGAACGTCATGTATATCTTATCCACATCCGGGCGCTCCTCGCGATCCAGCTTGATGCTGACGTAATGTTCGTTGAGAAACGCGCCGGTTTTTTCTACCTCAAAGCTTTCCCGTTCCATGACGTGGCACCAGTGGCAGGTCGAGTAGCCGATGCTCAAGAAGATGGGTTTGTGCTCGCGGCGCGCCTTGGCGAACGCCTCGTCGTTCCACGCGAACCAGTCCACCGGATTGTGGGCGTGCTGGAGCAGGTAGGGCGACTTTTCCTGCGCGAGCCGGTTGGTGTGCTTCACAAACATGTGTGTCACTCTGCCTTATAATTCAATTGGCCGCGAATAATTTTGCGTCGTCTCCCGCGGGCGACTGCGCTAGGCTGAAACCATGTTGTCGCCAAAGCCGTGGCGGGCCGAAGCCGTGATCCAGCTGATCATGGGCGTGTTCGCCTGCCTGTGCCTTGGCGTGCTGACGGCGACCGTACTGCGGCAGGCGGGCGTGGCGGGGTTCAAATCGCCAGACAGCTTTGCCAACATTCTGCTGGCGACATTGAGTTTTCAAGGCGCGGCCTGGGGTTTGATTTTTGTCTTCCTGAAACGGCAGGGCATTGACTGGCGCGACGCGATTGGCCTCCGCAATGAGAACTTAAAGAAATCCCTGCGGTTCGCCGTTCTGGTGCTGGGGCCGACGCTGCTGGTGGTTCTCGGCCTGCAACAACTCTCGGCGCTCGCGCTAGAAAAAATGGGCTGGCTGGCGGAAGACCAACGCACGATTGATTTGATCGCGAACACAAAGTCGTGGTGGCTGCGCGGCTACCTGATGTTTTTCGCGGTGGTGCTGGCCCCGGTCGCGGAGGAATTCATTTTTCGCGGCGTGCTGTTTCCATTCATAAAACAGCTCGGCTGGCCGAAGCTGGCATGGTTCGGCGTCAGTTTTCTCTTTGCGCTCATTCATGTCAACGCGCCGACATTTGTGCCGCTCTTTGTGTTCGCCCTCGTGCTGACGTGGCTTTACCAAAAAACCGACTGCCTGCTCGCGCCGATGGTCGCGCACAGTTTGTTCAACAGCACAAACCTGCTCATCCTCTACTGGCAAACCCGATGAACGAATTTGACCTCATCGCCCGTCTGACGAAAGGGCTGCCGACGAATGAAAGCGTCGTGACCGGCGCGGGCGACGACTGCGCCGTGCTGGACCTGGGCGTGCCGGACAAATTGATTTTGTTCAAGACCGACGCGGTGGTGGAGGGAATCCATTTCACCCAAAAAACGCCGCCGGAAAAAATCGGGCGCAAGGCGCTGGCGCGCGCCTTGAGCGACATCGCCGCGATGGCGGGAACGCCGACGGCGGCGCTCATCACCCTAGCGCTGCCAAAAGATTTTGACGCGGGGTTCGTGGCAAATATTTACGAAGGACTGAATTCGCTCGCGGAAAAACATGGCGTGGCCGTCGCCGGCGGCGAGACGACAACGAATCCCGAACGGATCCTGATCTCCATCGCGCTGCTCGGCACGGTGCCGCGCGGAAGGAAAATCCTGCGGAACGGCGCAAAAACCGGCGACGCGATTTTTGTGACCGGCGAACTCGGCGGTTCGCTGGCGGAGAAGCATTTGGAGTTCGAGCCGCGCCTGGAAGAGGCGCGCTGGCTGGCGGAACAGGGTTCGCTCCATGCGCTGATGGACTTGAGCGACGGGCTGGCGGGGGATTTACGGCACATCCTGAACGCCAGCCAGGCTGGCGCAGAGATCCTAAAATCGGCGGTGCCGGTTTCGCGGGCGGCCAAAATGGCGGCACGCGGAAATCCGTCGGCCAAGCCACCGTTCATAGCGGCGCTCACGGACGGCGAGGATTTTGAACTGCTATTCACCGTCGCCAGCAAAGACGCGGTGAAATTGCTGGACGCGTGGAACAAGAAATTCCCAAAATTGAAATTGAGCTGCATCGGCAAAATCGTCGCGGGCGGGGGAATCCTGATCCGCGACCGGCACGGCTCGCACCAACTGAACGCGCATGGCTACGTTCATTTCACATAGTCCGGCGGAGACGGAATCGCTGGGCGAAAAATTAGGCCGGGCGGCGACGCGCGGGCTGGTGATCGCGTTGACCGGCGACCTCGGTGCGGGCAAGACGCAGTTCGTGCGCGGGCTGGCGCGCGGGCTGGACATTGCCAGTCGCGTGCATTCGCCGACGTTCACGCTGGTCAATGAATACAGCGGCGGGCGGTTGAAATTGTTTCACCTCGACCTGTATCGGCTCGAAACCGCGCACCAGATTTTGACTGTCGGCGTCGAGGAATATCTATCCCCGGATGGGGTGGCAGTGATGGAATGGGCGGAGCGGTTGGAAGATGGAAGATGGAAGATGGAAGATGGGAAAAAGTTTGTCCGAGTGAAAATTGAAATCCTCGGGGAGACGGAAAGGAAGATCATTTATGATGATTTTGGCTCTTGAATTTTCCTCGGAGCGGCGGAGCGCGGCGCTGGCCTGCGGCGACAGGGTTTTGGCCGAGGCGGTGGAGCAGACCGGCGGACGCGGCACCGACGCGCTGGGCCTGATTGAAAAAGTTTTGACGGAAGCCGGAGTTTCCCGTAAAGCCATTGAGGCGATCGCGGTTGGCCTGGGACCGGGCAGCTACACGGGCATCCGCGCGGCGATCGCCGTGGCGCAGGGCTGGCAACTAACGCGCGGCGTGAAGCTGCTGGGCGTGAGCAGTGCCGACGCCATTGCGGCGCAGGCGCAGGCGGAGCAGTTTTCCGGCCGGGTGAATGTGGTCATTGACGCGCAACGCGGCGAGTTTTATCTGGCGGTCTGGGAGATTTCGCCCGGCGGCTGCCGGGAAATTTCGCCTTTGAAAATTGTGACGGGAGCCGAAGTTGAAGCCCTCAAATCCGCCGGCAAAGCCTGCGTCGGTCCGGAGCAGAAAAAACAAATTTATCCGCCAGCGGCGCAGGTAGCGCAATTAGCGGCCGCCCGGACGGATTTCGTGCTGGGTGAAAAGTTGGAGCCGATTTATCTTCGGGAGGCAAATTTTGTGAAAGCACCGCCACCACAAAACTGGCTGGTTTGAGCACAGCAGCGGCACGCCCGCCACTTCCGTCAAAACACTTGCCCGCCCGCTGGGAATGTGAAAGCTTCATCACACAAAGCAAAGACCCGGCCGTGAAAACAAAGCTAGCAAACTGGTTGCTTGATTTCGTTTTTGAGCCCGCGCAAAAGACGGCGGACGGACAGGATCTGGTTGTTCCTGCGCGCCCCGCCCGCCGCGCATTCACGCTCATCGAACTGCTGGCAACCATCGCCATCATCGCGATTCTGGCGGCGATACTGCTGCCGACATTCAGCCGGGCGAAAAGCACGGTCAAAGCCATTTCCTGCCGGAACAATCTCAAGCAATGGGGGCTGGCGACCCATCTATACACGACGGATCACGGAGATTATCTGCCGCCGGAAGGCACGCCCAATCCGTCGGCCGCCGATACGAACACGGGCTGGTATGTGCAATTACCAGTGGAATTGAGCCTGCCACGCTATGCGGACATGCCATGGCACACCAATGCTCTGGCTGAGGTGGGGAACACAGTTTGGATTTGCCCAGCCAACACCCGCCGCAGCAATGGAAACAATTTGTTTCACTACTGCCTGAATCAAAACGTCAACGGAACGGGAAGCAACAATGTCACTGTCAAAATCACCGCCATTCCCAAGCCGGCCGCCGTGGTGTGGCTGTTCGACTCAAAAAACCTGCCGGCGGTGGGTTCGGCAAACTATGCCCATACCAATGTGCATAATCTCGGCGCACAATTCCTTTTTCTCGAAGGTCACGTTCAGCGCTTCAACTTGCCGGCTTATCGCGATGCTTCTGGAAATATTGTCACTAACAACCCGGAACTTGTCTGGTATCCGTAATTCCGCAAATCACACCGCCGCCGCAATCGCATCGCCCATCTGCGTGGTGCCGACTTTCTTCGCGGTCATCTCAATCGGATTGTAAATATCGCCCGTGCGGTTGCCCGCGTTGATGGCCTGGCCCACCGCCGTTTCGATCGCCACCGCAGCGTCGTTCAGACCGAAGCTGTGACGCAGCATGAGCGCCGACGAGAGAATTTGTGCGATGGGATTGGCCAGGTTTTTCCCGGCGATATCCGGCGCGGTGCCGCCGGCGGGTTCGTAAAAGCCGAAGGTCTGTTTGCCGTTGGTCGCGCCGAGGCTCGCGCTGGGCAACATGCCAAGCGAACCGCCCAGCGCCGCCGCCTCGTCGCTCAGGATGTCGCCGAACATGTTTTCGCACAGCATCACATCAAACTGCGTGGGCTTGAGCATGAGTTGCATCGCGCCGTTGTCCACGAACATGTGTTCCAGCGTCACGTCCGGATAATTTTTGCCGACGCGCGTCACGACTTCGCGCCAGAGAATGCCGTTTTCCAACACGTTCGCCTTGTCAATACTCGTCAGTTTCTTCCGGCGCAACTGCGCGGCCTTGAACGCGACGTGGGCGATGCGCTCGATTTCCGGCGTAGTGTACACCATCGTGTCAATCGCGCGGAAATTGCCACCGCCCAAATCCTCCGTCTTTTTTGGCTGGCCGAAATACATGCCGCCGGTCAATTCGCGCACGACTAAAATATCAATGCCATCACCCTGGCGCTCCTTCGCCAGCGGACACGCGTGCGCGAGAACTTTCGGCAGCGAGACCGGGCGCAGGTTGGCGAACAGCCCGAATTCCTTGCGCAGGCGCAGCAGCGCGGCGCGTTCGGGGCGTTCTTCCTTGGGAATCGTCGGGTCGCGATCCGGCAGACCGACGGAGCCGAATAAAATGGAATCGGATTTCCGGCACAACGCCAGCGTGGCGTCGGGCAGGGCTTTCCCGGCGGCGTCAATACCCGCCCAGCCGACGGGGGCGGCGGTAATATTGAGTTGGAAACCGAATTTTTTTTCCGTGGCGCGTAAGACCTTGATGGCTTCGCGCATGACTTCGTTGCCGATGCCGTCGCCGGCGAGGGCTGCGATGTTGTAAGATTTCATGAAAATTAAAAAACAAAGTTTAACCGCAAAAAAAACGAAATAAACGAAAAAGAAGGCGGGGCGATAGACAATCCGGTGGAGTGATTGTCTCGTTATATATCAGATTAGTGGATTACCGGCAGATTTGTTATGCTGAACGGTTCGCGCCAGGGCTGGTGGTTCTGGTAAGATTGCAGGTGATAGCTGATGGATTTGGCGGCACCGGTTTCCGGATTGCCGCACAGATCAAGGGCGTTGACGGCGCAAATAGCGGCATTCGTATAGTCGCCGGTTTCGGCTAAGGCCAAGCCAAGCGCGTCCAAGGTTTCCGGCCGCAGACCATAGGAAAAATCATTGGCCTTGGAGGCGATGAGGACTGCATTGGGGCCATCGCGAACAGCGGCGTCGGGATGGGTGGCCAAAACCCGCGCCACGACGGACAGGGTCTGCCCGTTATACGGTTCCGCCCGCACGGCCGACCACAATTCCGCCACGGCATTGGTTCGATCCCCCAGTTTTAAAAGGACATTGGCCATCCCGATGTGCGCCAGCGCTAGATTGGTCTTCAGCATTTCAGCCCGGGCAAACTCCGCCAAAGCAGCGGGAAATTTTTCCTGGGCAGCCAAGGCGTTGCCGAAGGCAACATGATAAATGGGGTTTGAGGGGTTCCGGTTGAGACATTGGCCATATTCGTCCAAGGCCGCGGCCGGACGGCCGAGCTTTAACAGCATATTGCCGGCCGAGATATGATATTCATATTCGCTGTAGAGGATGCTGCCCATCTGGCGATATTCGGCAAGCGCGGCTTCATAACGCTCCTGTTTTTCAAGCGCGAGGCCAAGGTTACCGTGGGCCACTGGGCTGTCTCCCGTTACGGCGAGAACATGCCGGAACAGCGTCTCACCATTTTTCCAATAGCTCAGCTGTCTTTCAGTGAGCATCACGCAAATCACCAGGGTGAACAAAGCCATACCAGTTAAATAGTTTTTCGCCCATGCCACCTTGTTCCACAAATCAAGCAACCCAAATCCAATGGCAATAAAAATACCGATCGAAGGAACATACATATAACGGTCAGCCATGGCAGCGCTGCCCACCTGCACCAGTCCGAGGACGGGAACCAAAGTGCCCAAAAACCAAAGCCAGCCGACGAGCCAGCAACGATTCTGCTGGCGCACCAGCCATGCGGCCAAGGAAAGAGCGAGCAGAATAATAATCACCGCCGCCAGGGTCGGGAGCGGAATCATTTTGAACGGATAAAATATCGAAAGATGGTCAGGCCAAAGTGTCCGGGAAAGATAATGGCCGATCGCGCAAATGGCATTTTCCAGACGATAGCCATGGGGCCATGATGCCGGCAAAGGTACCGGGTGCTGCACCTTGAGGGTAATCAGACAAACACTCAGGGAGAGAATGAAAAATGGAATTTTTCCCCAAAAAAACCGCCATCGCATCGTTGACCAGGCAAACCGCTGCAAAGGCCAATAATCAATCAATAACAGCAGAAACGGCAACGTCACTAGCATGGGCTTGGACATCAAGGCGAGCGCATAATATAAAAGCGCAAGTCCGTAGTGGAGGCGGGATGACTGTTGAATATATCTGGCATAGGACACCATCGCCAGCAGGCCAAAAAAAGTGCTTAAAACATCCTTGCGTTCGGCCACCCAAGCCACCGACTCCACATGCAGGGGATGCCAAGCAAACAACATGGCAACAAATGCGGCCGGCCAGATTTTACGTGTCAGTCTTAACAACAGCCCAAATAGCAATGCCGCGTTCACCGCGTGAAACAATACATTGCCCAGGTGATGAGCCCCGGCATTCAGCTTGAAAAGCTCACAGTCAACCATGTGGGAAAGCCAGGTAACAGGAAACCAATTGGCGGCGAAGTCAGTGGTAAAAGCCCACTTAACGCCCGCCCAAGTGAGCCCGGCTTTGACAACGTGGTTGTTGGTGACGTAATCCTCGTCATCATAATGCAAAAATTCATGTTCGCCGACCGGCATATAGACGGCCAACGTAATCGCCACAAGGCACAATGCGATGACGCGAGGAAGCGACACGGCACTATTTGTAACATTTTATTGCCGCGCGGCAACAATGAGGAATTTACGATTACCGGTTCACGATCTATGATTTGACCGTCAATGTCGCTACCTTACAAAATCGCCACGCTGCTCTACGTTTTCAACGAGCGCGACGAAATCCTGCTGCTCGAACGCGCGCAGGAACCGAATCGCGGCTTCTGGAGCCCTTGCGGAGGCAAGGTCAAGATGGACATCGGCGAATCGCCCTACGCCTGCGCGTGCCGCGAGGCGCAGGAGGAAATCGGAATGGAACTCGCGCCGCCGGATTTGCATCTTGCCGGCCTCATCAGCGAACATGGGTACCAGGGCCGGACGCATTGGCTGATGTTTTTGTTCGAAGTGAAGGTTAAATTGAAATCGCTGCCGCCGGCGATGAGCGAAGGCCGGTTTGAATTTTTCCCGCGCGAAAAAATCGCGTCGCTGAAAATCCCGCAGACCGATCGCGAGCAAATCTGGCGGTGGTTCTGGCAGTTTCGCGGCGGCTTCTTCGCGGCGCACTGCCATTGCCACGCGGACGGCCGAAATGACTGGAAGCTGGAAGAGGCGTGGGGCACGAAGCCTGCGACTGAATAATTTTTATGAGTGACCCGATCATTGATTTGCACAGCGACGATTATTTCATGGGCGAGGCGCTGCGGCAGGCGGCGAAGGCCTACGAACGCGACGAAGTCCCGGTTGGCGCGGTGGTCGTGCGCGAAGGCAAAATCATCGCCCGCGCGTTTAATCAAGTCGAAGCCCTAAAGGACGCCACGGCGCACGCGGAGATGCTCGCACTCACGCAGGCCGAAAATGCCGTGGGCGACTGGCGGCTAACGGACTGCACCCTTTATGTCACGAAAGAACCATGCCCGATGTGCGCCGGCGCAGTGGTGCACACGCGGTTGGCGCGAGTGGTGTTCGGTGCGCCGGACCCGAAAGGCGGCGCGGCAGGCGGCGCGCTGAATTTACTTCAATTTCCCACCCTCAACCACCGCTGTGAAATCACTTCGGGCGTGCGGCTGGAGGAATGCCGTGAATTGCTGAAAAGTTTTTTCACCGAACAGCGAGCGGGGAAGAAAAACGGCCAACCGTAGTCCGCAGCCTTATTTGCTCCGCACAAAGAGTTTTCCCGGCAACTGCTTCACCAGTCGCTTCATCTCCAGACTGAAAAGCGCGACACTTACTGCCGAACTCGGCAGACCGCTAGCCCGGATGATTTCGTCAATGCTCGTTTCGTCATCCGTCGCCACCGCCACAAATACTTTCTGCTCGTTTTCATTCAGTTCCAGCGCGGGTAAAACGCCCGTCTCGCCGGCAGACGCCGGTTTGTTGCTGGCGGGAAACAGATATTCAAACTCGCTCAAGATATCTTCAACACCTTCACAGAGCTTCGCACCTTTTTTGATGAGGTCGTGGCAGCCCTTGCTGCGCGGCGAATCAATCCGGCCCGGAACGGCGAACACCTGCCGGCCGTATTCGGTGGCAAAGTTGGCGGTGATAAGCGCGCCGCTGGAAAGATTCGCCTCCACCACCACGGTGCCGAGCGTCATGCCGGCCACAATGCGGTTGCGAATGGGAAAACTCTGCTTGTCCGCCGGGCGGTTGAACGGAAACTGCGTGATGACCGCGCCGTTAGCCGCGATGCGCTCGAACAGCTCCGCATTTTCTGTCGGAAAGATTAAATTGATGCCGGTGCCCAGCACCGCAATCGTCCGGCCCTTGCCGCTCAACGCGCCCTGATGCGCGGCAGTGTCAATGCCTCGCGCGCCGCCGCTGACCACCGTCACGCCGGTGTAGGCGAGCTGATACGCCAGCTTGCGCGCGGTCTCGATGCCGTAGTGCGTCGTCATCCGCGAGCCGACCATCGCCACGGCGTTCTTGTCTTTCGGGGTCAGATTTCCCCAAACGTAAAGCACGAGCGGCGGATCGTAGATTTCGCGGAGCGGCGCCGGATAATTTTCATCGGATGAAATCAAAACGTGGCAGCCAAAATCCTGAATGCGTTTCAGCTCACCGGCGAGGTCCACGGACTTTTCCCAGTTGAAAATGTTATCCGCTGTGTCGCCGCCGATGTTGGGGATGCGGAGCAATTCGTGTTGGGAGGCGGAAAGAATTTTTGGCGCGTCGCCGAAATGTTCCAGCAGCGACCGGGCGCGCACCGGCCCGACGCCTTCAATCAGGTTCAACGCGATGAGCGCTTCGCGGAAATCCATGCCGTTTGATAACGACTGGCGCGCCGGGCGGCAAGAATTCTTTCGCGCTGGTAAGTTTACGCCTTTGGCAGGAGCGCGACGAGATGGTCGCACCACGCCTTCACGCCGTCGCCGGTGCGCGAGGAAACTTCAAAGATTTTCGCGTGCGGGGCGGCCTGCCGGATGTTTTTCAACGCCAGTTCGCGGTCAAAACCGGCGGCGGCGCTCATGTCGGTTTTGGTCACAATCACGATGTCGGCGGAATGAAACATCGGCGGATATTTCAGCGGCTTGTCCTCGCCTTCGGTCACGGAATGCAGCACCACGCGCAGCGCCTCGCCGAGGTCGAACGACGCGGGGCAGACGAGGTTGCCGACGTTTTCGATGATAAGTATATCCAGCGAGCGCAAATCCAGCTGCTTCATCGCTTCGGCGACCATGCCGGCTTCGAGGTGGCAGAGTGTGCCGGTGGCAATCTGCACGACCGGCGCGCCGGTGGTGCGGAGCCGCGCCGCGTCGTTGTCTGTCGCCAGGTCGCCGACGATTACGCCGCAGCGCAGCCGGCCCTTCAATTCGATGATGGTCTTGGTGAGCAGCGTCGTCTTGCCCGCGCCGGGCGAGGAGACGACGTTGATGGCCAATAAATTCAAGGCCTTGAACGCGCCGCGGTTTTGTTCCGCCCGCCGATCATTGTCGCTCAAGATGCCGGTGTTCAAATGCAAAATCTGGTGCGGATGCGCGTGGTTGTGCGCATGACCCTGATGGTCGTCGTGCGAATGCGTGACGACCGTGCCGTCCGGCCGCGTGTGCGTGTGCGCGGGACCGTGGGGGTCAACGGTCTTGTCACCGACCTGGTAGGGGCCGGGTTGGGAGCAACCACATTCCTGACACATAAATCGTAAGTAATTTAACCGCAAAAGACGCAAAACACACGAAAGAAAATTCCTGCTTGGCGCGACAAAGCACCCTTTCGCTTTCACCGCGCACCGCCGCGCGCACAAACTTCTCGCCGGACGCGGCGGTAAGAATTACTTTTCCCCGAATTGATGCCGCCCGCCGCAGACACCACCGATTCCAAGTTGAAGAATTTTCTCCGGAAATTCACCGTCCTGCGCGGGGCGCCCCGCGAGCTGTGGATTATCTATGCCGCCTACATCCTCGAAAACCTGGCCTACAAGGTTGGCGCAGCGACGGTGCTGACGCTCTGGCTCTCGTCGGACCTCGGCTTCGGCGACCAGTCCGCCGGCGCGATGGTGGCGACGTGGTCGGCGGTGATGACGCTCATCACGGTTTTCATCGGGCCGCTTACGGACGCGCTGGGCGTGCGGCGAACGTTTCTACTCGGCTTCGGCGTGTGCCTCGTGGCGCGCATCGTGATGACGCTGACGGCGGCGCGCTGGGTGGTGCTGCCGTGCGGCCTGTATCTGCAAGCGGTGGGCATTGCGCTGATGATTCCGGTGATGGCGGCGGCGATGAAAAAATATTCCAACACCGCGCAGCGCTCAGTGGCGTTCTCGCTTTACTATGCACTGATGAACCTCGGCTTCGCGGCGGGCGACTGGATTTTCGACCGCGTGCGCAGCCCGGTGCACGGTCTCGGCGAACACGGCCACTGGACGCTGCCGCTGCTGGGCACGGACTTGAGCACCTACCGCGTGCTAATTTTGTTTGGTGTCGTCTTCACGATTCCCGGGATGCTGCTGACATGGTTCTGCCTGCGCGACGGCGTGGAAGTGATGGATACGGGCGTGACCATCACACCGCGCGAAAAGATCGTGGCGGCGAATCCGCTGGCCGCGCTAGTGACAACGGTGCGTGACACGGCGGTGAATACGGGAAAAATCTTCGCGAGCCTGTGGCAGGAAAAGTCGTTCTACAAATTTCTCGCGTTCATGACACTGGTCGTCGGGGTGCGGATGATTTTTTATCACTTGAGCTTCACCTTTCCGAAATACGGCCTGCGCGAACTTGGCGACGGCGCGCCCATCGCGCAAGTCAGCAGCATGGTGAACTCGATTCTCATCGTCGTACTGGTGCCCATTACCGGCGTCCTGACGCAGAAGATTGCCGCGTATCGCATGGTGATTATCGGCAGTTTCATTTCCGCGCTGTCGGTGTTTTTCCTCGCGGTGCCGGCGGAATGGTTCAGAACGCTAGCCGACGGCTGGCTCGGCAATTTGATTGCCCACCAATGGCTCCATATCAACGGCGCGGTGAATCCTCTCTACATTGCCATTTTCCTGTTCGTCGCGCTGCTCTCGGTCGGCGAAGCTCTGTGGTCGCCGCGCCTTTACGAATACGCCGCCGCCATCGCGCCGAAAGGTCAGGAGGCGTCCTACATGGCGCTCTCGCTGCTGCCATATTTTCTGGCGAAGTTTTTTGTGGGCGGCAGTTCTGGCTGGTTGCTGGCGAATTTTTGTCCGGCCACTGGCGTGCGCCATCCCGAAACGATGTGGCTCATCATCGGCGGCATGGCGCTAGTAACGCCGCTCGGTGCGATTTTGTTCCGCAAATATATTCAAGTCCACGAGGCCGGTCGCTAGACTAGCTGGCAACAATTTATGGAAATCAACCTCATCCTCGAAAAACTGCGCCGGCATGAAATTCCCGGCCGCGTCGAAATCGTCAATGGTCACGGTGGTCTGCCGCTCGTCAAAATCCGCACACCGTGGAGCGCGGCAGAAATCTATCTGCTCGGTGCGCACGTCGCCGGCTTCCAGAAAAACGGCGAGCCGCCGCTGATTTTCATGAGTGCTAAAAGTTATTTCGCCAACGGCAAACCGATTCGCGGCGGCGTGCCGATCTGCTTTCCGTGGTTTGGCAACCGCGACGGCGAACCGTCGCACGGCTTTGTGCGGTTGGCCGAATGGCAGTTGGTCAAAACCATTGCCGCACCAGACGGCACGGTGACGGTATCGCTCGCGCTGCCGCCGATTCCCGGCCGCGAGGCGTGGAAATCGTTACGCACAGAATTTGTCGTGACGGTTGGCGAAACGCTGGCGATGGAACTCACCGCCGCGAACGATTCCGGCGGCGGGGCGCTGGAGATCGAGGGCTGCCTGCACACCTATTTTCAGGTCAGCGACATCGGCGCAATTTCCATCACTGGCTTGCAAGGCGCGCCGTTCAATGATTTTGCCGCCGGTGCCGGTGGCGCGCACAAGGTGGAGAATGACGCTGTCCTGCTCATCAACCAGGAGACCAACCGCGTTTATCCCGACAACACCGCCGCCGTGGAAATCCACGATGAAAAACTGAACCGGACAATCCGCGTGGAGAAATCCGGCTCCAAATCCACCGTCGTCTGGAATCCGTGGACGACGCAGAAGATGCCGGAGGATTTCGACCAAGCCGAGCACCAACAAATGGTCTGCGTGGAAGCCGGCAATGTGAAGCAGAACAAGCTTTCACTCGCGCCGGGCCAGACTGCGGCGTTGAAAGTGGTTTTGAGTAGCTCGGCGCTGAAATGATTTCGCTTTCAGAAATCCAGCCGAGCGGAGTTGATTTGATTGCGCAGGTCGAAGAGATTTTTTCGCCGACGGGCATTTTGTCGCGCGCGAAGAATTTCGAGTTCCGCCCCCAGCAGCAGGAAATGGCTGTGGCCGTTGCCCGCGCGCTGCAAAATCAGGAACACCTCGCGGTCGAGGCTGGCACGGGCGTCGGCAAATCGCTGGCATATCTGATTCCGTCAATCCTGTTCGCGGTGGCGCAGAAGAAAAAAGCCGTTGTCTCCACGCACACCATCAATTTGCAAGAGCAGCTCACGGAAAAAGATCTGCCCATGCTGACGGGCGTGTTCGCCTCGCTGCCGGAACCGGTGAAATTCAGTTACGCGATGCTGAAGGGGCGGGCGAATTATCTCTGCACACGCCGGCTGCAAAAAGCGATGCAGCAGAGCGGCAACCTCTTCACATCGTCCGAAGCTGAGGAATTGCAGCGCATCTACGAGTGGTCGAAGGAAACCAAGGATGGCAGCCTGTCGGATTTCGAGTTCGAGCCGGACCCGAAAGTCTGGGCGCAGGTCTGCTCCGAACGCGGACTGTGTTCGCCGAAAACGTGCGGACGTCAGTCTGATTTTGCAAAGGACCACGACGCCTGTTTTTTTCAGCGCGTGCGCAACCGCATCCTGTCGGCGGATGTGGTGATCTTGAATCACACGCTGTTTTTCACGCTGCTCGGCGGCGTGGACGAGGAGATGGAAGGCGGCATTCTGTTCAAGAACGACTTCGTGATTTTTGACGAGGCGCACACGATTGAAAGCGTGGCGTCGCGTCACATCGGTCTGAGTGTGTCGAGCGGGCAGGTGCGCTATTCACTGAACCGGCTGTGGAATCCGCGCACCGAAAAAGGGCTACTCGCCACGCTGCACCAAGGCAAGGCCGTGAAGCTCGTCGCGGATATTTTGAGCGAGTCGGACAAGTTTTTTGAGAACGTCGAGTCGGCGTGCGAGGAGATTCAGGCTGAAGTGAAAAAAACTTCGTTCGGCGGCGGTGACCGCAAGCGCGAATGGAAGGAGCTGCGCATCCGCCGCGCGGAACTGGTGAAGGACAATGTCACGCTGCCGATTCAAAGATTGCGCGAGGCCGTGAGTGAACTGGTCAAGACGAGCGACGACAAGGACATCGGGCAGGAGCTGATCGAGTGCAACCGGCGGCTCGGCGAATTGAAGGTGGAAGTGGCGGAGTTTTTGAGCCAGCAGGCGGACGACCACGTTTACTGGGTGGAACGTGGCGGCAAGTCACAGCGTAATCTGTCGCTGAACGCCGCACCGGTGGACGTGGCGGAGTTTCTGCGCCGGCGATTGTTTGAAACCGACACGAGCGTCATCATGACCAGCGCAACTTTGGCGACTTCAATGCAGAAGCCCGAAGCCCGAAGTCATAAGTCAGAGATTGAGGAAACGCCGCGCCGGAAAACTTTCAAACCGCAACCTTCAACCAGCCATGTGTCGCCGTTAAATTATTTCGTCCGCCGCGTCGGCGGTGAAGCGGCGACGCAGTTGCAAGTCGGCACGCCGTTTGATTATGCGCGGCAGATGAAATTATTTGTCGCCCAGAAAATGCCCGACCCGCGCGAAGCCGGTTATGCCGAGGCGCTGGAACATTGGATCGCGCATTTTGTGAAGCAGACACATGGCAAGGCGTTCGTGCTGTTCACAAGCTACAAGCTCATGCAGGAGGTCACGGATCGGATGCGGCCGTTTTTTGAAAAGCTGAAGCTGGAGCTTTTCGTGCAGGGCACCGGCACGCCGCGCTCCACGATGCTGGAGAAGTTCAAGGACGACGTGGACTCGGTGTTGTTTGGCACGGACAGTTTCTGGCAGGGCGTGGATGTGCCGGGCGAGGCGCTTTCCAACGTCATCATCACGCGGCTGCCGTTCGCGGTGCCCGACCATCCGCTCATCGAGGCGCGCATCGAGGCGATTGAAGCGCGCGGCGGCAATTCCTTCGGCGAATTTTCCCTGCCCGAGGCGATCCTGAAATTCCGCCAGGGCGTGGGCCGGTTGATCCGCACCAAGACCGACACCGGCATTATTGTGGTTCTGGACAACCGGATTCTCACCAAGAAATACGGCCAATCCTTTCTCGACGCGCTGCCGCCATGTCCGGTGGAGATCATTTGAATTGAAAGCCTGTCGGTCCGCTTCCCGGCTTGTCGGCTAATAATTCTCTGCTACCTTCCCCGTCTTTGTGAGCATTGCGAAAGAAATCTCGAAGCGGCGCACGTTCGCCATCATCTCGCATCCGGACGCGGGCAAGACCACGCTGACGGAGAAGCTCCTGCTTTACGGCGGCGCGGTGCAGCTCGCCGGCTCCGTGACTGCGCGCAAAAACCAGCGCGCCACCACTTCCGACTGGATGGAGCTGGAAAAGAAACGCGGCATCTCCATCAGCTCGACAGTGCTGCAATTCGACTACGACGGCTTCCGCATCAATCTGCTCGACACGCCCGGCCACAAGGATTTTTCCGAGGACACCTACCGCGTGCTTACCGCCGTGGATTCGGTGGTGATGGTGATTGATTCCGCCAAAGGCATCGAGCCGCAGACGCGCAAGCTCTTCGAGGTCTGCCGCCAGCGCGGCGTGCCGATCTTCACGTTCATGAACAAGTGCGACCGGCCGATGAAGGACCCGCTCGCTCTGCTCGACGAGCTGGAGCGCGTGCTCGGTATCGGCGCGTTTCCGGTGAACTGGCCCATCGGTAACGGCCCGGATTTTCAAGGTGTCTACGACCGCCAGACGAAGATAATGCACACGTTCGAACGCGTCGTGGGCGGCAAATATCGCGCGCCGGTATACGTCGGCGGGCTGCACGATCCGGCGGTGCGCGGCAATTTGAGCGAGGCCGACTTCCACAAGACGGTCGAGGAACTGGAGATGCTCGAACACGCCGGCGAAATTTTCGACGATGCCGCCGTGCTCGCGGGCAAAAGCACGCCGGTTTTTTTCGGCAGCGGCGTGAATAATTTCGGCGTACAGCTTTTGCTCGACGGCTTTCTGAAACATTCACCCGCGCCGAAATCCCGCGTGATGGGCGGCATCGAGATTGCGCCGGAGAATCCGGCGTTCAGCGGTTTTATTTTCAAGATCCAGGCGAACATGGATCCGAAACACCGTGACCGCATCGCGTTTGTGCGCGTTTGCTCCGGCAAATTTGAGCGCGACATGACGGTGCATCACTCGCGTTCCGAAAAAAAGGTGCGCCTGTCCAGCTCGCACAAACTTTTCGGCAACGAGCGCGAGACGGTGGACGAGGCATTTCCCGGCGACGTCATCGGCCTGGTCGGCCACGCCGGTTTCGGCATCGGTGACACGCTGACAACGGATCCAAAAATCCTCTACAAGGAAATCCCCCGCTTCACGCCCGAAGCGTTTTCGTATCTGCACAATCCGAATACGGGAAAATACAAACAGTTTCGCCAGGGATTGGATCAGCTTCTACAGGAAGGCGTTATCCAAGCGTTGTACCTCCGCAATTCGGCCATCAAAACCCCGCTGCTTGCCGCCGTCGGCCCGCTGCAATTTGAAGTCGTGCAGTTCCGCCTCGAAAGCGAATATGGCGCGGAATCGCGCCTCGAAGCCGCGCCGTGGAGCGTCGTCCGCTGGCTGCCAACGGACATCACCGAAGACGCGCTAGACGTGCTGACGTTGCCCACCGGCGCGCGACTCGCCTACGACATCGGCAATAATCCCGTCGCGCTGTTCCAGAACGAGTGGTCGGCAAATTATTTCAACGAAACAAACAAACATTGCCCGCTATCCGCGCTGCCGGTGCAGACGGCGCGGGAATAGTTTATAGTCTGACTTAACCATCATTCGCCAGGGCTGCCAATTGTAAGGAACTCCAACCGAGGCAGCAGAAAACGGGAATGAAAATCAAACTTAAGCGGCCAGCACGTTTTCATATATTGCCTTGAGCTGCCGCGCCACGTCAGACCAGGTTGGCGGTTTGGGCGGACACGGCAATTGAGGAGCGGAGGCATAAAATTTCTTAAGTGCAGAAGCGGTCACCGCCGTGGAACCGGTGACCGGACAAAATTCTGCCGCGCCGCTGAAACTACTTCGCGCCCACGCGAGATCGCTCAATAGCAGCGGGCATCCGCACGCGGCGGCTTCGAGGGTGGACAGGCTCAGGCTTTCCATTGAGCTTAACAGCACGAAGCCGCGCGCGGCGCGGTAAATCTTCGCGAGGTCTCCCCGGTTGCTTACGCCGCCTTCGTAGCGAATGAACCGGGAATTCCCCTTCGCTAGGCGAAAAAATTTCTGCGCATAGGCATCACTCTCCGCATAGGCCTGTCCCAGAATCCACAAGGGCGTCTGCGCAACAACGGCGGCCTCGGCCATTTCGAGCACACGCTTGCGTTCCGTGATGGTAGCGGTGCAGACAAGCCACGGTCCGCGCTCAACCGGTGGTGTTTGAAAGAACACTTCCTCGACGCCGTTGGGCACGACTAAAACCTTACCCGGCGTGGCGTCAAACTTGTATTCCATCAGGTGTTTTTCCCACGGCGTAAGCGCGATGCACGCGTCGGCAAGGCGGTAGCTTTCCCAGCCAAAGGAATCCGCCATAGCTTGCGGACCGAGGTGTTCCACGCTCCAGCGGAACCACCGGCGGATGCGCCGCTGCAGGGGTGTTTGCGATCCCGGGGCGGTCAGCAGATTGGCGATGATTACCTTGATTTTTTTCCGGCGGGCAAAACGAACTTGGTCAACCGGCATGAGGCCAAAATAATGGATGATATCACCGGTTTGGTTTTCATCCCACCAGCGGAGCGGTTCAACGGCGATGCCGATTTCCCCCAAGGCGGCCATAGTCCGCTGAATCTGGATTGCCTGTCCGCCGTGTGCCAGCGCAAACGGCATTATGCAGTTGAACAGAACTTTCACCTGGCCAATGTGCCGCCCGGCACGCTTCCGGGCAACGACAACCTTTTGGTTATTTTACCGAGACAGATGCATTGCGATGAGAAGCGAAAACCACCTTGACGATTTTCCGCCCTGCTGGCAACGTGCGCTTCTCTTCTGGCCAGCTTAGCTCAGTGGTAGAGCAGCAGTTTTGTAAACTGCGGGTCGTCGGTTCAATCCCGACAGCTGGCTCCAGTTCCTCTCCTAGCACCAAAATCCAATAAGAAGGCAAGGGTGTCTCTAGCCAAGCCTACCAAAGGATTGAAGGTATTGGCCAATAGATTTGGAAACCGTGCGACTCGAAATAAAAGTCCCTATGGATGCGAGTAATGGAGGACTAATGTCGATTCAACATTGCCCTCCAGTTCTGCCGGTTGGAACCAGGTCGGCTTCAACCGGCCGGGGCTGAAAAGTTTTTCAGCTTGATCAATATAGTGCGGTGAGGATGGATCATCGCTCTCGCCAAACGGCGTTGCGCTCCAACTCCGCACCGCGCCGCGCTTGAACTGGATAAGCTGGGTCCAGTTTTGCCCCCAGTAGCCGTAAAAAGCTTTTCCCTCCAGCGAGCCGGCCATCGCGCGCAGGGTTTGACCGCCGCCGGATTCGCCGCCGGAAAACGGCCACGATTTTTCGCCGCGCCGAATGCGGTTGATCTGGCCATAGGCGACTTCCGCCGTGCCGTAATTTTTTTGCAGCCACGCGACCGCCTCGCCGAGCGCATCAAGCAATGCGTTCGCCGAACTGTCAATTTTCAACTTGTGCCCGGCGATCATCATCTGCCAGCCGCGGTAAAGCGTCGCGCCCACGCTGGCCTGATCCATCACGCCATTCCACGCGAGCAATGTTTTGACGGCTTTTTGCATCGCGGCGGCATCGGCTCCGGCGCGGGATTTTTCGAGGTTGTCCGGGGTTGCCGCCCGGCGCAAAGCCGCCTGCCATTTTTCGCAGCGATCAGCGTGGGCGTCGAGCACGATGGCCGTCGCTTCTTCAATGGTCAGTTTCGGGTGCGATTCCAGCAGTTCAACGGCGCGGCGGCCGCGCGTATCGGTGACACCTTTTCCAATGTTTGCGATGTAATTGGGATAGGCGGAAAGGTCGGGCTTCAGTCCCTTGGCCATCATGTCGGGGCCGATGTTGCAATTCTGCATATAACCCGGCGGCGGGTTGAGCACCTGCACCAAATCTTTCATCGGATGAATGCCCAGCCATTCGGTTTTGCTCGTGTCGCCCGGCACCGGCAGGGTGAAATTATATCCCGGCGGTCGGATCGGCACGCGGCCGGTGCGGACATAACGGATGTTGCCGTCCACGTCGGCATACATGATGTTTTGTTCCATGAGCTGGTTCATGGCCAGCGCGGCATCAAATTCGGCCAGATTGTGCGCGGTCACCATCCGGTAGGCCTGCGTGACAAAATCAATTTGGTTAAAATAAGGGCAGGCGATGGCATAGGCCTTATTGCCTTCGCGCAAGGCAATCGGGCCGTGGTGGCTGCGCTCCAGCACGCGCATGACCGGCGCGGAATTTTTCACGGCGATGGTCACCTGCTCGCTCGTCATCTCACGCCAGCCATCGTCATAGCGATAGCGCCGGGGATGGTCGGGATCGGTTTTTTCGACGTAAACATCCGTCGTGTCCGGTCCGCCGGTGGTGCAGGCCCAGCCCAGAAACGCATTATGGCCGACGCCGATAAACGGCGTGCCCGCCGGCGAAAAACCGCTGATGTCATAGCCGCCGGCGTGCAGGCGAAATTCAAAAAAACGGAACATCCCGTCCAGCCCGACGTGCGGATCGGTTAGCAGCAGGGCGGCACCGTCGGCCGTGCGCTCCGGCCGCACCGCCCATTCGTTGCTAAAAAAATGCCACTCCTTGCGCCGGCCCAGTTCGCGTTTGGCGGTGCCCATCGGCCAGTGGAAAATGAGCGCGCGGCTCAACGCCGGCACCATCCACGGCTCGATGGCCAGGGCGTTCGTCGTGATTTTTTCCGGATGGTCCGCGATGCAGGCGCGCACGCCATCCTGAAACGCCTCGCACAGCGCGCGCACCTCGGCGGGCAGTTCTGGATATCGGCGGCGGCAGACCGTTTCGTGTCCGGCGAGGCGCGCCTGGAAATCATCTTCGACCGCCTTGGCGCCGGCCACTTCAGCGGTGCGCCCAATCGCTTCCCGGTAATTGGCGAAAATCTGTTCCAGCCGGTCCTCGGCCTGCGCATAGCCGAGTCCGTAGGCACCTTCAGCCAGCGTCGCCGCAAAAATATGCGGCACGCCCCAAGTGTCCCGCTTGATGGTGATCTCGTTCGTCTCTCCGCCACGACTGCCGGCGGCGGCGAAAAGAATTATAACCAGATAGCCCAGGGTTTTTCGCATTTTCATGGTCGAATGAAATAAATAAGGGCTGGTTATTTCCGAGGCAAGCCGCAAAAAATTTCACCGCCATTGCCGAAAGCGTGGCGGCAAAAAAGGCGAGGCCAAATCGGGTCTGGCCGTTATCTCGCCGCAGCATTCTGCTTTTGTCAGCGCTGCACGCGGGCTCCGTCGCCCTTCATCAGCTTCTCAACTTCCGATTTGCTAGCCATGCTGGTATCGCCGGGTGTGGTCATGGCCAGCGCGCCGTGGGCGGCGCCATAATCCACCGCCGACTGCGGGTCGTTGGTCGTCAGCATGCCATAAATAAAGCCGGAGGCAAAACTGTCGCCGCCGCCGACGCGATCGAGGATTTCCAGATCGGGATAGGAGCGGCTTTGGTGAAATTTGCCGTCCGCCCAGGCAATCGCGCCCCAGTCGTTGATGGTCGCCGTCCTGGCCGCGCGCAGCGTCGTGGCCGTGACTTTGAAATTCGGATACGTCTTCACCGCGGTTTCAATCATCCGCTTGAACGCGGTGACGTCAATGTGCAGCAGGTTTTCGTCGGCGCCTTCGACATGAAAGCCGAGGCAGGCGGTAAAATCTTCCTCGTTGCCAATCATCACATCAACGTATTTGGCGATCTCCTTGTTTACTGCCTGCGCCCGCTGCTGGCCGCCGATGGATTTCCAGAGCGAGGGGCGGTAGTTCAAATCGTAGCTGACAATCGTGCCATGTTCCTTGGCTTTTTTGACGCATTCGATGACGAGTTGCGGTGTGGTATCGCTTAACGCGGCGAAGATGCCGCCGGTGTGCAGCCAACGAACCCCCAATTTGCCGAAGATGTGGTCCCAGTCGAAATCCCCGGGCTTGAGCTGCGACGCCGCGCTCAAACCGCGATCCGACACACCGACCGCGCCGCGCACGCCATAGCCGCGTTCGGTGAAGTTCAATCCATTTCGCACATTGCGCCCCACGCCATCGAACGGCAGCCACTTGATGAATTTGGTGGACACCCCGCCTTGCAGGACAAAATCTTCGAGCAGCCGCCCCACGTCATTGTCGGCAAAGGCGGTGGCGACGGCAGTTTTCAGCCCGAAACAGCGACGCAAGCCACGGGCGACATTGTATTCGCCGCCGCCTTCCCAGACACGGAATTCCCGCGCGGTGCGGATGCGTCCCTCGCCGGGATCAAGGCGGAGCATAATTTCCCCGAGGGAAAGTTCGTCGTAATGGCAAAAACCGGCGGGTTTGATTTTCAAGGTGCTCATGGCGTTTAATCAGGTTGGCGGATAGTCGGCAGATAGTGCAATAAATTTTTCACCGTTGGCGTTTTTTTCGGGGCGATGGGCATTCATTTGAGGCGGGCGCCACCGGTCAGAATCCGGCTTAACAGTTTTGCTTGTGAAAAAAATCACAAATTTGAACTTGCTGGCATTTTTACCGGCGGCTAGGCTTTCCCGCGATTTTTTAAGGTGTGTTTTACCATGCAGGCACAAAGCGAATACGGCTACAACTCGAAGATTGAAGGCGACGTCGTTCTCACGACGGTGGACGCCGCGCTCGCATGGTTTCGCGCCAATTCCGTCTGGCCGATGCCCATGGGGCTGGCCTGCTGCGCCATCGAACTGATGGCCGTCGGCGCCAGCCGCTTCGATATTTCCCGTTTTGGTTCCGAGGTGATGCGCTTCTCGCCGCGCCAGTCCGATTGCATGATTGTCGCCGGCACCGTCACTTATAAAATGGCCAGCTCGGTTAAGCGCATTTACGATCAGATGGCCGAGCCGAAATGGGTTATCGCCATGGGCGCCTGCGCCTCAACCGGGGGCATGTATCGCAGCTATGCCACATTGCAGGGCGTGGACAACATCGTGCCGGTGGACGTTTATGTTTCCGGCTGTCCACCCCGCCCCGAAGCCGTGCTCGACGCGCTGATGAAGATTCAGGCGAAAATTAAAAAAGAGCCGGTGCTGCAGGATCTCCTTGCCGCCAAACTGTTGAACGTACCCAAGTCCTAAATCCGTGACTGCCCTCGAATTCGCCAATAAAATAAAGGCCAAGTTCGGTGATTTGATCTCCGAGCCGACGGAATTTCGTGGTGAAATTTCCATTAATCTGTCTGACGCGGAAAAGATTTTTGACGTCTGCCAGTTTGCGAAAAGCATCGGCCTTGATTACCTTGTCGACATTTGCAGCGTGGACGATTACGGCAACGATCCGCGCTGGACAGTGGTTTATCACCTTCGCAATATCGTTAACGCAGTTGAAATTCGGGTTAAAACTGCCGTTAGTGAGGAGAAGTCCGAATTGCCAAGCGTTTTACCCGTCTGGCGCACGGCCAACTGGCATGAGCGGGAAACCTATGATTTGATGGGTATCCGCTTCAATGGTCATCCCGATTTGCGCCGGATTTTGATGTGGGAAGGTTATCCGTATCATCCGTTGCGAAAAGATTTCCCACTCGCGGGCAAGCCAACGGATCTGCCTGAGGTGGCGTTCACGAAAGTTACGCCGATGGAAGGCGGGCCGTTCGTGACATTACCGGCAAAAAATGATGCGATCGCCCGAGAACCACGCGTGCGTGTGCCCGAAGGTGCCGAGCCTGGTTTGAGCGACAAACGGCTCGTTAAAAAATAATTTCATGACTCAAGCTCAAGACATTGAAATCCGCGATGCCGCCGCCCGCACGGCGGCGGCCGTGGAGGAGCTGCAGGATGTTCAAGGCGAGAAAATGGTGCTAAACTTGGGTCCATCGCATCCAGCCACGCACGGCGTCCTGCGCATCGTGCTGGAGCTGGACGGCGAAGTCATCACCAAGGCCGATCCGGACGTGGGTTATCTGCATCGCGGCGACGAAAAAATCGCCGAGAACATGACCTACACCCAGTTCATCCCTTACACGGACCGGCTGGATTATCTCGCGCCACTGGCCAACAACGTCGCCTACGCGCTCGCAGTGGAAAAGCTTCTCGGCATCCACGACAAATTGCCACCACGCTGCCAATACATCCGCGTGATGTGCTGTGAATTGGCCCGCATTTCCGCGCATTTGCTCGGTCTCGGCGCGTTCGGAATGGATACCGGCGCAATCACCATTTTCCTGCTGACGTTCACCGAGCGCGAAAAAATTTACAATCTCGCCGAAGCCGCCAGTGGCGCGCGTTTGACCACAAGCTACACGCGCATCGGCGGTTTGATGCGCGACATTCCGCCGACATGGTGCGCGCAAGTGAAGCAATTCTGCGACGAATTTGAAGTGGCGCTCGCCGAGGTTGAAACGCTGCTCACGCGCAACCGCATCTGGGTGGACCGCTTGAAGGATGTCGGCGTGGTTTCCAAAGCGATGGCAATTGACTACGGCTTAAGCGGCCCGAACCTGCGCGGCAGTGGCGTGGATTGGGATTTGCGCAAAAAACAGCCGTATCTTTGCTACAAGGAGTTGGAATTTGATATTCCCATCGGCTCCGTTGGCGATTGTTACGACCGCTATCTGGTGCGTCAGGAAGAAATGCGCCAGAGCGTCCGCATTTTGCGTCAGTGCCTCCAGAAAATCCCCGGCGGCTGGACGAATGACGCGAAGGAGCCGGTTTCCATGGCCGACGGCAAAATCACCCTGCCCTCGAAGCAGAAAGTTTTGTCAAGCATGGAGGAATTAATCCATCAGTTCATGCTCGTGACCGAAGGCGTGAATTGTCCGCCTGGTGAAGTTTATTTCGGCCACGAAAATCCAAAGGGCGAACTTGGTTTTTATATCAACAGCCGCGGCGGCGGCACGCCGTATCGCCTGAAAATCCGCGCACCTTCATTCGTTAATTTGAGCATCCTCGGCGAATTGCTGCCCGGCTGCATGATCAGTGACGTGCCCGTCGTGCTGGGTTCGCTAGACTTTGTGATGGGAGAAAGCGACCGATGAGTTTCCAAGTCACCCCCGAACTTGAAGCGGAAGTCAACGAGTTGATCTCGCACTATCCGGTGAAACGTGCCGCATCACTCATGGTGCTGCACGCGATCCAGGAACAATTCGGATGGATTTCATCTGAAGCGGTTCAATGGACGGCGAAAAAACTGGAACTCCAGCCGATCAATATTTTTGAAATCCTGACGTTTTATCCGATGCTCCGGCAGCAGCCGCAGGGAAAATACTCAATCAAAGTCTGCCGCACGTTGAGCTGCGCACTCGGCGGAGCGTATGAACTGCATCATCATTTTTGCGAGAAGCTTGGCTTGGACGCCCGCAAGCACGGTCCGCAGACAACGAAGGACGGCAAATTCACGGTGGAATTCGTCGAATGCCTCGCCAGCTGCGGCACCGCGCCGGTGATGATGGTCGGCGACAAATTTTACGAAGGGGTTTCACGCGCAAAGGCGGACGAAATCGTCAGTGGATACAAATGAAATGGTTGCCCGACATGGATTTGAACCATGACAAACAGATTCAGAGTCTGTTGTGCTACCGTTACACCATCGGGCAAAGACGGACGAATTAAGCTAGAGAATTTTTGATAAGAGTCAAGTTGCTGATATGGCGCAAGAATACAAATTGATTTTGAAGCAGGCTGATGAAGCCGGTTATACGCCGGACATCGAATGCTATTTGCGTCAGGGCGGCTACGAGACGTTGAAGAAGGCGCTCGCCATCCAGGCCAAGACTTTGGCCGACGGCAAAACACAGACGCCGCAGGAACAGATCCGTCAGGAAGTGATGACGTCCGGTCTTCGCGGTCGCGGCGGCGCCGGTTTCTCGTGCGGTCTCAAGTGGAGCTTTGTTGACCGCAAGAGCGGCAAGCCGATTTATTTGATTTGCAACGCCGACGAATCGGAGCCGGGCACATTCAAAGACCGCCAAATCATCCACAAGGATCCGCATCAGCTCATCGAGGGCATGATCATCTCGTGCTTCGCGAACGATGTGAAGCTTGCCTACATCTACATCCGCGGCGAAATGCCCGAAGGCGCAAAAATTCTCAAACAGGCGTTGCATGAGGCGCGCACGAAAGGTTTCCTAGGAAAAAACATTCTTGGCACGGGCTGCGATCTGGAAATTTACGTTCATCGCGGCGCGGGGGCTTACATTTGCGGCGAAGAAACCGGCCTCATCGAATCACTCGAAGGCAAGCGTCCCTATCCGCGCATCAAGCCGCCGTATTTTCCGGCCGTGCTCGGTCTGTGGATGTGCCCAACCATCGTCAACAATGTCGAGACGCTCTGCAATGTGAAGCACATCATCGCGATGGGCGGCGCGGAATTCGCCAAGCTTGGCACGCCGAACAACACTGGCACGCGCATCGTCAGCTTGAGCGGCCACGTCAAACGTCCCGGCTATTACGAAATCGAAGTCGGTAAGGCGACGCTCCGTGAATTGCTTTACGATAAGAATTTCGGCGGCGGTCTTCGCGAGCCCGAGCCGGGGCGGCCACCGCGCCAGTTGAAGGCCATTATACCCGGCGGTTCGTCCTCGAAGATTTTGAAGGCCGGCGAGAAGTTCAAGCTCAAGAAAAAAGACGCCGAGGGCAAAGAAATTCTGGTCGATACCGACATGCTCGATCTGCCTTACGATTTCGATTCGCTCGCGCAAGCCGGCACCATGAGTGGTTCCAGCGCGATCATCGTGATGGATGATAGCGTGGATATCGTCGAGGCGCTCGCGAATCTTTCCGAATTTTACGCGCACGAGAGTTGCGGCCAATGCACGCCCTGCCGCGAAGGTTCGCTCTGGATGAGCAAGACGCTGCATCGCCTCACACACGGCGAAGGCCGCAAGCAGGACGCGGATTATCTCGGTAAGATCGCCGACAATATTCCCGGCGGTCGTACGATTTGTGCATTCGGAGAAGCCTGTTCCTGGCCGGTGCAAAGTTTTCTCGCGAAGTTCAAAGATGAATTCATCGCCAAAGGCACCGCTGACGAGGAACGTCGCGCAAAGGAAATTGCCGCGCCGGAAGCCAAACAACTGGAAGCCGCGCCCCATTGATTTCAATGTCCACCGTCGCCACAACTGAAACGAAGCCCGGCACATCGGCGATCGAAAAGATCAAGGTGAAGATTGACGGGCGCGAAATCGAAGTGCCGCGGCTCATGGCCGATTGGTCCGGCAAGCTCATGCCCACAACGATGATCCAGGCGTGCGAGTTGGCCAAGACGGACGTGCCGCATTATTGCTGGCATCCGAAATTACCGATCGTCGGCAACTGCCGCATGTGTCTTGTCGAGTTCGGGACGCCAGCGCTCGGCCCCGACCGCAAGCCGGCGGTCAATCCCGACGGCACATTCAAGATCGCCAAGTCGCCGCGTCCCGCCATCGCGTGCGCCACGCCGATTTCGCCGGGAATGGAAATTTACACCAAGACGCCCGTCGTGAAGCAGATGCGCGAAAGCATTCTCGAATCGCTGCTCATCAACCATCCGCTCGACTGTCCGATTTGCGACCAAGCCGGCGAATGCAAGTTGCAGGAATATTCCGTGGACTATGGCCAGAGCGCGAGCCGCTTCGTTGAAGCGAAGGTTCACAAGCCGAAGGCCGTTGATCTCGGGCCGCGCATCCTACTTGATGCGGAACGCTGCATCCTCTGCACGCGGTGCATCCGCTTTACGCGCGACATCGCCAAGGACGACTCGCTGGGCATCATCAATCGTGGCAGTTACAATACCATTGCGACGTTCCCGGGAATGCCGTTCGACAACAATTACACACTGAATACCGTGGACGTTTGCCCGGTCGGCGCGCTGACGTCGAAAGATTTCCGTTTCCAGATGCGCGCATGGTTCCTCAAAGAAACCAAGAGCGTTTGCACCAGCTGCGCGACAGGTTGCAATGTCATTATCGGCTCGCGCGAGGAAAAGATTTACCGTTACACGCCGCGCGACAACGACGCCGTCAACGCTTCGTGGATGTGCGACGCCGGCCGCTTGAATTACAAATGGATCGGGCGCGTCGACCGTTTGAAAAATGTTCTGGTGCGCGGTCAGAAATCCACTTGGACGGCTGCGCTCAACGAAATTTCCGACATGCTCAAGAAAGCTCCGGCGGGTTCCGTGGCCATCATCGCCTCAGCGCGACAGACGAACGAGGAGCTTTGGCTGATTTCAAAATTGAAGGCCAAGCTTGGTGCGATCAGCGATGCGATTCCGCGTGAAGGCCAGTCCGACAAGCTGCTGGTCTGCGCGGACAAAAATCCGAACACGAATGGCGCGCGGCTCACAGGCATATGTTTCACTGAAATGGGCATCAACTTGGTGAAAATTTCCGACGGCATCACCAGCGGAAAAATCAAGACGCTCATCGTTTTCGGTGAGAATATCGTCAAGCGCGCGGTCAACACCGATAAATTGCGAGAGAAGGAAACCATCAGCGAAGTCGTGGAAGAACACGGCATCACGGCGGAATTGCTCGCCAAGCTGGACACGCTGATCGTCAGCGATATTTTGCCGAACGAGACGACCCGGCTGGCGCATTTTGTTTTGCCCGGCTGCGCGCCCGCGGAAAAGCGCGGCTCATTCACCAACACCAAAGGCCGCGTCCAGAAATTCATGAAGGCCGTGGAAGCGCCCGGCGACGCGCGCGCCGAATGGGAGTTTTTGCAAGACCTCGTTCACAAGGTCACCGGCCAGAATGGCCATGTGACGATTGAAGGCCTCTTCAACCAAATGGCCAAGGAAGTGCCCGCGTTCACCGGTTTGACCTGGGTAAGCCTCGGTGACACCGGCGTGACGGTGCAAATCTAAAATGGACTGGTATTTCATCATCTTTAGCGTGGTTAAGGTCGCCGTGGTTTTCGGCGCGTTGATGACCATGGTGGCGTATTCCGTGATGGCGGAGCGCAAGATCGCCGCGTGGATTCAGGACCGGCCCGGCCCCAACCGCGTCGCGCCGCCGTTCGTGAAATACATTCCGGTTCTCGGCCCGTTTTTGACGCGCATCGGCTTTTTCCAACCGTTGGCCGACGGTTTGAAATCGTTTTTGAAGGAGGATTTCACGCCGGGCGGAGTAAAGAAAATCTATTACTGGCTCGCGCCCGCCGTGGCGGTGGTTCCGGCGCTGATGACGGTGGCGGTAATTCCGTTCGGTTCGGTCATGGGCGCGCAGAAAATGGTCATCGCAGATTTGAACGTCGGCATCCTCTACACGTTTGGCATCGTGTCCCTGGGCGTTTACGGCATCGTGCTAGCGGGCTACGCGGCGAATTCGAAATATCCTTTCCTCGGCGGCATCCGGGCCAGTGCACAGATGATTTCGTATGAAATTGCGATGGGCATGTCGGTGATTCCGATATTGCTGATCGCGGGCAATTTGAACTTGAGCGGCATCATCGAATGGCAGACGACGCACGGCTGGCTGATTTGCTACGCGCCGGTTTCGTTCATCATTTTCCTCGTGTCGGCGTTCGCGGAAACCAACCGCACGCCGTTTGATTTCGCCGAGGCCGAGCAGGAATTGGCCGGTGGCTACAATGTGGAATACAGCTCGATGAAATTCGCCATGTTCCCGATGGGCGAATACGCCGCGATGCTCGCGTCGGCGGGCATGATGGTAACGCTTTTTTTCGGCGGCTGGACTCTGCCGTTCTGGGGTCTTGACCAGCCGGCGGCTTCGCTCGGCATGGGCCTCGCGCACATTTTTGTTTTCATCACGAAGATGCTGTTTTTCATGGTCGTGTTCATCTGGGTGCGCTGGATGGTGCCGCGCTTCCGTTACGACCAGTTAATGGATTTGGGCTGGCGTCGGTTTTTGCCGCTGGCGCTGGCAAACATTGTAATCACGGCCATCGTGCTGTTTTTTATGAGCGGGAACGGTCATAATTGAAATGAAATTTGATATGAACATGCGAATTCTTGGCATCCATGCAGGACACAACGGCGGCGCCGCCCTGCTGGACGGCCCGGATTGCGCCTGGGTGGTAGGCGAGGAAAAATTAACCAACAAAAAAAACCAGGGCGGGATTCCGGTCAAAGTCATCCGCCTGCTGGCCGAGCGCGGTCTGCTAAAAGATTTGGGCGCGGTGGCGTTGTCTTCGGAATTTTATCTGGCGGATGCCGTGGAAGGTGCGGCTTCGGAAATCCAGACCGCCTCGACTGGCCGACTGCGCAATTTTTACAACTGGACGGAATACAACCTTGAATCGGCGTTGCCGGTTAAGCCGCTGTTCCGCGCGTTGCGCAACCACCTTTATAGCCGGCTTTCGGTAAAGATGCGGTCGCAGATTGTGCCACTGATGTCGGAGTTGTGCGGGGTGACACCGGACCGGATTCATTTTCTGGATCACCACACGACGCATTGCCTGACGCCGTATTATTTTTATGGCCTTCAGGATCATAGCGAGCCGATCCTATCCATTTCCATTGACGGTGATGGCGACCGTTTGTCCGGCCGGATTCTTAAAATTCAACCCGGCAAAACACCCAAGGTCGAACAAGTGGCCAGCACAAGTTATGACGCGTCACTGGGATATTTTTATTCGCACGTGACGAGTTTTCTCGGCATGAAGCCGATGGAACATGAATACAAGGTGATGGGGCTGGCGGCTTATCCGGATGAAAAATATTACCTGCCGCTCTGCGACAAGTTCCGAAAAATCATCTGGGTGGACGAAGAACGGCTCCAGATCGGCTCGCAATTCAACCTGGTGGTCATGGATCGTTTCCTGCGCGAAAACTTTGTCGGCCAACGGTTCGACAACATCGCCGCCGCCGCCCAACGATTTTTGGAGGAAGCTGTCATCAAGCTGGTCAAGGCGGCTATCAAGAAAACCGGCGTGACCACGCTGGCGTTTTCCGGCGGGGTATTCATGAACGTCAAGATGAACCATCGCTTGCTGATGTTGCCGGAAGTCAAACAGGCGTTCTTCATGCCATCGTGCGGCGATGAGAGCCTGCCGATTGGTGCAGTTGGTTCCGTGGCGGCCCAACACGGAAATCTCATGCAACCGGTGCGCAACATGTGCTTGGGGGTGCGCTACACGAGCACGGAAGCCGGCAAATTTCTGGAATCTTATCAAGGCAAATACAAAATCACGCAGCACCCGAATATCGAAGATGTGCTTGCAAAATTGCTGGCTGATTTCAAAGTTGTGGCGCGATTCAAGGGCTCTGGCGAATGGGGGGCGCGCTCGCTCGGCAATCGCGCGATTTTGGCCAACCCAAGTGATTTCGCCATGTTTCATGAGGTCAACGACTCGGTTAAAATGCGCGATTTTTGGATGCCCTTTGCACCAACCATCCTTGAAGAATGGGCGGATAAATATCTTGCGGATTGGGAACAAATCAAAGCCAAAGGGCTGGAATCATCCCGCTACATGATCGTCGCCTCCCAATCGACGCCGCTGGCGAGAAAGCATTTGCGCGCCGCGATGCACCAGAAGGACGGCTCCATCCGCCCGCAGCTCATCCGGCGCGAAACCAACCCGGATTATTACAGCTTGGTCGAAAAATTCAGCCAGCTTACCGGCATCGGCGGCGTTCTGAACACCTCGTTTAATCTCCACGGTTATCCCTTGGTTGGCACGCTGGAGCAGGCCATGTTCACGTTTGAAAATTCCAAGTTGAAATATCTGGCCATCGAAGATTATCTGCTGGAAAAATTGGACGCCAATGTTTTTGAAGTTGTAACCGCCGCCGGCCAGAAAATAAAAGCGGCCGCGCTGGCCGAACGCACGCCATGATTGTAGTCAACCGCAAATCTTTGACGTTCTGGGAGCGCCTTTATCTGCCGGTGATCATCGGCGGTTTGAAGGTTACGGGCCGACATTTGTTCCGCACGCTGTTCCGCGGCAAAACCGTGACAATGGAATATCCGGAGCAGAAATGGACCGTGCCGGAAAATTATCGCGGCGCGCCGTATTTGGTCAGGGATCAGGACAACAACACGAAATGCGTTTCCTGCCAGCTCTGCGAATTTGTTTGTCCGCCGAAAGCCATCCGCATCACGCCCCCCGGAGCGAGCGGCCAAAAGGCCGATCGCACGAACGCCGAAAAGATGCCGCTGGAATTTGAGATCAACATGCTCCGCTGCATTTATTGCGGATTCTGTCAGGAAGTCTGTCCCGAAGAGGCGATCTTTTTGCAGAAAGATTATTCGCTCACCGGCACGAGCCGCGAAGAGATGATTTACAATAAGGAAAAACTTTTGTCGCTTGGCGGTGAAGTCGGTGGCATTCAGAAATGGAAATTAAAGCTGGACGAAGCGAAGGCGCAGGAAAATTTTCCGGTGAAGCTCTAATCAGCCATGGAACAAATTAACAATTTGGTCAGCGGCGGCGCGGTGGAAGACGTTTTGTTTTACGTCTTCGCGGCGCTGACGCTGTTGTGCGCCATCCTCGTCGTCGCGAATCCGTTCAGCCGCAGCCCTGTCACCAGCGCGATGTTTCTTGTGCTGACCATCATTTCGATGTCGGGCTTGTTCGTGCTGCTGCACGCCTTTTTCCTCGCGGCGGTGCAGATTCTTGTCTATGCCGGCGCCGTCATGGTGCTGTTCTTGTTCGTCATCATGCTGCTCGACTTGAAGGAAGAGCAGCGTCGTAAAATCAAGTTTTTTGGCTTCGTAGCCGGCATTATCGCCGTGGGTGGAATCGTTTCATCATTTTTCAAGGCTTTGTCCACAGCCAAAGGCGGCGTGGATGAACCCAAACTCGAAGGCGACACTTTCGCGCTTGGCAAACTCCTGTTCACACAATACACGCTGCCGTTTGAAGTCGTGTCCGTGCTCCTGCTCGTGGCGATGGTCGGCGTGATTTTGTTGAGCAAGAAAAAATTAGAATGAATTTAGAAGCTGGAAACCTGAAGCTAGAAGTTGGGAGCTCGCACACCGCGAGTTCTCCTAATTTTCAGCTTCCAACTCCTAGCTCCTGTTAAATATGCACGCCGGCCTTCATCATTATTTGTTCGTGAGCTTCATGCTGTTCGGCTTGGGGTTGCTCGGCGTTATCATGCGCCGCAATCTGCTGGTGATTTACATGTCGCTGGAGCTGATGCTCAACGCCGCCAATCTGGTGCTCGTCTCCTTTTCGCGGTTCAACAACAAGCTCGACGGCCAGGTGCTGGTATTTTTTATTATTACCGTGGCGGCGGCGGAAGTGGCGGTCGGCCTCGCCCTGATCGTGGCGCTCTACCGCAAACGCCAGTCCGCGCATGTCGAAGATTTGACCTCGATGAAACTCTGACGGATGAAATACGAAAATTTACCTTGGATGATTTTGTTCCTGCCGCTGCTGTCAGCGGCGGTCATAACGCTTTTTACGTTGCGAAGCAAAACCATCAGCAGCCTCATCTCCATCGGCGCGGTGGTCACGGGTTTTGTGATGACGCTATTGTTCATCAACGCCAACGGATTTCAATTCAGCGGTGAAACCTCCACGAACTGGCTGTCCATCGGCGGACTACAAATTGATTTCGGCCTGAAGCTCGACGCCTTGAGTATGATGATGCTTCTGGTCGTCACCGGCGTCGGCGGCGCGATTCATATATATTCCTTCGGCTACATGCACGATGACCGAAGTATGGCGCGCTTCTTCGCGTTCATGAGCTTGTTCACGTTCTCGATGCTCGGCATCGTGCTGGCTAACAATTTCCTGATGATGTTCATTTTCTGGGAGCTCGTCGGCGTGTCGAGCTATCTGCTTATCGGTTTCTGGTTTGAAAAACCCAGCGCCGGCGACGCCGCAAAAAAAGCCTTCATCACCAACCGCCTCGGCGACTTTGGCTTCCTGTTCGGTATCCTGATGGTTTGGGGCTTGTTGGGTTCGCTGAGTTTTTCCACGCTGCAAACCACGCTCGCGGCCAATCCCGTGCTGCTCGGCGCCAGTGCCACGCTCGCCGGCCTGCTGATTTTCTGCGGTGCGATGGGCAAGTCCGCACAGTTCCCGCTGCACGTCTGGTTGCCGGACGCGATGGAAGGCCCGACGCCCGTGTCCGCCTTGATCCACGCGGCGACGATGGTGGCCGCCGGGGTTTACATGCTGTGCCGCACGCTGTTTTTGTTTAACGCCGAATCGCTGCACGTTATTTCCTGCATCGGCGGTTTCACCGCGCTGCTCGCCGCGCTCATGGCCGTTCAGCAAAACGACATCAAGCGCATCATCGCCTACTCGACCCTCTCGCAGCTCGGCTACATGGTGATGACGGTCGGTTTGAACGGCCCCACGGCCGCGATGTTTCACCTAACCACGCACGCATTTTTCAAGGCTCTGCTGTTCCTGGCGGCTGGTTCGGTCATCATCGGCATGCACCACGAGCAGGATATCTGGCAGATGGGCAACCTGCGCAAGAAAATGCCCGTTACGTTCCTTACTTTTACCATCGGAACGCTGGCCTTATGCGGTGTCCCGCCGTTCAGCGGTTTCTATTCCAAGGACGCGATTCTCGCGCAAGCGTTGGAGCAGCATAATTACATTCTCTTTAGCATTGGAGTATTCGTTGCCGCGCTGACGACATTCTATACGTTCCGATTGTTCTTCGTCGTCTTCATGGGTAAGGAAAAATCCAAAGCCGCCTCGCACGCGCACGAATCGTCGCTGGTGATGACGCTGCCGCTGATCGCGCTAGCGGTGTTCTCATTTGCCGGCGGTTTCATCGGCATCACGAACAACTACGGTTCGCAATTTGCCGCCGCCCACGAGCAGCTTTCCGTCGCGCAGCAGGCGCTGGAACCGTTGCACAACATTTTCCCGATGCTCTGTGGCCTAGGCGCGGTGGCCGTCGGTTTCTTTCTCGCGTATTCGCTCTACAACAATGCCACCACCGATCCACTGCCCGAAAAACTTGGTTGGCTTTCCCGTGCAATGAAGAACCGCTTTTATTTCGACGAGCTTTACGAAGCCACGTTCATCCGCGCGCACGATTTTCTCGCCGCGGTGGCCGACTGGATTGACCGCTGGATATTGGAAGGCGCGATCATCGGCGCGATCCGCGGCGGCACGGATTTGAGCGGACGCGCACTGCGCCTCGCGCAAACCGGCAACCTCCAGACTTACGCCTTCCTCTTCGTACTCGGCGTGGCGCTGTTGCTCTATTTCGTTTTGGGAAAATAAAATGTCCATACTGACTTACATCGCAGGTTGGCCGCTGCTGGCGGCGTTGGCGCTCGTGCTTGTGCCGCGCAATTACCGCGTCATCATCCGCGTCATCGCGGTGCTGGCCACGCTCATCTCGGCGGTGCTGGCGGTGAAGATGTTCGCGCAGTTCGTGCCCGGCGCAATTGGTTTCCAGTTCGAGCAGCAAATTCCGTGGGCCACATCGCTCGGCATCAGCTATCACGTCGGCGTGGATGGCTTGAACGTCGGCCTGATTTTGATGGGCGCGATCGTCGCCTTCGCTGCCGCGCTCTGCTCTTGGGAAATCCAGACCCGTGAAAAAGAATTTTACATCCTCCTGCTCGTGATGACTGGCGGCATCCTCGGCGCATTCGCGTCCTTGGATTTATTCTTCTTTTATTTCCTACATGAACTCGCGCTGGTGCCGACCTTCATCATGATCGGTGTCTGGGGCCGCGGCGAAAAGAAGAACTACGCGACCTTCCAAATCACGCTGTATTTGAGCATCGGAGCGCTCATCGCGCTCATCGGCCTCATCGCGCTTTATCTGCAATCCGGGGCGAACACATTTGACATGCCGAAGATCATTGAGCATGCCAGTACGAATCCGCTCTCGGTGAATGCACAGCGTTTCATTTTTCCCCTGCTTTTATTTGGATTGGGCATTTTGGTTTCACTCTGGCCGTTTCACTCCTGGGCACCGCTAGGCTATGGCGTTGCGCCGTCACCGACTGCAATGCTTCATGCTGGCGTGCTGAAGAAATTTGGCCTTTATGGTTTAATCCGCATCGCGCTGCCACTTTTACCTCAAGGTATTAACTCACCCGTTTTGTCATCAACTTCGGTCACGCGCTTTTTCATTGGGGCCTTGCCCGAACATACTCAACATTGGCTTTTAAGTTTAGGTTGGATGGACTTTCTCGCTTTACTTTGCGTCGGCAATATTTTGTATGTCGGATTGGTGGCGATGCGCCAAAAAGATTTGAACCTGCTCATCGGTAATTCCAGCGTGGCGCACATGGGCTTCATTTTCCTCGGCATCGCGAGCCTGAATCTCATCGGCGTGACCGGTGCGGTGCTGATCATGATTGCGCACGGTTTCCTCGCAGCGCTGACCTTTGCCTTGAGCGGCTACATTTACAAACAGACCGGCACCCTGCAAATCAGCGAACTTGGCGGTTTCTGCCGCAAACTTCCGTTCATCGGCACGGCGCTATTGATGGCGGCGATGGCCGGTTGCGGGCTGCCCGGCTTTGCGAATTTTGTCGGCGAAGCCACAGTGTTCTTCGGTGCATGGAAAACATTCCCGACGGTCACCGTCATCGCATTGTGGGGCGCGTTGGTCATCGGCGGCATTTACATGACGCGCGCCATCCGCAACATCCTCCACGGCCCGCTGCCGGAAAAATGGGATTCGCTCGCCGACGCTTCGGACGCCTGGCGCAAGCTGCCTTACGCATTGCTGCTGGTGTGTCTGTTGGTGTTTGGCTTCGTGCCAAAATTGCTCACAGAAAAAATCAATCCCGACGTGCAGAAAATTGTCGCCTTGGCGACTGGCAACGCTGTGGTGGCCGTCGAGGAGGGTGTGCCCGCTGCAAATCTTGTTGCGAAAAACAAATGAATTCCTTCCTGATAATGCTGGAAATTTCGGTGATCAGCCTCAGCCTCGTGCTGATGCTGGCCGATATGTTCGTGCCCGCCGAGCGCCGCCGCTTCATCGGTTACGCCGCCATTGCGGCGCTGGGCGTTTTGCTGGTCACGAGTTTGAGCGGCAACGGCAGTTGTGGCCAGTTTGGCACTGCGTTTGGAGGGATGTTTATCAACGATGCGCTGTCTTTATTCTTCAAACAATTGTTCATTGTTGCAGCCATCTTAGTGCTGTTCATGGCCGCAGAGTTTTCTGACAAACTCGCCGAAGGCAGCGTGGCGGAATATTATTCACTCATTCTCTTCGCGCTCGCCGGAATGCTGTTTGCCGCTTCGGCCAATGACTTTACGATGCTGTTCGTCTCCATCGAACTAATCACGATCACGTTTTACATCCTCGTCAGTTTTCAACGCAACAAGCTTCAGTCGCTTGAAGCCGGCGTGAAATATCTGATCCTCGGCGCATTGTCCTCGGCGTTCATGGTGTTCGGCATCGCGCTGATCTGGGGCACGACTGGGGAATTGAATTTCAACAATCTGGCCCAATTCCTCGCTAAAACCCCGGAGGTCGCGGCGAGCCAAATCTTCTTCTTGGGCGTGCTCTTGGTTTTGGTCGGCCTCGGCTTCAAGATCGCCGCGTTCCCGTTTCAGATCTGGGCGCCGGACGTTTATCAAGGCGCGCCGACGCCGACAACCGCATTTCTTGCCATCGGCTCCAAAGCCGCCGGATTTGTTCTGCTCCTGCGCGTGCTGTTCACCGCCGTGCCGAGCGTGACCGCGCATTGGGCTAATTTGCTCATCATTATTTCCGGCGGCACCATTCTCTATGGCAACCTCTGCGCGATTCCGCAGCGCAACCTGAAACGGCTCTTAGGGTATTCCAGCATTGCCCACGCCGGCTATCTACTGCTCGGTGTTGCGGCCTTGAGCGCGAGCGGACAATCGGCACTGCTATATTATCTCGCCGGTTACGTATTCACCGTGATGGCGGCGTTCTTTGTCATCACGTTGGTGATGCGGCATCTGGCGTCGGAAGATATTTCCAGCCTTGCCGGTTTGCACCAGCGTTCGCCCCTGCTGGCCGCCGCGCTTACTATTGCGATGGTTTCGCTCGCCGGCATTCCGCCACTGGCCGGATTCTTCGGAAAATTCCTGCTGCTGAAAGCCGTGGTCGAAACCGCGCAGCTTACGAACAATCACGGCTACTATTGCCTCGCGTTCACGGCGCTGATTGGCGTCGTCCTCTCGCTCTACTATTATTTCGGCGTCGTCCGCGCGATTTATTGGAGCAAGGAAGCGGGTAATTTTTCTGCCATTGAACTTTCTTCGCCAGCAAAGCTTTCCCTCTGGGTCTGCATCGCGGGCATCTTCTGGCTGGGCTTGTTCCCCAACGCGGTGCTAAACATCACTCAGCTCGCGGCGACGGCGCTGGGGAAATAATTTAATTTGCAAAGCAAAGCGCGTCGATAGAACGCTGTCAGCGCGCATTTTGTTTTCGTTTCAGATTCTGTTCAAACCGTCCGCATCTGCACGGCATCCACGATTTCGGTACCGACCGAGATGGCCCCGATGATGACCACGGTGTCACCCGGAGCCAGACGGCCCTCAGCGAGAAGCATTTTCAGGCCGCTTTCAATCGTGTTCTGCGGCTGGATGAAATCAAACTCCATCACGAACGGCGTCACGCCCCAGCTCAAGGTCAGTTCGTTGGCGGAGCGTTCATTGTCGCACATCGCGTAGATGGGCGAATAGCGCGGGCGCATCCAGCCAGCGTAACGTGCCATGTGACCGTGGCGTGTGAAGGAAATAATCGCCGCCGCTTTGAGCTCGTTGGCCATGACAACGGCGCTCTTGACGAGTTTTTGCCGCGGATTGATGAGTTCCGCCGCGTCGTGGAACTGCGCATTGCCACTGCGCTCAATCCGGGTGGCAATCTTGTCAAATACCTCGATGCACTTGAGCGGATATTTGCCAACTGTGGTCTCGCCGCTCAACATGATCGCATCCGTCTCCTCAAAAACCGCGTTGGAAACATCCGTCACTTCGGCACGTGTAGGCATCGGCGAAGTGATCATGCTTTCGAGCATGTGTGTGGCGACGATGACCGGGCGGCCGATGCGCAGGCATGTTTTCACAATGCGGCGCTGAACGATGGGCAGTTCTTCGTAAGGAATTTCAATCCCCAGGTCGCCGCGCGCCACCATGATGCCGTCCGCCTCGCGCACAATGGCTTCCAAATTCTTGATGGCTTCCTGATCCTCAATCTTGGCGATGACAAACGGATGCGGCCTCTCTTCGCCAAAAAGTTCGCGCAGTTGCAGCAGGTCGCGCGCCTCGCGCACGAATGACAGCGCGATGAAATCCAAGCCGAGTTCCAAGCCAAGCTTCACATCCTTGATGTCCTTGGCCGTGAGGGCGGGCAGGCTGACCTTGACGCCGGGCAGGTTGATGTGGCGGCGACTGCCGAGCTTGCCGGCGGTGAGAACTTCGCATTGCACCTTATTGCCGTTCTTGGCGAGCACCTTCATCTCGATTGCGCCGTTGTCCATGAGCACCACATCGCCGACACTAATGTCGTTAATAAAATTCTCGTAGTTCACGTCCACGGAATGCTCCTCCTCGGACTTTTCGCCGCGCACGGTGAGAGTGAATTTCTGACCGGGCTTCAGGTCAAGCGGCGACGCGATGTCGCCGGTGCGGATGGCCGGACCCTGCGTGTCCATCAGAATGCCCGTGTGGCGGCTACGCTTGGCCGATTCCGCCCGAATGTCCGCGAACACGCGGCGTACCCAGTCGTGCGGCGCGTGGGACATGTTGAGGCGAAAGACGTTCACACCAGCGTCCATCAGCTTGCCGATCATTTCGGCGGAGTCCGTGGCCGGGCCGAGAGTGGAAACGATTTTAGTGCGACGAAAAATTCCACCTTGCATGGCGGCAAAAGTAACGCTGCGGCGACCGATAAAAAAGTATTTTATCTTTCTTTAGCGGGAAAACAGGCTTGCCTTATCTGCGCCGTCCGGTCATATTTACCGCCTAACTATAAAATAAATTTATGGCTGATGCTGCAAACAAATATCCGGAGAATGTTCCGGGCAAATACTACGTTGACAACCAGTGCATTGACTGCGACCTGTGCCGTGAAACGGCGCCGGACAATTTCAAGCGCAATGAAGACGGTGGGTACACCTTCGTCTACAAGCAACCCACCTCGCCGGAGGAAGAAACCCGCTGCAAGGAAGCCAAGGAAGGCTGTCCCGTGGAAGCCATCGGCGACAACGGCTAGAATTTTCCACTCCAATACAATAAAAAGCCCGCAGGTTAAACCTTGCGGGCTTTTTGTTGGTAAAAAATTAGTTGGTTTGGACTTCCATTGGCAAGGACACCCGCACGAAGCCGGATGGGGACGGGATGATTTCGAGTTTGCCGTTGTGGCTCTCGATTATTTTCTGGCTGACCGCCAGACCGAGACCGAGACCGACGTTACGCGTGGTGTAAAACGGTGCCGTCCCTTTTTGCGCCGATTCGATGCTGAAGCCGGTGCCGGTGTCCTGCACCTCGATGGTCACGGCGTTACTGTCGGTTGAATCCACCCGAACATCAACCTGTGGTTTTTTAAGATTGGCCTGCAGTGCATTGATCATGATTTCTGACATCGCGTGTTTCAAAGCCGCGCGATCGCCGGTGATGATGAGCGGTGCGCCGGTATTGTCGAATATCAATTGGGCACCCGCTGTCGGCTGGTGACGTATGGCTTCCTGATAAGCTTCCAAAAGCATTTTCTCAACCGGGAACGACTCCTGTCCGAGATGGCCTTCGTGTGCAAGGAACCGCATCTGGCTGAGGAGGCGGGAGACACGTTTGACGCCATCGCCCAGCGCTCCTTCCAGCGATTTGCGAAATTCCGGATCGGCAAATTTTTCGCCGAGCAACTGGTGGTGCGTGGATATGGGCACCATGACGTTACCGATTTCGTGCGCCAGCCGGTCGGCCATCGTGCGGATGAGGCGCAGGTTGGCGGCCTCGATTTCGAGCTGGCGCAATTGTTCGCCCTGTGTCAGGTCATCGGCGGTCAGCAAAGCCGAAATGGGCACGGTGGAGTTGCCGCGTTGGAAGGGCAGCACGCTGACCGAATAGATCGTGCCCGGTGAGTTTTCCGGCTCGTAGCGGAAGGGCTCCAGCGCCGCGCCGGTTTTCAACACCTGATAAATTTTCCCCCCGAGCAACTGCGGCAGGTCGCTAAATTCCAAGCCGCCGGTGCGCTCGTTTTTACGGCCGAAATGGCGACGGGCCGCCTTGTTCGCGTGGAGCACCTTCAGGTCGCGACCAATGACGATGCAGGCGCTGCTCAATTCACGAAGCACGTTGGTCATCATCTCGTGGTTGCCAGCCAGCTGGTCGTGGAGCCAAATGTTGCGTAACGCGAGGCCGACCTGTTCGAGCAGATGGAAAATCAATTCCAGTTCCACATTCACCAGCGGTTCGCCGGTGACGCGCCCGTCGAAAACGGCGACGCCGACGATGGTATCGCGGCTGGGAATCGGCACCGCGACCTGCGCGCCGAGCAGTTCAAATTCCTTTTGGGCTTCGCTGTCCGTGCGGGTTTCGTCGCTATCGTGGCGCAGGATGCGGCCCAGCCGGGAAATTTGCGCGCCGATACCCGAGTCGAGCGACAGTTCAAAATGTTCGAGCAGGCCGGAGGAGACGCCGATGGCCGCCGCCACGCGCAGCCGCCGCGCATCCTCTGGCGACAAAACTTCGGTAAGCGGCGAGCAGGGGCGGTTTAAGAAAATGGCAACGCGATTGACGCTCAAAATTTCGCGGAGAAACTGGAGGAATTGTTTCAGCATCGCCTCGGCATCGAGCGAGTGCGTAAGGATGGATGAAAAATCACGAAGCACGTCGAGCGTCTGCGACGCGTTTATGAACCGTTCGGCGTCGGTGTGCTGAACTGCGGTGCGCGAAAGTGTTGGCAAATTTCCGGTCGGAATACTGGCAGGGCGCGCACTGGCGGCGGCCAGGTTGGTGAGCCTTTCCAAAACGGAATTCAGCAGGCGGTGGCGGACGGGCTTGGTTAAAATATGCGTGACCCCGCGCAGGAAGGCTTCTTCCTCCCAGTCGGATTGCGTGGTTTCAGTATAGGCGATGATGGGCGTGCGGGCGTCGCGCCGGCGGAGGCGTTCAATTACCCAGACGCTTTCGACGCCCATGAGATCCGCGTCAAGAATGCAGGCACTGGTCAGACTGTGGATGAGGAGCGGTTCGGCCTCCTCTACATTAAGCCGGTGGACAACACGATATTGTTCCGGGTTAAGACTGGCGCGGACGCTCTCGGCAAAATCAGGATGAGGAGACAAAACCAGAATTGTCTTCATAATCTGACAGGCAAAAATGGGTTTCGGAGTATAATCATCAACGGCTCTTCATGTTCCGCAGGCACTGTTAAAAAGTCAAACTAACTTGTCGTGTCTAAAATTTTAGCCGTTAGTGATGAGTTGATTCCAAAGGCCTTCGTTCAACAACGCTTTTTTCAAAAACTCCGTGTCGTTGGCCGAGGGAACCTCCGTGCCGGGTTGAAGGGGAAGACGGATGGTGAAACAATTACCAGCTTCAGGCAGGTTTTGCGCCTCAATTTTGCCGCCGTGATGATGGGCGATAAAAAAACAGGCCATCAGGTTAATGCCATATTCCGAGGTCTTGCCACTGGTGACCACGAACGGATCCAACACGACGCGCAGAGCTTCTTGCGGCAGTGCTGGACCATTGTCGGTAAGTTTAATGACCATTTCACCACCTTGTAGTTCGGCCGAAAAAGTGATGCGGCTGCCGGCAGGCAGCATGGCCAATTCATCCTTCACCAGCAATTCCAACATCCGGTCAAACTTGGGCTTGTCCACCTGTAGCGGCGGCAGGGAATCTGAAATCTGATTTTGCACATCAAGCCGGCGCGTGGCGAGCGAATCGCTCAACCGATCGAGGCATTTGGCAACGGCGGATTTCAAATGAATCTGGTCGGCGAACGGCTCTCCGGAATTATTCTCTGAGGCTGTGCGCAAATCTGCGAGCAAAAGGTTGATTTTTTCAACCTGTCCCTGAACGTTCTGGTGGTATTCGCGCCAGAAATCCGGGTCGCGCAGGCTGTCGGGGTTGCCTTTTTCCTCGGCCATCTTGAGGGGCGCGAGTTCGAGAAAGGTTTTAACAGCAACCATCGAGTTTTTGATGTGATGGCTCAAGCCGGCGGCAAGCAGACCGAGGCTGACGATACGGTCGGCAATCATCATGTTGCGGAGCACGGACATTTTTTCGCGGAGCAACTGGTCGCGCTCGGCCTGCACCAAGAAGAATTCGAGTCCCTGTTTGAGCGTGAGTTCAAGTTGTGCGGGATCCCACGGTTTGGTGATGAATTTGTATATGGCCCCGCTGTTCACGGCCTGGATGGCCGCGTCCATATCCGTGTAGGCGGTGACGAGAATGCGCAAAATGCGTGGGCGAAACTGGCGGGCGCGCTCAAGAAGCCAGACGCCTTTTTCGCCGGGCATCCGCTGGTCGGTCATCAGGATGGCAATTTCATTGCCGTGGCCCTCAATCAACTTCAATCCATCCTGCGCATTGCTAGCCGTGAGGATGCGGAATTCACTCCCGAAGGCGCGGGAAAAGGTTGTCAGGGACTTTTCCTCGTCATCCACATAGAGGATGGCAAGTTTCTTATAGTCGTAATCAGTCTGCATTTTTTGGTTGTGATTGGACGGCGGCTTCATTGGCGGGCAGGTCGAGGGTGAACTCGCAAAATTTCCCCGGCTCGCTGTTCACTATGAGGTTTCCTCCATAGCCATGAATGATGCCGAAACAGATGCTCAGGCCCAGCCCCGTGCCTTTGCCCACATCCTTGGTGGTGAAAAACGGGTCGAAAATCCTGGGGCGGATTTCCGTGCTGATGCCTGGACCATTGTCGCGGATGATAATTAAGCAGCGGTCATCCTTGGCGTGACTAGAGATTTGAATAACCGCATGCTCGCCAGTTAGAAAAGTTTTTTCAGCTAGCGCATCAATGGCATTTTCCAGCAGGTTGACCAGCACCTGAATGAACTGATTACGGCCAATCCAGATTCTTTGGTCGGGAACAAGGTTTAGTTCAAGGGAAATATTTTTTTCCTTCAACTCGCCGGAGACGAAACGGAGCGAGGTCTTGAAAACGTCCACGATGTCAACGGATTCCGGTGCTTGGCCGCCAGGATGAGTGAAAGAGCGGAGATCGGATACGATGTGGTTCACGCGTTTGAGGCCGTCCTCTATGTCGGTGAGAATTTCATCAAACTCCACACGTAGTTCAGGGGACAGATGAAGGCTTTTTTTGCGGAGGGTAAAGGTGCCGGTGCGGGCGTAATTGAGCGGGTTGAGAATGTCGTGCATGAGACCGGCGCTAAAGCGTCCGAGCGAGGACATCTTTTCGGCCTGAACCAGTTGGATTTCGGCCTCCTTGATTTCGCGGTTGGCTTTATTTAGGGCGATGTTCTGGTCGCCCAGCTTGAGGTTGGTGGTTTCCAGTTCGCGTTTGTTCTGGTCTAGCTGGTAGCGCAGCGTGAACTCCCGAAGGCGTTGTCGGGCGCTGGCTATGCTGCCACCCACCACCAGAGCTGACGTCAAAAATAGAAACGTCAAATTATTTAAGATATATTTGAATGGCTGAGGATGCTCCGCTTCGAAAGAAATAAACGAATATGCAACCAAGGTAAAAATACAAAACATTAAGTTTTGAATATAAGCCCAAGGGGTAAGCAGACCCATGCCCAGCAGCACAATGTTTAAACCGGCGTAATAAATTCCAAAGGGATCGTCAGCGGCGGAGATCATCCACAAGATCATCACCTGCGGGCTCAAGAACCACATGGCTTCAAATCGTGGATAGGTACGGCCCGTTTTAGTTTTAAACCAAAACCAACCCACGCCGGTCACCAAAACGCTGAGGAGCCGAGCTTTGAAGAAAAGCGGCGCCTTGTCTGGATACATATAATGATCCATGAACAGGCACAGCAAATTGAGCGGAATGCAGATAGCCGTCCCCAATGTGGCGGCGGTAATAAAATCGCGCCGATTTTCCTCTTCGTATTCCCGCTGGAGTTCGATTGCATTCATTGGGGCTTGCGCGCCTCTAAAAACAGGTTGGCGGCAGCAGCCTCACAACGAACACGGCAATTTTCCCGCGCCATTTGTTTAGGGGCTAGTTCCAGTAATTCCTGTTGATTCCGGTAAATAAGAAACCAATCCATGAGATGTTCCATAAGATTTCTGCCTGCAGTATCTTTGGCAAAGTTGCCAACCACAAGCATTCCGCCAGGAGCCAGCATATCATACAAGAGAGTATTCAGTGCCAGACAAACCGTGTCACTCAAGTAATCATAAAGGCCGGAGCAATAAATAAGGTCATACTCGGCGGTTTTTTTGTGTTTAGCACGAAGAAGATTCTGCACCGAATTTTTTATGAGTTTCACCTGAGTTCGGCGCTGGTGTTTGCGAATGGTCTCGGAAATCTTGTTGCCGGTGTCGCGCAAGGTTTCTTCATTGAAGTCCAATAAAGTTATCTGAGCTTGATTAGCCAGAGGATGCTCCGCCACAAAATTTACGACCTCCCATGCCGGACCACAAGCCACGCAGAATATTTTCGCTTTGTCGCCCTGCCGCTGCCGAGCCACCCGGCTGACCTCCTCAATTATTCTGGCATTCAAAAAATCCACCCGGTTTCGAACCGCACGACAGGGCGGTTGATCCAGTAGATGCGCATTGATGAGCTTGGCAAACGCCGACTGGCCCTCGAGTCCATTCCGCACAATCATACTCATCATTTCATAATCGCCCGCATAACCCAATGGTTTGGTGTAGGTGCGGTGCATAAATGGGGATCCCAAGATGAGCGAATGCAAATTCAGTCTGCCATAAGCACGGTGAAATGGCAGCAGTTCGGGGTCGATCTTCTCCGATACGATTTCAAAGCGTTCAAAAAGGCTGTTTAGCGCGGCAATGACGGAATCCCGCAGTTCTTCCACGATTTTATTTTCCTGTCGGTCGCGGTCGGCTTTTGGCGCAAGGCCGATTTTGAGTTCCGCCTGATCCAGCCACAAGCGTAACTGCATCATGAACGTTTGGAGATCCGCGATGGCAACTTTGTAATCCTCTCTCACATAGTAAGCCTGTTGCCAATCTAGCAGAAAACATTTAAAGCCGCTCTGGATTCCCTGTTTGTTGTTGTGCCCTTTGGCGAAGGTGAAATCTGCCCAGGAATGCTCGTCAAGGTTCACCTCGTGCGTGACTTTGATTCCATCGCTGACTACGTTGCGCACAACCGCGCGTCCGGCATAGAGAACGCCATCCGATCCGACCACCTGAAAACAACGTAAACACTCGGATAATTGCGGTTCCCAGCCCGGATCATATAATTCAAAAACGAGGGAGTGCCGTTTTATTCGCAAGGGAATGCCACGCAAGGTGACGCCCTCGGCGGTTTGAAAAACCACTTGTGTCTCTGAAGTGCCAGACAGGGTTGTACTGACCTGGGCTTTTGTCAACTCCGGCTTGGGTCGCCTTTTCAGGTCGCTTATTCCATTGCCGTTACCATTCAGAGAGTGGTTCATCAGACACCAGCATTAAATATTTTATCCGGCAACTCAAAATGATTATTAGCGTGCCCGTAAATTTTTTTGCCGGCTTAAAAATGCCATCCGACGCTGACCGCCACCGCATGGCTGAAAAAACCATAAGTGCCGTTGGCAGCCGGATTCACGCTCCCGTTCACCGTCCGATCAGGGCCATAACCAAACTGATATGCCACGTCGAAATCAAGCTGTTTACCTTTGTGACCAACACCCACGCTGAAGAAATGCCGGTTTTCGTCCGCCACGACGGTATTGTAATTGGCGTCCGGCACGGCGTTTTGGTTGAAAATATAGCCGGCGCTCACATGCCAGCCGTTGTCAAAATACCGCGTCGCCCCTAATTCGTAATACCAGCTTGATTTCCACTCCAGCGGCAGCGCAATGTTTTGCGGAAACAATCCCGGCACGCCGTGCGCCTGCTGGATGTTGACCGTGCCCATGCTATTCCAGTCCGTGTAATCCACGTCAAACTCCAGATTCCACTTTGGTGTTGGACGGTAAGAGAAACCAGCTTCAGCCTTCAGTGGAAATTGGAAATCCGCCTGCGCGCTGGCGCTCGTCGAAAATTCTGGATAGCCGGGAATACCCAACTGATTGTTGTAAGCCGATGTGTAGCCTTTCAAATTTATTTTGGTGCCGGTGTGCAACGAGGCACCGAAGGATAATTGCTCAAGCGGTTTCCAAAGCAATCCTACGTTGCCCGATAATCCCCAACCGTCACCTTGGAAACGGAACTGGTCATACGGCTGGTTCGGCCAAGCAATCCCCTGCCGCAAATCGAGATTTGCATAATTGGCCGACAGGCCACCGCCGATGGACAGCGAATCCAGCAACTTGAACGCCACCACCGGGTTGATAGCGATTTGTTCAAGCGAACCCTGCACCCCCGCCGTTCGCAGTCGGGCATTGTCCTGCCAGCGGACGCTCAAACCCGATGGCGCATAAACGCCCAACCCGTAGGAAAACGTCTGTTTTTCATTGCCGTGGACATAAAACAATTGCGGAACGCCGCCGAACGGTTCTTGGTTGTGAAACGTATTGCCGCCACCGGGCGGGGTGTATTGTGGGTCAAGGTAAATCCCATAAAACCCCGCCTCCAGATTATTGCCCGTCAATTGCGTCAGGCCGGCCGGATTGTAAAAAATGGCCGCCGGATTGTCCGCCGTGGCCACCACGGCTAGGCCGCGCGCCACGGCGAATGCATCTTGATCCGGCAGATCAAAACCGCCGGCAAACGTCGAAGTCCCAACAATTGATAAATAACCGGCCGTTACGAATCCAATCTTGGGAGAAATTTTAAAGTTGATCATGGTTTTTGCGTGAACAATGATGGCGGCACGTTTTGTGCCGCAAACCGTGCCAAACGTCAATGCGCTTTCTTAAACGTTTCATACCCCCAGCGCAGCATCCGCTCCGTCGCATCCCAACCGATGCAAGAATCCGTGATGCTCACGCCGTAACGCAATGCGGAAACATCCCTCGGAATCGGCTGGTTGCCTTCGCACAGGTGGCTCTCGACCATCAGACCGATGAGTGATTTCGTGCCACCAACTCGCTGTTCGATGACGTTGCGCCAGACTTCCTCCTGCTTGGCAAATTTCTTTTCTGAATTCGCATGGCTGCAATCCACCATCAGCACCGGCGGCAGTTTTTCGGAAATTAATTTTGCCGCCGCCGCCTGGATGCTGGCCGCGTCATAATTTGTCATGGCGCGGCCACCACGTAGGACGACGTGCGCATGCGGGTTGCCATTGGTGCGCACGATGGCGGTCACGCCGTCCTCGTTCATGCCCAGAAAACTGTGCGGATGCCGCGTGGCACCCATCGCGTCAATCGCCACGTGCAAACTGCCATCTGTCGCGTTCTTCAAGCCGACGGGCATGGAGAGGCCGCTCGCCATTTCGCGGTGTGTCTGCGATTCCGTGGTGCGCGCGCCGATGGCCGCCCAAGTGATGAGATCAGCGATGTATTGCGGCACGATGGGATCAAGAAATTCCGTTGCCGCCGGCAGCCCCATGCCGACGATTTCGAGTAACAGTTTCCTCGCGATTTTCAAACCGGTTTCGATGTCCTGCGAACCGTCGAGGTGCGGGTCGTTGATTAGCCCCTTCCAGCCAATGGTCGTGCGCGGCTTCTCAAAATAGACGCGCATGACAATTTCCATTTTGTCAGCAAATTCCTGCTGCAACTTGCCCAGGCGCGCGGCATATTCCAGCGCACTTTTTCCGTCGTGAATCGAACATGGCCCGATGACGACGAGCAGGCGCGGGTCTTCCAGTTTCAAAATGCGGATGATCCGCTCGCGAGCCTGCGCCACGGTAGCATTAACGGCCTCTGGCGTCGGCGACAAAGCCTTCAAGGCGCGCGGTGAGAGCAGCGGAACGATTTCTTTGACGTGTAAATCCTGTGTGCGAAACATTAGGCGGAGTGTAGCTGAAAATTATTTCTCGAAAAGCTGAAACACGGCCAAAGTGAATTGTCTCAGCTGGGTTTCACAAACAATCCGCTTTCGCGGCACGGCGCATTTTTACCCGGCTTTAACGTCGATTCAGCGAGAGCTGCGGTAGAATCTTTGGCTTGTGACCGACATGACTTTCATTAGCATTAATAACCGCGCCTGACGCGATGCATGAAAACATTTGCCGAAATGAATTTTCCGGGCCGGCTTATCGCCGTCGAGGGTCTCGACGGGTCTGGCAAGTCCACGCAGATTTACCTGCTCAAACGCTGGCTGGAGGCCGAGGGCATCAAGGTCTATTTCAGCGAATGGAACTCATCCGAACTGGTTAAATCCGCGACCAGCAAGGGCAAGAAGCGCGAGTTGCTCACGCCGACGACGTTCAGCCTGATTCATGCGACGGATTTCGCCGACCGTTATGAACGGCATTTGGTGCCGCTGCTGCGCGCGGGCTACATCGTGCTGTGCGACCGGTATGTGTTCACGGCATTCGCGCGGGATGTGACGCGCGGCTGTCCACCGGAATGGGTGCGCGGCAATTACAGTTTCGCCTGCGCGCCAGATCTAACAATGTTTTTCAAGGCGGACTTGGAGGTGTCACTCAACCGTATTCTGGAAGGCCGGCCCAAGTTGAAATTTTTCGAAGCCGGGATGGATTTGCGCCTTTCAACCGACCCCTACGAAAGCTTCAAGATTTTCCAAGGTCGCATCCTCGACCAATACCTCGCGATGAGCAAGGAATTCAACTTCGTTATCATGGATGCCAACGAGACCGTCGAGAAACAACAAGTACTCGTCCGCAAGCTGGTGAGCGAAAAAATTGACCTGAAGAAATTCAAGCGACGCAGTCCGCTGCCGTTGCCGCCGTCGCTGGCGGGCGAACGCGAAGGCAAGGAGGAATTGGAGGACAAGGCCGCATGAGCGCAAAGACCACGCATAAATTTTACGGCCACGGCATCCCCCGCGTGAAGGTTGAAGACCTCGGCGGCAAGCTGATCGTCGTCGAAGGCGCGGACGGCTCCGGTCGCTCCACGCAAATCGCCGAGCTGGTGAGCTGGCTCGAAATCAACGGCCGCCCGACCGTGCAGGTCGGCCTGAAACGCTCCACGCTCGTCAGCGAGGAACTGGAAAAGGCGCAGGAAGGAAATGTTTTGAGCCGGACGACCTTGAGCTTGTTTTACGCGACTGACTTTGCCGACCAGTTGTCGAACATCATCATCCCCGCGCTCAAGGCCGGGTTCATTGTGCTGGCGGACCGCTACATTTACACGCTGATGGCACGTGACATGGTGCGTGGCATGGACGAAAAATGGCTAAAAAATCTTTATGGCATTGCACCGGTGCCGGATGCCGTGTTTTACCTTTCAGTGGAACCGGAGGAACTCGTCCAGCGCAATCTCTCAAAAAAAGCGACGCTGGATTATTGGGAGAGCGGCATGGATCTGGGCTTCTCGCGCAATGTCTTTGACAGCTTTCTGAAATACCAGGAAGCGATGGGCGAAGCGTTCCGCCAGCTTCAGAAAACCTACAAGTTCGAGATTATTGATGCCAACCGCCCGGTGAATTCCGTGAACAAGGAACTGCGCAAAAAAATCAGCGCGGTGATCGAGGGGGGATAAAAACTACGGCGTGTTGGTGGATGTCAGTACGGGATTGGAAACCGACGGCAAGGACACGGTCGTGTTTGTGCCGGATGGCGGACGACGGAGCGGGCGCTTCACAAGGTCGTCAAATTCTTTCTGCTGTTCCGCCGTGAGGACTTCGCGAATTTCCAGCCGTGCGTCCAAAATAACTTTGCGCATCTGGTTTTGGCCCTCACCGATGATTTTTTGAATTGCTTCGCGCTGGTCCGGTTTTAGATGCAACGCCGTGTCAAGCTGGAGTAAAAACTGTTTGTTCAAGACTTCCGCTGGGCGCAGTTTGACATTGTCCGCCGACCGCGCGGGAGAGTTGGTGGCGGGCGGTCGCACTTCGGCGGCAACGGACGGCTTGGGGCGCTGAAGCTTCGGATGGGAATAGTGGACGTAATTTACCAGCAACCCCCCGGTGATTACACCGGTGCCAAAGATGACCACCGTCGCAAAAATAACCTTCCAGTTATTCACGGCATCGAAGAATTATCGGGCTGATCCACTGAAGCCAGCAAGGTGTTTTCAAAATCCTGCGACAGATCCTTGCTGCTGTTTGCCGAGGACGGCAGGAGCAGCACCGCTGCGCCGAAAACCACGGCCACGGCCACGCACGAGACGGCGGCCCGCCACAGTCCGCTCGACCAGACTACCCAGCGGTCTGCGACGGCACGCGACGCAATAAGCGCCATGATGCGTTTTTCAAAGGCATACGGCACCCGCTTGTCCGGGTCTTGCCGCCGGGCGGCGCTAATCAATTTTTCATGTAATGCTGCGGTGTTCATACGCTCTCTTCAAAGTTGGACGATCTGGTTTCCTGAGCGGTTACAAATATTTCTCCTGCGTCATACGGGTCAGAATTTTCCGCATTTCAGCCCGGGCGCGGAACGCTCGGACCTTAACCAGCGGCATCGACCATCCGGTGATTTTGGCGATTTCCTTGACCGAACGATCCTCGATTTCCAGCAGCTGGATGACCAGCCGCGCCGGTGGTGAAAGTCTTTCCAGCACGCGGCCAATCAAAAGTTTCGCCGCTTCCGCGTCCTCGGCGGCGCTGCTGGGGTCGGCTACGAAGCGATCCAGCCAGTCCTCTTCCGGCTCGGAAATTTCACTGAACGATGCCTCGCGGTTGCGCTGGTGCCCGCGCAGAAAATCATAGCAGATCCGCACCGTCATCCGCATGAGCCAGTGTTCGAACGGCGCTTCGCTGCGAAAGGTTTTCAGCTTGTCGAACGCCTTGAGCCAGACCTCCTGGACAATATCTTCAACCTCACTGTCCCGCCGGGCGTAACGCCGCGCTGTCGCAAACACGCGCGGGGAATATTTCCGAATGAGCGGCTCGAAGCTGGCGCTGTCGCCTTTCAACACCGCCGTGATGAGTTCTGCTTCCGGCTTTTCCATGCAGGGCGGCGCGCTCACTTCCGGCTGATGCCGAAAACTTTTTCAAATTCGCCGGAGAACTGCAGGATGGTTTCCGCCGCCTTGTGTGGCTGTTCCAGCAATAGCTTGAGGCGTTCCGCCGTCGCCTCCGGCCGCATCCGTATCAATTCGGCGGCGGCGACAATGTTCGCCAGTCGGCCATTCACATCGTGGCGCATATCACGAAGCTTTTGATGCAGCGCCAAAATTTCCTCCTCGCTTAACGTCACCGGCCCGCCGGGTTTATAAATGGCTGACATAATTGAATCATCGCGGAAACCGCCCGCCGAAAGCAAGTGGCTTCATGTCTGAAAATAACCCAGCTCCCGCAAAGATGAATAATCCTTCGTCCGCGCCGCCGTTGCGTGCCCGATGATAACGTGATCCACCACTTCGATCTTCAAAAGCTGCCCCGCGCGGATCAAATCCCGCGTCACCTTGATGTCCGCCTCGCTCGGTGCCGGGTCGCCGCTGGGATGGTTGTGAACCAGCACAATGCCCGCAGCGTTCGCCGTAATCGCCGCCCGAAAAACTTCTCGCGGGTGAACCAGGATGGTGTCCAAAGTTCCCTCGGAAATCTTCTCGACGCGAATCAATTTCTTCCGCGTGTTCAATAGGAGCACCTGAAACGACTCGACATTTTTCACCCGGTTCGTTTCGCGCATGAATTCCACCACCGTCATCGGATTGTCCAGCACCGGCGATTCCTCGCGGCGTTCCTGCTCCATCCGCCGCGCCAGCGCAAAGGCCGCCACCAGCGTCGCCGCCTTGTCGCGCCCGATGCCGGGGATTTTCCGCAGTTCGTCCACCGACGCCAGTGCCAGCGCGTTCAGCGAGCCAAACTTTTGCAGAAGGTTTTGTCCGACTTGAACCACGTTCACGCCCGGCAATCCGGTCCGCAGCAAGATTGCGATCAACTCCGCGTGCGTCAACGCATCCGGTCCGCGCGCTACAAGTCGTTCACGCGGCCGCTCGCTCGCCGGCTGGTCCTTCAGGCGGAGGGATTCACTCATATCAAATCCGGTGCGGATTCAGGCGCAGGTGCCGGTGGCGCCGCTTCCTGCAGCCGCACCAGCACGGGACGGATGAGGCGGCCTTGGAACGTGAGTCCCGGCGCCAGCATCTCGGCGACAACCCCGTCGGCCGGCGAGTTTTCCACGCCGTGCGCGCGATGTTTTTGCGCGTCGAACTTTTCCTCCGGCGCGGCGTGAAACGGCGCGAGGCCGACGCGGCGTGCGGCATCGCGACAGGCGTTTTGAAACTGGCCGACGTTCTCGGCAAGTTCCGGCTGACCGGAACGCGCGGCGGCGTTGTGCAGTGCAAAAACGTGGTCGAGGATGCGCACTACGACCTGCAGCCATTCGCCCTCGGCGCGCCGGAGTTTTTCCACCTCGAGCCGCAGCGCGCCTTTTTCGGTGTCATTCAATTTAACCTGGAATTCGTTAAACTCGCGGATTTCCGTGACCATGCGCTCGGTGATTTCTTTCGCGGCGGCGACGATTTTTTCGGAGTCGCCCTTGGTGGTTTCCTGCACGCGCGCCCACTGATCGGTGGCGGAGGCAATCTGTGCGGAATATTTTTTTAAATCGCTCAAGTGCTCCGCCACGGTCGTGACGGCGTTGATCTCCACCAGTTTTTTCACCGCCCGGTATTCCAAAATGAACGGCAGGCAGCCGAGCAGCGCGCCCAGCGCGACGCTGGCGGTTGCGATGATGATTTCCATCTGCGTGATGGCATGGGCGGGGCGGCAGGCCAAAACGGCGGCAACAACGAACAGCGCGAGGCCGAACGCGAGGAATGGCCATTTGGGGACTTTCCAGTCGGAGATATTGTTCATGCGGGCAGTGTCCGAAAAATGTCGTCGAAGCGCAAGCCGGCGGCGCGGTTTCTCCTCGACGAAAGGCGTGGAAATCCAAAATCATTCCGCCGTGCGCATCTGCGTCATCTTCAATCCCGCCGCGCGCGGCAACAAGGCCCGCCGCTTCCGCAGCCATTTCGCCGAGCTATCGCAGCAGTGCGCGCTCAAGGCCACGACCGCGCCGGGCGATGCGCGCCGCTTCGCGCAGGCGGCGGTCGCCACGGGCTACGACGTGATTGCGGCCGCTGGCGGCGATGGCACGGTGAACGAAGTACTCAACGGCATCGGTGACGAGCCGGACGGTTTTCAGCGCGTGCGTCTCGGCGTGCTGCCGCTGGGCACGGTGAACGTCTTTGCGCGCGAGCTGAAAATTCCACTAAAGCTGGAGCACGCGTGGAAAGTATTAAAAAGCGGGCAGGAAACACAAATTGACCTCGGCCGCGCGGATTTCCTCGACGACGGCAACCCGCAGTCGCGTTATTTCATGCAGCTCGGCGGCGCGGGACTGGACGCGCGGGCGGTTGAACTGGTCAGTTGGAAATTAAAAAAAAGCGCCGGGCCGCTGGCCTACCTCGTCGCCGGATTCCAGGCGCTCACCGAAAAACAGCCGCAGATTTCCGCCAGTGCCGCAGGACGGGAAATCACCGGCGAACTCGCGCTGCTTGGCAATGGTAAATTTTACGGCGGGCCGTTCGACATTTTTCCCGGCGCAGATTTGCGCAACGGACTGTTGGAAGTGTGCGTTTTTCCTCAGGTCAACATGTCCTCGCTGCTGCGGCTGGTGCCGGGTTTTCTAACGCGCCGGAAACTTTCTGAACACCGCGTGCAGCGGTTGCGGGCGGGAAAAATTGAGCTGACGAGCGACCTCCCCGCCGCCTTTGAACTGGACGGTGAATGGATCGGCCGTCTGCCCGCGACGTTTTCTGTCGCACACAAAAAGCTGCGCGTCGTGGTGCCGTGAGCGCGCCGGTGCGCGCCTTCCGCTTGCTGCCACCGGTGATTCGGGTTAGCTTCTGCCTCATTAAATGAGTGAAATCCTCGTCATCGGCCACCGGAATCCCGACACCGACGCCATCTGTTCGGCCATCGGCTATGCGGAGTTCAAGCGCCGCACCGGCATGGCCGAGGCCATCGCCGCGCGGTGCGGCGACACCAACGACCGGATTGATTTCGTCCTGAACACCTTTGGCGTGCCCGCGCCTAAGTTTATCGCCGACGTTTCGCCGAAGATTTCCGACGTGATGCAGCGGAAAATCTTAAGCGTCCGGCCCGACTCCACGGCGGCGGAGGCGCTGCGACTGATGGATGAAAAAAATCTCCGCATCCTGCCCGTGATGGATGCCGGGCAAAAATGCCGCGGCCTGCTTTCGCTTTTCAAATTAAGCAAATTCCTGTTCCCGGCCGTCAGCCGCCATCCCGGCCTGCAAAATTCGCGCGAAGTGCTCTCGTCGCTCACCAGCCTGGCGCAGACGCTCGACGGCCAGCTCGTCGTCGGCATTGATGCGGACCGCGAAGACGAATTAATCCTGATGATCGGCGCGATGGGATTGGAATCATTTGCCGCGCGGCTGGACAAATTTCCGCCGGAAAAATCCTGTGTCATAGTCGGCGACCGCTGGGACATCCAAAACGTTGCCATCCGCGAAGGTGTCCGCGTACTCATCGTCACCGGCGGCATTTCCGTGGAACCAAAAACCTTGGAAGCTGCGCGCAAGAACAACGTTAGCGTCATCACTTCGCCGCACGACACCGCCACCACGGCATCGCTTTGCCGGGCCGCCGTAGCCGTGCGCCATGTACTCAACGAGGAATTTCTCTGCTTCCGCGAAAACGCGCCACTGGCCGCCGTGCGCGACGAGGCCACTTCCTCCGGCTTCTTCGTGTTTCCGGTGTTGGGCAGCGAGGGTCAGACCGTCGGCATTTTATCCAAGACCGACTTCCTGAAGACGGTTTCCCGCAAACTGATCCTCGTGGATCACAACGAGCTTTCGCAGGCCGTGCAGGGCGCGGACGAGGTGGAAATCATCGAGATCATTGACCATCACCGGCTCGGTTCGATGGCGACTCCGCAGCCCATCCTGTTCCGCAACGAGCCGGTCGGCTCCACCAGCACGATTGTCGCAGACTGTTTTTTCCGACACGGCGTCGAAATGCCGCGCGCCATCGCCGGGCTGCTGCTGGCCGGCGTCGTCACCGACACGCTGAATTTGACCTCACCGACGACCACGCCCCGCGACTCCGAAATCTTGAAGCAGCTCGAAACCATCGCGCAGGTCAACGCCCGCGAATTCACGGAAAAACTTTTCGCCAGCGGCTCGCTGCTCACGCTCAAGCCCGCGCCGCAGGCCATCACCACCGACTGCAAGGAATACTCCGAGGCTGGCGGCAAGTTCAGCGTCGCACAGATCGAGGAGATCGGCTTTGAACAGTTCTGGAAGCGCAAGGACGAGCTTCTCGGCGCGCTGGAAACCTACCGCGCCGGCAAGGCATATCTGTTTTCCACGCTGCTCGTCACCGATGTCACCACGCAAAACTCCCTCCTGCTAGTCGTGGGCGACGAGAAATTCATCAAGCGCATTGACCACCCGCGTCGGGAGCCGGGCATCTACGAACTGCGCGACGTCGTCTCCCGCAAGAAACAGCTGCTGCCCTATCTCACGCACTGCCTGCGCGAGAGGGAAAAAGGCGTGAAAGGTTGAGGCAGTGACTGCTGGTGGTTCCCAACCATGCACGAATTCAGCATCATGGAAGCCGCGCTGGAAACCGCCGCGCAAAAAACGCGGGCGGCGGGCGCGACACAGATTCACCGGCTGAAGCTGCGCGTGGGAAAACTCTCCGGCGTGGTGCCGGAGGCGCTGCGGTTCGCGTTCGATGCGCTGAAGGGGCATTTTTTGGCGGCGGCGGTTTTGGAAATCGAGGAAGTTCCCGCCGTTTGCTGGTGCGCGGGCTGCGCGGCGGAATTTGAGGCAAAAGATTTGAACTACCGCTGTCCACGCTGCCACCAGCCCAGCGACGATTTGCGGCACGGCAAAGAAATGGAACTGGCCTCGCTGGAAATTTCCTGAGCCATCGTCATCCCGCCGCAATGAAAAGCCCGCACCGTGACAACGGCGCGGGCTTTCGCGAAAAATCCCGACGGTTTAGAATCCGGCCAGCGCCAGCGTGACGCTGTTGGTGCACCCACCGCAAGCCAGAGTGCTGTTGGTACAACCGCCGACGGCGATGCGGGTCTGGTTGTTGAGACCAGCCGACTGCCAGGCCATAACCGTGGCCAGTGCGAGGAGGGAAACCGCAGCAAAAATGATTTTTTTCATATTGAGATCATTCTCACCTGTTTTGGGCGGATGTCAATGGGTGACCCGCCGGGATGCTTTTTCCGGACACCGGGCTCAGTCCATCTCACGCCGAAGCTAAATCAGAGGCTAACGGCTGGCCGTGTGCCAACACCTTGAAGATGCTGGCGGATTTTATCGCGGGTGCGGATGATGTCCGAATTCAGCCACCGAATACCCTTGCCAAAAGGATGAGATTTTTAAAGATTCTTCTGCGTAAATCTGTGGCTGTCGCCGCGTTTTTTATTTTTGCCCATGAAAACATATTTAACCATCGCTTTCGCGGTCCTCAGCGTCGTTTTGGCCGCAGTCCTGTTCGCGACCAAGAACTCCGATAATGCGCAAATAGCGACGGATGCCGGCGTGATCGTGGATTTTTCAAACCGGCTGGACACGGCGGAGATGCATGTCTCCGTACGCAATGGCACGCTCATCATCCTGTCCAACACCCTGGCCGAATGCCAGTCGGCGTCCGCGGCGTTCTCCAACCGGCTGACGGAAGCGCAGGCCACGCTCGCGCTCAATGCAGAGCAGATATACAAATTGAACCAACAGGTCACGGCGGGGAACACGGAGAATCTGGCCTTGAACCAGCGCGTGACGAGGCTGACGAACCAGGTGGCCGAGCTTTCCGGCCAGTTCGCCCTGACGCAGACCAATCTCGCTCAGACGACGCAGGAACTGGCGCAGGCCAGAAAGGATTACACGCTGCTGGATAATCGGTTCCGCCGGGACGTGGCCGAGCGGGTGGTAGTGGAGCGGAAGTTTAACACGTATGCCGAAGTGGAGGCGCAGACAAAAAAATTATGGAGTAAATCGGTGCCACTGGCCACACCGGAAAGCATTTACGCGGGTCTGAACGTGGAGGTCAAGGCGAACGGCGAGGCTCACGTCATCACGCCGAATTGAACCGGTGGCACGGGCGGGGGAGGCTGATTCCCGACGAACCTGCCGATGGCGTGGCTTTATTGGGGCAGTTGCGGCGCAAAAGGTTGCCGGGAGGGTTCAATAATAAATGGCGATAGTTGTTGCTATTTGGCGGAAACCTGCGATTGTCGGGGCGTCTGATAGATGGCTGGTCTCTCTCAAGGCTTGGTGAATCTTCAAGTGAACTTGTTTCAGTGATGATTTGAAATCCGAATAACGGAAACAGTCTGGTTAAAGCAAGTTAGTCTAGGACAGAAAGTAAAATCATTACATGAGCAACAAACTATTCGTAGGAAACCTTTCCTTCGACACCACCGAAAACGACCTGCAGGACGCGTTCGCCGCGTTCGGCACCGTCACGGAAACCAACCTGATGATGGATCGCATGACCAACCGCCCCCGCGGTTTCGGTTTCGTGACCATGAGCAGCGCAGATGAAGCCCAGAAGGCCATTGAAGGTATGAACGGCAAAGACATGGGCGGTCGCGCGTTGACCGTCAATGTGGCCCGTCCGCGCGAAGAGCGCCCGGCTGGCGGCGGCGGCGGTCGCCGTGAATTCGGCGGCGGCGGCGGCGGTTACCGCGGCAATCGTAGCCGTTATTAATCTCGATTGATTCATCGGCGGGGTTCGGACAACCCGGACTCCGCCGTTTTCCTTTTATGGCAACTGACACCAAAGAAGATCATATCGAGGTCGAAGGCCGCATCACCACGGTACTGCCTGGGACGATGTTCCGCGTCGAGCTGGAGAACAAGCATGTGGTGCTGGCCACCATCTGCGGCAAGATGCGGAAGCGGTGGGTGCGCCTGACCATCGGCGACCGGGTGAAAATGGAGATGTCGCCCTACGACCTGAACAAGGGCCGCATCACGTGGCGGCTGAAATAAACGCCGTCCTGCGGCGGGTCGCAGCGAAAATAAAGCGACAAAGGTAATTGACGCGGCCGCCATAATGGACGAACCTCTGTTCAAGTCCATTTTAAGTCCAAAATGAATTCCACTACTACCCTGCACACGCGCACCAAGGCGTTTGCTAAAGATAATCCGCTGAAAAGCTGGTGGTGCATTCTCTCGACGACTTTTTTCCTGGTGTCAGCCATGGCAGGGACCTTCCCCGGACTGCCGATGGCGGTGAGGCTGATTTGCTGCGCGCTGACGGGTTTGATGATTGTGCGGTTGTTCGTCATCTATCATGACCAGCAGCATCGGGCCATTTTGCCGAAATCGCGGTTGGCAGAACTTTACATGCGGGTGTTCGGCATGTGGGTGCTCTGCCCGAGCAGCATCTGGCGATGTTCGCACGATTACCATCACGCCCACAATTCCAAGCTGCGCAGCGCTCATATCGGCTCCTATCCAATCATGACCAAGGAGCAATACGCCAATTCTTCCAAGGCTGACCGGTTCAAATATCTGCTCATGCGCCATCCGCTGACGATTTTGTTCGGCTACCTGTTTGTTTTCCTGTTTGGCATGGTGATTTATCCATTCATCAATTCGCCGCGCAAACACATTGACTGCTTGCTAGCGCTGGTCCTGCATCTGGCACTGGGCGCGGCACTGGTGCTGATGTTTGGCTGGCTGGCGCTGGCACTGACGTTGGTTTTGCCGCTGTTCATCGCCTGCGGGCTGGGAGCCTACCTGTTTTACGCGCAGCACAATTTCCCAACGGTCGCTTTCAAAGACCGGGGTGGCTGGACCTACGAAATTGCGGCGCTGGAATCCTCTAGCTACCTGAAGACCAATCCGGTCATGGCCTGGTTCACGGGCAACATCGGATATCACCACATCCATCACCTGAACCACCGCATTCCGTTCTACCGCCTGCCGGAAGCCTACCGGGCGATTCCCGAACTGCAAGGTGCCAAGACCACTTCACTCTGGCCGCAGGAAATTCTCCGTTGCCTGCGGCTGAAAGTCTGGTGCGTGCAAAGCCAGCGCATGATGGGCGTGCGCGGCATTTGACGGGTTTTAAGATCAGGAACTTCTTTCGGTCGCTTCGCCCTTGCCCCGGCCGTGGTCGAGGTTGACCAACTGTTCCGTCGTCGGGAAGTGCAGCACGATATTGAACCTGGAGATGGGCTCCTGCCGCGCGGCCCCAAAGGCCAGACGTTGGTTTTTGTAAGCCTTGCCTTCTAGGGGATTTTTCGTCCAGCTGCTCTGCGCGTTCAGGAATTCGTGGGTGTCACCATTTTCAATCAGGATGTTCATAGGATGGATGGGTTTCAGTGCCGGCTGTTCTGGAAAAATATTACACCGCCACGCAAAGACCGCCGAAGATCAAGCCGATGAGAATGGACCAGAGGAGAATGACGGTTTTCCGGCGTTGTTCCCAGGGCGGTTGCTGGTAATAAATCATCCTGCCCAGCAGGTTGATCGGGGAATATTCCGGTTTGATATGGCCAGCATGAGGCCAACCCCCCGAATGTCCATGAGCAAATGGAATTATCTTGGCCGGCGCGCGACCAGTGGAACCGCAAAACGTTCAACTGAACAAATCCAGCTGCGGCGGCGGCGCGAGGGTTTTTAATTTCTCGCGATCCTGCTGGCGGCGCGGCTGGCGCACGTTGCCTTCCGGCGTCAATTCGGATTCTTCAAGATTGCCGAGAATTTGTTTCGCGCGCTCCAAAACTTCCTTCGGCACGCCGGCGAGCCGCGCGACTTGGATGCCATAGCTCTTGTCCGTGCCACCTTCGACAATTTTGCGGAGGAAAACAATCTGGTCGTTCCACTCGCGCACCGCGACATTGAAGTTTTTCAGCCGCGGCAGCCGCGCTGCCAGCTCGGTCAATTCGTGATAGTGCGTGGCAAACAGCGTTTTCGAGCCAACCTGATTGTGCAAATGCTCGACGATGCTCCACGCCAGGGAAAGACCGTCAAAAGTGCTCGTGCCGCGCCCGATTTCGTCCAGCACGATGAGGCTACGCGGTGTGGCGTTGTTCAAAATGTTCGCCGTCTCGGTCATCTCGACCATAAACGTGGATTGGCCGCGCGCCAAATCATCGCTCGCGCCGATGCGCGTGAAGATGCGGTCCACCAAATCAATCCGCGCGGCGGCGGCGGAAACAAAACTTCCGGTATGCGCCAGCAGCGTGAGCAACGCCACCTGACGGATGTAGGTGGATTTGCCCGCCATGTTCGGCCCGGTAATGAGCGCGATCTGGAGTTCGGCATTGAATGCCGTGTCATTCGGCACGAAGCGTTCCTCGACAAGCTGCTGTTCCAAAACCGGATGCCGGCCGTCGCGGATTTGCAAAACGCCTTCGTCGGAAATTTGCGGGCGGCAGTAATTGTGCAGCCGCGCTGTTTCCGCAAACGATGCCAGCCCGTCCAGCTGTGCCAGGGCGGATGCGGTTTGCTGGATTTTTGGCAACTGCCCCAAAACCTCCTCGCGCACGCGCTGAAAAATTTCATATTCCACTTTCACGCTGCGCTCTTCCGCGCCGAGAATTTTGCCTTCCATCGCTTTTAACTCCGGCGTGATAAAACGCTCGCCGTTCGCGACCGTCTGTTTGCGATGATAATGCGCCGGCACCTTGTCGAGATTGGACTTGGTGACTTCGATGTAATATCCGAAAACGGAATTGAAACGGACTTTCAGGGAGGAAATTCCCGTCGCCGTAATCTCATCGGCTTGCAACTTGGCAATCCAATCCTTGCCACCGCGCTGCGCGGTGCGCAGCTCGTCTAGCGCCGTGTCAAAGCCGTCGCGAATCATGCCGCCTTCCTTGATGGGCAGCGGTGGCTCGTCCACGATGGCGCGCGAAATTATTTCAATGAGATCCGGTGATTCGGAAATTTGCGAATCCAGTTCCGAAATCAAGCTGAGGGGGAGGGCGACCTGCAATTGATCCGCAGGTGACGACGCGAGGAGGCTCTCACATTCTTCCGATTTGAGTGTCGTTACCCCGACTCCTACTTGGATTAGAATCTGTTTCAACGCTGGAATCTGTTCGAGCGCCATTCGCAATGCCACCAAGTCACGGGCGTTGCCGGAACCGGAACTCAAGCGGCCCACCGTGCGTTCCAGATCGCGCACCTGTGCAAGTTGCTGGCGAAAAGCGTCGAGGCCGAAGGAATTGTTGACAAACATTTCCACCGCATCCTGCCGCTGGTGAATCGGCTCCACTTTGGCGAGCGGTTGCGACAGCCATTGGCGCAGTAGCCGCGCGCCCATCGGCGTGACAGTTTTGTTCAACGCGCCGTAGAGCGACGAGTTGCGCGGGGCGTCGTGATGCTGCGGTTCGAGAATCTCCAGGTGCCGGAGCGTCGTGTAATCGAGCGTCAGAAAATCGCTACGCTGGTAAAACGAGATCCTCGTGAGATGTTTTACATCGCGGCGTAGATTTTGCGTCAGGTAATGCAACGCGCCGCCCGCCGCACCGATGGCGGCGGATTTGTCCTTCAAACCAAAGCCGTCGAGCGAGGCGACCTTAAATTGTTCCTTAACCGTGTAAAACGCGGTTTCCGGCGCGAACGTCCAGTCATCGTAGCCACTCAAGATTTGAAACCCACCGCGCAGCAAATCGCGGAGCGTTACGGCTTCGGTAGGAAAAATGATTTCCGCTGGGCGCAAGCGTTCAAGTTCGGCGAGCAACGCGGAATCGTTTTCCAATTCGGTCGTCAAGAAATCGCCGGTGGTCAAATCCACCAGCGCGAGACCGAACATTTTTCCGCTCGGATAAATGGCGGCGAGAAAGTTGTTCCGTTCCGCGACCAGCATCCGTTCGTCAAAGTGCGTGCCGGGCGAAAGGATTTGCGTGACCTCGCGGTTGACAAGCTTGCCGGGTTTGGCGTCCTCGGTTTGATCGCAGATGGCGACCTTGCGACCACTTTTCAAAATGCGGGCGATGTAGCCGTTGGCGGCATGATGCGGAAGACCGCACATCGGCACGCCATTGCGGGCGGTGAGCGAGAGGTTAAGCAACTGCGCGCCGTCTCTGGCGTCTTCGAAAAACATCTCGTAAAAATCGCCAAGCCGGAAGAGCAGCAGCGCGTCTTTCGGCAGTTCGCCTTTGATGCGGCGATACTGCGCCATCATGGGAGTGAGTTGCGCTTCGGCGGACATTCGGCGGGCAGGCTAAACAGGAACGAGGACAAAATCGAACAACTTTTGAGCAAGGTGAGGTTTGACACTCCAGCCAGGTTTTGGTGAACTTCACACCCATGAATCCCATTCATTCGGTGAGACGATTGCTTTTCATTTTTTCAGGCCTGCTCCTGCTTGGTTTTTCCGCTTTGGGAGCAGATAACAATCCGCAAATCCAGTCGCCTGTCGCGCCGCTGGTCATCATCAACAACGGCGACAATGCCTGGCTGCTGGCCAGTGCCGCGCTGGTCCTGATGATGACCGCGCCGGGGCTGATCCTTTTTTACGGCGGTCTGGTGCGGACGAAAAACGTCCTGTCCACGATGATGCACAGCCTGATCCTAATGGCGCTGATTTCGGCGCTGTGGATGGTGTTCGGCTACAGCATGTGCTTCGCCCCCGGCAATGCCCTTTGCGGCAACCCGCTGACACATTTTCTGCTCAAAGGCGTCGGGGCCGCGCCGGACGCGGATTACGCGCCGACGATTCCGGCGCAGACGTTCATGCTGTTTCAGATGATGTTCGCCATCATCACGCCGGCGCTTATCAGCGGCGCGGTGGCGGAACGCGTTAAATTCAAGGGCTACGTTGCCTTCATGCTGCTGTGGACGGTGCTGATTTATTTTCCGCTCTGCCACATGGTCTGGGGCAAGGGCGGCTTTTTCAACTGGGCGCTCGGCGGCAGAATTCCCGTGCTGGATTTCGCGGGCGGCACGGTCGTCCACATCAGCTCCGGGGTTTCGGCGCTGGTGTTCGCGCTGATGATCGGCAAACGTGACGGTTTTCCGCACGAACCGATGGTGCCGCACAATGTCGTGTTGTCGCTTGTGGGCACAGGCCTTTTGTGGGTCGGCTGGTTTGGCTTCAATGCCGGCAGCGCGCTAAACGCCGGTTCGCTGGCGACGAGCGCGTTTGCAGCCACCCATTTCTCGGCGGCGGCGGCGGCATTGAGCTGGGCGGCGATGGAATGGAAATTGAAAGGCAAACCCAGCGTGTTGGGCGCGGCGGCGGGCATGGTCGCGGGGCTGGCCACCATCACGCCCGCCTCCGGTTTCGTGAGCATTCCGGCGGCGTTTTGCATCGGCATGTTGGCGGGCATCATCTGCTACACGGCGGTCACGAAAATAAAATCCATTTTCAGCTACGACGACTCGCTGGATGTGTTCGGCGTCCACGGCGTGGGCAGCGTGGTGGGCATGTTAATGCTCGGTTTTCTCGCCAGCCCGGAAGTAAACCCGGCCATCGCTAATACTTTCCACGCGAACGGCGTGGCGGAATCACTCGCGGGCGGTTCGCACCAGTTTATCAACCAGCTTATCGGCGTGGCCTTCACAGTCTTGCTGGCGGCGGGCGGAACCTTTTTTATCGTGAAAATCGTGGACGCCCTCATCGGCCTGCGGGTGGATCAGGAGGACGAAAGTGTCGGCCTTGACTTGTCGCAACATGGCGAACGTGCCTATAATGAATAAAATCTATGAAAAAAATCGAAGCCATCATCAAGCCGTTCAAGCTCACTGAAGTCAAAGACGCGCTTAACGAACTCGGCATCCAAGGCATGACTGTGAGCGAGGTCAAGGGTTTCGGTCGCCAGAAAGGCCACACCGAAATCTACCGCGGCAGCGAATACACCGTGGACTTCCTGCCGAAGATTAAAATTGAAACCGTGGTGGCCGACAACCTCAAGGATGCCGCCGTGGCCGCCATCGTCAAGGCTGCCAAGACCGGCAAAATCGGCGACGGCAAGGTTTTCATCTCCGCCATCGAGGAAGCCATCCGCATCCGCACCGACGAGCGCGGCGACAGCGCAGTCTAAAAACCCAGCCCGCCGTCTTTTTTCAGCTGCGCGATTTCCGCCGCGTAGCCCGCGCGGAAATCGGGGTACTGAAATTCATATTTCAATTCTGCGCGCAGTTTCGCGTTGCTCACGCGCTTGTTTGTCACGCCGCGCTTGCGCCAGACTTCGGCATCAGCGGCGCCTTTCGGCGGCAAAGGACGCTTAAGGGCCGCTGCCAGCCACGCAAAAAATTCCAGCTGGCTTGAGGCCGCGTTATCCGCCGCGTTGTAAATTTCTCCGGCCACGCCACGATCCAACGCCGCGATGATGACGCCGATCAAATCCTCGCGGTGGATCAGGTTCAGCCAACGTGCGCCGTCGCCTTCAATGCGGGCCTCGCCACGCAGGAATTGTTTGAAGGAATGTCCGCGGCCGGGCCCGTAAATTCCGGCCACGCGCAAAATTACTGCCGGAAACTCATGGCCAGCAGCGGCCAGCAGCAGTTTTTCCGTCTCGACCAGAATTTTTGCCAGCGGCGCAACCGGTTCAACCGGACTTTTTTCGGTCACGACGGAGCCATCATTTTGCGCGTAAACACTGGTGCTGCTGGTGTAGATGAATCTCTTGGGCGCCAAATCCGCAAGCCACGCAACGAGGTGGCGGTTGCCGTCGAGATAAATTTTCCGGTAGTCGTCCGCGCCGCCGCCACCGGACGCGGAGCAGTTCACCACCCAGTCAAAATCGCGCGGGAGATTTTTTAGCGTTGCCGGCTGCGTGATGTCCGCGTGCAGCGGCGTAATGCCGGCGGCCTTAAGCTCCGCCGCCGCGAGCAGACTGCGGCGCAGCCCGATAACTTCATGGCCCTGCCGCACGAGTTCCGCCCCAAGCGGCAGACCGACATAACCGCAACCGACAATCAAGACGCGCATGAAGCCAATTAAATAAGGAAAGCAGGAAGGCAGGAATAAAAATCGTTCGCTGCTTTCCTGCTTTTCTTGTTCCAATTCTTCAATCCATCACCGCCGCGAAGCGCAGGCCGCGCGTGCTGACACGTAGTTCGTCAAAGTCAAATTCTTCCATCAAAACCTCGTAAATCAGGACGCCGGTGAGAATCACATCGGCGCGCAGTTTGGGCAGGCCGGGGATTTCCTTGCGCCGGGCCAGCGGCAGCCGCCACAGATTTTTGCGGTGTTCGCGCACCTGATCGAGCGTCAGCACGGTGTTTTCGATTTTTTCGCGGTCGAAACGGTCCAGGCCCAGTTCAACCCGGGCGAGAATGCTAGTGGTGCCACCGGTGCCAACGAGGCGCACCTCATTGTTTTTTTTTTCCTGCTGCAAAGCCGGTTCGACGAGCGGCCAGACTTCGGCGTCAAACAAGTTTATTACCCAGTCGCGGCACTGGGTGAATTCACCGCGCGTCGGCGGGTCACTGACGAGAACCTTTTCCATCAGCCGCACCGTGCCGAGCGGAAAACTGTGGGCGAAGGATTTTTTCCGCCCGCAGCCCATAATGAATTCCGTGCTGCCGCCACCGACGTCGAGCAGGAGCAGCGGGTGCTGCGCCAGCCTGGCGTTGGTGGCCACGCCTTGAAACGCCCAGTCCGCCTCGCGCGTGCCGGAGATGATCTCGGTCTTCAGGCCACAGGCGCGAAAAATGGAATCGGTCAGGTCCTTCGGGTTCACGGCCTCGCGTGCGGCGCTAGTGGCGATGACGCGGATGGCAACGGCGTTTTCCTCCCGGGCGACCTCAGTGAACTCCCACACGGCCTCGGCGGTGCGGGCGATGGGTTCCGGCTGGAGCCGGTGGGTTTCGTAAAACCCCGTGCCGAGCCGGGTCTGGCGGCTTTCCTCGTGCACGGGGGACACATCGCCGCCCGCCACGTCGGCGACGAGGAGTTTAACCGAGTTGGTGCCAATATCGATGACGGCGCGGCGGACAGTGGCCATTGACCGCAGCATAGAAAATTCCCGCGATCAGACCAAAAGTTAAATTGTGACATTTCAAGCCATTTGCACACCGAGCGGGGTAGTGCCATGTTACGCCATGAACCTTTATTTCCTGCGCCACGGCCTCGCGGTGGAAGGCGATGCATTTAATTATGCCAGCGACGCTGCCCGGAGACTCACCCCGAAAGGAAAGAAAAATTTGCGCGCTGTCGCCGCCGCGCTGCGGGCGATGGAACCGCGTTTAGATATGATTTGGTCCAGCCCGCTCATGCGGGCGCGGCAGACGGCGGAAATCATCGCGGCGAAATTGAAATTGAAAAAGCGGCTGGCGCTAGCGGACGAACTCAAGCCCGGCGGCGCCGCGAAAAAGCTGGTACAAAAAATCAACGAACTGAAATCGATGCCGGAAAATATTCTGCTGGTCGGCCACGAACCGGATTTCAGCGAATTGATTTCATTATTTGTCACCGGCCAGACCGGCGACGGTTTCGCATTGAAAAAAGGCGGGCTGGCGAAACTGGAAATTGAAAAGCTCCGCCCCGGAAAATGTGCCATCCTTGCATGGCTGCTCACGCCGGGACAGATGAAGCTGATGGTTTGATTATTTTGCTCACGAAATACAGGTACAGGTATGTGGTTAGATAAGTTTTTTAATAAAAAGTGAATTTTTATTTTCGGCACAACCGGCGCGCGCAAATTTTTTATTGGGATCCAGCACATAAACCTACCCTATTTTAAGTCAGTCGAAACTTTCCTTTCGTAAAGTCAGTCGGTTTTTTTTGAGCTGCTTGAGGTCTTTGGCACCAACGCTGGTAAGGATTTTCCCGACTTTGAGCGCTAGCCGATCGTCGATTACTTCCAGCGGGGTCCACCGCCCCATTAGCAGATACCAGATGGCGACGGCCAGTTTGCGGGCGACCGCCCTCCCCGCCAGATTGAGGGAGCCTTTCCGGGCCAGCAACTTTTTGCCCCACTTGGCCAGCGGATGGGATGAATACAAAATAGCCTAAGCTGATTCGATTAAAAAACCACGCAGGTCTTTGCGCCCGTGGTCGGGATGCCCCGGATCATTTGCCTTCGCCGCCGTCATCAAAGCCCGGATTGAGGTCAATGTATTTGACCAGTTAGCGGGATTAGGCAAAGCGGTGGATATCGCCGATGAGTGCACCCAAGGCAAAGGCCACCATTTCCCGGACGACCAGTCTTTGAGTTTGCGGAGTTGGGTCGGCACCTCGGTCCCCTTGGCCAGCGGGGTGCCTTTGGCCAGCTGCACGCCCTGATCGCTGAGATAGGACAGGAAGCGGTTGTGCTTCTGGGTGGCGCGTTTGACGGCTTTCCGATGGGCACGAAACCAGTCCCGCCGTTCCTGAGTCTGGGCATCCGGCACTCAGGCGGTCTTGGCCGTACCAGCCAGATACGCCTGCCGAAGCGCACCGCGTGTTTGCATCTGGTCCATGACGGTTTGCCAGGTGCGCAAAAGGAACGCGGGATCACTGGCGGAAAGATAGGCGCGGGCCAGTTGCAGATTGAGGATGGGGCTGCGGTGCGCCTCGTTGGCCGCTTCGACCAGCTTGCGGGCGGTGGTCTCATCGCGCGTGCCAAGACTCTTTTGCTTGCCAGTCGTTGAGTCCTGGGAATAATAGATTCCGTTGCGGCGGAACAGTGTGAGCTTCGTTTTCATAGGTCCAAATCCGAATCTTACACCAGAAGTTCACTACCCCATTAAAGGCTAGTGGGCGAGTCTTAGCAATTTAAGCCAGACAGAGCAGATTAGTAATTTTATCGGCTCAAAACTAACAATTTCACTGACAGTGGCCACCGTTCTCGTCACGAACCCCTTTATTCATAAGGGCTTTATCAAACATGACAGAGAAAGGGTAAAGTTTTGGATGCTCTATCAACGACTTACAATAATTGCCCCCTCCAGCCCGGTAAAGTTTCCGCCCTTAGTTTTTAATTATTCCGGTCCGGTTTGGTCCGGTCGTGCCCCGCCCCTTCGCCGCCTTTGCGTCCTTCGCGTGACTATCCGCCACCTCCCACCTCCCAATTGCCAGCAACTGGATGATGTCCGCGTTTGGCGCAAGGCTCCCTTCCGGTTATTTGTCCCTGCAAAGGCCTTAAAACCATTTGCCTTAGGATTACGGACAATATATCCTGCGCGGCTCGTTTAACTCTTATTTTACCGTGAACGTATCTGTTGAAAATTTGGCCCCGTGCAAAAAGCTCGTGCGGGTGGAACTGGACGTAGCCGCCGTGGACGCCGCATTTGCTGCCGTCACTAAGGACATCCAGAAGCAGGCGAATTTGCCCGGCTTCCGTCCCGGCAAGGCGCCGCGCGCGATGGTCGAGAAAAAATACGACGCGGAAATCAAGGACGAGACCAAGCGCAAGCTCATCGGCGAAGCCTATCGCCAGGCGATTGCCGAGCAGAAAATTTCCGTGGTCGGCCATCCGGACATCGAGGAAGTGCAGTTTAGCCGCGGTCAGACCTTGCAGTTCACCGCCACCGTGGAGACCGCGCCTGAATTTCAACTGCCGGAATACAAAGGCCTGCCCGCCACGCTCGAAACCAAGTCAGTGACGGACGCGGATGTGGACAAGGCGCTGGAAATGCTGCGCGGCCAGCACGCGAGCTTCAACACGGAGGCGCGTGAATTAAAAAACGGCGACATCGCGGTGGTCAACTACACCGGCACCTGCGACGGCAAGGCCATCACCGAACTCGCGCCGACGGCGAAGGGCTTGACCGAGCAGAAAAATTTCTGGATCGAGACCGAAGGCAGTTCGTTTATACCCGGCTTCGCCGCGCAGCTCGTCGGCGCCAAGGCTGGCGATAAGCGCACGGTAAACGTGGATTTCCCGGCGGATTTCGTGACGAAGGAATTGCAGGGCAAAAAAGGCGTCTATGAAGTCGAGCTGGTCGAGGTGAAGGAAAAAGTGCTGCCGGTGATGGACGACGAACTGGCGAAAAGATTCGGCGCGGAAAACCTAGAAAAATTGAAGGCCGGGGTCCGCACGGATTTGGAAAACGAGCTCAAATATTCCCGCTCGAAAAATCTGCGCGGGCAGGTGGTCAAGGCCTTGCTAAACCAGGTGAATTTTGACCTGCCGGAAACGGCGGTCGCGCAGGAGACGCGCAACGTGGTTTACGACCTGGTTCGCCAGAGCACGCAGCGCGGCATGAACCGCGACCTCATTGAGCAGCAGAAGGACGAGATTTATGCCGCCGCCGCCGGCAACGCCAAGGAGCGCGTAAAGCTGGCGTTTATCGTGGGCCGCATCGCGGAACAGGAAAAGCTCGAAGCCACGCAGGAGGACGTGCTCAAGCGCGCGCAGCAACTGGCGATGATGTATCAGATGCCGTTCGACCAGTTCATCAAGGATTTGCAGAAGCGCAACGGCGTGAACGAGCTTTACGAGCAGGTGCTGCACGAAAAAGTGCTGGAACTGCTCGAAAAAAACGCCACCATTACGGAAACCGACCCGACAAAGTAACTTTCTGGTTACTTTGCGGTGGCGGGCGGCGTCTGGATCCTGAAATGAAAAATATCGGTGCCAGTTTTTTGCTGGTCGCCTCGCTGGCGGCGGCTTACGCGCAATCCAACGTGCCCCCGGCGCGCGCCCTGTCCCTGTCGGACTGCATTGCGGAGGCGCTCCGGAACAACTTCGACGTTCAGGTGGAGCGTTACGAGCCGGAAAAATCCCAGCTGAACCTCTACGCGGCCTACGCGGGCTATGATCCGGTTTTCAGCCTTTCCGGAACACACAACCACAATGATGCCGGCGGCCAGGCGGCCAGTGGCGTTTCAGTTTCCGACGGCAACAGTTTTAATTCCGGTTTGACCGGTTTGCTGCCCTGGGGCATGACCTATGGCCTGACCGGGAACGTGGCGGAAAATTACGGCTATAGTTCCTCCCTGCCCGGCAATTATGACGGCTCCGGCGGGCAGATTGGCGTGAATGTGACGCAGCCGTTGCTGAAAAATTTCTGGACGGACAACCCGCGGCTGCTCATCAGTGCGGCAATAAATAATTTAAAGCTGTCGGAACAGGGATTGCGCCTGCAGCTCATCACCACGGTCACAGCGGTGGAGAATGCGTATTACGAACTCATCTACGCCCGCGAAAACCTGAACGTGCAGCAGCAGGCGCTGGCGCTCGCCCGGCAGCAGCTGGCGGATGACCAGTCGCGTGTGGTCATCGGGACGGTGGCGTCAGCCGGCGGCACGATTGAACAGGACGAGGCGGAGGAGGCGCAGAGCCGCGCGAACCTCATCGCCGCGCAGTTCACGCTCGCGGCAGCCGAGAATGCGCTGAAGAATCTTATCACGGATCATTACCTGCAATGGCACGACACCACCGTCGAGCCGGCGGCCGCGCTGGCGGCGGTGCGGCAGTTGTTTGACGTGCAGGATAGTTGGAGCAAGGGTATGGCGTCGCGCCCGGATTTGTTGCAGGCGAAGGTGAACGTGGAGCAGCAGGGCATCCAGTTGAAATACGACCGCAACCAGATTTTCCCCCAGCTCGACCTCGTCGCCAGCTACGGGTACAACGGCGCCGGCCGGGAGTTCAGCGACGCGTTCGGCCAATACGCCACGGCGAACCGGCCGTATTACAGCTACGGCGCGGCGCTTTCCATCCCGTTGAGCAACGCGAAGGCGCGCAATGCCTTCAAGGCAGACAAGGCCGTGGAGCAGCAACTTCTGCTCAAGCTCAAGCAACTCGAGCAAAATGTCATGGTGCAGATTGACAACGCCGTCAAGCAGGCGCAGTCCGCTTGGGAAAGCGTGGATGCCACGCACAAGGCGCGCACCTACGCCGAGGCCGCGCTCAAGGCCGAGCAGGGAAAATACGCCGTCGGCAAAAGCACCACGTTCACCGTGCTCCAACTCCAGAACAACCTCACCGCCGCGCGCTCGCAGGAAATCCGCGCGCTGGCCAATTACAACGAGGCGCTCGCCAATCTTGCCCAGCAGGAAGGCAGCACGCTGGAACGGCGCCAGGTGGATTTGCAGGTGAAATAATCTTCACCAGAAATTCCAGGCGCCCCGCCAGACGACCCAGATTCCCAGCAGAAAATTCGTGATGGCGTGCGCCGTCATCGCGTCGCCGAGCCGGTTCTTCCGCAGCACGAGACACTGATACGCCACGCCGCAGAAAATTCCCGCCAGCCACTCATTGTGGCCAAAGCCGAACATTGCCGCCGTAACCAGAAACGGCATTGGCAGAAACCGGCTCAGCGGCACGGACAGGAAATCCTTTTGCGCGATGTAGCGATACAAAAACGAGCGATAGAAAACTTCCTCCAGCGGCGGCACGACAAAGGTGGAGCCGAGAATCCGGACGCTGACGAACAGCCAAGCCATCGTGGAGCCGGCGCCGAATGGGTTGTTTGGATTCCATGCCGTCGGCGTGGTTTTAGGCGTGGGCGTCAGGCCGAGTTTCACCCAGAGCGAATTTTGCGTCGTCCATTCGCCGCTGATGCCGACCCACGCCGCAAACACGGCGACGCCCACCGCCACCGCTTCCCAACTGAATGCCCAGCGCATTTCGGGGACCAGCGGACGCAGCGCGAAAATCAACCATGCGCCCACCAGCGTTTTGGCAAGGTAAAACCAGCAGGCCGCCGCCGCGCCGGACTTTCCTTGCGCGGCGGTGAGCAGGAGAAAAATGGCAAACGGCGCAACGCGCGCCAGGGCAGGAGATTCAGAGAAAACTTTTCGCACGGCCGGCGCGTCAATGATCCAGGCCGATCTTGAACGGCTTGTTGTCCGTGCCGATGAGCGTCACTGTGTATTGGGTGATCTCCTTGACGCGGTAGTATTGGCCAACCCTGTCGCCGGGTCGGACGGTTTTGCCATCCACAATAGCGCTGGGGTTTTTCGGCGAATAGAAAATTCCCTGCAATACCGGTGCGTCCGGTGGGGTGGGCACGGCCGTCGGTGTGGCGGCCACCGGCTGTGTTACCGTCTCGGCTGGCGTGGCTGCTTCCGCCATGTCGGATTTCGCGGCGGGATCATCCGGTGCGGTCACAATGTCGTGGACAGTGCGGTGCGCCATCGTCCAGCCAAGGAAGAAAATCGCCGCGATAATCAGGATGATGACGATGACCGGCAGCCAGATTGCCACCGAACCAGGCTCCTGGCTGGCGGCGGGGCGAGGCGGTAGCACATTGGGCGTGCTGCGCGGCGGCGCTTGGCGCGCCTGTTTCAATGCGTCGTTGATCAAGCTCATGCGTGGATGTTTCCTTCCAGCTCCCGGATGGCGCGTCCCACCATCCGGTAATTAATCCGGTAACTGCGTTCCACAAATCCCGCCAGCAGCGCCTTGTCGCACACTGCGTTGACGAGCCGCGGAATGCCCCGGCTGTAACCGAAAACCCGCCAGATCGCCGGCAGCGTGAATGTCGGCGCACCGTGTGACCCGGCCAGCGCCAGCCGGTGCTGAATATACTGCCCGACTTCCGTCCGCGTCAACGGATTCAAATGATACCGCACCGTGATCCGCTGGCGCAATTGCCGCAGCTTGTGGCTGTTGAGCCGGGTGCGCAACTCCGGCTGGCCCATCAAGACAATCTGCAACAGCTTGCGGTCGTCCGTCTCGATGTTTGAAATCAGCCGCACCTGTTCCAGCAGCTCCTCTGTCATATCCTGAGCCTCGTCCACAATCAAGACCGATTCCTTGCCCGCCAAAGTTTGTTGCAGTAGAAAATCGCTGATGGCCGCCATCGTCTCCAGCCGGTCCTTGCCTTTCACCTCCAGGCCGAACTCCGTGGCGATGGCCTTCATCAATTCATCGCCGCTCATCACCGGATTCATGATCAGCGCGGTCGAAAAATGCCCGTCGAGCTGCTCCAGCAGCGTCCGGCACAGCGTTGTTTTGCCCGCGCCCACCTCGCCGGTGAGCTGCACGAAGCCCTTGCGCTCGCGGATGCCGTAGAACAGATGGTTGAGCGCTTCGCGATGCTTCGTGCTGTTAAAAAGGAAGCGCGGGTTCGGCGTAATGTCGAACGGCGACAGCTTCAATCCGTAAAACTGCAAATACACAAAGACTTATCTAACAGAATGCTTCATCTCGCGCAAAACAAAGGTTTGCGCGCAGTTTTGCCGAAACTCCGATCTTTTACCCATTATAATTTTACATGCCAACGCTACATTGAATACACACCGCGCTTTTCGCAGAAACCAATGGCGGATGCCAACAAAGGTTTGGATTCCTTGCCGCGCAAATCAAGGTAGAACGTGCATGGGCGTGACAGTGGCGTCGAGCAAGCACGTTGGTTTCTCACTAACTTTTCCAATTATGTAAGCGCCGCCTCGAGGACATTTCGCAAGATTCCCTTTTAATCAAGTTTGATGTGGGGAGTGATGTTTTTTTAGATGCGACGGCGCTATGGGATTTTTTGTTTTCCAAGGCTCACTGCTGCTTAGCTTCGTTGATTTCTTGTAGTTAAAAGAGGCAGGGAGGATGAGCGGCATCACCCACACGAGGCTTTGCGAAATTGAGAAGCACCAAAGAAGTTAGAATATAATCTACGAAGAGGACGGCTATGCTCTCGTAAAAACCAATTGATCAACGCTGACTTTTGGGGTTGTTCATGGGATTTGAATAATGAACACCGCCCGCCGAAATCTGTTGCGCGGATTTACTTTCTCCGTCCGCCGGGCGCGAAGTGGTAGCCGCCGTGGACGCGGCCGCCGCGCACTTTGCCGGGAAAACCGGCGGCGGCACCGGCCTTGGGTTCTTCAAATAGCGCGGTGTAGCGGTAATCAAAATTCTCCAGCTTCAAGCGCGGAATTTTCTGGCTGATGAAACGCTCGATGGCAAATACGTGCGGCGCATCCTCGGCCACCATGATGGTGAAGGCGTCGCCGGTATTCTCGGCGCGGCCGGTGCGGCCGATGCGGTGGATGTAATCCTCCGGATGCTGCGGCACGTCGTAGTTCACCACGTGGCTGACATCCGCGATGTCCAGCCCGCGCGCCGCAATGTCCGTGGCCACGAGCACTTCAAACTTGCCGTCTCGAAAACCCTGCAGCGCCTGCTCGCGTTCCTTCTGCGTGCGGTTGGAATGTAGCACCGCCACGGCGTGGTTCGCGCGCTTGAGCGTGGTGGCACAGCGGTCGGCGCCATGCTTGGTGCGGCAGAAGACGATGACGGAATCGTAGTTCACGCGGTTGAGCAGTTCGAGCAGCAGATCGGTCTTCTGCATGTCGGAAACGGGATAGATGACGTGCTTCACCGTCTCGGCGGGCGTGCGGCGCGCGCCGATCTCAATCGTCTCCGGCTCGTGCATCGCCCATTGGATGAGCGTCTCGATCTGCGGCGGAATGGTGGCGGAAAACAGCGCGGAGTGGCGTTTGCGCGGACATTTTTCCACAAGCCGGCGCACGTCGGGCAGGAAACCCATGTCGAGCATGCGGTCGGCTTCGTCGAGGACGAGGAATTCCACCTTGTCGAGCTTCAGCGTGCCTTGTTCGAGGTGATCGAGCAGGCGTCCGGGCGTGGCGACAACGATGTCCGCGCCGGCTTTCAATTCATCGTTCTGTTTGCCGTAGCCGACGCCGCCGAAGACCACGGTGATTTTCAAATCCATGAAACGGGCATAATCGCGAAAGGCTGTTTCCACCTGCGCCGCGAGTTCGCGCGTCGGTTCCAGAATGAGCACGCGCGGGCCGCCGGGCAGATGATGCCCGAGCTTGGACAGGATGGGCAGCGCGAACGCCGCCGTCTTGCCGGTACCGGTCTGCGCGCTGCCGATGACATCCTTGCCGGAAATCACGAGCGGAATCGCGCGGAGCTGGATGGGCGTCGGTTCGGTGTAGCCCATGGCGCGCACGCCTTCGAGGACCTTTTCGGAAAGGCCGAGTTTGCTGAAAGCCATGAGAAAGCTTAGCGGATTCGCGGCTCAATGGAAGCAGGGAATTTGGCGCGGCACCCGAAAGGCAAATGAAAACCGGCGCATCGCCAGGCAATGCGCCGGGTGAAAATACGAAACCAAACTCACGCCGCCGGTGTTTCCGGCGCGGGCGCGGCTTCGGTTGTAACGGGCGCTTCCGCCCCTGACTCGCTCGCCGTCGCCGGGGCTTCGGGCAGCGGCGTCACGGTTTCGGTGCTCGTGGCGATTTCCGCCGGCGTTACTGTTTCTGTGGAGGAAACCGTTTCGCCTTCCGCTGGTTTTATTTCGGTTTTCTTTTCCGGCTTTGACGGTTTGGACATGGGTTTCTTGGCCGTTTCCATCCGGCCGTCGGCAAATTCCAGCACGGCACCGGCATGAATCAGCCAGTGAAGGTCCACCAGCACGAGCGTCTGTTCCTGCGTCGGCTCGGGTGCCTGCGGTTCGGTGGATTTTGCCGGCGCGGCGGCAGCAACTTCGCCTTCCGCCACGGGCGCGGCTGGCGCGGGAGTTTTCGCGATGGGAATGACCGTTGCTTTCGGCGTTGGCGCGAGCGCTTCGATAAGTTTCTTACGCGTGCATTTGGGGGTGTTGTTGATGAACTCCACGATGCGCCGGATGCCGTCGGACACCGGATTGCTCTCGATGTCGAGGAACAGCGGCCGGGCGACGCTGACGTGCGTGACCGTCTTGTTGACCTTGAAGAACTGCAGGCCGTGCTGGGTGAACTGCTGGCTCAACTTCGTCGCGATGGGCAGCGGAAAAAACCGCTGCTGCTCCCAGGCCTGGCGGATGAGCTGTTGCAACCCGGCGCAGCGCAGCGTCCGGCTCGGTGCGCCGGCGACGGTCATGGTCTCGACCGCCTTGATGATGGAATCCTTGTGCGTGGCGCGGAAATGTTTCTCCACTTCCTCCATCGTCGGCAGCTGTAGCGGTTCCGGCACGTTGAGGCAGGCGTATTCCGTCTTGAAGCTCTGTTCTTCAATCCATTTCTTCACCACGGCCTCGTCCTTTACGATTTTGACGCGCGACTTGAACATGTCGAACGGCATCCGCGAAAATTTCTCCGCGTGCAGTTTGCGCAACTGGTTCTGGTAATCGTGATGATTGGGCGGGCCGAGAATGACGCCGCTCAGGCCGCATTGCGCGACAAACGTGTAAACCCCCTTCGGCGGCTCGGTCGCCGTGCGTTCGGTCTGGTAGAACGTGGCAAAATGATTCTTGAGCACGTGCGCGACCGCCTCGTCCTCGCTGGTCCACGGCGTTTCATCGAGCGCGCAGACGAATAGTTTTTCCGTCGTGCCGTCGGCCTTTTTCTTCGCCGTTAGCTGGACGGAATAACGCTCGGCCTTCTGCAAAATCAGCAGTGCGATCTGGAACAGCGGATACGCGCGGCCGGTGACCTTGATCTGGCGCGCGAGTTGTTCGACGCCCCTTTCCTCGGGGATGAACGCAACATTAAACTCTGGCAGTGGTAGTGGCGGTTCGGGCCGCTCGCGGCGTTCGTCGTGTCGGTCGCCGCCACGGAACCCACCCTTGCGGTCGCCAAACTTGGAACCCCCGCGCGGCAGGCCGCCGCGGCGTTCACCGCCACCGCCGCCAAAGCCACCGCCGGCACCATCGCGGCGCGGGCTGCGGCGTTCGCCGGGCTTGCTGCTGAAGGCGCGCTCGGGCTTCACGCCCTCGTTGCCGGTGAATTTTTCAAATTTATTCGGCTGTGATTTGCCCTGCGCCCACGCGGGCTGGAACAGGCTGTCGAGGTCGAGGCCAAGGTCGGTAATGTTGCTCATGTTAAAAAAGCCCCGTATTTTGCGGGGTTGAACTGACACCCTATCATGGTTTGGCGTAGTCGGGAAAGCCCAAAAGCGAAAGCGCAGTCTGGACTCAGACTGCGCCTCGCAATGAGAATAATTAGATTTATTTGGCGTTGGCCGCCGGAGCCGCCGCGCGTTTTTCCATGATGGCGGCGATGATTTTCTGTGCCAGTTCGGGTTTTTCCTCCAGCGCCTTTTTTGCCGCCTCCCGGCCCTGACCGATGAGCGTGCCGTCAAATTGCAGATAGGCGCCTCTTTTGTCCACCGCGCCGCACTCAATGCCCACGTCAAGGATGCTGCCTTCCTTGTCAATGCCGTGGTTGTAGATGATGTCGAACTCGGCCTCGGCGAACGGCGGCGCGACCTTGTTCTTTACGACCTTGATGCGGGTGTGGTTGCCATAAACATTGCCGGCGGCGTCCTTGAGCTGATCTTTGCGGCGGATGTCCAGGCGTACGCTGGCGTAAAATTTAAGCGCTTTGCCGCCGGGCGTGGTTTCGGGGCTGCCGAACATCACGCCGACCTTTTCCCGGAGCTGGTTGGTGAAAATGCACGTGGTCTTGGACTTGCCCAAAATGGCGGTGAGCTTGCGCAACGCCTGCGACATGAGCCGCGCCTGCATGCCCATCGTGGCCATGCCCATTTCGCCTTCGAGTTCGGCCTTCGGCACGAGCGCGGCGACGGAATCAATCACGATCACGTCCAGTGCGTTCGAGCGGGCGAGCGTTTCGCAAATGGTCAACGCTTCCTCGCCGGAGTCCGGCTGCGATACGAGCAGGTCGTCCAGATTAACGCCGAGTTTCTTCGCATAGCCGGGGTCCAGCGCGTGTTCCGCGTCAATGAACGCCGCCAGACCGCCAGCCTTTTGGGCGTTGGCGATGACGTGCAGCATCAGCGTGGTTTTGCCGGAGGATTCCGGGCCGTAAATTTCCACGACGCGTCCGCGCGGGATGCCGCCGACGCCCAGCGCGAGGTCAATCGCCAGTCCACCGGTCGGGATGACCTCGATTTTAACATGCGCCCGCGCGTCGCCGAGGCGCATGATCGCGCCGTCGCCGTAGGCCTTGGTGATGGAGGAAATTGCGGCGTCGAGTTCGCGTTCGCGGGTCGCGGCGGCCTTGGAATCGGCGGCGGCGGGGATTTTGTCAGCGGATTTTTCGGTGGATTTGACGGCCATAAGTATAAATGAGTTAAAGTTCCCGTTGTTGGTTTAACGAAAGTCGAAAGTAGTGGAGCGGCGGAAAAAGTCAAACGCTGTTCGGTTGAAGATTCGCTGGTGGCGACCGGGGTCGTTGGATCTGGCAATTTTTATTTTCATCGGCGTAAGGGTAGATCCCGAGGTGGGACAAAGGCTGTCTAACCGGAATTTAATTTTTCCGTGCCGCCGAAACCAACAGCGTGCCCCAGCCGACGAGTAAGCTCGCTCCGCCAATTGGTGTGATGGCGCCGAGCCAGTGTCGATGGGTCCCGGCCAGCAGATAGAGCGAGCCGGAAAAAATCACGATGCCCGCCAGAAAGCTCCACCACGCGAGGCCGGGGAATGGTTTTCGCTCCGCCAGCACAAACAACATCACCGCGTGAATAAAATGGTAGAAGACGGCCTTTTCCCAAATCGTCGCGGCGCCGTTTTGTGCGAGCAGGTCTTTCAGCCCATGCGCGCCGAATGCGCCGAGCGCCACGGCGAGCAGTCCCAGTGCCGCCGCGATGCGGGTGTGGGTGGCGGCGTTCATTTTTGTTCCGCCGGTTTTTCCGGAACCCGGCCGCGATTCTGCAATTCGCGTTCAAGGTGGGTGTCTTCAGGGGCGGTGAGCCAAGCCGTAAGCCAGAGGTTGCCGAGGAACCGGCCGCTTTTCATAAGCTGGCCTTCAAGAAACGCCCGGCCTTCCGCGCCGCGGTTTTCCTTGTCCGACAATTCGCCGTCGCGGTCCAGCCGGTAGAGCGGCTCCACGAGCTTGTTGGCTTCCACGATGAACGCCACCGCCGTCTGAAAGATACCGTCCGGCGCATCCGCTGCCGGGATTTTTTGCGCTGGGCGGGTCTGCGCGGTCAGTTTTTTAAAGTCAATGCCGCCGGTCTTGTAGAAAAAGCCGCCGTCAACCCACGCGTGGAAGCCAAACGATGTCGTATAGTGGTTCGGGTTGCCGTTGGTCGTCCAGCCGTGGTGATACATCGTGGTGTGCAGCGGCTGGCTGGCGTCGCCGACGAAATGCCCCATTACGCCCATGACGTAAATTATGCTCTGCCTGGCATTTTCAATTTCCACCGGCGTGCCGCCGTGGTTTTCCAGCGCGGTCAGCGTGCTGAAGCCGGACTGCAGTTTTTCGTAATGTTCCGAGATTGTCCATGGCAGGAAGCCGTCCAGTTCGCGGGTGTGGTCGGCATCATGCGCCGGATTAATCGCCGGAAACCTTTCCGGATGCGCCGCGCGGGCTTTTACGATGGCTGTCACGAAATCGTAGCGCAACGGTGGCAGCGTCGCCGGCGTCAGGTCGCAGAGCCGGATGGCTTCGAGATCGAGATAATGGTCCGGGCCGTTCACCTGACTCAGCGCGAGCCCCGTCCCTTTGCGCGGGCTGGTCTCGTTGCGCCAGCGATCCGCTTCGCCGGCGAGATAAGCGATGCGGTCGCGCGCCGCCGGGACGAGTGCGAAAGCTGGAAAATCTTTTGGTAGCGCCGCAAGCGCCAGTTCGTTTACCGCGTGGTGGCCGTCGTAGTCCCACGCCGCCGCGTTGATAGCCAGCGTGCCGGCCGCAAAAATGATGGTGACGGATTTTTTGTCCATGCTCGATTTGGGTTTCTTGAGCCTAACGGAACGACCCCGGTTGCAAAGCTTAATTAGCCGCGTGCAAAAATCCGTGTGCATCCGCCCCGTCTGTGGTTTAATTCCCCCCGCAACTATGGATTCAAAAAAACTGGCGCTGCTGTGCCGCGAACTGGCGGATAATAAAAAAGCTGAAAACACCCTCGTGCTCGATGTGTGCAAGCTCTCATCGGTGACGGATTTTTTCGTCATCGTGTCCGGCTCCAGTCAGCCGCATCTGCGCGCCATCGTGGAGGAGATCACAAGCAAGTTGCGGGACGAACACGGCCTGCGTCCGACGCGGATGGAAGGCGCGACCAACACCTCCTGGGTGGTGCTGGATTATTTCGACGTCATTGTCCACGTCATGCACACCGAGACGCGGGCGCGCTTTGACTTGGAGGGGCTTTGGGGTGACGCGAGGAAAGTCAGTCCGCCGAAACCGCGCAAAAAGAAAACTCCGGCGGAAAAGTGATGCCGCCGCAGTTTGTCGGATTCAAAGTTCAGGCTTCAGGATCGGGCTGCTTTTCTGGAATTGACTCCGAAGTTTTAACCATTTCCTCCACGAGCTTTTTAAAATCGGCCAGGCCGGTCGAGGGAATGATGATGGTGTCGCGGCGGCCGCCGACGTCTTCGGTGATGCGCAGGAACCGACCGCGCGGATTTTCCTTCAGGGTGAAGACGAAATTTTTCCGCTCAATCTGCACCTCGGCGGTTTTGAGGGTGTCTTCGTTGACCGGCGGGCGCGGTTGCTGGTTGTATTTCGATGCCCCATAACCCTGGCTTTGATAGGGGCGGCGACCGTAAGGTGATGGACGTTCGTTAGAGATCATAATTCCTGTTTCAGTTTGTCTATTGACAAATAAAATTCGGCTAAATCTGGCGATTGTCAACCGTGAAACTGGGTGGTCAACCGTCCCTAGGCGGAACCGTTGGGAAAGCTGTTTAGCCGGTTGTGGTTATGAAAGATCGCCGGCCCCGGTGACTTAAAGAATATTTGCCGCCAGTTCCGCCAGTTCGGAGCGTTCGCCCTTCTGCAACTCGATGTGCGCGGCAATCGCCTGATCGCGGAACCGGCTGACGACGTAATTGAAACCGTTCGACGACGAGTCCACATACGGGTTGTCAATCTGGTAGGGATCGCCAGTGAAAATCAGCTTTGTGCCGGTGCCGACGCGAGTGACGATGGTCTTGGCCTCCAGCGGGGTGAGGTTTTGCGACTCGTCAATGATCATGAACTGGTTTGCGATGCTGCGCCCGCGGATGTAGCTCAACGCTTCCACCACGATGCTGCCGTTGCGCATCAAATCGGCGGCGCGACGATGGTCGTGGCCCATGTTCAGGTCGCTCAACATTTCCAGCGCGTCATGGATCGGCTGCATCCACGGTGCGAGTTTTTCCTCCAGCGAACCGGGCAGAAAACCGAGCTCCTTGCCCATCGAAATGGTCGGACGCGCGACGACGAGCCGGCGGAATTCGCGGTCGTTCACCACGCGTTTCAAGCCGGCGGCCATCGCAATCAGAGTTTTTCCGGTGCCGGCCTTGCCCATCAGCGTGACCAGCTTCACGCGGTCGTCGAGCAAGGCGTCGAGCGCGAAATGCTGCTCGCGGTTGCGCGGCTTGATGCCCCAGACCCCTTCGCGGCAGTCGAGAATCGGCACCAGCCGTTTGCCGGTCGCGTCCACTTTGCCCAACGCCGTTTTCTTCGGGTTCGATTCGTCGATGAGCGTACAGTATTCGTTCGGAAAATAATTTTTCCCCTCCGGCAGTGCTAGCTCGCCCTTGGCGCGGAACGCCGTGATTGTTTCCGGCGGCACGGACAATTCCACCATGCCGGTGTAAAGGTCGGTGATGAACACGCGGTCCGTCTCGTAATCCTCCGCCATCAAACCGAGTGCGTCGGCCTTGATGCGCAGGTTGATGTCTTTGGAAACGAGAATTGTCGCATTTTCCGGCTGCGCTTTTTGAATGTGCGACGCGAGCGCCAAAATCCGGTTGTCCACCGAATCCTTGGTGAAAATCGTTTCGCCGTGGCCGTTTTTCTCGAAGGCGATTTTCAGCTTGCCGCCGTTGGGCAAATCCACGCCCGCGCTCAAACTGCCTTCCCCGCGGAAACCGTCGAGCATTCGCGAAACCGTTCGCGCGTTGCGGCCCAGTTCGGTGGACTCGCGCTTGAAGCGGTCAATCTCCTCGATCACCTCGATGGGCACGAGCACGTTGTTTTCCTTGAAGTTGACGAGTGAATTGGGGTCGTGGAGCAGGACGTTGGTGTCGAGGATGTAATTTTTCACAGGTTGAAAAAACCGACAGTGGAATTTTCGCCGCACACGCGGCGCTGGGTTGAAGATTTGGCGGACAACATCAAAATATTCCCCGGAACTTTTCCAAATTGTTCCGTCCGCACACCATCACTGTCAACGAAATTCAACTTTGTCACCCGATTGTTGCCAAAATGGTCAGAGCGGAAATCCCCGGTTCTCGTCCGGCATCACCACTTCGCGGCGCGGCGGCGCGGTTTTTGCCGTCGGCTCTGGTGTTGCAATTTTTACCTCCGCCTTTTCCATCGGCGGTTCGGGGGGGGGTCGTTCCGCTGTTTCCATTGCGGATTTTTCCCTCGCCACCGGCGCGGAGGGCGGAGATTTTTCTACTTCGTCCCGTTCCGGCGCGGCCAGCGCGGCGGAAACCGGCGGTCGGTTGATGAGCGCCAGCATCGAGATGGACGACGCGGCCGTGCGCTCGGCTAGTTCGATGCGGGCAAATTCGCCGTAGATTCCGGCGAGCGCCGGCTCGTCGCGCAACGGCAGTTCCTGGCCGGTGCCGGTGCGCATCGCCAGCAAAATGTCGTAGGCGTTGATGGCGTCAAGCGGCCGCGCGGGCACGAACGCCGCCTCGGCGCCCGCCACCTCCGTGACGAGCCGCGTGGCGGTGAGCGTGCGCAACACCGACTGCGTGAGCCGGCTGGGAATGCCGAGTTCCGTTGAAAGCTGGCCGACTGTCACCGGGCGCAAGCCGTTTTGGAAACGCTGGCCGAGGCAGATCATCAGCCGCAGCGCTACGAATTCGCGCCCGCGCTGGTTCACATTGTCGGCTAGGCGGTCTTGGAGATACGCGGCGCGGTTCTGGAAGGCATAGGCAATCTGCGCGCCGAGCAGCAGAAACACCCACGAAAAATAAAGGCCGATCATGAACACTGGCACCAGACCAAGGCTGCCGTAAATCTTGCTGTTGGTCACGACGCGGGAGATGTAGAGAAAGCCAAAGATGTTGTTCAAATACCAGAGCGTGCCGGCCACCGCGCCGCCGACCAGCGCGGCGGAAAATTTAACCTTCGTATTTGGCAGCAGTTGATAGGCGAACGCGAAGGACAGCCACAGCACCAGCAGCGGCAGTAGTTGGAAGATGAATTTTCCCACCACCGGCGTCTGTGCGATATAATCCTTGGCGGACTGGAATTGCGCGCCCCCGGCGAGGCCCAGTGCGGCCATGAGCAGCAGCGGGCCGAGCATGATGGCCGTGGAATAGAGCTGGATTTGTGTCAGTAGATTCCGGCCGCGCGTCACGCCCCAGATGTCGTTAAAGGTTTCCTCGATGCGGCCCAGCAGCGAGATGGCGACGAACACCAGCAGCACCGCGCCGGTCGAGCCGAGCGTGGCGCTTTTGGTGTTCTGCACGAAACTCCAGATCTGGCGCGCGATTTCCTTCTGCGCGCTGACCGTGACCACGCGCGTTTCCGGCGGCGGCACGGCGTTGGTGGCGGTGGCGGTAAAATTTGGGTCCGCGCCGGTGCCGGCGGTCTCATTTGGCGCCGGACTGGTGGTGACGAGCGTGACGGAATTGGAATTTACCGTGACGACGTTGGTGCCGATGGTGGCGGGCGGCGTGATGGCGGCGACAAATTTTTCCACCGCGTGCTGGAATTGCGCCTCGTCCTGGTTCTTAAGCAGGCTGCTGGTGAGGCTTAACGCCACCGCGAGCAGCGGGATGATGGCGATGAGTGTGGAATACGACAGCGCCGATGCCCGCACTAGGCAGCGGTGGCGGACAAACTGGCGGATGACCAGCACCCAGAAATGGACGAAGCGCTCCAGCCGGTTTTCCAGCAGGAAAATCTCGTCCTCCGCGTTTGCGGCGGCGCCGGAGAGAATTTTGACGAGGCGGGAAATCCGTTTGTTGACCATGACGCCGACACGCTAACAAAGCGGGCGGACAAGTCAACGGCGGGTGATTCCGGCGTCTATCTCCATATTATACCTTTAAGCCAAAGTGCGTGCATGACGCTATGCACGGCTGAAATTTCATCAAAAAAAGCGGTTTCGATTTTTCCCGCAGGCAATGGATTGGTTGGAACCGGGGACTTCGGTGTTGCGCTGGTGTTTGGCTTGGATTTAATGAATGGGAGCGGAGTCAGCGGCCCAGCGACTCGGCTGTGGGCCAAGTTCAAGCTCAAGCGAACCGCCGGAAATCAAGTCCGTGTGTGAAAACCAAAATTGATTCAGCGGCCGGCCATTCAGTTTCGCCGACTGGATGTAAATATTTGCCGCGGAATTGTTGTGGGTTGTGATGATGAAGGATTTGCCGGAAAAATAATTTGGATTCAGATGAATGGTCACGCGGTCAAACACCGGCGACGTGATTTGATAAGTCGGATGGACGGACGCGCCGCCTTGAACATCAAACAGGCCGATGGCCATGAGCGCGCTGACCGAACCCAACTGGCCCTGGTCTTCGTCGCCGCAGTAGCCGCCGTTGGGGGTGATGTCGCCGTAGGCGGCCGACTGCACTTCGCGCACCCACTTCTGCGTGAGCCAGGGCGCGCCGGCAAAATTAAACAAGTGCGCCATCTCGGTGGAAGGTTCGTTGTCGTAATCCACCCAGGCGCCGCCGTGTTGGCCGTGCGGCGTCACAAAATTTGCCGGTGCGGCCAGCTCGAATTGGCGGTTGAGCGTCGCGATGTATTTTTCCCGGCCGCCGAAGAGTTGAATCAAACCCGGCATGTCCTGCGGGACGGCATGGGTGTAAATCGCGGAGTCGGCCTCGGTGAATCCCTTGCCGCTGAAGGAACCTTGTTTGCCGACGGGCGCGAAGTCTTTCAGCCAGGAGCCGTCGAGGTTGCGCGGTCGTATGAATTTCACCGACGAGTCCCATAGATTGGTGTAATTGAACGAGCGTCGCGTCAGCCATTCGGCGTCGCTGGTCTTGCCCAGCGCGCTGGCGAACTGTGCGAGACACCAGTCTTGATAGGCATATTCGAGGGTCATCGCCGCGCCGTCCTTGTGCATGCCTTTGCCCTCGATGCCCTCCGGCACGTAACCGCGTTCAACGTAATATTTCATACCGCCACCACTGGCATTAGCGCCCCCTTCGTAACCCGCATGATCGCGGATACCTCCGGGTAGGGCGTTTTTCCGCAATCCGGCGTAGGCTTTTTCGACATCGTAGCCGCGAATACCCTTGTTGTAAGCCGCCGCGAAAAATGGCGTCGCCGGATCGCCAATCATCACGAAGGAATAATTGCCACCCGCCGGCCCGCGCGGGATTAAGCCGCCGTCGCGATACATGTCCACCATCGTGTTGCAGAAGCCGTCCATTACATCGGGATACGCGAACGACCACAAAATATTCAGCGACCACTGGCTGCCCCAGAGTGCGTCAAAGTTGTAATGCGAAAATAACGGTTTGCCGTGCGCGTCGAGTTTCACCTGGCGCACGACCGGCGAACTGCCCGTGTTGTCGCAATAACTGCCGTCCGCGTCGCTGACGGTGCGGCGGCCCAGTAATGCATGCCAGATGTCGGTGTAGAACTTCACCTGCTGCGCCTCCGTGCCGCCTTCAATTTCGATGCGGCCGAGCCAGTTGTTCCAGTCGTCATGCGATGCCTTCACCACGGCGTCAAAGTCCCAGCCGGGCAGTTCCGCCGCCAGATTTTTTCGCGCGTTTTCCTCGCTGGTATAGGAGATGGCGACCTTCATCAAAATTTGCTCGCCGGCTTTCGTCGGAAATTGCGCATATCCGCCGACGTTTTTGCCGGCAATTTTCTGCGCGTTCCCCAGCAACTTGCCGTTTTCCCACGCGCCAAAGGTGACGGGCTTGCTAAATTGCGCGACAAAATAAATGGTAAACGGTTTAGGCCGGCGTTGGCTTTCCGTCGGTGCCATCACGGACTGGCCGGCGATTTCTGTCGGGCTGACCCGGCGGATCGAGCTGGTATTCATCTTGTCCATGAGCGTCGTGCCGGTGTCGAATGCGATGAAGGATTTTTCGTTCGCCGGAAAGGTGTAGCGATGAAGCCCAACCCGTGTCGTGGAAGTCAGTTCCGCCGTGACGCCATATCGCCGCAAAAAAACCTTGTGGTAGCCGGCTTGGACAATTTCGTCCGCGTGTGAAAACGGCGACGCGGCGGCGGCTAGCCCGTTTTGTGATTGCAACTCGCCGGTCTGCGGCATCACCGGCACCCCGTAGATCTGCCAGCCGTGGACGTGGCTGAAACATTGGATGCTGGTATCGCCATAAATATAGCCAGTAAGCCAGTCTCCCCCCACCTTGGTATCAGGACTCAAGTTGACCATGCCGAAGGGGCGGCAGGCGGACGAAAAATAAATCCACCGCGACTTGTGCGTGTCGATAAGCGGGTTGACGTAATCTGCCGGAGTTTTTTCAGCGGCGGAGACGATATAAGCGCCCAAGAACAATGCTGATATTATTCGGGTAAAATTATTCATGGTTTAAAAGGTTCAAAAATTAAGGGCGTGGTTTAGTTTTCGAGCTGAGATTGCAACCGGATTTTAGCGGGAGACAGTTGGGTTTGTCGAGGATCTCGCCGGTCGCACAGCGTTCTCCCCGAATTGACTTATATTCGCGGTTACCCAAATCCCGAACATGAATTCGTCAGCCCAACGCGCAGGTTATGGCAATAATGGACTGGGGCGTTAGATGAGACTGGTAGTATTGTCGCCGGTCATTTTGTCGAACCAGTTAGTTCCTTGATATAAATATTCCGCCAGCGCGAAAATTTATCCACTCCCCATCGCCACGGAGGACCGTCGTGAACTTCAAGACCAATATGACCGCCGGCCCCCAGCAGTTTTTTCACGTCGTTGGGAATATAACCTTCAACTTTAAGGGCCGCAGTATCGCACTCACAGATTCGCACATCGTTAATCCAAGTGGTGATGCGCGGTACTTCGCCGACAACGCGGATGCGAAAGGTGTTCCAGTCATTCATGCGCCAAGCCTTGCGGAATTGGTCGCCGGAAGCGGCGTAAATCAGCGAATCCAGTGGGGCCGTCGCAACGGAGCCAGCAACTTTATCCGCGCTACGAGGGATGAGTTTGACGTCCTTTGGCAAACCATCTGGTCCCACTTCCCAGCGGAAATTGTATGGGTTGACTGATATGCCACCAACGCCACGAAGGTAGATAAATCCAATTCCACCGCCGATACCGCCGGTATCATCGCCCCGATGGTCAAGCAACACCTGAAATCCCTGACCGAGTTCAGTCGAGCGAACATAGATGCCGGTGTCGCATGGCCAATCAGGGTGGACGTCGATAAGTAATTCAAAGTCGCCAAAAGTCTGATCGGTCATGAGAAAATTGCCGAGGCCATAATCTTCGCCGGTTTCAGGTTTTTTTATCCGCTTCGTTTGCTGCCCACCAATAAGAACCCCATCTCGAACTTCCCAACGTCCCAAAGCAACAGCGGCCTCCGACCCTGACTTTTTTATCACCGCTTCAACCGAAGCTGGCGAATTGACGGCTTCGGTCGCTTTGCTCGGAACTCCCAGGCGTGGAACTCTGTGCCAACCGCGCAGCGATTTGCCGTCAAACAATGGTCGAAAACCTGCCGGAATTCCTTTACCGAAGGTGGAAAACGGATGAAGGCAACACCCCCAAGTCATGGTCGTGGCGGCCAGCGCACCGCAGCGGCTTAAGAAGTTTCGCCGGCTCAATAAAAAATCGGATTTCATAACTGCTTCCATCGTGCCCTATCAGTAAATGTTTTTCAAATCCACCTAAAGATTGCCAGACGCCAAAATTTAGAAGCTCGTCCAATCATAGGTTGAAATTATGGGCGGTCACCCTTAAAGTAGTACTATATTTAGTCGAAAGCTTACGCATTGGCGTAAATGCTTGTAAATAAAGGCTGCGCGCGTGGTGGAATTGGCAGACACGCCAGACTTAGGATCTGGTTCCGTAAGGATTGGAGGTTCAAGTCCTCTCGCGCGCACCACTTTTAGTCAATGGTAAATCCCAGCTTGAAAGATGCCCGGAAATGATTGAGCTTAACCCAATCATTTAGAACCTCCCCCTAATGCCCTTCGTTGCCAGTACCAAAACGCAGCCAGCCTATGATGTCATCGTCGTGGGTTCCGGCGCTGCCGGCGGCCAGACGGCCTACGTGCTCGCCGCCGCCGGCGTCAAAGTTCTCATGCTCGAAGCGGGCCGGCGTTACGATCCGGGGTCAGAAACGCCGATGTTCAACACCAGCCGCCACGCGCCGTTGCGGGGCGCGGCGACGCCGGACAAGCCGTTTGGGTTTTTCGACGCCACGGTGGACGGCGGCTGGCGTGTTCCCGGCGAACCTTACCTCGTCAAGCGCGGGGCGGCGGCTTCGGAATGGGTTGAGGCCACAGCCACCGATGTCGGCACGAAACAAAATTTTCTTTGGTGGCGTTCCCGCATGTTGGGCGGGCGCACGAATCATTGGGGGCGTTTTTCGTTTCGCATGGGCGAGTATGATTTCAAGCCGCGCCGCCGCGACGGGATGGGCATTGACTGGCCATTTGATTATCAAGACCTCGCGCCTTACTACGACAAAGTGGAATCGCTCATTGGTGTGTTTGGCAGCAATGAAGGTTTGGAAAACACGCCCAACTCGTCCCCCGGCGTGCTGTTGCCACCGCCGAAACCGCGCGCTTATGAACTCCTCGCCAAAAAAGGCTGCGCGAAACTAGGCATTCCAGTGATTCCTTCGCACGTCGCCATATTGAGCCAGCCGCAGGATCATCTGCGGATTCCCCAAATGTTGCATCCGCATTCGCCCGCGATGCAAAAGGCGCTGGCGGACAACATGCAAACGCGCCTGGCTTGCATGTGGGCCACCCACTGCGGCCGCGGCTGCGCCATCAAGGCGAATTACCAGTCCCCGACGGTTCACCTTCCGCCGGCGCTGGCGACCGGCAATCTCGATATCATCACCGACGCCATGGTTCGCGAAGTGAGCGTGGATGATGACAGGCGCGCGACCGGCGTGCATTATGTGGACAAGAAATCCCGGCAAGACCGCCACGTAAAAGCGCGCGTGGTGGTGCTCGCCGCGAGCGGCTGCGAATCCGCGCGCATCCTGTTGAATTCAAAATCCGCGCACTTCAGCAACGGCCTGGCCAATTCCAGCGGGAAAGTCGGCCGCTACCTGATGGACTCCGTCGGCAGCAGTTTGGGAGGGCAGATCCCGGCGCTGGAAAACGCGCCGGTTCATAACGAAGACGGCGCGATGACCATGCATATGTATATGCCGTGGTGGAAATACCGGGAACAGCTGGCGGGCAAACTGGATTTTCCCCGCGGCTATCACATTGAATTCGGCGGCGGACGCGGGATGCCGGATGCCGGCTCATTTTCCGGCATGGAAAAGTTCACCGGCGGCAGCTACGGGAAAAAATTCAAGGAAGACCTGCGTCGCTACTATGGTTCGTTTGTTAATTTTTCCGGCCGCGGCGAGATGATTCCGAACGACGATTGCTATTGCGAAATCGATTCCAACCAAAAGGATACGTGGGGAATCCCCGTCTTGCGCTTCCACTGGAAATGGTCGGAACACGAGGAGCGGCAGGCGGCGCACATGCAGAAGACCTTCAAGGAAATCATCGAGTCCATGGGCGGCCGGGTGACCAGTCCGCCGCAGTCCGACGGCCGGAAAGCGATTTATCCCGGCGGCTCGATTATCCACGAAGTCGGCACGACTTGCATGGGCAGCGATCCGAAAAACTCCGTGCTGAACCAATTCTGCCAGGCTTGGGACGTGAAAAACCTGTTCGTCACCGATGGCGGGCCGTTCGTTTCCAACGCCGACAAAAATCCCACGCTCACCATCATGGCCAACGCCTGGCGCGCGACCGATTATCTGCTCGAAGAATTGCGCAAAGGAAACATCTGATGAACGCAACCATTCCCAAACGTCTTCCGCGCCGCGAGGCCATCAAATGGGTGCTGGCCGCGAGCGCCACCGTTTCGCTGCTGGACTGGCGGGGCTTCGGCGCGCCGCCCGTCATGGCCAAGGGTTACGGCACCGACCCGGATCTCTTGGAGACCTACAATGCCGGCGACCTGTGGCCCCTGACGCTGAGCGAGGCGCAACGCCGCACCGCCACCGCGTTGGGCGACGTGATCATTCCCGCCGACGACAAGTCACCCGCCGCGAGCGGGCTGCAGGTCGTGGATTTTATTGATGAATGGATCAGCGCGCCCTACCCGGAGCAACAGCATCACCGTGAAATTATTGTGAACGGCCTCACTTGGATTGAGGCCGAATCAGCCAAGCGCTTCAAAAAAAGTTTCACGGCTTTGAGCAAAACCCAGCAGCAGGCCATCTGCGATGACATTTGCTTTGCACCCAAAGCCGCGCCCAAGTTTGCCAAAGCCGCGGCTTTTTTTTCGGTTTTCCGCAATTTGACCACGGGCGGTTTTTACACCACCGCCGCCGGCTGGAAAGACATCGGCTACGTTGGCAACGTGGCGCTGCCGCGATTCGAAGGTCCGCCGCCCGAAGTGTTGAAATATGTCGGGTTGATATAAAGCGGACCAAAACCCGCTTCTAGTCCAGAGTCAACGGGTCGTTGATTGACAGGCGCTTTTCTAGCCGGCTGGCGGATGCCTTCGGCTGGAGTGGAGAAAGGGGATTCCGTGGCCATTCCGCTTTCCGAATTTATCGCTTAATTTTTATCCGCACTTTCAAAAAAATTATATTTTTGGTGTTTTTCTTTGGCTGAATGGATTGATACCGTTTGAGCAAAGTAGATCAGCTTGCTCAAAGCCAAGAAAACGAGACTGGCACAATATGAATGCAAACGATTATCCCTCGCCTTTCCCTCGCCAACCATTTCGTCCGCAGTATAATGCTCAACCACCACGTCCTTTTGTTCAGGAAGACACGCTTAAATCCGAAATAATCCAGATCGAGCGCAAATCGTTCCGGCTGACCCTTAAAGAAAATCCTCGTGGCCGGTTTCTGCGCATTTCAGAAGAGGTGGGCGGAAAAAGAAGTTCCATAATCGTCCCCGCAACGGGTCTGATTGCATTCAAGAAGTTGCTGGATGAAATGGTCAAAGCCGACCATGGCATGGCAGCCAAAAATGAACCGGCGGCGACTCCTATGGTAAAACCGGATTCTCCGGGTGTGGCTCCCGTTAAAGAAAAGCCGGTAAAGAAGACGATGAGTGAAACCGCGCGAGCCAAGATTTCTGCCGCCCTCAAAACCAGGTGGGCAAAAATCAAATCTGGCGGTAAATAAACCGCTTAAGCAAAACCAGCGCCTTTTTTTGAGCTGGCAGTTGCGGCCTGGGTGCAGATCGCGACAATCGCATTCGGCTTCAAGAAATTCCATGCAAGCATTACCGTTGAAACCGAATTGCAGCCTTTGAAGGGGCCGCGTTGGTTGCCCCTGAAATTGTGTTCAGCATTTCCACCGTAAAAAGCCCGATTAAAAAATTATTCGCCGGGGTTCGAATCTTTAATAATTGCTTGTGTCACCCAAAAAACCTGATTATCAAAATGCCATGAGTGAATTAAAGTTTGAGTGCCCACAATGCAAACAACACCTGGCTTGTGATGAACAAGCTTCCGGCCGGCAGATTCAGTGTCCGGCCTGTAATCACCTCATTCGAATTCCATCAGTTCCCGGGAATACCATGCAATTTCAACCCGAATCAGGCATGACGTGGGTTACCCATATCCCCAAAGGCCCGCAAAAACCAAAATAACCGGTAATTGTTTTAGGCTGATTTTTTGCTTAAAACGAATCCACAACTTCTTTAACCCTGCGACCGTATTCTTCCTTATTGATTAACCCCTGGTCGTATAACAAATTGGCTTTCTTTAATCGCTCGTTCGCGTTCAGTTCGGGTTTGGAAATAGATTCATTGCTTGCTGAAACCGAGATGGAGTTTTTCAATTGCCTGAGCAGGTTTATCTGGTCTGCAGGGATAGATTCGGACGGATCTGGCCCCACGCTGAGAACAAATGCCTTCCCCAGAGACTACGCCTTTTTATAGCGGGACAAAATCTTGTCCTAACAATCAGTTCGCGAGACTGGTTAAAGCCGTAAAGTGGTTGACACTTCAATGATAAATGGAGTGTTAGCATGAATGAAGAAGTGGTAGTAGAGAAGAAGAGGAACAACCCCAACTCCAGCCACAAAATATTGATAGCAAATAAGTGTGGAATAACCTGCATGATATGTTCACCGGGGTGAGCGGATGGATATAAACCACTATGAAATTGCTTTCCATGCACCGCCATCTATTTGAAAATGTACATCTGAGCCCGATAAAATCATGAATGAGAAAAGGATGCCAGCGGCAGGGAATGAAAATAGCGAAGCAAACAACCCCGTCAGATCGGGGTGGCGATCCCTCTATCTCAAGGAAGATTGGTGGGCGATCTGGATCGGTCTCAGCCTGATGGCCATCGCGATATTGCTGTTCCATCAAGGCAGCACATTTCTCAAATCGCTGGCCATCAACCCCGGGGGACTCAAATGGACCTCGCTGGACCAGTTGCTGCATCATTTTTCCATTAATGCAACCATGTATCTCCTGCAATTCATCAGTTGGCTGGTGATTTTTGGAGCCAGCTCGCGGATCATGGGTGTCAAGCTGTCCAAATTTATACCCTCGTTTGTTTTTTTATACATCCTGTCCCTCGTGATGTTTTCCGTGGCAGGCTGGGTCAACGCCGCGAAGTTCAATCTGGAAGCGCCTTTGGTCGCGCTCGTGGTCGGTCTCGTGCTGGCCAATGCGGTCAAACTGCCGGCGTGGATGGACAGCGCCTTCCGCGTGGAATACTTCATCAAAGTGGGGATTGTGCTCCTCGGCGCGACATTTCCGATCACCCTCGTGCTGACCGCCGGGCCGGTGGCGATTTTGCAAGCCACAATCATTTCAATCATTACCTGTGCAGTGATCTATTTTACGGCAACGCGAATGTTCAAACTGGACAAGCGCCTGGCGGCGGTTCTTGGGGTCGGGGGATCGGTATGCGGGGTTTCCGCCTCCATGGCAATAGCCGCCTCCGTGAATGCCAAAAAAGAACATCTCTATACATCGGTCACCTTGGTGGTTGGCTGGGCTCTCGCGATGATATTGGTGCTGCCATTCCTTTCCCAAGCCCTCGGCCTCTCGGCGGGCGTGGCCGGCGCGTGGATTGGCACCTCGGAGTTCGCCGACGCGGCGGGTTTTGCGGCGGCCAGCGCCTACGGCAAGATGGCCGGACACGAAGATGTGGCAATCAAGGCCTTCACCCTGATGAAAGTGATCGGACGCGATCTCTGGATCGGCATCTGGTCCATCGTCTGGGCCCTTGTTGCCACCATTGTCTGGGAGAAAAAAGAAACCGGCGGGCGGCCGAAGGCCGGTGAAATATGGAGGCGCTTCCCCAAATTTGTCCTCGGATTTTTTCTAGCCTCCATGCTCATGACCCTGGTGACCAGCGGCTACAGCGCCGCCGACTTCAACAGCGTGGTGAAACCCAACCTGATCATGCCGCTGGTTTCGTTGCGCTCCTGGACCTTCATCTTCTGTTTTTTAAGCATTGGACTCACCACGCGTTTTCGCGCGCTCGAGCCGGTGGGATGGAAGGCATTCTCCGCTTTCACGATCGGTGTGGTGGTGAATGTCATTCTGGGCTACATCCTCTCGGTGCATGTCTTCGCCGAGCGCTGGGGCGCGCTGTGATTTAGCATCCGAGGGCAGGTTATTTTCAAAAAACACTCCATGAGCCAACCCGAATGCAAGGACTGCCAATATTCAGTAATGCGCCCTGATGCCCTGGAAGATGCCATCCCGGGTTTGAAGATCCTGAGTTCGGCTTACGGATCTGTGCGGGGAGAAACCGGCTTGTGCCAACGGCACGATAAATTCGTCACCGTCGGTTCGACCTGTGCGGATTTTAAAGGCAAAGCTGCATTCGGCACGAAAATGTCGCAACCCTAGGGGCTGCCAATCCAATCAAAACCACACCTTCAACGAATCCCGAGTGTCGAATGGTGCTTCATTTGGCCGGTTGATGAAAATAGATTAAACGTCAGATATTTTCATTGGCGGGCTGGAGTGGCCGGCGATTTACCCGGCGGCAAGGTCTCATAAATTAAAACGTATTTATCCGTACCAGCCTCATTTGACCGGATGATTTGAACGTGTTTGGTCCCGAAAGTGCCGGTGAAATCCAGAGTCACGGTGTGGTGGTCTGCGTTTTGGTTGAAGCGGGTGACCGGGCAAGCCTTGTCGCCCACGGGGAGAAATAGATAGGCTTGCAGCGCATTCGCGGAGCGGGCCGTGTAATTCAGGACGGGAGCCGCCAGATTGCGGCCTTGTTGGTTAATCGTGCCGGCAGTGAGATGAAATCCGGTCAGGGTTTGTGGGGTCGCGGGCAGGATTAAAAGATTCTTTTGGGCGAAGCCGGTAAAAACCGATTTACGTTCGGGGTCAAGGACGGGCGAGCAAGGCAGAAGATGAAAGAGCCAGGTATATTCGTGCTCCCCGCCGCTTTCAAGTTGGTCCACGGCCAGCGCCCCGACCCCTTTCAAAAGGATAAAATGCCTCACCCAGGAGACCGGCACCGACCGATCTTGAAACCCATCGTGTCGCATCACCGCCCAATCGTAGCGGTCATTGGATTGCCACTGAAGCATGCGGCTGCCGCCTGGCTGTAGCCGGGATTGCCATTTTTCGGTTTTGGTGAAATCACCTTGGCCATCCACGAGAACGGTATTGTGCGCTTGGGGCTGGATATACCAGGATTTTCTCAACGGATCATCGTAATCGGAAATGCCGCTATCAACCACGAAAGCCTTGTCCCCAAACCAAAGGTGAAAGCCCAGCTTGCCGCCATGCCAATGCCCCAAAATCTTGGAGCCGGCATCAAGAAAAACGTAAGCGGGTGTGGAGCCGGAAGCATCCCTCATCACGGCTTGATCGGAGGCGGAGAACCAAGACGAGACCGGATCCGGGCCGGGGTAAGGCCGGTCGAACAGTTTCGCCAGCACGCGAAGGCTGACGGAGGAATCACTTTCGGTGGAATCGTTGATGGGCGGCATCTTTCCGTCCGGTTGCGCGACGGTGGCCAGGTAATGGTAAAACTGCTTGAGTCGTTCCTCGCTGCGCGCCGGCGGCGCGATGTGATTAGCGCGGCACAACAGGTAGGCATCGCGAAAGATCGACACAAAGAAAGGATAGTAACCCGGAACCTGCTCGACGGAGTTGCCATCGTCGAAAAAAGCCTGGTCCAGATGGTGGTTAAGAATGGCCAAGGCTTTCTCCCTGAGTTGGGCGGCTTCGGGAAGGTCGGGGAAGAGCAACACCGCGTATAGCATGGCGGTGGCGCCGTGCGATTGATGGTTGCCCTCGTTGAGTGACGCCTTGCCGAAGTATTCAAGTAGAACCCGGGCATGGGCCTTCACCAACTCGTAAAGTTCGCGCTTCTCCGCCGCCGAATAGCCCTTCTGGCCCAGAAAATAGCACCAGGCCAGGTTTTGCATCCGCCAAGCCACCTGCATATCGCGCCAATTCCCTTTCCGGGTGGCGAAGTATTCGGCCAGATTTGGCGGCACGGGATTTTCCGCCGCCCATTGACGAACGAATTGTAGAATGTCTTTGAGGTAGTCCTTGTCACCCGTAAGAAAATATTGCCGGGCGAAACACGGTAGAAAATACCAGCGGTTGAGCCAGTAACTCTTTTCCGGGTCCGTTTTTTCGAGGGCATCCCAGCGGATGGGATCGCCCCAAGCCGAGAAGAATCCGGGTGACCGGATGGCTTTGATCACATCCATATCGCGTTCGGAGCCGATAACCTTGAGTTGGATGAGCCGTCCGCCCTGATCCATGGGGATGTAGTTCCAAACATCATAGTGCGTCGCATATTCATAGAACGGGAAAACGCCGGTATGCACCTCGCCGTTGGTTTCTGCCGCTGCCACGGGGAAAAGTCCGGTAAGCAGAAAAATAATGCCGATGCCGGCGCGGTGTTTGATTTTCATTTGATTACTATTTTGGTGCGTGAGTTGCATTCGCTTCGCTGGGCCGGCCAAGCTCTGCCCGAGCATATTCAAGGGCTTTCCCACGATGAATCGGATGCAATGAATTCAAATCATATCAGCCCGCCCCAGAAAATGCATAATCAAATCGATTAAACGGTGGCCGTCTCCCCTTAATCAGTGCTTTCAGTTTTGGATGAATATTTCAAATCCGAATCCAGCAGGGTTGGGAGTCACATTGTATCGGCTGGGCGTGGGGAAACACCCCAGAGCAGCGGATTCTTTAAGGGAAGTGTTCTATTCGTCCTTTCTTGCCAGCGCCCGGCATGCCCATAAAAAGCAATAAAGAAGTGTCAGGTTCCGCGCAATAGCTCCCCGTTGGGGGGCAAGGGTAAGGCTATGAGATGAATTTAGTGTCTACCATTAGATTGTTAAAAATAGTACATTATTTGTTAAAAAACTAAAATAAATGGAAAAACTTGTTGCGTTTTTAATTGGTCCAGCTAAATAATTAGAAGCGTTCAGAAATCGTCAATAAGCGCATGAGACCCGTCGGTAAGCGCTTAAATCTCAGAAATAACGCCATAGATTGATTTAAAACAAGGAGCTTTCTTATGATGCACTATCGCCGTTGCGGCGCTATCCTAGGGGTGTTTTGTCTTCTGCTATTCCACGGAACGCAGGCTGGATTCGCCCAAACCGTCAGGACCCAGACGGTCCAGTTGCACCAGGGTTGGAATGCTGTTTTTTTGCTGGTCGCCCCCGCTAGTCCCAAACCGGCGGATTGCTTTCAGGGAACGCCTGTCACCATGGCGGCTGCCTTTACCGGCGACGACAAATCTCTTCAATTCGGAAAAAATGCCTCGATTGTCAATCTGGCTTCGCAAAACGGATGGGACATATGGTATGCCGCGAGCCGGCCCGACGCCTTTCTCACCAGTTTTTTCCAGTTGAACGGAGGCAAAGCCTATTTGGTTTACGCGCAAAGCGACTTTACCTGGACGGTGACCGGCAATGTCGTGCCGACGACCATCAAGTGGAAGCCCAATTCCTACACGCTCGCCGGGTTTTGTCTGGATGACGTTTCGCCGCCGACTTTTGACCAGTTTTTTGGCGGCTCGGCGCCGCATCATCCCTATCAGATCTACCATTTGGTGAATGGCACTTGGGCCAAGGTTGACAATGCCCAGGCCACCCAGATGCATTCGGGCGAGGCTTATTGGATTTATTGCAAAGGCAGTTCAGATTATCAGGGGCCGCTGACGGTATCCGTTCCCGATCCCAACAACTTTGTGCTCAATGGCCCGAACCCGGCGGGGATACTGCTCCAAAACAACACCAGCAATCCGCTGGGAGTGCAGGTTCAAAACCTCGACGGCAGCACCCAACTCCCGCTGGCGTATCAACTGCGCGCCATCACGGATACGAACGTGGTGACGACGACCATCGATCTGCCGGACACCTACGCGATGCCCTCCTTTGACGCCGGTGAAAAGCGTGGGTTTTGGCTGACGCTCCGGCCGGAGAGGATGCCGGCCGCCACGCAGACCGGCTTGTTGAAAATAACGACCGATTTGGGGACGCAGTTCTGGGTGCCCCTGACCGCCAATCGCTCTGCAATCCAATAGGCCACCAAGCAACCCTTTAAAATCAATCCAATCATGCGCAACACACTCCGAATTTACGCCGGTTTGGCGATTTTGTTTTTGACTGCGGCAATGGCAGAGGCGGATGGGGTCACCAATGCGGCTGCCGGTCTTTGGGTGGGCGAGGTTTTGCTGAAAAACGTCAATGAAACGGTGAGCGGCGTCAATACGGCCAATCAGGTGGTTTCGCCCGATCCCAACGTGACCACGCCGGTCAACACGCCGACCCATATGCGCATTATCCTGCACGTGGACGCAGGTGGGAAAGTCCGGTTGCTCAAGGGCGTTGCCATGGTTGCGACCACATCAACCAACGAGGTCCTGCTTTCCGACCCGAATCTTTTTGCCCAATACGGCAGCCTGCCCGGACAGAGGTTGAGCGCGGTGGGGTATGATTTTGGTGACGGACCGGCAGCGCAGAACGCCCTGCAAGCCGTCGCTGTCGCTGCTGCCACCGCCGCCGTTAATAACTTTGGATCCGTTCCCAACATGAAAGCTGCCGCGCAAATTGCGGCGCAGGCGGCGGTTCTGTCGTTCCAGACCAACATGTCGGCCGGGGCGACTGCCGGCTATTCAAATTTTGTCCAGTCGGCCACGTTTGCCGGGATTTCCAATAATGTGGCCACCAGCGTGGCCAACAGCTTGAACGGGGTGGACGCGTCGGTGACCACCAGCCGAAAGATTGAAATTGCCACCCTGGCGGCCGTTCAGAATCTGACGGCCTCCGGCGCCTATCAGGCAGCCGACGCGCTCAGCCTGAATGAACTGCCGTTGAGCGGTCCGGTCGTGGCAAATTTTACAGGGGTGACGCTGACCGGGACCATTTATCTGGGAGCCGACCATCCGACCAATCCGTTCCGGCACAAATGGAACCCGATTGAACAGCATGGCTACGCCATCACCCGCAAACTAACCATTGCTTTCGATGCGACGAACTCGGCGTCCATTTCGGGTTTCGGGGTGGATCACATTACGGGGACCTACAGTGAAAACATCTTCGGCCTCCACAAACCGCTCGGTCCCAACCAAGACATTGGGCTGAAGACTGATGGCTCCATCACACTTAATCACATCAGTCCGATAGCGGTTCTGAACCAATGATTTTTATGCCAACAATGAATACCACTGTAATTTTTCCCAGCCGGGTTGTCCCCATCGGCCGGTTGGTGTGGCTGTCACTGCTGCTGTTGGCGGCGTTGCCGCTCCAAGCCCAGGGCTTGAGGGATGGTTCGTTTGTGCAGGGGCTGCAGTTCCCAGTGCCTCAATCCCACACCGTGGACATCCAGGTGGACAACGCGGTGGGAAATACGAACTGGTTTGGAACGGCCTATGTTTTGGGCAGGGACGATTTGAGCCATGCCTACCTCGCGCGCTTTGACCAAAGCGGCGCCCAATCCGGCGGCACCGTCACCATTCCCAATATCACGCCTGCGGGCATGGCCGTTGTGCCGGGCACCAACGCCGCTTATATTGTTGGCGGCAGCAAGGTGTTGCTGATCAATACCACCAACGGCGCGGTCATCGCCAGCATTGATCTGCTTCCGGCGGGTGGGTTGACGCTCACCAACGTTTATTACTGGAGCAGCGCCAGCAACAGCGCCATTTACGTTTGCGGTAATTATCGCGGCGGCAGCACCACGGATGCGCTAGGCGGGACTCTGACTCCGCGCGGGCAGCAGGCGGCCGTGGTCATCAAGTTGTCTGCCGATTTAACGCAGGAACTGGGCATTACCACCTTCGGGTGCACTGATGGCGGCACGGTGAACTCTGCCAATTCCGTCGTGGTGGACGAAAGCGGCGACGTTTTCGTGGGCGGTCATCTGGGCAGCGGCGCTTTCCAGTCAGATTATCTCAACGCGAACGCGTTCAATCTGACCGAGACCTATCTTAGTGCCTGGCCGTGGTCCGCCTTTGGATTGGTTTCATCCATGCAGGCGGCGATTAATTTGCTAACGTACCCGAGCGAGTACGGTGGCGGCACCTCCACGACTTCCTTGTCATCGCCTTCAACCATTAATTTTACCACCGCGCCGGCCAACGATGCCCGCAGATATACCGGCTATTTCTTTGCGCCGACGGCGGGGAGATACATTTTTTTCAGCAGTTCCGACGATGGTTCCAGATTATCCATCGACGGCAATATATTGATCAATGATGATGCCCTTCATCCGGAAACCACCACAGCGGTGACCAACAACCTGAGTGCGGGTTTGCATTATCTGGAGTATATTTATTTCAACAATCAGGGCGGTGCGGCGGGACATGTCAAGTGGCATGTGCCTACTGACAGCGCCACTGACTACGGCTCCGCCGTGGACGTACCGGCGGCGAACTTCGGTTCCTCGGAAGGCTACGTCATCAAGTTTTCCACCGGCCTGAATCAGATCCAAGGTTTCTATTCCTCTTCCGCCGCTTCCAATCAGGGCGGGGAACTCAACGAGTTGTGTTACAAGAGCGGGTTTGTCTATGGCATTGGCTACTGGCAGGGGCAGGTGGATACGAACATGACGGGCGCGGCCGACAGTTCCTACGCCGGATCCAAAAACATCGAGATCCTCAAGCTGGACACCGACCTTAAACTCAAGAAGCGCGCCACGGTCAAAAACACCCATGACATCAACGGCTACAGCATCACGGCGGATGATTTGGGCAACATTTATGTGACCGGCTCGCACGGACCCGCCTCCAGCGACCTGTTTGGCAGCAGTGATCCCGCCGACCAGCCGTCCAAATCGATTTCAGCCTCCCAGCCGAGCATCTTCATGGCCCAATTGAATGCCAGCCTTAATTTTCAGTGGGTGCAGACACCCAGCGATCCGCAACCCACTTTTGATTTTTCGGCCTCGCATCTGCGCGCCCGGTGGAGCACGGCCTTGCAGCGTGCCTACTGGTTCGGATATCTCGGGGACGGCATCCTTACCATGGGCAATCCGGCCACCCTGCGAACCCTGAACGGACCGGAGGCTTTTCTAGCGCTGCTGGAGCCGGGTGGACAATTCACCGAGCAGGTGCTGCTAACCCTATATTCCGATTACGAGTCCGTTTTGCCGTTCGGGGGATATACCAATATCAACCCACCCTATGTGGACGGCTTCAATCGCAGATTGGTCATCAAGGGCTCGCAAATTGCGGCCAGCGTACCCGGCGTCATATACCTTGACATGGGAGGTAACAACATTGCCGACGACAGCCTGGACCAGGCGGAATCACGGATCACCTGCACGGGTTACACCGTGGGGGACAACGTGGCCAACGGCACCGCCAACAATTATACTTTCACCATCGCCCAGGATACGCTCGTGCGGTTCAACTCGATCAAGGAATATGCGCTGCGGGTCAGGTCGAATTTTGCCGACACCCAAAGTCTCGATGCGATGAACACGCCGGGGCACATTTCCGGTTTGAATTCCGACGCTTCCGGCGGACCCAATCCCACCGTGCAGAAGCACTGGGTAAAAGCGGGCGATCCGGTCATTGCTTCCATCGACGCGGCAATCGATGATCAAAATTATTTATCGCAGGGGCTCAACGTTCGTTATGCCATTGACCGGTATGATGCTTACGGGCCCGCCAAGAGTGATTATTCCACCACGGCCAGCGGAACCAATACGTATCCTTTTGTCGGAAACGATACCCGCTGGCAGATTCCGCAGTTCACCATGGTGGCCCCGGCGGGTGTCACCTATCATTGGAAACTCAAGCTGGGGGTTCAGGTCGCGACCACCGGGCTGAAGTCCGCCACCTATCCCCGGGTCCATGTTTTTTCAGACAACGGCGGGTTGCCTGCCACCCAGGCCGATGGCAGCGGTTCGGGCGTGTTTTACTTTGACTATGGAACAGTCTTGGAAATTGGTTCAATCTTGAACCAAGGTGCCACTCAGTTACAGGGCTGGCTGGACGGCGACGGCAATATTTTTGCGGGATCGGGTTTATTGAGCGATCTGACGGATAGTTTTTCCCTCGGCGCGACAAATTACTCCGCCCTGAAAGTTTCCCTGAACCGGCCGGCGCGCGTCGTTTGGAATTACGGCGACCGGATTTTTGACGAGACCGTAACCATTGGTAACACCGTGACTTTTTCCACCGTGGACGATCCGGCGGTGGCTGCCATCCTGTTGAAATATCAGCCGCCAATTGTAGCGCAGGTTGTTTCCGGTCCGCAGGGTAGTTCGGCCAACGAGATGGCTCTGTGGGATGACGTGGGCAAGAAATACTATCCGCTGCGTCCGGGCGTGGTCATGAGTTATTGGGGGACGACCTCCGCCGACACCAACGACCAGGTCATCGTCCGACTCACGTTCCAGTATCCGGATTCGCCGCATTATCGGCATATCGCCAATGCCCGGGGCGTGTCCCTGAGTGTTTCTAACAGCCCGATTACGTTCGTGGCCCTCAAATACACCGAATCATCGACGGGTGCGGCGATTGATACCAAGACCAATTTCACGGCGACCGGCCCCGGACGCACGGTGTTGCTGTTCAACGAGACCAGCAGTTCCGGCCGCGGCGGCAAGGTGGTCACCCCGCGTGTGCGCGTCGTGGGAACGATGAATTGGAGCGACAATATCCCCGCTGCGCAGACGGCGGTCATCGGCAAGAAGATCACGAGCAGTTACGACACGGCCGGGTTGGGCACGGGTTATCTCTTTTTCCCGAACGCCCGCTATAACGCCTCGATCTATGACCGAAATAATTTGGTCGGCCCCATTATCCCCGTGAACCTCAACCCCACCGCCGGCGTCAACGACCAGTTGGTGGTGGTCTGGTATGAAAACCGCGACCAGATCCTGTGGCCGTATCAGGCGGTGCGCTATCTGCCGGCATGGCCGACGAACGCGGCGCAAGGGTTGAACCGCATTGTCATCGCCAGCCGCTATGGCAATGAAAGCGTGGCAGCTGACGGCACTGACCAATATGTCGTGCCCGCCGAAACCTACGGCACCAATACCTATCCGGCCGAGAAAACTTTCAATCCGGCCAGGTTCTCGAACATCAAGATCTACAATCAGCCAGACCCCACGCAGCCTGGCTATAACCCAAACGAGGAGCATGCGCTGCTGGCACCGTCGCTGCGGTCGGCGGCGATCGCCCCGCAGCCGCCGGCGGCTTACGCCCTGCGCAATGGTGACTTAAATGTGACCAGCCGGGATGCCTCCTACACCTCCGATCCCTATGTGCTCGTGCAATTTTTCGACAACATTACCCAGGAAAACCGGATGGCCGTTTACAATATCGTGACGGCGGACAGTAATCTGAATCTGGGCACCAACAGCTACAGCTATACTTTTGAACAGCAGATGACGGCGGGCGAACCGGTGGTGCCGTTCTATCCCTTGCCGCAGGTCATCGGCGCAACTCCCAGCTCGAGCACCTATGGCCGGGATGGGCAGCCGACCCAGCAAATTTGCTACTGGAAAGACCATAAAGGCGGCGGCTGGGCGGTTTCCGGCAACAGTTATTTTTATGCCTACTACTATTATCCTTTGACGCCCGATTTCTGGTGGCCCGCTGCCGGCAACAAGAATCCGGGCGACGCCGTGGCATTCCTGCCCATCACGCCGGGCTATGCGGCCCCTGCCTTTGCCATCAACTATACCCGGAATGACCAGACGCCGGCCGCGCAGGGAATCAAATACACCACGGTCTGGCCCCTCGACGTGCCCATCTTGAAAGTGGGTGAAACGCTTACTTTTGCCGGCGGTGAATATCAGCAGGACAATCCCACCACCGTCACTTTTGACGATCAAGGCAACCTCATGGATACGGCCACGCCGGGGTTGCCGGGTGTTGTCGGCTTTGCCGCCGGTCAGGTTATCTACGACATGATGAATCCCACGATGGATGACCAGCTGGCTTTTGATCATTATACCGCGCGGATTTTCCCCGCCTTGGAAGAGCGCGTGGTCAGCCTGCCGGTCGCCCAATTCCCCACGCAACTATTGCCGGCCAACGGACGCAGCACAGTCCAGAACGGGCTCTACGTCTTCAGCCAGCTGCCGTCTTCGTTGCAGAAGCGTATTTTCTATGATCCCATCCGCGCCGTCCTCGGAATTCAGGGATTCTTGAATAATAAAGGAATCAGTGATTCCACACTGACGGCTTCGCCGCCAGCGGTTTACTGTCTTGAGCCGAATGTGCTGACGACCTACGAAAAGAACCTTTTGGACGGCAGTGATAATAAGAGCCCGTTTGGCGACCTGCAGGGCACACCCTTTGCGGCGGCCATGGATGCGCTGTTCAACCTGAGCCGCAATCCGAACCAACTCGATCAAAGCGGCAACGGAGCGGATATCGCCTACCGAGTTGGACTGGAGCAGAAGGTAAAGATCGATCCATCCACCGGGTTGCCCCTGACCTCGCAAACCGGAACGGTCATCACCGTTCAGCGCGATCCGACCAGAGCTGTGCCGATGCAGGCGCTCGGACCGGGGCTTGCAATGGTGGCCAACGCCAATTTTCTGGATCCGGCCAACCCGGTCCAGATCAGTTACGTGACCGTTGCCGAAAATAACAGCGACGCGCTCGGCAGCGCGCCCGTGGCGCTGCACATCATGAAGGTGGATAAGACGCAGCGTTACCGCGGTTCCATCGCGACCATCCTGTCGGCCAATGTTTTTGACGAAAACATCACGCTCCGCCACACCGCTGATTTCGGCGGCAATGCCGACGATTTGGTGTTTGAATGGTGGTATCGCCCGGAGGATGGCACCACCGCATTGCCGCCGGATCGCCAGTCTTCGCCCTCGCCGTGGAAATTGTTCGCCGATCCCAGCGGTAATCAGGGGCGTGGTTTCTATCAACTGGTGCTCAAGGGCGACCCCAGCGCTCCGCAGGTTTTGCTCGGCGACACGCTCTTCTTCATGCGCTATCGCCACAAGAACGAGACGGCCAACGGCGTCAATTGGGAAGTGACGCAGCCCAACGGCGAGCAGCGGGATATTTTGGGTAATTACGTCAACGGCATTCCGTATGACTGGGTGGGTGCGGGCAATTCGTCGCCGACAACCGATTACAACATCCCTGGTCAGCCGGATTATGTTCCGCAATTGGCGGAAGGCTGGGTTAAGCGCGTGATGTCGCGGGTGAACCCGTTTGAGACGCGAATCAACGACTTCTCACAGAACGCGCCGGCAGTTTATTCGAGCATTATCCAGCAGCTCGGGGCAGCCTATACCGGACCAGTAGCACTCAATTCGGATCCGAACGTGATTCAAAACGTCGGGTTGATTCAATTGTATGATACCATCCTCAACCGAGCCGAAGACTTGAGCATTAACCTGTCCACGCCGATTTGCGACTCGACCATCGCCAACGCCCTCGAACTGGCCTCAACGCGCATCAGCGAGTTCTATCTTTTGCTCGGCAACGAGGCGTATTCCGACTCAATGAACCCAGCCATCGGGTATGGCAGCGGTCCAGGCAACGATCTTTCTGGTGCCGGTCCGGGTTACGGCGCGATGGAGCCGAACATCCTCGCCTTCCAGAATCAGTTATCCACACGTCTCGATGAGGAACTTGGTTTGCTCCGCGGCTTGGCGGCAAACAATGGCACGCCGGTTTTCAACCGCCTCTATTGGAACTTCACCCACGCCGAGGGCGAGGCGGCTTACGTGATGAAATACAACATTACAGATGTTAACAATGACGGCGTCATTGATGTGAACGATGCGATGGTTCTCTATCCCCAAGGCCACGGCGATGCCTGGGGTCATTATCTCACGGCTGAACGGATGGATTACGACCTGTTGCGCCATCCCTATTTCAACTGGGTGTCCCGCTCGGAATACATCAATTCGCAGGACGTGGTGATTCCGGTGGATTATCTGGATGAACGCAACTTTGCCAAGATTGCGGCGGCCAAGGCCCAGGCCGGGGCGCAGATTCTCAGCCTGACCTACCGGCAAAAATACGTTGCCGATCCGCGCAGCCAGTGGCAGGGCTACATGGATACCGATGCAACCCAAGCCTGGGGCGTGGACGAATGGGCGCGGCGTGCCGGGCAGGGTGCGCTTTTCGACTGGGTTACGGCCAACGCGCTGCTGCCGGCGGTGCATCCGAACACCAATTACACCGGCATCCAGAAGGTGGATCGCAAAACAGTGACGGACATTGACACAGTGGGCGCGAATTTCAGAGCCATTCAGGAAACGATGGACCAGGTGGACGAGGGCAACAATCCGCTGGGCTTGCACAAGGGCTCGCTATCCTTCGCCGTGGATTTGACGCAGGGGAGTTATTTCAACCAGATGTATGCCAAGGCGGTGGCCGCATTGAACAATGCCGCCGCGCAGTTCAATAATGCGAACCAATATAACAATCTTATCCGGCAGGTGGCGAACTCCCAGGCGGATTTTCTGAATGCGGTGCGAGATCAGGACTTGGCCTACCGCAACCAGTTGATTGAAATTTTCGGCACGCCGTATGCCGGGACCATCGGTTCGGGTAAATTGTATCCGGCTGGTTATCTGGGACCTGATTTGGCCCTTTACAATTATGTCAATGTCAACAACGTCAACGACAGCACCGTGCCGCAGCCGAGTCTGGCCTTCCTCCAAAGCCTGCAAAGTCAGACGGGAAGCGGCGCGAGCATATTCCAACATCAGGGCTTCGTGGATATCAGCTCATCGTCCTGGCAGCAGCAGTTCAACCTAACCATCCTCAGCGGTTCCAATGTAGTGAACAGCAGCGACTTCGTTTCAGGCACCGTGCCGAACAACCAGATGCTGCAAAACATGACATTGCCCGTTATGGCCAACGGCTATTCCTATGTGGCACCGGCCGAGTGGGGCCAGCGCGGTTCTGTGGGGCAGTTGCAGAAAAACATCGGGGATATGGTTCAAGCCCAAGCCGACCTCGCCCACGAAATTAGTGTCTGGCAGCAGATTTCCACTGACATCATCAACAAGTTGACCTACATGAACCAGAAGTTTGAGTGGGACAACACGATTGACAATCTGAGGATCACCAAAGGTTCGCTGGACATTGTTTTTGACACGACCAAGGGCGCGTTGGAGCTGGCCAAGACCATATCTGATTACCTTGGTTCCCGGGATGTGGCGAAAATTGCCGCTGCAGCAGAGGGGTTCATTCCCACATCATTACCCACCGCCGGGCTTTCATTCAGCCCGGGGGATGCTTTGGCACCCGTGCGCGGCGCCATAGATTTGGCTGCCGCTGCGGGGCAGTTGGTGACGGATGGAGTGACGGTTGGCTTGCAAGGTGCTAGTTTCGGACTTGATCTTGCCAAGGCAATTTCGGATTTGGCCATTGATACCAGTATTGACCACATCACCGCCAAAGAAGAATTGCTCAACAGTTTGTATGAAGTGCAATCGCTGGTGAAGCAGGAGGCCGACCAGCGCATTGCTGTGTTCAAGGCAGTGCAGGCCTTTAAAGGCACCGGTGATGATTATCGCACCACGCTTGCCAATGGTGGTCGCCTGATTCAGGAGCGTTCGAACTATAACAAGAAGGTGGCGGTGCAGAATCAGCAGGCGCAATATCAGGATTTCACCTTCCGGTTCTCACGCAATACCGCGCTGGAGCAGTATCGTTCCGCGTTTGATCTGGCCTCGCGCTACGCCTATCTGGCAGCTTCGGCCTACGATTACGACTTGAATCTGGGACCGGACGACCCCGGGTCTCCGCTGGGCATCATGGCGGATATCATCCATCAGCGCAGCATCGGCTTCGTGGATGGGAGCGGCAATCCTCAAGTCGGCGGGAAGGGGCTTGCGGAAGATCTGGCAAAGCTCAATGCCAACTACGGGATTTTGAGTTCCCGCATGGGCCTGCTCAACCCAATCCAGGAAAACCAAACCATCTCCTTGCGCGCTTCTCTGTTTGAATTGAGCAGCGAAACCAACAACACGGCTTGGTTCAATAAATTGAGCACCTTCTATGTCAGCAATTTGTGGGATGTGGCCGAATTCCGGCGTTATTGCCGTTCGTTTGCCCCTGAGACCAACGGACCTCAGCCCGGTTTGGTCATTCCTTTCTGTTCCGTCATCAAGTCGGGTCAAAATTTCTTTAACCAGCCGTTGGGTCCGAATCCGGACGTGTCCTACGATCCGTCGGTTTATTCCACCCGCATCTCCTCAGTGGCCGTGGGCTTCAACAATTACAACGGCTATATCAATGGAGCCAACACGCCAATGTCGGCTTCACCGCGCGCTTACTTGATCCCGGTCGGCGCCGATGTCATGACGATTCCGAACAGCCCCACCCTCGACACGCGGGTTTGGAACGTCTATGACCAGAATCTTCCGCTGCCCTATCCGGCCACCAGCGCAGATTTCAGCAACCCGGATTGGCGTCCGTTCATTGACAGCGTGTCCGGCAGCAGCGGCACCTTTGGCGACATCCGGCAATACTCCAGCTTTCTGGCCAACGCCAACAACAGCTATTGGTATTACATAAACAATTACACCAACTCGCCGACCTTCCCCAACACCAATCAGCGGTTGATTGGCCGTTCGGTTTGGAACACCCAATGGCTGCTCATCATTCCGGGCGCATCGTTGCTTAACGATCCGCAGGCCGGCATCCAGGCGTTTATGACCAATGTTGATGACATTCAACTGAACATTTCAACCTACGGTTATTCCGGCGACTGATCACCCAGAGGCAAAGCCATGAAAAAAAATCTTCTCAAACTTCTTTGTGCCGTCGCCTGCGGGGCCGCGCTCGTACCGGGTTGGGCCGGCGCGCAAATCATTGAGCCGGACACCATCTTTTACGGCCAGGTCATCAACCGCACCACGGCGCAGCTTGACCTGGTCACCAGCGGCAAACTGGTCTGGACCATCGCGCGGCCTGACGGCCAGCTGATTACCGTAAGGACGATTTTAACGAAGTTGAACAACGGCCTGTATTCCTACCGCCTTTCCGTGCCGCACGAAGCGCTGACCTATGGCTTGACCGTGGATTCCAGCCAGGTGCCGCTGTCCGCCTCGGCGGCCACGTGCACGATTGTGTCCATCATGGTGGACACCAACCCTGCCAGCATCGTCGCGCCCGGGAGCAGTTCCTTCATCGTCGGTCAGGGGTTGCGCGCCTCGACTTACCGTCTCGACTTGGAATTGACCAACCAGCTCGCCAGCACTGGCGGTGACGGAATTCCCGATTGGTGGAAAGCCCTCTACGGCGTGAGCGATCCGAGCGGCGTCACCTCCGCCGACGGGTTATCCAACTTGCAAAAATATCTGATGGGCGGCACGCCATTTCAGGACAACCGGTTTCCCTCGCTGCTCACCACTGAATACTGGGCCTATGCCGATGGTCTCACCGAAATTCCTCTGGCGGTTGTGGATTCCGACAGCGCGGCCACCAACATTGTTTTCACGCTCAACAGCCTCCCCGGCAACGGTGCCTTTTACCTGCGCAATTATTCCAACGACGTTTCTCTGGCCATCGGCAGCCAGTTTACGCTGGACGATGTGAATCAAGGCCGCCTGATTTTCGCGCACAACGGCGCCGCCGCTTATGCCGGGCCGACCAGTTTCAATCTGAAGCTTTGTGATGAGAATCCGACGCATGCCACCAACTACACCGTCTGGCTCGATGTGTATCGTCCGAATTATCCCGACAGCGTGAACCAAGCCGCCCAAGCGGCGGCCAACGCGCCGTTCGGATTCAGCGACATACCGGGTCTAGCGTTTGGCGAGCAGCAGATGCTCATCAACTATTACCTCAGCCGCGATCACGGTTACATTATCGCCGACTCGTCCCGCTTTGCGACGTCGCGCACCAACCAGGCGGCGGTCGTCGCCACCAACCGCGAAATGTCGCACGTTCTTGTCGGAGGCACCGGCAACGACCGGCTGGTGGGCGGCGCCGGCAACGACATCATCGTGGGCGGTCGGGGCAATGACACGCTCCGCGGGAACGGCGGTTCGGATTTGTTCATCATCTCCGGTCCTAATTCAGGCAATGACACCATCGAAGACTTTTCCACCAACAACGCGGATGCTCTGGACATCTCCCGGGCGCTCCTTGGCGCATCCTGGCAGCTCACCAATTACGTCCAGCTCACCACTGACGGCACCAACACTTATCTCGGCATCAATTACGCAGGTGCCGGCGCGGGTTTCACCAACATGACCGTCACCCTGCTGGGCGTCCAATATTCGCAAACCAGCCTGCGCGCCCTGTGCGATGGCGGCTATCTGCTCACCGGGGTGAAGGCGCTTTCACCCAGTGTGACCATCACCGCGACACAACCGGCGGCCAGTGAAAACGGTCCGACGGCCGGACAATTCACCGTGACGCGCAGCGGTTCGCTCTTGGCGGCGTTGCCGGTGAATCTGATTATTTCCGGTTCAGCGGTGAACGGCAGCAGTTACCAGTTGATTGCTAGCCAAGTGACCATTCCCGCCGGCCAACGTACCGCCACTATCGCGGTGAATCCGTATCTGACGGCCGATACCCTGCCGATGGTCGCACAAATATCCCTCGCGACCGGCACGGGCTATGACATCGGGGCAGCAAACTCGGCGCAGGTAACCATCGCACCGCTCTCCGCGCAGGTGAGCATTCAGGCCGTGGCCGACGTGGCAGAAAAAGCCAGTCTGACGCCCGCCATTTTCTCGGTCACGCGCGGCGGCATTCTGAATAGCGCGTTTTCCGTGCGTCTCGGCTTGGGCGGCACGGCTTCAAGCAACCTGGATTACACCCTGACGGACGATTCCGGCCACACAATCACCCCGTCGTTCCCGCTGCTCAGCTTCGCGGCCGGCCAGACCGAGGCGTTAATCTCCGTCACGCCCAAGGCGACGGCCAATCTAACCGCCGGTCCGAAGTCGGTCATCATTACGCTCAAGACCAACGCGACTTATGTGGTAATGAACCCGAGCTTTGACCGTGTGTTCCTCGTGAACCAGTTGATGACCGGCGCAACTTGGCAGCAGCAGTATTTCCCCGGTGCCAGCGGCAACTGGAACACCTTCGCCAATTCCGACACTGGCAACAAGGGCATCAAGAATCTTTACCGCTACGCGTTTGGTCTCAATCCGACGAATCCGGTGGTCGCCAACGGCCTGCCTTATTACCGGATACTGAACGGCCATCTTAGCGTCACGTTCCGGCATCCGCTGGCCGTCACCGACTACAGTTATGTGCCTCAGGTGTCGGATGATCTGTTGAACTGGAGTTCGCTCGCCAGCGACATCTCGCCCTTTACGCCGACCGACGTCAACACGAACGATGTGGAATTAATGTCGTATCGTTCAACGGCGGTCACCGCCGGCAGCAAGCCCAAACAATTCATGCGCATTGTGCTCCAACCCAATTAAAATTCACCGCCCATATTGGATGAAACAACTCTGGCAAACTTATCTCGCTTGCGCGGTTCTGGCGCTGGCCGCCGTCTTGGGCGGCTGCACCCGGAAGCCGGCGGCTGACGTGCTGGCTTGCGTGGGCGGCAAGGATATCACGGTGGCTGATTTCCAGGCGGAATATGAACGCCGGCAGGCCATGCATCAGCCATTGCCCGACCGCCAGACGTTGCTTGAGCAGATGATCAACCGCGAAACATTATTGCAGCAGGCCCGGGCTGCCGGCCTTGACCAGACGGCGGATGTCCGGCGCGCCTGCGATGACGTTTTGATTGCCAGATATCAACAAACCCAAGTCGCGCCCAAAATCGCGGCGGTAAAAGTGTCGCCGGAAGAAATCAAGGCGGTCTATCAGCGCGACCTGGCGCATTACACCCAGCCAGCCAAGGTCAAACTGGCTATCGTGTTGGTCGCAGTCAGCCCCAAGGCGGACACCAATCAGGTTGCCGCGGCCGAGGCGCGCGCGCGGGAAGCGCTGGCCAGGGCGGCGACGCTCCGGGCGGGGACGCAAGGCTTCGGCCAGATTGCGGCGGATTGTTCGGATGACCAGCTGACGCGTTACCGGGGCGGCGACGCCGGCTGGTTTGCGAACGACGGTTTGGAGGGACGCTGGCCCAGGGAAATCGTGGCTGCCGGTTTTGCCCTGAAGAACGCGGGTGATCTTTCGGAGGTGCTGCGCGGCGGGGAAGGTTTTTATGTCGTGGAGAAACTGGATTCCCGGCCGGCGGGCATTACGCCGCTGGAACAGGTCCGCCCGGCGATTGAGCGACGGCTGTTGATAGCCAAGCAGGAGGAAGTTGAGCGTCAGTTGAGCGCGGCTGCCCGGGCGACGACGAAGATTTCCACCAACGTCGGCTTGTTGGCTGCCGTTAAATACCCCAACCAAAGTTCCGGCAAGAACGCGGTCGGGCAGTTTCCCTTCTTGCCGGTTGCACCTTGAATTTAGACATGAAATCCCAATCCTACTTCAATCGCAGCATGCTTCGCCAGTTATGCTGCTGGACGTTGGTTTTGCTGTGCCAATTCGCCCTGCCACAAGCGCGGGCGCAGTCAGTCACGAATACCGCCGCCAATATCAGCATCAACGATGCCCAGACGACCAACCTCTACGCCGGTGCGAGCGTGAACTTTTCGACCACGAACTGGCTCAGCGTCTATGTCACTTTTACGCCAACGAATCTCGGCAACCTCTCGTTGCCGACGAACGTGGTGGTTCAGAACGGAACTAATTTCATCATCGGCCCGACCAACGCGGCTTCGGCGACTTTGATGTTCCGGAACCTGGTTTTCATTCCAACCAACAACTTCATCCCGGTACCCTTCGCCTCCAACGTGGTCTTCAAGGTTTACGCATTGGAGAACGGCAGTTATTCAGCCACCCAGAGCACCACTGTGCGCATCGCCTCCACGAATGACGCGCCGCAATTAACCGCTTCCGGCGTGGCGAATATCACGGACCAGCAGACGACCAATCCGTTCGTGAACGTGTCGGTTGTCGACCCCGACAATCAGGGACAGCAGCCGCAAGCCGTCACGGTGACTCTGTCGGACACGAACGGCTTTTTGCTGGTGGGTTCAAGCGGGTTCGTCAGTAATAATCTGGCCTACACGCTGACCAATGCGGCCCCGTCCTCCATCAGCAATGCGATGCGGAATCTGGTTTACCAGCCGATCAACAATGTTATCAAAGTAAACCGATATTTTACGAACATCTTCACCATCATTGATTCCGACGGGATTGCCTCGGTGACCAACACCAGTGTCAGCGTGGTGGTCTATTCCACGAATGACGCCCCGGTGATCACGGCCTCCGGCGTGGCGCATATCACGGACCAGCAAACGACCAATCCATTTGTGAATGTGACCGTCACGGATCCCGACGAATCAGGCCAGCAGTTGCAGCAATCGGTCACGGTGACCTTGTCCGATACGAACGGTTTTCTGGTGGTGGGCTCGAGTGGATTCATCAGCAACAATGTGACTACCTACACATTCAACATCCCCACCAATCCGGCATCCATCAGCACTGCGTTAAGAAATCTGGTTTACCAGCCGATCAACAATCTGCTGCCGGTAGGGAAGTATGATACCAACGTGCTGACTATCGTGGAATTTGACGGGTACGTTTCCGTGACCAATACCGGTATCAGCGTTGTCACCTATTCCACCAACGACGCGCCGATATTGCTCAACCTGCCGACGAATCACGTTTTGGCTTACACGGGCAAATCCCTGTCCTCCTCGCCGTTCATCACAGCAGTTCTGGCTGACGTGGACCACAACGACGACCCGAACAATAGTTACGGACAAAGCCTGGTTTGCACGGTGTCGTTGACCGGTTCCGCACCGCCTTTGGGCAATTTGCAGTTTAACGGCAACACGGCCGCCAGTTTTACCTTCACCAACGATCAATATCATGCGGGGATAAATTTGCGCCTGATGAATTATCTGCCGCCGGCTCAAAGTGTAACCGGCACCAATTATTTGCAGGTCGCCATCACCGCCAACGATCTCAGAGGGGGATTTGTTTCCAATAATATTTATATCGACTTGTCCACGCTGGTCCTGCCGGTGATTCTTTCAGGCACCCAGTCCGGCCAGCTGGTTTACGACAACAGTTCGCTCAATCCCTTTGCCAGCGCCAACATTCAGAGCCGGAACGGCAATCCTGTCAACCTCGCCATCAAGTTCACCAACGCGGTCAATGATGTTCAGGGCCAGTTTGTCAACGCCGGCAGTTTCGGCTTTACCACCACCACCACGCCGACAAATTCGACTTGCCGCCTTTCCGGAACCAGCGAAGCCGTCACCGCCGCAATTCGCGCGCTGGTCTTCCAACCCGTGCCCAACCGCATTGGCCCGGCCGGTTTGGACACCGTCACCTTTGAAATCGACCTTGACGATGGATTGAGCACGAATACTCCGGACACCTCCACCGCCGTCATCATCCAGGCGATCAACGACCCGCCGCAGATGTCGGGCATCACGCCGCTGACAACCATTCTGGACAGCCAAACCGCCAATCCCTTCAGCGGAGTCCGGATTGCGGACGTAGACGAAAAAGGCCAGCAGAACAACCAATGCGCTGTCAGCTTTGATTTCACCACCGGCATCCTGACCAACGGATCCAGCGACCCCAGCCTGCAATTCACCTTCACCGGCACGCAATATCAACTAACCGGAACGCCAACCAATCTGACCCAAGCCATTCGCCAACTGGTTTTTGTTCCCATGCAGGGTCTGGCCCCGGTGGGTCTGAGCACCAACACGACCTTTAATGTTGTTTTGGACGACTTCCATGGCGGTGTGCTGCAAAATAACGGCACGGTGGTACGGGTGATTTCCACCGCCGGCAATCCCATTGTGGGCCTGCCATCACCGCTGCCATATTCGTTGTTGAAAGCCACAAATGTTTTACCGTTTGCCAACTCGGTCAATGTTTATGGACAAGCCCAGCCGTTCAAGCTGGCCTTGACGGTGAACAACCTTACGCAGGGGGATTTCACCACCAATTCAGTTTCGACCAATTTCACCAGTCTGGGGGGTGGAAAATATTTCATTGCCGGCATGGGCAGCAATATCACGGCGGCATTGCAGCAGCTTGCTTTTGCGCCCAACCCGAGCCTGCCTGCCGGTACCGTCATCAACTTCACCATCAGCGTGACCAATTCCCTGACTCCGCCGGGCATTACCACGGTGACCTATCCCATCGTCCTGCGCATAAACCGCATCTCGCACATTGTGACGCAGTTCACGGATGACGGCACTACCACCGCGCCCGGCACGCTGCGCAATGCCATCGCCAATGCGAGCAGCGGCGATCACATCACCTTTGACCTTGGCGCCAGCGCCGCGCCGCAGTTGATTGTCCTGCAGGCACCCATTTTCTTGAACAGCGACCTGGTCTTCGACGGTCCTGGCGCCGAAAGGTTGACCGTCAGTGGCGATTCCGCCGGCTCGGGCACGCCCACCGCGCAACTCTTCGTTGTCAACGCCAACGTGACCATGAACCGCATGGCCTTCACCAAGGGCTATTCGCCGACCAACGGCGGCGCGTTCGAGGTGAACGCCAATGGCAATTTGAAACTTAAATACTGTTTGGTCACGGATTGCCGCGCGGATCAATACGGCGGCGGCGTGGATGTGAACTCCGGCGTTCTGGATGTGGAGCACTGCCTGTTCCGCAGCAACAGCACGAGTACCGAACTGGGCGCCGGCGGGGGTGCCATCTCACTCTACACCGACCAGACCTGCCGGTTTATGGACACCACCTTTGCCACCAACCGCCAAAACGCGATCGGCGACGGAGTTTATACCGGGTTGGGTGGTGGTGCCATCTATGCTGAACCAGATTATGAGGATTTGAGATTTCCACCGGTTTTGCAGGCCTATGTGCTGAATTGCACCTTCCACGACAATGTGGACGCTGCGGGGCATGGTAGTTCCATCCGTCCCAATGATGACAATGCCAACATAATCCTGCAAAACACCATCGTGGCGGACGGGTCGGGTAACAATCTGGAACTGGATTTAAGCGGGCACGTCACCTCACTGGGCGGCAATATTTCCGACGATTTCACCCGTCAAACTTACTCCAGCGGCGGCACGCCGGTGAACAATTACGTTTTCCATTCGCCCTTGGATTATACAAACATTCCCGCCACGAACATTTTTGCCGCGCTGGCCAACAATGGCGGACCAACAGCGACCTATGCGCTGCTTGCCAGCGGTGTCGCCGTTAACAACGCCGTTTCCAACGTGCCCGCCGCTCCCTACAACACCAACACTGCGGGGGCCGACCAGCGCGGTTACTTCCGCACCAACGCTCCGGACATCGGCGCATTTGAGCTCGGAGCCTCGCAGAAGATCATCATCGAGGAAATCGGCTTCAATCCGGTTTACCCAACCAACCAGTTCATCGAGTTTTATGTGCCGCGTGATTCCGCGCCGTTGAATGTTGGCGGCTATCAGGTGCTGGTCGATGGCGTGAAATGCTATACCTTCTCCAATCAACTGGTGCAACCCGGACAGGCACTGGTGCTGACCAAGAGTTCATCCATCGGCGTGCCGACGGGAGTTTTAAAGCAGACCAACAGCAACAGCTTGAATTTGACTCAGGACGGCAGCGTCATCACGGTGATGAACGCCAACAATCAGATTGTCTTTGAAGCGGATTACCTTGGCTCTTTCAGTTCCACCGACCCGACGGATGCGGGACATCTCGCCACACCCAATCAATCCTTGGTTTTATGGCCGCAGTTCCAAGGTGTGTTTCTGCCTTACCAGCGGGTCGTGATCCTGGCCGGCGGAACGGATACCAACGGTCTCTCAGATGCCGGTTACGATGCGAATTCCCAATCCCTGGGTGGCGGAAACGCTCCGCCCACAGCCAATGCCGACACGTTTATTACGGATGCGCACACGGTAATCGCCAGCCTGTCTGTTCTCGCCAACGACGTGGATCCCGACATCATTGATACCATACGGGTTGTCGGCGTGGGCATCACCAATGCCAGCCCCGGCGTGACCAATCTGACCACCCTTAGTTATTTGGGTGCCTTGGTCACCATCGTTTCCAATGGTGCCAGCATCAGCTACGACCCGACCGGCTCGACGATTTTACAGTCCCTGCCGCAGGGGGTGATCACCAACGACTGGTTCCAATACTCGATTCAGGATTTTTCCAACGGTGTTCCCCATTCGCGCGGTTCGTCGCTCGCGGAAACGAATCAGAATTTGTTGAAGGCCACAGCCACCGTCGCCGTAACGGTGGTGGGGGTCAATTCCGCACCCACGCCCCGGAATGACAACTATGGTAATAATCCGAACCTGACGACGTTCGCCAACCAGCCGCTCGATTTTACGACGGCCACGAACATTCTTTGGAATGACACGGATCCCAACAGCGACGACAACAGTAACACGCTCAACATCGTTGCCATCAATTATACCAACGGTTTCGTGCCCTATCTGGCGAGCATTACCACGGCCTTGGGCGCCACCGCCGTGCTCGACATCCGCTACAACCGCAACCAGGCTCACATCACCTATGACCCAAGCGGTTCGACAATTTTGCGGGCTTTGAATCAGAATCAAACCACCAACGACACCTTCTATTACACGGTGCAGGACCGCTATGGCGCCGTCGGCACGGCGTCTATTAGCATTCTGGTCCGCGGCGTGAACAATGGTCCGGTGGCCAATCCAGACTCGTTGTCAACGGATGAGGATACACCGTTGGTCGTCCCCGTGTCCTACTTCCTGACCAATGATACGGATATCGACAACAGTGCCATTTTAAGCATCGCCAGCGTCTCTCCAAAGAGTGTGTTGGGGGCGGGAATCTGGCTCACCAACATCACCGGCACCAATTACGTCGTTTACGACCCTACGATTTCCACCAATATCCTAAATGGTCTGGCGCAAAAGGAATTTACCAACGACTCCTTCACCTACACCGTGACAGATCAGTGGGGTACGAACAGCAGCACAAACGTAACCGTCTATGTGACCGGTGTGAACGACGCTCCGATTTCGAAGCCGGATTATTATACCACGGACCAAAATACACCTTTGAATATTTCAGTCGTGAATGGCGTCCTGAGCAACGACCATGATCCCGATGTGCACGATTTGATCCGGGTGATTCCGTTCAACCTGAATACGGTGACCAACTGTGACACGGGAACCAATGGGGGAGCACCTGTGGTGGTCAATGCCGACGGGAGTTTCACCTTTGATCCGCGCGTAGTCTTTGATTGGGTGAAGCAAGGTGATACTAATTACGATACCTTCAAGTATGTGGTGATGGATCACAGTTTGAGTATTGCCGCTGACGACAGTTATGCCGTAAACGCCGGCACCTCAAACAATGTCCTCCCGGTTTTGGCCAACGACGCCGTTCTGTCCGGCGTGGGTGGCGCATTCACCATTACCGCCGTATCTGCGCCGAATCAAGGCGGCATAGTTTCTATCAGCACCTCGAATAACACGATCGTTTACACGCCGGCACCGGGTTTTGTGGGTTTGGAAACATTCTTCTATACCAACTCCGACGCCTTGGGGGCTAGCGATTGGGCGAAGGTTTGCGTGACAGTTCAAGGCAACATACTTTATGCCGTGGACGATTCGTTTACCGTGGCCAAGGGCACAACCAACACGTTTAATTTGCTTGCTAACGACGTCATCATTCCGGCCTCCGCCGCGAATATCAGCATCACTTCACTCGGGGTGCCGAACTCGGGCGGCACGGTGACTTTGAACGGATCAGGCCCGAACAACACGGTCAACTACGCTCCCAATCCCACCAACTCTGGTTCCTATCTGGAACAGTTCACCTACACCATCACCAGCGGCACGAATGTGGCCACAGGAAAAGTGACGGTGAGCGTGATGGATCGTTCCAATGCGCTGGTGGCCAAAACGGACCGCTTCACGGTGCTGGCCGGCAGTGCGGGTAATCCTCTGGATGTTTTGGCCAATGACAATGATCTTTCCGGTCCCAATACGAATCTGTTCATCATCGGTTTCAGCGTGCCCACCAATTTTCTTGGATCGGTGTCCATTAATAATGCCGGCAATCGGTTGGTCTATACGCCGCCAAGTGGCATCTCCAACCTGGTGGAATCCTTGACCTATTCTATTTCGGATGGAGTGGGTGGCACAGCGCAGGCCAGCAACGTCATTCGAACCATCAGTTCCGGGTTAATTGCCAATGACGATTATTTCACGATTATTAAGAACAGCCTCAGCAATTCTTTGCCGGTCATGGCGAACGACGTCATCCTGCCTAACCTCGGCCAGCATTTGTATATCAGCGACATCGGATTGAATGCCAACGCGCCGCAGCACGGCACCGTCACCATCAGCCCGTCACGAACCAGCCTCATTTATACGCCCGCCGCCGGATTTAACGGTAGCGACACGTTCACCTATGAAATCACCGACGGCAGTCCGTCGCGCGCCCAGGGCACGGTTCAGATTTCCATTTTGGACTTCTCGGCGGTGCCGTCCAATCCGGATTACTTCCGCGTGACGCGCGACAGCACCAACAACGTCCTGCCAGTGCTGACCAATGACTATACCTTGCCGGCTGAGTCGGTCTCGTTGACCATTACGGCTGTTCTGACCAACGGCGTCCACGCCTATGTCGGCATCAGCGGTACCAATGCCAATAATTCTTTGGTTTACGTACCGAACACCGGTTTCATTGGACGCGATATCTTCAGCTATGTATTGCGGGACAATCTGGGCAATCAAGGGACCAACGTAGTCTATGTCACCGTCGGTGATCTTGCCCCGCGGGACGATGTGTTTAACGTGGTTTCCGGCACGACGAACAATTTCCTCGATGTCCGCGCAAATGACTATCCATTCCCTGATACCAATGCGCTTCGCCCGATTTTCAGCTTCACCGCGCCGAGTCACGGCACGGTTACAATCGGCAGTGCGTTCTCGACTAACTTCTTCCTCTTTACCACCAACATTTTGGTCGCAGTCACCACGACAAACTCCATTAATCCCATCACGAACCAAGTGATCACCACGGTCGCGACCAACACTATCGCGGTCACCACCAACGTCCCCAGTGGCGTTTTTATGAACAGCTTAATTGGCAGGTTTACGAACAATGTCGCTGTTACGGTCACAACCAATGTTGACACAAGCTTGGTTAGCCCCGTTATCACGGTCACGACCAATGTTAGCAATACGGTTGTGACCAATGCCTTGACGGTTGCATATAATAATTTCCTGTATTATTCGCCCACCCCCGGCTACGCGGGGCTGGATCAGTTCACTTATCAATTGGCTGACGACACCACGGCCTTCACCAATCTATTCAGCGCCAATGTCACGGTGAACGTTCGTCGCGCCGGTTCTGACCGGGACACGAACACCGTTACGATCGCCGTTGCCGGTGTGAACGACCTGCCCACCATCACGGGAACTTGGGGCGGTTTTCACATCACTGACAAGCAAACGGTGCTGCCCTTCACGAATGTCTTAATCGCTGACCGTGACGAATGCGGGTACCAGACCAACACGGTTACGGTGTCCTTGGACAATACAAACAAGGGCGTACTGCTCAACCTGGGCGGCTTCGTGAACATTTTACCCGGCGTCTATCGCATGAAGGATGCGCCGGCGAACATCACGGCATCGCTCCAGGGCCTGATTTTCCGGCCAACCGAGAATCGCATTCCGGTGCCGACCAGTGAATGGACCTCGTTCACGATTCAGGCGGATGACGGTTATGTTGTCACGCCGGTCGTTGACACCAACACGGCTGTGCTGGTGGATTCGGTCAACGATGCGCCGGTGATTTCCGGCACGCAGGGCGGCTGGGCCATCAACGACAAGCAGACCGTGCAGCCGTTCACCAATGTGGTCATTACCGAGGTGGACAATTCGACCACGCAATGGCTTGATGTCCATGTCAGTTTGGATCTGGCGGCCAAAGGCCTCTTGCAAAATCTTGGCGGCTTCACCAACGCGGGCGCTGGCCTATATGCCATGCAGGGCACGGCGTCGAACATTACGGCATCCTTGAAGTATCTGATTTTCCGCCCGACGGAAAATCGCATCACCGTGCCGACGACGGAAAACACGACGCTTACCATCAGCGTGAATGACGGTTTCACCGCCGCGCCGGTGACCAACACCGACACGACGATTTTCGTCACCGCCACCAACGATCCTTCCACCATCACCGGCACGCAAGGGGGCTGGGCCATCAACGATAAGCAGACGCTCCAGCCGTTCACCAATGTGGTGGTTGCCGACGTGGACGACCTCGGCTTGCAGCCTTTGACGGTTTATGTCGCACTGGATTTGGCGGCGAAAGGGATATTGAATAATCTTGGCGGCTTCACCAATGCCGGCGGCGGCGTTTACATCATGCACGGCGTGGCGACCAATATCACAGCGTCCTTAAAATACCTGACCTTTGTCCCCACGGAAAACCGCATTATCGTGCCGAATTCCGAAGTCACCACGTTTACGATCTCCGTGGATGACGGCTTCCAGTATCCGCTTGTGACGGACACGAACACAACCGTCACGGTCATGTCCACCAACGACGCGCCGACCATCACGGGGACGGCGACCAACAGCATCACCGACAAGCAGACGACGTTGCCGTTCTCCACCGTCACCGTCGCCGACGTGGACAATCTCGCGGCGGTGCCGCCGCAGCCGCAGCCGCTCACCGTTCGCATCGTTATGGACAATCTGGACAAAGGCAGCTTGCAAAATCTGGGTGGCTTCACCACGGTCTCCAATGGGGTTTTCCAGATGATTGGTTTTGCCCCGGCCATCACGGCTTGTTTGATCAACATCGTGTTCGTGCCGGTGGAAAATCACATTCCCGTGCCCACGACGGCAACTATCCATTTTGCCTTGAGTGCGGATGATGGATTTGTCGCCAGCCCGACGACCAATTCGGCTGCGGTCAATGTCACCGCGGTGAACGATCCGCCGGTGATCACCGGAACGCGGTCAGGCCAGATTGTCTATGATCGCCTGTCGCTCAATCCGTTCGCCGGTGTGACGATCACAGAGGTGGATAATGACCGGCAGCAGCCGCTGCGTTGCACCATCAGCCTCGACAGTGCCAGCAAGGGCATGCTCACTAATCTAAGTGGCTTTAGCAATCTCGGCGGCGGCATGTATTCCTACGGTGCTTCCAACGGTGTCGTGACAGCCAGCAATATCACCGTGGCCATTCGCGGCCTGATCTTCACGCCGACGACGGCCAGCCGCGTTACGCCCGGGTCACCGGAAACGACGCGGTTTACCATCCGCGTGGACGACTTCTTCGCTCCGACCGTGGTGGACACGAACACAACCGTCACCGCGTTTGATCCGCTCAATGCGCAAGTATCGCCGGCCGGAAAATTTAACTCCATGGAATACGGCTGGTCCGTGGCTTGTGTGCGCGATTACGCGGCGGTCGGTGCGCCGAACGATGTCGTTAGTGCCGCGGGCGCGGTTTACATCTATGCGCGCAGCCTGGATGGTTCAAATACCTGGACGTTTGTCACGCGCATCGCCAATCCGAGCGCCCATACCGGAGATCGTTTCGGCGCGGCGGTGGCGATGAGTGGCGACCTGTTGGTGGTTGGCTCCCCGCTCAACAGTGATCAGGCCGTGCAGGCCGGCGCGGCTTATGTCTTCGCCCGCAATCAGGGGGGCTCCAACCAATGGGGTCAGGTGAAAAAGCTGACGGCTTCTGACGGTCAGGCCTATGACCAGTTCGGCTCGTCGGTCTCCATAAACAATAAGTTGGTGGCTGTCGGCTGTCCCTTGGCGGACGTGTCTCCGGCGGTCAATTGCGGCGCGGCGTATTTGTTTGACGAAAATCAGGGTGGTGCCGGCGCATGGGGATTGGTACGGAAGGTGATTGCTTCCGACCTCGCGACCTCGGATCAGTTTGGCACGTCCCTTTCCATTAATGGCGACATTTTGGCCGTCGGCTCACCGTTGGCGGATTTGACTGGTGCGGTGGATGCCGGCGCAGCCTATGTCTTTGTCCGCAATCAGGGCGGTTCCAATCAATGGGGCCAAGTCGCAAAATTGACCTTGTCCGGCGCGGTGGCTTCGGATCGGTTCGGCACGGCCGTTTCCTTAAGTGGCGACAACTTGTTGGTGGGGGCGCCGCTGGTGGATTTGACCGGCGCGGTGGATGCCGGCGCGGCATACATTTACTCTCGTAATCAAGGAGGAGCAAATCAGTGGGGGTTGGTCAAGAAACTCACGTCACCCGGTTTTGCCGCTTCGGATCATTTTGGCTCCGCCGTGGCCCTGGATGGTAATGCCGCAGTGGTCGGCGTGCCTTTGGCCGATGGCAGTGGTGGCATTGACTATGGTGCCGCTTATCTCTTCATTCAGAATCAGGGTGGCTCCAACGTCTGGGGCCAGGTGGACAAGTTCCTACCGGCGGCGGTCGGCGTGTCGGACGCTTTTGGTTGTTCGGTGGCCGTCAGTTCTAACACGGTTGTGGCGGGTGCCTACAACGGTCTCATTGGCGGATACCACGCCGGTGACGCTTATATGTTCCGCATTTTCTATGACAACCCGCCACAATTGCTCCTGTCGGTGACCAACCAAACAGTCCAGGTAGGGGTGTCGTTTGCTTTCGCTGTGCCTGTCGGGGCGTTTGCCGATCCCGACACCGGCGACGTCATCAGCTACAGTCTTGCGAACAGCCCCGGCATTCCGGTTTGGTTGAATTTTGATCCCCTCAGCGGCAATTTCTCCGGCACAGCCGCTGCCGTTGGGGTTTATCCCATCAATCTGCTAACCACTGACACATATGGTCTGGTCGCCACGAATCAATTTACGATTACGGTTGTCCCGTTGGCTTTGCCGAACTTCAACTTGCTTTCCATTAGTGCCCGACAGGATTCGGAAACGGGCAAGATTGTGGGACTGCAATTTACAGGAATTCCCAATCATATTTATCGCATTCAAATGACAACGAACTTGATCAATCCACAGTGGACCGACATCCACACGCAAGCAGCTGATGGCGCGGGACAAATCCTGCTCAACTTGACCAATTCGCCCGCGCCGGCATATTTCCGGACGGTATATCCCTGAGCTACCAGCGAAACTGCTGATCATCGGCAGATGTTAGGCCAATCTGTTGTGTTCGGATGGTTTTAAAAAGTGTCTAACATGGGCTCCGGCGATTTTTTTGCACGGCATTGCCTGACGGCGGGACTCGGTTCAAGAGGATTGAGAGGAAGAAGAGCGGCGCTGACGGCACTTTAGTTTCATTGCCATCGTAAACACACCCGAATCTACGGCGGCAGTACAACGCCAACCCGGCACTTCTTACGTCGGCACTGCGGGACTTAACAACAGCGTGGCCGCCGTCGGATAGGTCTTTGTATATTCCACCGGATGCTTCGACATCGGGTTCAGCCACTCATTCAGTGTGCCGTCGGTCGTAAATGTGTATCCCCGGTATAATGGCCTGATTTCTCTCCGCCTTGTCCAGTCAGGCGCCGGGGAAAGTAATTGAGATGTCGTGGAGAAATGGCATTTGTTTTTTAAACCAATGTTAAAATAAAAAAATTGCACAGCCAACTTCCAGCCGACACGATTTTACCCTCATTAACGATCTGCTGGTAGTTGTCGCCGGCATGCATTCTGGCATCACTTCTGCTTTTAGAATTTTCCCATCGAAGCTCAAGGCGACGTCGGCTGATGGTATCTGGAACATTAATTGAACTAAGGTGAAAACCATTGCCATATATGACCAGCGTTTATCTGGCTTATGGGTTGGGGTTGAGTGGAGGGAACTCTGCTTAAAATGTACGATGGATTGGCTAAATTAACAGTAAAGAAATGGACGGAACAGGGTTTGACGAGGCCCGGATTCCTTCGCTAGTTAATTCTTGCTAAACTACACATCTAGGAATTGAATGTTGCCGAATGAAATCCTGCCCCATCCTTTTGACATGGCTCTGCGCTATGCCGTTTTTCTGTGTTTTAAGCCAAGTTCCATCCCAGACACCCGATCCAAACTTTCATCTCTATTTGTTAATCGGCCAGTCTAATATGGCTGGGCGAGGAACCGTGGATGCTGAAAGTAAAAACACCGATCCTCGCGTCCAAATGCTTACGAAGGACCTGACTTGGAAAGCGGCTATCGATCCGCTGCACTTCGACAAACCTGCGGCTGGCGTCGGTCCGGGCTTGGCGTTCGGAAAACGGATGGCCGAAGCCAACCCCAAAGTTCGCATCGGCCTGATACCTTGTGCCGTTGGTGGAACTTCCATCAAAGTCTGGGTCCCGGGTGCTGAAGACAAGGTTACCAGGACCCATCCCTACGACGACATGCTTAGGCGTATTCATGAAGCGCAAAAATCCGGCGTCCTGAAAGGCATTATATGGCATCAGGGCGAAGCCGATCGTGGCGCAAGCACCTACGGCCGATCCTTGACTAGCCTGATTGAACTGCTGCGCAAGGATCTCAACGCCTCGGATGTTCCTTTCATTGCCGGTGAGTTGTCGAGTTTTAATACCAATAACCAAGCATCCACAAAAAAGTTTAACGCGGTGGTTCAGGGCTTGGCGAAGTCGGTGAAAAACTATGCTTGCGCTTCCGTTGAAGGATTGGATCACCGGGGCGACCACCTGCACTACAACACCGAATCGGCTCGGATCTTGGGTAAAAGGTATGCGGAAAAGATGATTGAGCTGCAAAACCGCTAATGTTTATTAGATGGTTAACCACCATTTATAAATTAAACCGGATGAGACTCATTGCCCTGTTAACAGCCATCGCTCAGTTTGTCTGCCTGGCAGTACCCGCATTGGCCGGAATGACAATTGGCGAAATGCGATGCGAATATGCCATCAACCCAATTGGCATTGATACGCTCCAACCCCGCTTGAATTGGACGCTGCTGGATGCGAGGCGGAATCAGCATCAGACAGCCTATCAGGTTGAAGTGGCCTCCTCACTCGAGGACTTGTTGCAGGACAAGAATCTTCTCTGGAACACGGACAAAATCGCTTCCGACGAGAACACCCATATTGTCTACCGTGGTAAATCTTTGCAGTCCGGAGCGCGTTGCTATTGGAAAGTCCGGGCTTGGGACAGGCAAGGCAATGCTTCCCCATGGAGCGCACCCGCATTGTGGCAGGTCGCATTATTACAGGATTCTGACTGGAAGGCTAAATGGATTGGCTGGCCGAAAATAGAAAAGGGACAGCTTGTGCTGACAAACGCGGCGCATTTATTGCGTCCGCCCTTGCCCAAGGACTGTCCGCGTTTACGAAAATCTTTCATCCTGACCAAGCCCGTCCATCGCGCAACCGCATCGGTCTGCGGTCTGGGGTTTTATGAGCTTTATCTTAACGGCGCGAAGGTCGGTGACCGTGTGCTCGCACCCGCCAATGCCCAGTATGTGAAACGCCTGCTCTTCGACACTCTCGATGTGACCGCTGCTGTGAAAAAAGGCGACAACACAGTCGGCCTGTGGCTTTCCCCTGGCTATTCCGATGACTATTCTCAATACGGCTGGAGATGGGAGGATGCCAAACGTGCTATCCTTCAGCTCGATGTGGTGTATGAAGACGGAACGACCACCAGCATTGTCACCGATGCTAGCTGGAAATTTGGAACCAGCCCGATAACTTTTGCCAGCCTTTACGACGGTGAAATCTATGATGCCGGACTGGAGACTCCCGGTTGGTCAACATCTGACTTCAATGCGGAAGGCTGGCAACCCCTGCATGAACTAAAGCCAACCTTGGCCAAACTCATGCCCAACATCATGCCCCCTGTTCGGGTAGTGCAAAATATCCACCCAGTCAGCGTGACCGAACCGAAGCCCGGTGTGTTCATTTTCGATATGGGACAGAACTTTTCAGGGTGGGTTCACCTCCGGGCCGCCGGCGCACGTGGGACTCGGATTAATCTACATCATAGCGAACTTGTAGGTGCTGGCGGGATGATTGATCCATGGACCAACCGCCGCGCCAAAGCCACCGATACATTCGTATTGCGAGGCGACGGTTTGGAAGAATATGAACCGCGCTTCACGTATCACGGTTTCCGTTACGTTGAAGTCACAGGCTATCCTGGCCGCCCCACGCTTGCTGACGTTACCGGCTGTTTTGTTCATGCGGATGTGCAATCCGCTGGGACTTTTATCACTTCAGACCCGGTGATCAACCAGCTTCATAGTAATTGTTTTTGGTCAATGCATTGCAATTTTATGAGCATACCAACCGACAATTGTGTGCGCGATGAGCGGACACCCTGTCAAATGGACTCGCTTGGCTACGAGGATGCCGCTCTTTGCAACTTTTGGATGAACCGCTTCTACACGAAGTGGCTGGGTGACATTCAAGGGGGGCGTGGCAACCCGGATTGGAACGGCGACATGGTTTTTCTACCATGGCGGCTTTATTGGCATTACGGAGATGTCCGTATTCTTGAGGAAAATTATGCGAATATGCAGGCGTATGTGGAGGCAATCCATGCTCGAACACCCGGTCATATCTACACCAATGGGTTTGGTGACTGGACCGCTCCGAACCCCAAAGGAGATTATTTAGGCTCCTACCATGAAGTCACTGAAGTAAACACGTGCCTTTACGCGGCACTCACAAAAATAGTTGGCGAAACTGCCGGGGTTCTCGGCAAGGCCAAGGATGCGGCTCGTTACCAGCATTGGTTCAGGGAAATTATTAGTGCCTTCAACGATAAAAGATTCAACGCGGAAACATCTAGTTACGGTGATGGCACACAAACGACAGCGATTCTGCCTTTGGCCTTTAATCTTGTTCCGCCAGAAAAACGCGCGGCCGTATTTGATGGCTTAGTCGCAACCATCCATGATAAATACCATGACCATCTCGACACCGGTCTCTTTGGGACACGATATTTGGTTGATGTGCTCTGCGACTTCGGCCAACCCGACCTTGCCATCAGCATGTTGAAGCAGCCTACCTATCCGGGTTTTGGTAACCAGATCGCGCAAGGAGCCACCACACTCTGGGAGCAGTGGAATTACAAAGGCGGGATGGAAACTCATAACCACGCCATGCTCGCCGGTGTGGATTCATCCTTTTTCACACGGTTGGCGGGCATCACAGCCTTGAAACCTGGCTACGCACAAATCAGCATCCGTCCGTTCATGCCCGAAACTTTATCCTTTGCCGAAGCTACACAGGAAACCGTCAAAGGACGTATAGCGGTGCGGTGGCAGAAGCATAATGGAAACGTCGATTTGAAAGTCACCATACCCGTGAATACTTCCGCCTTGGTTTCTGTTCCGGCTACCAACAAGAATGCTGTAACCGAAACCGACCGACCGGCGGAAGCATCTGAAGGAGTCAAATTCGTCGGCCTGGCAGGTGATTACGCAGTCTTCTCCGTCGGCTCCGGTATTTATCGCTTTAATACCGGCAAACCCCATGGCAACTCAAATTAAGTTTGGGAGGTGGCTTCACCGCGATTCAGTTTGCCGGCACTTGTCTAGCGAGAAAAACCGCAAGGAAGCACATTAAATAGCTCGTTCAGGTTATCCCCTTTGCTCACGCTACGGTCAGGAGTTCGGGCCGGATGTTGTTCAAATTCTGTGCAGGCAACCAATGACCCCCCTGTCTTCATTGGATAAAAATGGTTGTCCGACATGGATTCGAACCATGACTAAAGCCTCCAAAGAGCTCTGTGCTACCATTACACCATCGGACAATGTCCGTTTAAAATAGTTTTTTTTTTGCGCGGCGCAAAGCGAAAACTCATAAAACCTCGTCGTTTCCCCTGAAAATATCCCCGTTAACCCGGAGCGGCAACGGGTCAATCCAAATTCCTGCTTGTCTTTTAGCGGGTGAATGATAGTTTGAACGGCCAATTTTATGAAGACGGACATTCATCCGAAATATGTGGACGCCGAGATCCGTTGCGCCTGCGGCAACGTCATCAAGACGCGTTCCACCAAGCCGACCATCATCGTCGGTATTTGCAACGCCTGCCATCCGTTTTACACCGGCCAGCAGAAGTTTGTGGATACCGCCGGCCGCGTGGACAAATTCCAGCAGCGCGCCGCCAAGACCGCCGCCGCCGCCGAAGCCTTCGCTTCCAAGAAAAAGAAAAAAGCCTAGCTTTACGACCATCGCCGCCCGCACCGCCGGAATTTACCGGAGTTGCGGGCGGTTTGTTTTTTATCGAACCGCGGATTTTTATGGATGAAACCCAGGTTGCCTTTGGCTATTGAAGCTCAATCCGATTTTTTGCATCTGTGCTCATTCGTGTTCATCTGTGGCTGAAATGAAATGGATTTAAAGCCGCACATCGAGAAATTCCGCCAGCGCTTTGCTGAGGTTGAATCCTTGTTGAGCGCGCCGGAAACGTTCGCTCAACCGCAGCGTGCTCAGGAATTGGGCCGGGAATACGCGCGGCTCAAGGAACTCGTTGCCAACGGCTCAGCGTATCTCAAGACCGCCGCCGAGCTGGCCGGGAATCGCGAGCTGCTTCAGTCTGCCGACCCCGAAATTGCCGTGCTGGCCAGGGAAGAAATCACGCAGCTCGAAGCCGAGGAGCAAAGACTCGGCAAACTGGTTCATTTTGGCCTCGTGCCGCCGGACCCGACGGATTCGCGCAACACCATCATCGAAATCCGCGCCGGCGCCGGCGGCTCGGAAAGCGCCCTCTTCGCCGCTGATTTGTATCGGATGTATTCGCGCTATTGCGAAACGCGCGGCTGGCAAGCCGAGACGCTGGATTCCAATCCGTCGGACCTCGGCGGCTTCAAGGAAATTATTTTTCAGGTCAACGGCACGGACGTTTACAAGCGGCTGAAATACGAGAGCGGTGTCCACCGCGTGCAACGGGTGCCCGCCACTGAGGCGCAGGGGCGCATTCACACCAGTACTTGCACCGTCGCCGTGATGCCGGAGGCCGAGGAGGTGGATATCGAAATCAAGCCGGACGAGATCGAAGTGAACGTCTGCCGCGCGTCCGGCAAGGGCGGTCAGGGCGTGAACACGACTGATTCCGCCGTCCAGATCATCCACAAACCGACCGGCATGATTGTCCGTTGCGCCGACCAGCGTTCGCAGCAGAAAAATAAATTGCAGGCGATGACCGTGCTGCGCTCGCGGTTGCTCGACATCAAGATCGCCGAGGAAAATGCGAAATACGCGGCGTTCCGCAAGGACCAGGTTGGTACCGGCGAACGCAGCGAAAAAATCCGCACCTACAATTTTCCGCAGAACCGCGTCACCGACCATCGCCTCGAGCTGACGCTTTACAACCTGGCGAATTTCGTCGAGGGCCATCTGGATGAATTGATCGTTCCACTGATGAACTACGACATGGAAACCAAACTGGCCGCATTGCAAACATGAGCTTACCCGCCCACATAAAAGGACTGATTTTCGACTGCGACGGCACGCTGGCCGATACCATGCCGCTGCACTGGCACGCGTGGCAGCTGATCACACAGCGGCATAATCTGCATTTTCCCGAAGACCGTTTTTATTCGCTCGGCGGCGTGCCGTCGCGCGATATATTGAAAATGCTCGCGGCGGAGCAGGGCCGTTCGCTCGATCACATCGCCATCGCGCACGAAAAGGAAAATGCCTACCTGCCGCTCATGGGCGGGATTGAACCGATTCATGCCGTGGTGGAGATCGCGCGCGCAAATTTTGGCAAAATCCCGCTGGCTGTCGCCTCCGGCGGCACGCAGCCGATTATCATCAACGTGCTGGAGCGCTTGAATATCCGGCATTTTTTTGACGCTGTTGTTACGAACGAGATGGTTAAAAACCAAAAGCCCGCGCCGGACATCTTCCTTGAAGCTGCGCGCCGCCTCGGCGTGGAGCCGAAATACTGCCGCGCTTACGAGGATACGGATTTGGGATTGCAGGCCATTCGTTCCGCCGGCATGGACGCCGTGGACGTGCGTCAGTTGCGCGGCTGAAATTTCCCGGCCCCGCACCTTGCCAGCGCCGCGAATAATCCTGCCGGGGTGGCCTGATGCTGCTTCTGTCCGCCGGCCATCACTACGGCAAATCCCCGTCCGTAAGCCGGGCCGTTGGCGACACACGCATCCGTTTTGCAATCCGCCATCTGTTTTTCCGCCGCGCGCAATGCGTCCGCGCGCCGGCCGGCGGCCTCAAATTTCCAGCCGATGATTCTGGCGCGGGGAAACCAGCCGCGCAGTTCCGCAATGATTTTCGGCGTGGGCGCCAGCTCCACGAGCAGGCTTCCTTGCCGTGTGGAAATTTTCTTCGCCGCCTTGAGTGCGACCCATTCGCCGGTTTTCTCTTCCGCGAAGACCTGGCCGAACGCAAAGTCGGCCACCGCCGCCGCGTGAAAGAGGGCATCCACTTTTTTGCCGGAAAATGATTTCAGCTTCGCCCGCAAATCCGTAGTGGTGGAAAAAGTTATTACCGACTGCGCCCGTCGTTCGCCCGCATAAGTTGCCGCCTCGCCGATGAGCAGCGTGACGCGATGGCCGCGCGCCGCGAGAAAATTGGCAAGTTCCGTGCCGAGCCGGCCCGTGGAAAAATTCGTGAGCCGGCGCACGTCGTCCAGCGGCTCAAAGGTTGGCCCGGCGGTGACGATGCAGTTCATGGTCGTAGCATACTCCGGCACCAATGGCGGTAAAAGCCCGTTAATGAAGCCGGCCGGGCGGCAGAAGAAAGTCAATTGTTCGCCAGATGCGGGCGATTCATGAGCCACATCATGGCCACCAGCAAAATAATCATCAGCGCACCGAAAAAGACGGTGAAAAACCGCATCTGTTTTTGATGTCCCGTGGGCGACCGTTTACGCTTCATTAGGCAGGCACCTTATGGTTTTCCAGAAAATCAGCAAGCGGAAATCATTCGATGAGTCGCGCTAACGCCGGCGCGAGGAGCAGCGCCGGCAGATAATTGGCCAGTTCCACCCGCCGCGCGCCCAGAATCACTAGCGACACGGCGCACATCACCAGTCCGGCGGCGGCGGCGGTTGGCTCCACCAGATGATGCGCCGCCAGCGCGGGCAGCGCAAACCGGTTCACGGCCGTGGCCAGCGCCGTAAAAAAAATGAAAACCGGCAGCGCCGCCAGTGCCACGGGCCAGCGGAACAACGGCACAAAGCCCGCCATCGCCAGCCCGTCCATCACCGCCTTGAGCGCGAGCGGATAAAAATAACCCGCCAGCCCGTCCGTCACTGCGCCCAGGATGCCCAGCGGTGCCGCGCAAAACAAAACCGTCGCCGCCGCGAAACCGTCTATCGGCTTGCCCGGCGGATTTTTTTGGGCGGCGCTTAGCCGTTCCGCCGCGCGCCGGCCCAGCCGGTTCGACATTTTTTGCAGCCGCAGTAGCCGGCCTACCAGATGACCGAGCACCACGGCGAGCAGCGCGATGGAAAGTTGCCGCAAAATCGTCGTGGCCGGCCCGCCGGTATTTTCCCAGACCAGCCGCAGTCCGAAGAAAACGGTGAGTCCGCCCAGCGCGAATCGGAACCAATTCTGGGCGCGGGCGGAAAACGGCTCGTGCCACGCGAGGGCGGCGAGCGCGCCGAGCAGGATGCCGAGGGCGTTGAGAAATGCGCCAATCACGTGCCCATTGTGCCGCGCCGCGCCGTGAAGGAAATGAAGAAAAGTTTCCCTTCCGCCGCGGCGCGACTAAAATCCGCGCCAGCCAGATGTCCGCTGAAAAGAAAATCTCGCCGTGGTCGTGGGTGCCGACGCTTTACCTTGCGGAAGGGCTGCCTTACGCGTTGGCGATGTCGGTGGCGCTCGTGCTCTACCAAAACCTTGGCGTGCCGAACGCGCAGAACACATTTTTTGTCGGCCTGCTTTATCTGCCGTGGGTCATCAAGCCGCTGTGGAGCCCGGCCGTGGACATCCTGAAAACGCGGCGCCGGTGGATCTGGACGATGCAACTGCTCGTCGGCGCAACGCTCGCCGGCGTGGCGTTTGCCATCCCGACGGCGCATTTTCTGCAACTCACGCTGGTGTTATTCTGGCTGCTGGCGTTCGCCTCCGCCACGCACGATGTCGCGGCGGACGGCTTTTACCTGCTGGCCTTGACGGAGCACGATCAGGCGTGGTTCAACGGCATCCGCTCGACCTTTTACCGCGTCGCCGGAATTTTGGCAAAAGGCCAGCTTGTCATCCTCGCGGGGATTCTCGCCGCCGCCACCAATAACTTTTCATCCGCTTGGTCGGCGGTTTTTGGCATCGTCGCGGCCGTCATTCTTCTGCTGGCCGCTTATCACCGCTGGATTCTGCCATGGCCAGCCAGCGACCAGCCCATTGTCGCCGGCAGCAAAAATTTCCTCGGTGAATTTTCCAAAACCTTCGCCGCGTTTTTTCAAAAACCGGACATCGGCATCTCGCTGCTGTTCCTGCTGGTTTACCGTTTTGGCGAGGCGCAACTGATGCCGGTGACGCAGTTGTTTTTTCTCGATGCCCGCGGCCATGGCGGTCTGGGGCTGACCAACTCGCAGGTCGGCTTTATCTATAACACCGTCGGTGTCATCGCGCTGATCGGCGGCGGGTTGCTCGGCGGCTTTGTCATCTCCCGGAACGGCCTGAAGTTCTGGCTGTGGCCGATGCTGCTGGCGATTCATCTGCCGGACGCGGTGTTCATCTGGCTCGCGGCGGCGCAGCCGCAAAATCTTTTTGCTATCGGCGCGGGCATCGCGGTGGAGCAGTTAGGCTACGGCTTCGGCTTCGCGTTTTTCATGCTCTTCATGGTTTACCTCGCGCGCGGCGGGCACGCGACGGCGCACTACGCGCTCTGCACCGGTTTCATGGCGCTGGGAATGATGGTGCCGGGTTTGTGGAGCGGCTGGCTGCAGGAATGCCTCGGCTACCGACTGTTTTTTGTCTGGGTGATTCTGGCGACCATTCCGAGCTTTGTGGTTGCGACGAAAATTCCGCTGGAAGCTGCCTTCGGTCGGAAATAATCACCTTGATCCCGCCGGCGCGCCGGCCGGCAGCGGCGTGAAATCGCGCTGTTGCTCCACTTTTTTCACGGCGCCGCCGATCCACCCAATGGCCAGCCCGATGGCGAGCAGCACCGCCGCCAGCACTAGCCACGGCCACCGGTATTTTTGCTTTGGCGCGGTTCCATTTTGTTCACCCATGCAAAATGATTCTGGCACAGCTTGATTTATCTCCAAGCAGTTTCGCGCGCCGGCCGCCTTCTTCGCGTCCTTTGCGCGGCAATTTTCCCTCACGCCAAAACTCGACCGCGCCGGTTTTTGCGGTAGATTGACGCACGTTTCATGCACGAAACCGAAACTCCCGATAATCCGCCTCCGCCATCTGCGCCGCCGGAACCCCGGGCCTATGCCGTTTTCCGCAACGCCGACTTCACGCGCTACCTCGTCGCTCGGTTCATCGCGGCGTTCGGGATGCAGATGCTCGTCACCGCGCTGGACTGGGAGCTTTACAAACGTGCACACTCGGGCCTGGCGCTCGGCTTTGTCGGGCTGTCGCTGATGGTGCCGATGATTGTTTTTACGCTGCCGGCGGGACAGCTCGCCGACCGGCGCAACCGGAAAAAAATCATTCTCGGCTCCACCCTCGTGCTTGGCGCCGCGAGCCTCGGGCTGACGCTGACTTCGGCTTGCATCGCGCTGGATAAAAATGTCGCGACATTTCAGCTGTTTGCCTACTCGCTGCTCGTCGTTATCGGCGTGGCGCGGACGTTTTTGTGGCCGGCAAGCGCGGCGTTTGTGACCGCGCTCGTTGCGCGCGAGGAGTTGCCGCGCGCCATCACCTTCAATAGCGGTGCGTTCCAGCTTTCCTGCGTGCTCGGCCCGGCGGCGGCGGGCGTGATCATCTGGCTTACGCATGGCGCATGGCTGGTTTACGCCTTCAACTTCGTCGCCGCGCTCTTCGGCCTCGTGCTGGTCGCGGGCGTCCGGCACGAACACAAAATTCCGCCGCACGAACCCGTCTCGCTCAAGAGCCTTATCACGGGTTTCCAGTTCGTCTATAAAAATAAAATCATCCTTGGCACCCTCACGCTGGACATGTTCGCCGTGCTGCTCGGCGGCTCGGTGACGCTGCTGCCGATTTTTGCGGACGGCATCATCCGGCTGCCCGGCGGCGCGGAAGGCGTCGGCCTCGGCCTGCTGCGCGCGGCGATTCCCGTTGGCTCGATCCTTTGCGTTTTTTATCTCGCGCACCGGCCGCCCCTGCAAAAGGCGGGGCGCGCCATGCTGCTGTGCGTGGCGGTTTTCGGGGTGGCGACGGTTTTGTTCGGACTGGCGAACCGCCAGTGTCTCGGCGGATTATTTCCGGCGGCGGATGGCGTCTGGTTCTGGTCGGCGTTCGGCCTGATGGTGTTCTGCGGTGCGGCGGACAACGTGAGCGTCGTCGTGCGGCATTCGCTGGTGCAAATCCTGACCCCGGACGATAAGCGCGGGCGCGTCTCGGCGGTGAACAGCCTGTTCATCGGCACCTCTAACGAGTTGGGCGGCGCGGAATCCGGCTTCACCGCGCAGCTTTTCGGGCCGGTCATGCACCATGTCCGCGAGGCGGGCGGCCCGGTCTATTCCCAGGCCATGGCCACCGGCGCCATCTGGTCCACGGTGGCCGGCGGGTTTGGCACCATCGTGGTGGTGTTGGCGGTGGCGTGGATCTGGCCGGAAATCCGGCGTTACGGCAAGCTGGCGTAAAAATGGATGCGGTTTTAGCCGGTTGATTTTAACCTCCGCCCTCCTGCCTTCGGCTTGGCCATAGACCAGATCGTCAGGGGTTGAGGTATATCGTGTTCGTGCCGCCATGGAGCGCTGCTCTTCTTTGCCTTGCCAGTCAAAAACACCGGTGATTCCCGGGGGAAGTGCGACCTGGCCACGGCAATGATTTTTGGTGAACGCGAGGTCCAGCGCGATGAACCCGTCCGGATGAGGCGTGCGGCTGCTTATTTTTGGCAATTTGCCCGGGAGCGGCTCAATGTGTGCGGTGTCGAATCCGGATTTTGGTTGCGCCGCCCGTTTTTTTTTACATGATTAAACCATGCCCCGTTTTCTTTCTTTTATTTTTGTGTTTGCCTTGGCTGGCCACCTTTTTGCCCGTGAAGACACGCGGCTGGATTCCGGCTGGCGGTTTATCCAGCAGGACGTGACCAACGCGGAGCAGTCCGGCTTTGACGACCGCGGTTGGCAGGCGGTATCGATTCCGCACAACTGGGGCTGGGAAGACGCGCAGCAAGGGGAAAAATTTTATCACGGGCCGGGCTGGTATCGGCGGGCGCTGGATATCGGCGCGCCGGAAAATGGCAAAAGATATTTTTTGCGTTTCGAGGCGGCGAGCCAGGTTGCGGATGTTTATGTGAACGGAAAACTTGCCGGGCAGCATCGCGGCGCGTTTGGCGCGTTCTGTTTTGAGATCACGAAACAGCTTTCCGGCACGGGCAGGAATCTGCTTGCGGTGCGCGTGAGCAACGAGGTGGAAACGGATATCGCGCCGCTGGCCGGGGATTTTTCGGTCTATGGCGGGCTGTATCGTCCGGTGCATTTGATCGTGGCGGCGGCGGAAAATTTTTCGCCGACCGATCATGGTTCGCCCGGGGTTGCGTGGCTGCAAACCAGTGTTTCCAAAGACAAGGCGGTGTTGGACGTGACCGCGCAGATTTCCAACGGCACGACCAACAAGCCATCGCTGACCTTGGTCGCCAGCGTTTTTGATGCGGCCGGAAATCTGGTGGTGAGCAACGTGGAAAAAATAACGCTGTCGCCGAAACTGACTGCGCCCTATTTCTTGCGGCTGACCCTGCCGCGTCCGCATTTGTGGAACGGTCGCAAGGATCCGTATCTTTACCGTGCGACCGTGGAATTGCGCGCGGCGGATCAGTTGGTGGACGCGGTGGAGCAGCCGCTGGGATTGCGCTTTTATGCCATTGATCCGGATAAGGGGTTTTTCCTCAACGGCCAGTCGTATCACTTGCACGGCGTGAATCGGCATCAGGACATGGCGGGCAAAGGTTGGGCCATCACCGAGGCGGATATGGAGCGCGATGTGGCGATGTTGAAGGAAATCGGCGCGACCGTTGTCCGTTGTTGCCATTACCAGCACCGCGATTACTTTTACAGCCTGTGCGACCGTGCCGGCATTCTGGTCTGGGCGGAAATACCGCAGGTTGACATTGTCCGCGACACGCCGGAGTTCGAAAACACCTCGCACAACCAGTTGCTGGACCTTATCCGGCAAAATGTCAATCACCCTGCAATTTTCGCCTGGAGTTTGTTCAATGAAATTGGCAATGGCAAAAAAACCGAGGACCCGCATCGCGTCTTGCAAGATCTGAACCATCTGGCGCACGGCGAAGATCCGACCCGCCCGACCATCGCCGCGACGTGTATCCCGGAACTTCCGCAGATGAATAAAATTCCGGATTTGCTCGGGTGGAACATTTATCCCGGCTGGTATAGCGGCAAGAAGGAAAGCTACGGTGCCAAGCTGGACGGCTTGCGGTACACCGGCCGGCAGGGTGGTTTTTGCGTGAGCGAATATGGTGCCGGTGCCAACTCGGCCCAGCACGAGCAAAATCCGCAGCAACCCAAGCCGCGTGGTCCGTGGCATCCGGAAGAATGGCAGGCGGAGGTTCACGAAGCTGCGTGGGCGGCCATCAAGGCGCGGCCCTTCGTCTGGGGCAGCTTTGTGTGGTGCATGTTTGATTTTGCCGTCAACACGCGGCACGAAGGCGGTCAGGACGGGCTCAACGACAAAGGTCTCGTGACTCGTGACCGCCTGACGAAGAAGGATGCCTTCTATTTTTACCAGGCCAACTGGTCTGATGAACCGGTGCTTTACCTTGCCAGCCGCCGCGATGTTGAACGCACGAACGCGGTGACCAGCGTGAAAATATATTCCAACGCCCAAAAAGTGGAATTGCTGTTGAACGGGACTTCCCTCGGCAGGCAAACTGCCGGCTCGAACGGTATTTTCCTCTGGCCGGGCGTCACGCTTCGGCCCGGAGAAAACCGGGTGGAAGCCAAAGCCGTTCGCAATGGGCAGCCGTTGTCGGACGCTTGCGTTTGGAATTTGAAATCTACGCCGTAATCCGATTAACCGCTGCCTCAAATTTTTTATATTTTCAGAACCATCACCATGAAATTTGAAATCTCCACCCGGATCTTTGCCGTCACTTTGCTCGTGCTAGCCCTCGCGCCGCTGGCTGGCGATAGCGTGGCGCGCGCTGCCGACCTCCGCCGTATCGCCCTTGATGGCACCGTCGGCGTGGCCGCGCCCGTGGCCGAGCCGGGTAAGGACGGCATCGATCGCATCCATAATGTTCCGACGCCCGCGCTGGAGCTTTTTCCGACCACCCGGCCGCGCTCGCGCGGCACGATCATGGTTTGTCCCGGTGGCGGCTATGGCATTCTCGCGATCAATCACGAGGGGTACTTTGTGGCCAAAAAACTCAATGAATTCGGCTTTGACGTGGCGATTTTGCTTTATCATGTCAGCGCCGGAAAAGAAACGCGCGAACTGGCTATCGCCGACGCGCAGGCGGCGCTGACGCTGTTGCAAAAGCGCGGCGGCGAATTTGGGTTAAGCACAAAAAAAATCGGGGTCATGGGTTTTTCCGCGGGTGGCCACCTCGTCGCGCGGCTCACGCACGCGACGGCGGCGGGCACGCCGCCGGATTTTGTGGTGCTGATGTATCCGGCCTATCTTGAAAAAGACGGCCAGGTGCTCGCCGAAGTCGCGCCGGTGAAAACGCCCGCGTTCGTCTACGTGGCGGGCGATGACAAATATGCGCCCAGCTCCATCGCCTACGCGGACGCCTGCAAGGCCGGGCAGGTGCCGTGCGATTTTTATAAAAAAGCCAGCGGCGGCCACGGCTTCGGTCTCAAGTCCGTGCTGCCGCCGGACGTGCAGGACTGGCCGGACAAGCTCAAGGCGTTTTTGGACGGTTTGAAATAAACGTCGCCGGTCTTTGGTTTTGTCCCGCCCGGACCGCCCGGAAAGGTCTGGAGTTTCCCGGGCTGGGTGATTTATCTTGAGATTGAATGTCCGTTGCGACATAAAGTTCGGATGAGATTCACCCGTTCCCTTTTTCCTTGCCTCCTTTTTGTCTCCCTGCTTTTCGCGGGATTGGTTCCGGCACTCGCCGCGGATAACCCTTTTCTGGGTTACTGGTCCTTGCATTTGCCCGGCGGCCGGGCCGGTTGGCTGGGCGTGGCCGGCAGCGGGGAGGCCCTCAAGGTGCAAATGCTTTGGGGCGGCGGCAGTGTTTTTGATGTGAACAGCGCGCAACTGGTGGCCGGCAGGCTGGTGCTCACCCGCCTGCACGCGACCGAACGCAAGTCCGCCGATGGCCAGCCCGTCACGGTCACCGAAATCATTACCGCCACGCTGGATGGCGCGGACCAGCTTAAACTGGTCACCGTCACGCCGAAGGCCGGTGGCGGTGAAATTCGCGCGGAATTTGATGGTCATCGGCAGGCTCCATTGCCGCCGGCACCGGACTTGGGCAAAATCAAATTTGGCCCGGCCATCGAATTGTTTAATGGCACGAATCTGAACGGCTGGGAGCCGCTTGAACCCAAGGCATTCAATGGCTGGCACGTCGACCAGGGCATTTTGGTTAACACCCGGACACCGGCACCGGGAACGGAACATCGGGCTTTTTCCAACCTGCGCACGGTGGCCGAATTCGAGGATTTCTCTTTGCACGTTGAAGTGCGGGTGCCGGCCAAAGGCAATAGCGGGGTTTATTTGCGTGGCACCGACGAGGTGCAGATTTTTGACAGTTACGGCAAGCCGCTGGACGCGCACAACATGGGCGCGATCTACAGCCGCATCACTCCGACTGTGGCCGCCGAGAAGCCCGCTGGCGAATGGCAGACGGTGGATATTATTTATGTCGCCCGCCACGCGACGGTGACCTTGAACGGCGCCAGAATCATTGATAATCAGCCCGTGATCGGCCCGACCGGTGGCGCGCTCTGGCCGGAGATGGATCGGCCCGGCCCGATTTATCTGCAAGGTGATCACACCGATATCGAGTATCGCAGTCTTGTCCTGCGTCCGGTGGTGGGTAAGTGAATGACCGCTTGAGAAATTAAACCTCTCGCTCACCTCACGGTTGGGGGAGGGCTGAATTTTGATGGATTGTGGTTTTGAATATTCTGGATATGAAAAAATCGATGATAAGGGCGGCAACTTTGGCCGCCGGCGTAATACTGGCGTTGTGGGCTTCAAGTCACACCCCGGCGTTGGCACAGGCTTCGCCGTCAGTAACCAATAATATGATCATCCGGTTGGAGCCGGGCGAAAAAATCTGGTCCGGCGTCATCAAGGATGGCGAGAATTTGCCCTATGCCTCTGGAAGCCGCTACGATTTTTACGCCAATAATCGTGAAAATCAGATTCAGCCGCTGTTGCTGGGCAGCCGGGGTTTGTGGGTTTGGAGCGACGAGCCCTACGCCTTTGAAATTGCAGCCGACCAGATCATCATCACGCGCGCTCAAGGCGGGGTGAAGTATGGCCGCTCCGGCCAAAGTCTGGCGGCGGCGCGGAAATTTGCCTCCGATAAATTTTTCCCGCCGTCGGGCCGGATGCCGGATGAATTATTGTTTGCCAAACCGCAATATAACACCTGGATTGAGCTAACCTACCACCAGAATCAGGAAGATGTCTTGAAATATGCCCGCGCCATCGTCGCCAACGGATTTTCCCCGGGCGTTCTGATGATTGATGATACCTGGCAGGAGAACTACGGCGTTTGGAATTTTCATCCGGGCCGTTTTCCCGACCCCAAACTGATGATGGCCGAACTCCACCGCCTGGGTTTTAAAGTGATGCTTTGGGTGTGCCCGTTTGTCAGCGCCGACCAGGCTGGGTTGGTGCGCGAACTGCTGAAGGATAAATGTTTCCTGATGCGGAAAAAAAACGGACCGACGACCTGGGAGACGGCCGCCGACCCGGCCATCATCAAGTGGTGGAACGGCTATTCCGCGTTGCTGGATTTCAGCAACCCGTCGGCGGTTCGTTGGTTCAATGGTGAATTGGACCGGTTGGTGAAGGATTTTGGCGTGGACGGCTTCAAGTTGGATGCCGGTGATATGAATTTTTATCCGCCCGAGGCGTTGAGCCGGCAGCCGGTGTCGCCCAATCGCCAATGCGAATTGTATGCGCAGTTCGGCCTCCGGTTTCCGCTCAACGAATATCGCGCCTGTTGGAAAATGGCGGGGCAGCCGCTCGCCCAACGGCTGCACGACAAAAATCATACCTGGGAGGATGTCCAAAAACTCGTTCCGCAAATGCTCACCGAGGGCCTGGCCGGCTACACCTTCTCCTGTCCGGACATGATTGGCGGTGGCAATTATGAAAGTTTTCTTGATCTTAAAAAAATGGATCAGGACCTGGTGGTCCGTTCCGCGCAGATTCACGCGCTGATGCCGATGATGCAGTTCTCGGTCGCGCCCTGGCGCGTATTGGACGCCGAACATTTGGCCGCCGTTAAAAAAGCGGTGAAAATCCGCGAGTCGTTCACGCCCGCCATTCTCGAACTGGCGCGCCAGTCGGCCAAAACGGGCGAGCCGGTGGTTCGTTCCTTGGAATATGTTTTTCCCCATCAAGGCTTTGACGAGATCAAGGATGAGTTCATGCTGGGCAACTCCTTGCTGGTGGCTCCGCTCGACCGAAAAGGGAATCGTCGTCAGGTGGTGTTGCCGCCGGGAATCTGGATTGGTGACGATGGCAAGTCCTTGACCGGCGGCGCGACTTACCCCTTGGATGTGCCGCTGGACCGGCTTCCTTCCTTCCGCTTGGTCCAATAATAAAGCCGCTTCCAATCTTTGCCCGTCCAGCCGGTCGCGTCCGCGTTTTCCAATTTGACGCGTCCTATATTTTCTGGTTTCTTGCTGAACAAGCTTCCCTGACTGCCACCATCACCAAATCACCCATGAACCAGCTGCTGAAAATCTTTGTCCTGATCTGCCTCCTCCTGCCTGAATGCCTGCGCGCGGAACTCAAGCTTCCAGCCATCATTGCTGATCACATGGTGTTGCAGCAGCAGCAGGCCAACCCCATCTGGGGCTGGGATACTCCGGGAACAACCGTAACGGTCGTTTTTGCCGGACAAACCCAAACTGCTGTCGCCGGGCCGGACGGGAAGTGGACGGTAAAGCTGGATCCATTGCCCGCCAACGATCGGGCGCAAAGCTTGACCATCACCAGCGGCACCCGGAAACTGGAAATTAAAGATGTTTTGATCGGCGAGGTCTGGATGTGCTCCGGCCAGTCCAACATGGGATTTCGGTTGCAAGACGAGTGGAATGGAGACCTCGAAGCGGCGGCTTCAAAACTTCCCAATCTGCGGCTAATCCGGGTCCCCAATGTCGGTCGGCAGGAGCTGCAGACGGATTTCCAGGGGGTCTGGACTAACGCCACGCCGGAAACGGCGGCGAAATTTAGCGCCGTCGGTTTTTTATATGGCCGTTATCTGCATCAAATCTTGGGCGTCCCGGTGGGCTTGATTGATAACTCCTGGGGCGGGTCCGCCGCCGAGGCCTGGGTGCGTCGCACCAGCTTGGAACAGGATTCCCGTTTTGCCGACCTGATGGCGCGCACCGTAAAACAGGAAGCCTACAAGCAGTCGGACCAGGCCGGATCGGATTACGCCGCCAACCTGAAGAAATATCAAGCCGCTGCCGCTCAGGCCAAGGCGGCGGGACTCCCGATCCCGCGGGCGCCGGAATCGCCGGCCGATTGGCTCGTCGGTCGGTCGCGTCCCGGAAACATTTTTGCCGGCATGGTCTATCCCACGCGCGGCTATGGCATCAAAGGGGTGATTTGGTATCAGGGCGAGAGCAATGCCGGGCGCGCGGCGGAATATGCCCAGCTCTTCCCGTTTTTGATCGGGCAATGGCGCAAGGAATGGAACCAGGGCGATTTTCCCTTCTACTGGGTGCAGCTGGCGAATTATATGAAACGGCCGGCCCAGCCCGGCGAGACCAGCACCTGGGCGGAACTGCGCGAGTCGCAAACCAAAACCTTGTTTTTGCCCAACACCGGGCAGGCGGTGATTATTGACGTGGGCGAAGGCAAAAATATTCATCCCAAAGACAAACACGACGTGGCCGCGCGGTTGGTGCGCTGGGCTTTGGTCAGGGATTATGGTTTTAAGCTTCCCTGTCGCAGTCCGGAGTTTAAGCGCTTGGAGATCAAGGGAGACAAGGCGGTGGTCACCCTGGATTGTTTTGGCAGCAGCCTGCGGACGTTTGATGTGGACGAAGCCGTTGGTTTTGCCGTTTGCGGGGATGACCGGGTCTGGCATTGGGCCGCTGGCAAATTGCTGGGCACCGACCGGGTGGAATTAACCTGCGCCGAGGTCAAAAATCCCGTGGCCGTGCGTTATGCTTGGGCCAATAATCCCGTATGCAATCTCACCAGTTTGGAAGGTTTGCCCGTGACGCCCTTCCGCACCGATGCGCCTTTATCCGGGAAGCCTTGAATGAGCTGAACCAAACCGCCTGCAAAGTGACCGCCGTATTCCTGGTACGTCGTTGGAAATTCGCCAGGGAAAAGCAGTGTTGGCAATATTGTGACAGCTAGGGCGCATCACTCCGAGCGCGCCGTTGTGAATCAGAAGTTGTTCATTGGCCATGGTGGTCGTCGGCAACCAGCGTCTATTATCTAGCAACCCGCATCCAGCAACCCGCATCCAGCAACCCGCATCCAGCAACCCGCATCCAGCATCCCGCATCCAGCATCCCCGCGCCCACTGCCCCGCGCCTGATTTTAAAGTGTCAGCAATTAGCCGGAACCGGTTTAAAAACCGCCGCCGGGCTTGGGTTTTTTTTGTCCCACATGGCCGTCAAAGTAGACATAATTGCGTATGTTACCGTGAACCGGCGTGGCTGACAATATGTTGGTCCAGGGACTGTAATGTTGACCTGCGGCATTGGTATGTGAATAGGAATCTACATCCACCTCATACCAAACTGAAGCGATGGGTGCCAATGATGCGACCTCCGTTAATCTATGGGGGTTTTGCGCCGTGGCGTTTAAAACATTTGTGGGATAACCAAAGGGTCGCCATGAAATAAATGTTGAATTTGAATAGTCATTATACTGGCCAATTACTTCATAGCTGGTGGCATTATTAAGGCTGACGCGATCGGTTAAGGTGGTGCCATAAAGCGATGCCACCCCCGGACAAAGTGCGATTCTAGCGATTATTTTATTGTTACCCATGGTGGTGGGTTCGGGATAGCCCAAGTAGGTTGCCAGCCAATAGAACAGGTAGCCGGAAGAGCCTGAAGTGAGAACAACCCCTTGTCCATCGGAAACGCCGTTTGTAAGCCCGGAGGTTGGTTGACCTGGTGGCAGCCAGTCGTTGTTATCGCCGATAGACATCGTCAGGGCGATATGCTGCTGGCGAAAATTATTTATGCAGCCCGCCTGTTGGGCTTTCAGTTTGGCCTTGTTCAGCGCCGGCAACAGCATCGCCGCCAGAATGGCGATGATGGCGATGACCACCAGCAGTTCAATCAGGGTGAAAGCCACCCGGCCACGGGAGTGTTTTGAGCGCATACTTTTCCTTAATGGAGATTTAGGTTTATTGCTTAATTTATAATGAATGATCGCGTTTGTCACCTGAAAATCTAATCGTGGCTGCGCGGTTGGTGAATTGGGCCTTGGTCAGGGATTATGATTTTAAGCTTCCCTGTCACCGTTCGGAGTTTAAATGTCTCAAGATTAAGGGCGGTTAGGCGGTGGTCACGCTGGATTGTTTTGGCAGCAGTCTGTGCGTGTTTGACGTGGACGAGGTCGTTGGTTTCTTCCGTTTCCGGGAACGGCCAGACTTGGTATTGACCGGGTAAAATTAGCCTGCGTCGGGGTCAAAAATCCCGTAGCCGTGCTTTATGCCCCGGCCAACCATCCCGTCGGCCATCCGACCAACCAGCATCCAGCATCTAGCAACCAGCATCCCCGTACCCACCGCCCCGAGCCTGTTTTAAAGTGTCAGCAATTAGCCGGAACCGGGTTAATAGCCGCCACCGGGTTTGGGTTTTTTTTGTGTCACATGGCCGTCGAAATAAGCAAAATTACGCACGCTGCCGTGAACCGGCATGGCTGACAATATGTTGGTCCAGGGGCTGTAATGCTGACCTGCGGGATTGGTATGTGAATATGAATCTGTATCTACCAGATACCATGTGGCCGCGAGTGCTACTGCACTTCCTAAGGCAGTTAATCTAACACTGGGGTAATATGCCGCAACGGTGGGGGTTGTCGTTGCGGGATAACCGAATGGACGGGTATGGGACGAAGTGACGCCATTCACTGTCGACGAGAATGAAGGAACCGGTTGCCCGAGATCGTTTACTTGATCACCCAAACATTCATAGCTGGTTGCATTATTAAGGCTGACGGGATCGGTTAAGGTTTGGCCGTAAAGGGCTGCTACCCCCGGACAGAGCGCGATTTTGGCGATCATTGACTGCTTGATGGTGGTGGGATCGGGATAGCCCAGATAAGTTGCCAGCCAGTAGTGCAGAACATTGGTCGTACCCGAATTGAGCACGCACCCCTGTCCGTCGAGAATACCGGTTGTAATCCCTTGGCCGGGTGGTAGCCAGTCGTTGTTGTCGCTAACAAACATCGACAGGGCAATGTTCTCTTGGCGGAAATTATTGACGCAGCCTGCCTGCTGGGCTTTCTTTTTGGCTTTGCCCAGCGCCGGCAACAGCATCGCCGCCAGAATGGCGATGATGGCGATGACCACCAGCAGTTCAATCAGGGTGAAAGCCACCCGGCCACAGGAGTGTTTTGAGCGCATACTTTTTCTTAATGAAGATTTAGGTTTATTGCTCAATTTATAATGAATGATTGGGTTTGTCATCTGAAAACTAATTTATTTAGAATTATGGCCTTCACCGGTTTTGAACTGAAGGGAAACATTTTTTTAAAACCACAAAACAACGCACTGTATTTTGTTTTTGCATGTTTCGCCTCCCTCGCGCCGCTTGTTTATTCGTGCCAATTCGTGTCTGAAATCTCCTCATTTCCCTCGCCAACGGTCGGGTTGGTGGCTATTTCCATTTATGCCGCGCCGGTGACGGCATCGAAGCCGGTTGAGTTAACCGATAAGAAAACTGTGGCTGGACTGGGCTCAATCGCTTGCCCGGGAAATTACCTCCCGCTTGAACCGCGAAGAATCGTGTGCGGCTTTTCTCGGCGGAAAAGCCCCGCCGCCGGTGATTGCCACCGGAATTCCATCCCGGCGTAAAGTCCCTATTCCGTGGCGAGACCCATTTTGGTGATCTCGAGCTGGCGGAGGGTGTCCATGACGCTGACCATGACTTGATACTCCACCTCGTCGGAACCCTTGAGCACCACGCCCAAATCTTTGTTATCCGCCTTGAGCGCCGCGAGTTTCTCTTTCAGCTGCGGCACCGTCACCACTTCCTCGTCCAGCGTGATTTGTCCGGCCGCGCTCACCACGATGCGGCTGGGCGGCAGCGGTTTTTTATCGGGCTTGGGCGGGTTGGCGGTCGGCAGGTTGATCTCAAGATTGTTGACCAGTTGCGGCGTGGTGATGATGAAGATCACCAGCAGCACGAACACCAGGTCCAGCAAGGGCGTGATGTTCAGCTCGTTCATCGTGCTGTGCCCGCGTTTGGATGTTTTCTTGAGGCTCATTGCAGCATCACGGGTTCGGTTTCTTCCTGCACGTCAAAGCGGATGGTCACATTCGGCGGGAAATTCGTCGGCGGGGTGCGATCCATGCGCTGCACCACCTTGAAAACGTTTTTCACCGTTTGATCCCACTTCGCGTTGCCGGAGCCTTTCAACCATTGCGGGTGGCTGATGTTTCCCTGCTTGTCCACCGTCACGTCGACTTCCGCGACAAATTTGTCATCCGCCATGTCCTCGGGCCGGTTCCATTGCTGCCGCAATTTGTACTCCATGTAGCCCTTGTAAAGCTGCACCGGATCGGTCTCGGAGTTGACGGCTTTGGCCCCGTCACTGAAACTAAGTCCGATCACTGCGGCGGCAGGCGGGGCGACCAGAGCCGCTGGGGGGGGCGGCGTGGCTGGTTTGGGCGCTTCCACCATCTTGGGTGGTTCCTTCGGCACCACCTTGGGCGGTTCGGGCTTCTTTTCGGGCTCCTTCGGCTTGTCTTTGGGCTTTTCTTCCTTCGTCACGGTGATGCTCTTGATCTTTTCGCCCAATATCCCGGAGCGCGCCGCAAAGTAGAACGCGCCGCCGATCAAAATGGCGTGGAAAATCACCGAGATGACGAGGTTCGCCTTCCCTGAATTTTTCGGCTTCTTGGGCTGGGATTGGGGGATCATCTTTTTAACGCCTCCGTGGCCAGATCCACTTTCACGAGATTCGCCTGCTGGCAAAGATCCAGCACCGTGCGGATCTGTTTGTACTTCGCCTTCCCGTCGCCGCGGATGATGACATTCAAATCTTCATGCTCCGAACTCAGGAGGTCCGTCCGCAAGGCGATCAGGGTGGCGGTCAGATTTTCCAGCTTCACCGGCTCCCGGTCAATGAACACGTTGCCGTCCGACTGCACCGAGATGTATTTCGCCAAATGCGGCGGATCTTTTTCGTGCTTGGACGCCGCCGGCAGCTTCAGGTCCATGTCCTTCACCGGCGGTATGGTCGTGATGATGAAAATCACCAGCAACACAAACGCCAGATCCAGCAGGGGCGTGATGTTCAGCTCCGTCAGCGACTCGTGCGCGCTTTGCGAACACTTTTTCATGGAACGATGGCGCGTTTCAGAACTGCGTTGGAGCCGACGACTCATGCCGTTTCAAGGCGCCGGCGATCTTGTCCTCGATGTCCCGATTGTCCACGTAGGCATGCTCAATCTGGTTGGCGTAGCGCGTGGCAAAGCCGTCCAGCTCCTGGGTGATGTGCCGGATGGTCGTCACCATGAAGTTGTAGCCGAACATCGCCGGAATGGCGACGAGCAGGCCCGTCACGGTGGCCACCAGGGCGGCCGCCACGCCGGGTGCCATCGCCGTGAGGCTCGCGGATTGTTTTTCGGCGATGCCCGCAAACGTGGACATGACGCCCCAGACCGTGCCCAGCAAGCCGATGAAGGGCCCGCCCGCCACCGCCGTCGAAAGCACGATCATGCCTTTTTCCAGGGACATCGCCTGCGCGGAAGCCGCTTCTTCCAAAACCACTTTCACCGCCTCGTAGGAGGATGTGGTGATCTTCGTCGTCAGGCTGCGCGCCAGATGATCCGTGTTGCCCTCGCCGCTGCCTGCCACCGCTACGGTGCCCTTCATTTCCACCGGGTTGTTCTTCAGATGATACAAAACCTCCTCGGCGCCGCGTTCATAAAGCGCGTAGGCGGGCGAGCCGTCAAAATCCTCGCCGCGCTTCTTGATGTCCAGCGGGTCGCGCGTGGAAACGTAGGCCGCCATGAATTTTTTGGTCGCCTTCGTCGCGATGAGGAGCTGGCGTACCTTGGAGATGATGATGGTCCAGCTGAACAGCGACAGCAGCACCAGGGCGATACAGGTTATTTTACCCTCGGTCGTCGCGTTCGTGATGGCGTAGACGGCGGCGTTCGCCAGTATGGGATGAAGGGTGATGATCATAAATTTTTTGCATTATAAGCTCAAATCCAATGGTTAATTTTTCTGCGGCAGAAGCACCGTCACCCGACTAATTTTTTGCGCGAGCGCGATGCGTTTTTTCTTTTTTGAATCTTCGTCGTCGGTATTGTCCGAGCCAGTCTTAGAAGTAATGGCATTGGCATTGTCCGCCATCTGGGCGGTTTCCTTGGTGACGTTAGACGCCGGCACGCCAATGCTGGCGGCACTGGTGTTGCCGGAAGCGGACACCGAACCACCACGGATGGCCGCATCGATGGAATCACCGCTTACACTCACATCGCCGCCACCAACGATGGTTCCAGACACGGTGCCGGAGGCGGCGATGTTCACGCTGCCACCACTGACGGCAGTTACATTCACATTCTCCAGGGCGTTGATGTTGACGCTGCGGCCACCAATGACGAGACCGTTGACGTTGCCACCGGCCTGCAATCGAATGTTGCTGCCGATGATGCCGGAACCCGTGGCGTTGATGTCGTGACCGGCGTTGGCCGAGATGAACGCATCGGCCGGCCCGTGACCGTCAAATCCAATTTGCAAGACGCCACCGAGGCTGGCGTTGATGTTGCCGTTTAGTGCGCCGATGGTGATGTCACCCAGCAAGGCGTCTGAACCGACCACCGTTGTCGCCAAAATGCCGCTGCCGGGGATTCTGGCCGGAATGCCTGTCAATTGCCCCGATGAGTTTAACTGGAGAGCGCTGAGCGTCACATAACCCGCGCCACCGGCACCGGCATTCACATCGCCATTCTCCGAAGTTACGGTGACGTTGCCGCCGTCGTAGGCCGCAATGCGCGAGCCGTCCACATTCACGTTGGCGTTGGCGGTGACGGAAACGTTGCCGCCGCTGGTAGTGAAAATGCCCTTCGGAGCGCTCGGGTCGCCGAGCGTCGTGAATTGTCCGCCAACATCCAACGTGCCGCCCACATTGACGTTGACGCCGCCGCGGTAGCTTTCATTGGAAATTTTCGTACTCGTCATCGACAGATCGCCCAATGTCGTGACATTAAGATTCGCGCCGTAGGGAGAAATCGCCGCCAGACCGGCATCTGGTGCAATCACACGGATGCCGCCGGAAACCCCGAGATCAATGCTATTTGCGGTGACGTTGAAATTTCCCGGACCGGCGAGCGCGAGACCCTGATCACCCAGCGTCGCGCTCAGGCTGGCGGAATACAGCTGCAAAATCATCGCCTTTTGGGTCGCATCCAGCGGCAACGGCGCGGTAACCGGCACTGGTTGCGGATTTCCGTTTGCATCCAACTGCGTCACAAATTGTCCCGGTACAATCACGCTGGGATTCTGCAAGAAAGCCAGTTCATCGGGGCTCATCACGCCGACGTAAATGAGCCGACCGGTCGTGGCGTCGTAACGCAATTTTGCCGTTATGTTCGGTGCGGCGCTTTCGGCGAATAGTGCCGGCGGCAGCAGATCGGCCAATTGCGCCGCCGTGAGACTGATGGCCGTCAGGTCGCCACGATAGGTAATCGCACCGAGCACGTTAATCGAAGTCGTCTGGCCGGCGGACAAATTGCGGCCCTTGAAGCCAAAATTATACGTTCCGTAAATATTGTTGCCGTCGGGATTAACAAATGGCTTTGTGCCCTCGACCGTGATATCAGCAAACGTCGGCACCGTGAGACTGAAACTGCCGATACTGCCGGAGATGTCCAGATATACGGGTTTAAAATTAGGATCATTTTCGACATGGGGATCATTCAGATGAATGTTGTCGTGCTCAGAGGCAAATGTGGTGTAAACGCCCGACGCGCTGTCCGACATTATGATGCTGTTCAAAACCGTCGAACCGGCAACCACCGCGCCGCTTAAATCTCCGCCATCGCGGGTAACGATGCTTAGGGAACCTTCGCTCGAGGGGGCGAGGATGACGTTTTTGTCGAGCTTGATGCCGCCCGCGCCGGCATTGAGCGAAAGAATCGGGGCGTAAATCGGCGTTACCCTGACAGACGAAGCCACCGAACCGTAGGAACCGCCGACAAGTTCAATCGCGTTGCCAGCCCACAAGCTCACCGCCGCGTCCGGCGCGTAGTTGTAGGCGAACGACTGGCTGTCATTGAAAGCACCGTTCGGATTGATGACCTGCAGGATGGAAACGTTGTTCGCCGCCCACACGTTCCAGGAACCGCTGGTCAGTCCCAAGGTCACGGGTGCGGTGGATGGATTGCCATTCACCGGCGCGGTGCCAAGGTTGCCGCCCGAATTGTGCGATTGCTCCACCGCCGTCACCAAATCACTCAACGTCGTGGCATAAGCCGCGGGATCGGCGGCGGGATTCTGCAACGCAACGGCTTGCGCGGTGGAAACCGGCACACCGGCGAGCATCCGGCCGCTGCCGGCGGTGACCAGATAATTTCCAGTGATCTGATTTCCCGCAATCACGGTCACATCGCCGAACCCATAAGCGCCGGACGCGCCGGGCGCCTGCTGCGATGGCACCGTCGGTGTGCTGTCAATATTATTGCCGGCAATCAAGGTCACGTTGCCGCCCGCCGCCGTGGATATGCCACCGAGATAGGGATTCGGCGTCCAGCCGCTGTCGGAGAAACTAAAACCGGTTGACTGCTGCGTGCCGTCGGAACTGCCGTTGGCAGTGCCGGCGTTGATATCGCCCGAAAGAGCGTCTGCAAAAATGCTGCCGCCGCCGGTTGTATAAACAGAACCGGAACCGACCAAGATGCTCTGGCCGGCGATGAGATTGATCGAACCTGCCGCTAATTGGATGGTTCCGTTTTGAGACAAGCCACTGCCGCCGTTCAGATAAATGCTCCCATTGCCAGACTGCACCGCGCCACTGGAAATATTGTATCCGGCTTCAAGGGTGACCGACCAGTTATTGGCATCGGTGATTTGGGCGCTGTTGCCGAAAACGATGTCGCCGCCGGCAAGTAAAGTCAGCAGTCCCGAATCCAAGCCGGTTCCTCCAGACAAGTCCCAGGTTGTGCCGAGCGTAATGCCGCCTGAAGTTTCCAACGTGATGGCCGGCGAAACCAGATGACTATAAATCGAATTCAGGTCGATATTTGCGCTGCCATAATTGAGCGTGATGCCGCCGCCGTTCGCCGTTTCAATCAATCCGGAGCTGTCGCTGAATCCGTTGCCGGCGTTGATGAAAATATTTCCGCCAGCGGTGGTCTGGATTGAGCCGCTGGCCAGCTGGATGGTGTTGCCGGCGGAAAGGTTGATTGCGCCCGCGCCGGCCTGAATAGATCCACTGCCCGATCCGCCGTTGCTACCATTCAAATAAATGTTGCCGCTGCCCGCTGCCACCGTCCCTGCCGGGAAAGCCACGCCGGCCAGCAATGTCATGGACCAGTTATTGGCATCAGTGATCATCGAGTTGTTGCCGAAAATGATGTTGCCGTGTGCTTCCAATATCAGCCGTCCATCCGTTTCACCGGTGCTGGCGCTCAAGTTCCAAGTTAACCCGGCTGAAACGGTGAGGTTGCCGCTGGCTTCGAGCAGGATTTGCGAAAAGTTCTTGTTAAGAAACGCGGTGTTGACGTTCACATTCCACGTCGAACTGGTGGCCCCACTGCCATTGATGGTGCCGGAGCTATCCGGGGTGGTAGTCGTGGCCCCGGCACCTTTCAAAACGATATTGATGGGATCCAGCCATAAATTGCCGCCGAGGTAGCTGGCTGACGCGCTGGCATTCATACTCGAATCCAGCGACATGATGTTTGGTGCGCTCACTTCAACATTACCGCCGTTGCCGCCGTTGGCACCACCGGTGGTGAGGATGGAACTGCCGGCGCTATCGCTAAAACTATTGTCCGATTTCAACGTGACCGTTCCGCCTGGGCTACCGCTGGCCGAATCATCCCCGCGCGCGAGGATTTGCGAATCCGCGCCGAGGTTGAGCGAATCCGAAGCTACAAGTTCAATCACGCCATTTTTTTGGGCGATGGAATCGGCCTGCAAGATGCCGTCCTGATTCACCACTTTGGCATTGAGGGCGATGGTGCCGGCGGCGGCGGTGATGCGGCCGAAATTATCCACGCTGCCCTGCGGCAGCAAAGTCGTGGCGCTCAAACCGCGCCCATCCGGACGCTCGCTCACAAGCACGGTGTCGCCGGCGAGAAGTCCAACATCACCCTGCGGCGCGTTGAGGCTGCCGTGGTTTTCGATTTTTTCGGCGATGAGGAAAAGTGACCTGCCGGTGCCGACTTCAATCTGGCCGTAGTTCACAATGCTGGCCAGCGGCGGCATGCCGGTGAACTGCCAGCCCGCGCCCGAACCCAAATCCGGCGCGAGAGGCGCGGTGGTGGCGATGAAACTGCCGCCCACGCTGATCATGGAATTTGGCCCAAAGTAAAATCCATTTGCGTTCTCCAGAATTACCGTGCCGTTGGCGTTAAGGTTGCCAAAAATCTGCGACGGATTCTGGCCGCCGATGACGTTGAGCACGACGGAGTTTGCGGAAGGCTGCAAAAATGAAGTCGTTTCACCCACGCCGATGTTGAAACCTTGCCAATTCAGAATCGCCGTCTGGCTGACGGTGATGTTGAGCTGCGAACCAAGCTGTTGCGCCGTGGCGCTGCCGGCGCCGATGGTCATGCCGGTGGGATTGGCGAGCAGCTTGGTTTGCCGCAATGTCGCCAGCAGGGCGACAAAAAGATAGAGCCATTTCCGGCTGGCTGGCATTTTTTTGATTATGCGTCTGGCGTTCATAGCATTTTCAAAATTGCGCGCCGACAGAAAAATATGCCTGGGCGCTGCCGGCGGTGGTGGTCGGCGTGTCGCTCAAGGCCCAAGCCAGCGTCAGCCGCGCGTCAAAATGTTCGCCGGCGGTGAGAAAAAAGCTGACGCCGGTGGCCCATTGCGTGTAGGCCAGATTTGCCGTGGTCGGGCGATCAATCAGAAAAGTCTGTCCGAAATCCATAAACCACGAGCAGCGCAGTTCGGCAGGAACATCACCGGTTGCGGTCGGAAAATGACCAGCAATGATGGACGGGGCGCGCAAATCAAACGACGCGCGCCAGCCGGTGTCGCCATAAATTTCACCCTGCTGATAACCGCGGACGCCGCCGGTGCCGCCAAGCGCAAGCTGTTCGTTACTGATGAGGGGCGCGCTCGACCATTGACCGTTGACATTAAGCAACGCCGACCATTCGTCGAAGATTTTCTGCTCGCGCGCTAGGCCGGCATTGATGGTGGTATAGTTACCGCCCGCGCCGGGTGCGCCGGCGACGACTTGAAAATTAGTCCGCGACGAGGCCAGGCTTTCGAGAAAGATACTTTGAGAATAACTGAAGGCGAAGGAGCCGTATTGATCAGGGCGTGCGCCCGACCAGCCAAAGGAAAGCGGAATATATTGCAGTTCCACGCGGCTGTTGGACGGCAGCCGGATGGTCTGATTCGTCACCAGCACGGGATGACCGAAGGTGTCGAGCGCATACAGCGAGAAATAAGTCAGATTCGTCGCAAAGGTTGGTGCTTCGTAAGACTTGAAATCCGCGCCGAAAGAAAGCGCGGAACGGATGCCGGCAAATTCATCCAGCGGCACGGTGAATTTAGCCCCGAGGTTGTTATTAAACGTGAACGATTGCTGGCCAAATTGCGAACCGATGTTCGCCAAAGTGTTGGTGAAGATGACTGATAACGGGCCATAACGCACCGGCGTAGCGGAGACGGAACGCGAGGCGTAAAGCGTGAGATCGGGATGACCCGATGGCGGCGGCAGGTTAAATTTATGGCTTACCTCGTCGAAACCGAAGTTGGCTGGCTGCTGGTCTATGTTTTCGCGCAGGCTGCGGCCGAACCCGAGCGGGAGGCGGTAAAATGCGCTGTAACTCGTGATCATCGGCTGATCATAAAATCCGTTCACGCTGCCTTCGGGCTTGAATTCCTGCGGGGAAAAATTGTAATCGAAACCAATCTGGTGCTCGCGCTGCCAAAGGTTTCCGTATTGCACCGCCGTATCCACACGCAGCAAGGGCGTGCCAGGTGAAGATTTATCGTTGACCTCCACCCGGCCGTGCAAGGGCAGCCGATCCTTGACCTTCAGTTCCAATAGCGTAGTTCCCGGCTCAAAGCCAGGACTGATGACGGGATAAATCTGGCGGTCGCGGTTCTGATTGGCGGCGTCAAGTTCCGGCTGAAACCATTTGGTGTTCAGCAGAATATTCGTGGTTAGGCTGGGCAAGGCGCGGCGGATGTTGTCATCGCTGAAATACCGGCTGCCGATAATGTTGATAGCATCAAGCTTGCCTTCAACAATTTTCACCTTCACCACGCCGTTCGTCAGCTTCTGCGGCGGCAGGGTGACACTGATGGTCGGAAAGCCTAGTTCATGGTATCGCAATTGCACCTTGCCCAGACCCTCGCGCAATTGAGCGAAGGAAACATTGGTGCCAGTATAATTTGATAACACCCCGAAATTAGATGGTGGCAAGACCGTGTTGCCTTCAATGAGATAAGTATGAATACTCACGCCAACGGGTCGGTTGGTGGCCGGAGTGGTAGTGGACTCGCCACCGGTAGCCGGCTTGGCAATGGCAAACCCCATGACCGCAGTAAACAGTATCTTTTGGAAATTATTCATTCGTTGTGGTTGTCCTCTCGACGAACTTGACGACACAGGGCAGACCCGGTCCGGCTCCGGGTCTGCCCGCGATATTTAGGGTTGGCAGTTAGTTGGTAATGATGCGGTAGTATTCCACGCTGCCGGAGTTGGTGTGGTTGATGGTGTTTACGCGGCCGTTACCGACCACGGTGGTGGAATCCACCGGCCAAGTTGAAACAGGTGCCCCCAACTGGTTGGTGTAGGCCAGCGAGTAGGTATTGCCAACCGTGGTTGAGAACGAAACCGAACTGACGTTGCCGACGTGGGGCACCTTGCTAATGGTCGAAGCCCGTGGGCCAGCCACGAAAGTCAACGTACCATTGGTGGCAACCGTAAACGTGCCGATCAAACTGTCGGCCGGCGGATTTGGATATACCGACGACGCCTGGATTTGCCAAAAATCTAGCGTCGCTGGCACGGTTTGTTCCACCGTGAACGGGGCATTGCCACCCAATTGCCCAACGCCGCTGAAATTCCCGCCGGAAACGATGTATTCATATGACGAGGCTTTATACTGGCCGCCGATATCTATGACGTAGGCATTGGGACTGTTCGAGGGAATGGCCAGCGGAAACAACGGCCCCGCGCCCACCGCACTGATGGTGCCGCTCAACGTGTCCGCCTCAGATGGATCCACGTTGTAAGCGGTGGTGTTAGGTTCGCCGCTGGTCAGCCAATTGGTCTGGCTACTCTGACCCGTTGCCACCAAGGCCACCTGTAATCCGACGAAACTTCCGAAGGTCCCCGTCACTTTGGTGGTATCCCAACCGGTGACAGTAGTCGTGTAACCGTTGGTCTTGCCCAGAAAATTGGCGACGCTGCCAAGGTCATACTCGACGTCCTTGGTGCCGCTGTGAAATATCAGCAATAGATCGCCGTCGTTGTAAATCCACGCACGGGCGGGCGGCGCGAATAGCAGCGTCGCCGCCGCCAGAATGGATAATAATATTTTTTTCATACGCAGGTATGTTTCAATGACTGCAATTGACTTCAGTAAGTGGCCAATGGAATGATCGGGCCACCGTCATTGTTGCGCTTCACCTTCATCGAAGGATTCGGGACAAAGCTGTTCGTGAACACCGGATTGTTGATGTTTTGGAACGATGCGTTGGTAACGCTATTGTAAAACGCGTCAATCACGGCTTGTTGCGCTGTCGAAGGCGCTCCCGTGTTCGGCGCGGTAATGAAATAATAGTGCTCGTAGCCCCAAATCGGGTAATAGCCGTTGATGACGTTGCTCACAGAATAAGCCACGCCTTCATAGGCTATGGGCGCAAGTGGAGGCGTCACGTTTTGCACCGCGACGGTGCCAATCGAATTGGTCAACACCGTTACTGCGCTCACCACTTTGGAAGCGGAAGAATACCCCGGATCGGAGCTGGTGTCCTGAACGGGTAAATTCGCGGCATTGTTGGTGAAGGTCTTGATCTTAGCCGTGTTGAAGATGGTCAGATCAATTTCCGTACGGACGGCGGCCGACTTGTTACGGCCGACGAAGTAAACGTAATTCGTACCGGTGCTGCCATAAAAGCTCGCCTTGTTGGTGGTGGTTTGCAAGGTGACGGCCTGCCGCTGAGTCAGATTGGTGATGGCAGCAACGTCCGCAAAATTAGTGTTTCTGACATAGACCAGCGGCACCACGTAAGTTGGGTATTCAGTGAGGTTGGCGGCCACTGAATCAATGCCCACGGCTTCGGGCGTGGTCGCCGAATCCACAAAAGTCGGGATAATACCCACGCCCGCGTAATTGGTGTCACCCGTGTAAACGTGTTGATTGACCAAGGCGTTCAGACCGTTGATGGCACCGTTGGCAACGTTGATGTTCAGCGTGACGGGGTTGTAGCCGGTTACGGATGCGATCGTGGTGTTGCCTACGAACTGCAGCACGTTTTTCTTGTCAGTGCCATAGACGCTGTAGCTGCCACCGGCAAAAAAGTTGGTGGCGCGGTCAAAGAGCACGGTCGAACTGGCGCTGCCGCCCTCGATGTTCACGGTAACTTGAGCTTTAGCTTCTTGATTGAAGACCGCACCGGCCAGAGTCAGGCCGAGGGTCAGGATTTTGTTCAGATAGTTTTTTTTCATTTTTGTTTTTTCTTTGGATTTCATTCTTTAGCAGCTTCTGGCGGACTGATCGGCTGCTCGAAATATGGGTTGGTTGCTTCCTCGCTTTTTTCGCGTCGGTTAAGTTTTACTTGGTCATCCCCAAGTTATTAATGTCACAGGCAGATTCCGAACGTAGTGGTGCTGAGCAGCACCTCGGCATCCTCGCCATGCATTATTCTCCGTGCGGTTCAATCGCACGAGCGGGGTGTTGCCGACGGTTTCCGTGATGTCATTGAATATGCGGGCCATAACTTTATTTATTTTGATAGATTTGGTCGAAAACTCCGCCGTCGGAAAAATGCACCTGCTGCGCTTTTTGCCAGCCGTCCGCGATTTCATTCACCGTGAATAAATCCAGCGACTTGAAGCGGGCGGCGTATCGGGCGATGATTGCTTGATTTTTCGGGCGGAAATAATATTGCGCCGCCAAATCCTGGCCGGCATCGCTGTAAAGGAATTCCAGATACGCGCGGGCCACCGCCTCCGTGTGATGCTTCTCCACGTTGCGATCCACCCATGCGACCGGATTTTCGGCAAGGATGCTTGCCGGCGGAATCACCACCTCCAAGGCGTCGTCCGCAAAGTTTTTCTGCACCTGCACCGCCTCGTTCTCAAACGTCAGCAGCACATCGCCAATGCCGTTATTGGCAAAGGTGATCGTCGCGCCGCGCCCACCAGTATCCAGCACGGGCACGTTGGCAAAAAGCCTGCCGACAAATGCGCGCGCGGCCTTTTCTTCGCCCCCGGCTTTTTTGAGCGCATAGCCCCACGCCGCCAGATAACTGTAACGCCCGTTGCCGGAAGTTTTCGGATTGGGGATGACAACGGAAACATTGGATTGAACCAGGTCGTCCCAATTATTGATATGTTTCGGATTACCCTTACGAACAACGAACACAATCGTCGAGTTATAGGGCACACTGTGGTTCGGCAGACGCGCCGCCCAGTTTTTGGGAATCAACCGCGCACTTGAAAACAGAATATCCACGTCCGTCGGCTGGTTCATCGTCACCACATCCGCTTCGAGGCCATTGACGACCGCCTGGGCCTGCTTGCTGGAACCGCCGTGGGATTGGTTGACCGTCACCGTGCCACCGCTCTTGTCTTTCCAAGATGCGGCAAAAGCCTGATTGACAGCCTGATAAAATTCGCGGGTGACGTCGTAAGAGACGTTGAGAATCTTTACATCAGCCGCCAATGCCGCGCCGGTCGCCGACAGGAAGCCGGTTGCGAGCAAAGTGCAGACCGCGTTGAAAATCCAGTTCCGCATGGATGATTATATTTGTTATTTTCATGGGAACTTCCGGTGGACCGGTCAGCCGCCTTTAAAAAAGTTTTGCGTTTGTTTAATCGAAGAATTCGGTTTTTTTTATTTTTTCCAGCCGCAATCGTTCGGTTTTTTCGACTTGAATCACCCGCGAATCGTGGACGACGATTTCCACCATGCCGTAGGACAAAGAGCGAACCTGCTCGGTGACCAACTCAACCCATCTTGAATCGTCGCCGCCGGGCGAACTAATTTGATTATCGGCATTCATATAAAGTTGAACGGTCTTTATGGAAACGTGGATATTTAAAATTCAGATTAAAAAGCCAATTGCAACCGCGAGAACAGGACGTTTTCAGGTTGGGCCGGAACCAGCCCCGCCGCCGTCGAGCCGGTAAAGCCACTGAAGATCGTCCGCGAATAGCTTAAGTTGGCGCGGATGTTTCTGTTAAGATACCAGTTCAACCCGATCGACCATGCGTTAGCGCTTTGCGCATACTTGGTTGAACTGGCAAACCCATCGGTGAACGCCTTGTTATCCACCTTCAGGCCGGCATAACGCGCAACTAGCTGCCAGGCACCCCACTGATTATTGCGCGGGTCAAACGGATGTAGCGGCGTGATGCCAGCGTAGCTCGCGTCCTCGCCGGTCAGCAGCCACGAGCCGGAAATTTCCCACGCCGTATTCTGTAGATTGGCGGATTTGCCGAGGCTGGCGCTACTCACCCGCTGGTCGGAAACGACATATTCCGCCAGTAAACCGAGCGGTCCATAATAATAATAAGCCTGCGGTGAAAAACGCCATTGCGCGCCATTGGCATTCACACCGGCGTTGTAACTGAAAAACTTCTGCTGGCCGTCCGTCACATAACCCGGCGTCAACCCGGTGGCGGAATTTGTGTTAGGGTGATTCGCCTCGTAACTGCCGGCGAAGCCAAAGCCCAATCCGCGCAATGCATATACGTCGGTATTTTTCCACGGCTGGAAAAACACCCGCCCGACAAACGCTTTGTCATCCTGGAATGACGCGTTGGTCGTGGTGCTGGAGTAATCCGGAGCGCCATTGAATACGCCCAAGGCATAGCTTGCCACGCCGCCGAAAAGGTCGCCGTGCAAATCCAAGCCTAGATCGCGGTTTGGCACCAAAGCCGTCGCCAGTGAACGCTCATTAAAAAATGTATCCTTGTCAGCCACCAAATGTTCCAAGCCAATGGGAGACTTGAATTTGCCTGCCTGCACCTGAAATTCCGGGCTGTAGCGGTAGTTCAAATAGGCGTCCTGAATCTGTACTGTGCTGCCGCCAAAATCCGGCGTGAAGTTGTAGTCAAAATCATGGAAAACCGTACCCGATAAAATTGGCCGCGCACGGCGCAAAAGAAAACCATCGTTGCCGTTGATGCCGCCGTCGTTGAAAAATGACCGACTGTCGAACTGCAATACCCCGTGTAATTGGGCAACAAAATTTGAGTCACCCGATGCAAAACTGAAACCGTTCCCGCCAAGCGTGATTTTTGGCGCGGCTTTTTGAGCCGCGGCCGCAGCATCCTGATCAATTTCGCGTTCACGCTCGAGGATCCGAACTTTTTGATCCAATTCCGCAATTTGTTTTTTAAGCTGCTCCAGCTCCAAATCGCTGGCGGCAAAAGCGGTTAACGCCACTTGAATTAGCACAATCCCGGCAATCAATTTCCAACTTATTTTCATTTTTTTGTTTCTGTAAATTAAAAGGATTTTGGATTTTTATTATTACGACATAAATGGTCGTCTATATGGGTAAAATACAAAGTTGTGTTACGCGACTGAAAAATCAGGATTTGCTTCAAAGTTTACATGCTTCATATACAATCAATATGGTCGTTATTATCTTCCAAAAATTGCTATTGTCAAACGGCAAATGAAAATATTTTTAGATGCCTTCGCCACCCATGAAACCCACCGAAACTTCCTGACGAGAGACCGGCAATCCTTTGGCAACTTCGGCCAACGTCGTTTGATCCATTAAACTAGCTACATAATTGCGCGCATCGAAAAAGACTCGACGAAATCGACAGACCGATTCCTGTGAGCAGCGTTGGTAACCGGTGACCGAAACACAATCAATCGGAGCTAGAATACCGTCGAAATGACGGACCACCTCGCCCATCGTGATGGTGGCTGGATGTTTCGCGAGAAAATATCCACCTCGAATGCCAGCCGAGCTATCCACCCAACCCTGAGTCTTAAGGCTAAGCATAATTTGCTCGAGAAACCGCTTTGGCACGTCATTACGCCGAGCAAGTTCGCGGATGGGAATCGGACTGCCACCATAGTGATCCACCAGTGTGAACAAGGCGCGCAAAGCATAATCAGTCTTTTTGGAAATTCGCATAATATAAACGATAATTGTGGTAGATAATTAGTCTATATAGCAATTTTAATCGGAAAGCATCTAGATCGAGATGGAAGATGGGAGCGGCGGTTTGAAGGCATTTTCAGATAACTGCCATTAACCAATACTGTGACGACAGGAAACCACTGCCAGCGACGAGGGCGTCGCCGTCACCGCACGTTGCCATGATTTCCATAAATCAACTGCCAGTGGGAATGATTGTCGGAATAAATATGCTGATTACGTCAGTGAGACTACTCAATCTCCACATTCGTCAACTTGCGGTCAATGGGGAGCTGGCATAAATGAAGTCGCGAAGCCAGTTCCCTTATAGTCACTCCGGTATCTGACAGCCACCTGCGATGAGCCACGGTCAAGGTCCAAGACGGCGAATCGCCCGGCACAGTGATGGCAATTTGCTTGCCGGCTCTTGGCTCCAGCAAAACCCGCTCCACTGCTGAAAAATTCGTGGTGCACGTCCCATCCGCAGCGGTGATAACTTTGGTAGGCCCGGCAACACATTCCAAGGTGTAAGCTGTTTGGTTCGTCAATGCGACCGTGAGTTTCTTGGTGCCATTCGAGTCAGTGACATGCCCCAATGGAACAATCTGAACGCGGCTGTCTCCACTGCCGGACACAGAAACGATGCCAATGATGCAAGCCCCAATGGCAATGATGACTATCAATATAGCGATGATGTTTCTCGTAAAAGGCGCACGCGGGCTGACCGGCGTGTCCGGCAGGATGCCGGGCGGCATCGGGCGGGCGGCCGGAGGAGTTACCGCCGATGAAACCGTGCGCAGCCGCGCACCAGAAGCCGGCACAGGTTCAGGCAACGCCGCCAAATTCTGGGCAATGACCACGTCGGCTGCGGCGGTGCCATCTGCGCCGCAAACTGGACATGCCACGGCAGCAGTCATGCGCCCGTTGACCGGCTCAACGTCGAAAGCGTATTTCTGTCCGCATCCACACTGAATCTTGATCGTTATCATAAAGCAAAGATGCTCGTTGCTGCCTAACAGTATCTTTTAACCCAAAGCCAGACGGGTAAAGAAAAAGTTATTATTCTTGGGTCTGTTCGAAAATCTTTAGGCCGATTTCAAACCTGTCAACTTGATTATAAAGAATAGAACAAATGTCAGACTTGCTTCCATTCTGCCAAAGGCAAAGTCACCTCACTACCCCAACGCCCTTGGCAGACATTTGTTTGGCCGCTAGCGCGGGTTGTTTGATGAAATTCAATTCTTTACCCTGCGCCGGGAAAGTGATTTATTCGGGTTACTGGAAACCATGAAAGCGAATATTTTCAAAACCACTTTCGCCCTTTTTATGACGGCATCGGGCGCGTTGTCCCAAAGCAATTCGCACTTTGATGTTTTAGAAACCAAGCAAGGGAATTTCACCAACGCCCTGGTTTATCCGGCCAACGCCAGCGGAGTCGTGGTGAATTACGACGGCGGAATAGCTACCGTCCCCTTCACCAATTTATCGCCAGCCCTTCAAAAACAATTGGGCTACGATCCGACGAAAGTTGCCGCCGAAGCCGCTGCGTTGATTCAACGAAAGATTCGAGACAACCAGATCTCACAACAGGCTGCAATCAAAGCGGCGGCGTTCGCCGGCCTGGCACAAAATATCCGCATCATGGAAATCATTGATAACTTTGGCCGCTGCCGGATAAATACCACCAACGGAACATTGAAGGTTCGTATGACGGGAATACCCAAAAGTGTGGACGATTATTTTGATGCATTCAAAAATCTTCAGGCAAAGATTGATGAGCAAACCGCCCAAGTTGAGAAGTTACGACTGGCGGCCAGGCAAGCCGAAGCAAACGTCCCCGATGTTCCCTTGACCGTGGTTACGGGCGGCTATGGCTATGATGCCGACTATTACGCCGCTCGCACGGCTGAAATAGACAGACGGCGGATTTTGGCAAAAACATTGGCCGCCAACGCCGACAATGCCTCAGAGAATCTCGACAAGATGAAGTCCCAACTTGCCGAATTAAAGGAAAAGGAAAAAGACGCCACCACAATCCAAGCCTATCCCACCGGCGAATTATACGGTGAACTGCCAAGCTGGCAGGCTAAAAAACATTGACCGCTGACGCATTTGAATTACCAGTGAGACTCACCACAGCGGATGAATCCACGCCCGCGCGCCGCGAAAAGTCAAAAAGTTGGCCAATTAATAGGAGATTGAGTTGGGCACGAGCAGATTAGGCAATACCGTTTATTTTTCATTGTCTGGTACTTTTTTTCAACCCAGACTAACACATCAGCCAGCATGAAAAACGAAGTCATCTCGAAAGATAATTGGAAGACACAATGATCGCCACCGCTCTGCTCCCATCATTAAAACCCGAGTCACACCGCGCCTCTCGCACGAGGCATTTAGTTTGGTCGCTGCTGCTGATCATTTCTTTTTCAGCGGCGGCCGCCGAGGAGAAACTGATTTTCAGCGACAATTTTGAAAACAGCTCGCGGCAAAGTCCGCCACCAGGCTGGACAATGTGGGGAGACAAAAAATTCCAAGTGGCCACGAATTTCACGCGCGACACTGCCTGCGCGCATGGCGGCGCGGCGAGTTTGCGTATCCATCATCCGGCGAACACCCGGGGCTACATCGTGTTGTCGCCTGATCGCGCGCTTCAGCCGAAGCCGGCGATGGTTTACACCGTGTCGTTTTGGGCGCGCGCGGACAAGCCGGGCGCGGCGCTGTTTCAGTGGACGGCTTACCGGACGATCAAGCCGTTCGAGAACGCACCCTCACCGGGAACGTTCAAGTTCGACGCGGGCGGCGAGTGGAAAGAGTTCACGTTTTCCATACGTGAAGGGTTGGATTTATTTGCTGAGCAGAGCCGATATCTGATGCCGACGTTCAACGCGGCGACAAAGGCCGGCGAGGAGCGGACGCTGTGGATTGACGACGTGCGCGTGACGGAGCGACTCGACCCGAATCCGATCAGGCTGCTGAACGAGGCGACGCTGCCGCACGAGGCGCTCCAACACCGGCTCCAACCCGGCGAACAACTCGAATTCGCGGTGGACGCGACAAAGAGGCTGCGTCGCGCCACCCAGAGCGCGGGCGGCGTGTCGTTTCATCGCGTTTGCGGCTGGACCGGCCAGCCCTACAACAAAAAAGGCGATTACACCCTCGCGCCCGAACTGGAGACCGCCATCCGCGAAATGCGGCTGCCGATGACGCGGGTCTATGCTGTCGGCGACGAACCGTTCGGCGTGGAGGCAACGATAGACAAACTGGTCAAGACGCTGGAGCGCGTAGGCATATCCCAAGAACGCTGCGTGGTGGAGTTCGAGGAACAAGGCGCGCGAAGAACCCTTTCGCCGGAAACATGGGCCCGCGGCGTCGCCTACGCGCTACAGCGCGGCTACCAGTTTCATCACTGGGAAATCGCCAACGAGCCTTATTCCTCAATGTGGGGCGAGGGCCAGGCGTTTCCAACCCCGGACAGTTTCATCGAACACTTCCGAGCCGTCGCCCGCGCCGTGCGCAAAGTGGATCCAAGGGCGCAACTCGGCTTGGACATTCACCGCGACGATGTGAAGTGGGGCAACTATCTGCTAAAGCAACTTGCCGGCGACTACGATTTCGTTGCGCCACATTATTACTGCGGCGCCAACCTGCACAAACTTCCGTTCGAGGAAATCGCGTTAACTGAAAACTACCGGATGCTCGACCGGGCTTTGCAAATTAATGCGCTTCTGCGCGCCTACAATCCGCAGCGCGAGACGTATCAATACGACACTGAGTGGGGCATGATTTGCGACGCGCCCGGCGGCAAGGAAGCAGACTACGAGGGCCGCAATGCGAACATCATCGGAACCCTGCATCGCGCCGTGCGGCTGATTTACTACGCCCGTGAAGACCTCCTGCGCGGAGCAAGCGGCTGGCAGATGTTGAACCGGCTCGAACAGCCGGGCTTCGGCATACTGGCGCAGGAAGCGCCGGAGAAACGGTTCATGCTTTACTGGCTTTATTATTACTTCAATCGTCACGTAGGCGAATGGGCGCTGGTAACGGACGGCGTTGCGCCGTATTACAAGCCTCAACGCGAAACCGACCGCCCACTGTTTGGCGGCCCGCTCACACCGGTGCTGGCGACGTTGAGCAAAGACGGAGGGGAAATTTATTTCGTTATCGCCAATGGTTCCCGGACGCGCTCGGTGCCGTGCCACGTGCGGCTGAATAACTTTCAGGCCAAGAGAGCCACGGGGAGTTTGCTGACAAATAATGACCTCGATGGCGCGCCACTGTTGACGCGGAAAGAGGATGCCATCTCGGATTTCCCCGTGACCTGCAAACTTACCGAAATGATTTGCGACATACCACCGCACGCTGTGGTTTTCGTGACGCTATCCAAGTAATCCGCTGCCGTGAGCAAGGATGGAAGCGTTATCAATTTTGCTGATTGGTTCTTCACTGAGTTTGCCTGGGGAAGACACAGTTATTACTCCGGGGCGATTTCATACCAGAGCGTCTTGTAGCGAGAATCGAAAACAAACCGCACGCCGGCGGGGACAACCTCGCCGTTGATCGGTGCGAGCCGACGTCCACGAGAGTCGAGAGGCCAGGCGGTGGCGCACTTGGTCTTCAGAATCAGCCCGAAGGGAATGCCTTCGCACATTACCGGGCCTTCGCCCCATTGATTGCCGACGGAGTTTTTGGCGGCGTTCCAGACTGCGCCCTGGTTCTCAACATAGCCGGTAGCGGTCACGAGAATATGCGCGTCCGCCGAGTGGAAACTTGCACCACGCACGGCGGAGGCGGTGATGACAGAGAAGCCGCGCTGCATCGTCGGGCCGGGCTTGAGGATCACATCGCCCAACTCGAACGTCCTGCCTGCACCGAAACCGATGACGGCTTTGGCACGCGGCGTGTTAACGGTAAGCACGCCACTGTTTGTGTCGCTGAGGTCGTAGCCCAGTTCGTCGTTGTCGGATTGGACACTCTTAAGATCGGGCGAGAGGAATGACGGAACTTTATCAGAGCCCAGCGCGAGATTGAGCCGATGGGTAAAGGCGTCGCGCCAGGTCGCGCCCTTGCCAGCAGCGACATCGAACGCGCGCCAAGAAGAGCCGGACTTCTCCGCCAGCCATCGTTTCTCTTCGTCGAGCGTGACGCCGATGGCGATTTCCTCGCGCGCGGCAGCCACGTCACCACGCCGAAACGCCAGCGCGCCGAAAGGCATCGTGACCAGCTTGACCGGATGGCGGGTCAGGTTGAACCAACTGTCAATACGGTCGGCCGGAAGTCTCCGCACCTCGCGAACGTGCCAGTCGTAGACTGTCTCCTGCCAGCAATGAAACACCACGCCGTCCCAGTCCTGCATTGCGCCGAACGAGGCGATGGTCGGCACCTGTTCCGCGCAATAAGTGCTTGGCGCAGGATGACAATACTCGCTGATGTTGTAGGGCTTGCCGCGCACGCGGCGCTCCGCCAGCTCCACCACCGTCTCGCCGCCTCGGTTGACCATCGGCGAGTTGCCGACGAACCAGTCTTTCGGATCCCACGGTTTTCCCGGAAACGACGGATGCTGCCAGTAGCCGTGCGAGTCAAGGTAGTCAAAACGCGCCTGGCTGAAATACGAGCTGTAGTGGTCCACCTGCGTTCCCTTGACCGGATGTAGGCAGTGCAGCTCACGTTTAAGGAAGTCGCGCATCGTGTCGAAGTAACGCGCGTCCAGTTCGTAGAGGAAGTCCACGAAATCCGCCGCGACCTGCCGCGTGCGGCTCACGCAATCCTCCGGCGCCAACGGCATGGCGACGTTGCCTGTGTCGAGGGATTCACCCGCTGGCAAGCCGACGATATCGGCTTTGCGTAGCGAGAAACCCGCGAGCGAAACGCGGCTCGCGCCGACAGGGGGCGAGATCATCAGCTTGGCAGCCGATTCATCTTGAGCGCCCACGAAGGGCAGCGTCACTTCACGCCATTCAGAACCGACATCCACCACCGTGGCCAGCCCCACGGTGTTCCAAGGGGGATGATTCAGCGCGACACCGACGTTGAATTTGAGCGATGCGTTGGTCGCCGTATTGGCTTTGGCAAGGAATGAAAATGTGTATCGGCAACCCTTCTCGACGGCCAATCCGTCCTGGTGGAGAATGACGAACGCCATCTTCTCCGCCGCACGGCCGCTATCGAGGATGAGACAAGGCCGGCCACCGGGGCCGCCGCCAGGAACGACCTTCATCGTGGCGGTGGACGGCTTCACGCACTGTAACAGCCAGGAATTCGCACCGCTGGTGAAATCGCGGTCGTTCAGCATGTCCTTCGGGTCCGCGTGAATCTCGCCAGCCGCCCAAGACAGGCGCACGTGATCAGTCGTCGCGTAGCGCGTCTTGAGAAACTTGTTCCAGTGCGTCTGGAGATCCGCGATCATCGCCTCCGGCCAGACCTTGTGAACATGGCCGCCGCGCCAAGCGCAAATGAGGCCATTCTCGTTGATGATCTCCATCGTGGAGACGCACGGCTCCCCGGTGTAGGCCTTGCCGGTGTAGGGATTGACGTGGCCGAAGAAATCGCGGGCAAATTGTTTCTCCGTCTCGATAAAGTGGTCGTTCCACAGCGGCACACCGCTGCTGAACGAGGCGAGAGCCTTGAGGTCCGCACCGGGATAATCCTTTACACCCGACACATTCCGCCAGTGATAGCCATGCACCGGCAGCTCTACGTAGATGCCGCGCTGCTTGAGTTCGGCTATGAAGAAGTCGAGTTTGTCGAGCTGCGCCGGCAGAATCCGCAACTCTCCCTTGTGCTCCGGATCGAACAATCCGTGCGGCGCGTAGCCCCCGTCAATCAAATGGATCCGCACCTGGTTCATGCCGCGGCTGGCTAGCCGTTGCGCGACAAGCGGGGCATCCTCATGCGACGGAAACGCCGCTTGACCGATGATGCACACACCCCAGAACCGGATGCGCTCGCCGCCCGCGTAGAAGTGGCCGTCGCGCACGCTGACGAGCTCGGTCGCCGGTTTGCTGTTGAGAAACGATAGATCCGTGACGCCTTCGGTAAGGTCATCAGCGGGCAGCACAAAGGGAAACAGATTGGTGTCCGTCGCGGCGGCGGGCAGCGAGATTAGCGGCGCCAGCAGCAGGGCGGTGAGGAGGGTGAGCATGTGTCGCATGACGGTTCGTCTTGATTTCATTTTTCACCGATGTTTTGCTTGGTGACTTCCTGGTAACTTGACTTCTCATCGCCGAGCACAATGTCGTCATAAAGCACCCGCTGGTCCTGCTCGATCCGGTTTCCGATTCCGATGTAAACGCCCCACTTGATGGGCATGCGATCGCCTGGATTGGCGTTGTAACCCTTCTGCTGATAAATCTTCTTTCCGGACCGCCAGAGTTCCAGGAACCCCTTGTCATCGTTCGCCAGGCGGAAGTGCATCACCCAGGTTTCCCACTGCCCGAAGATAACGGGACCCACCCGCTCCCGAACCCCCGGCTGCTTCACTCGTTCCAGGAAGATACGCGAGATCCAGGTCCGGCTTGGTCCAAGCATCTGCAACTGGAACCACCCTCGGCCGTCGTCCTTGACTTTATTGCGGACCGGGCCGAGCTGGAAGATCGACATCATGCTGTGAGGGCTCGGCTCCGGCACCAGGATACGCACGGCGACCCATCGCTCCACCCCGTATTCGATCCGATCCCAACGCACCTCTGACCGCTCCGACCGTTCGGACTTGGGGCGCAGCACCGACACCATCGCATGGTTGCCCGGCAACAGCGGATCATTGACGACCTCGGGCTTTTCGCCCTCCAGGCTCAAATTATGGAACGGATCCTTTCCTTCGAAATCCCACCGCATCAGTATCTCTCCCTTCGCACAGGTGGGAATCACCAGCGGCGCGATTGCCAGAGCCAGTAGCAGGATGGTAAGGGTGAAAATGCACTTCATAGGTGGTGATTCCTTTATAGGCGGCTCTTTAGGGCCCATCTATTTCGTAGTATCATGCTTCATCTCATTCGCCGGATAAACCAAAAACAACCTGTCGTCGCTCTTAAGTTTGAATTTCTAGATTCAGCGAGGCTCGAGTTCCGAACCGCCAATTTTGATGTCGTAATAATGAACGGCGATGGTTTCGGGAGCCGGCTCGCGATAAATGCCAAATTTCCAATAAGGTCCGGTGTAACTGACGTAGCCGACCGGACCGTTGAAATTGGCGATCTCCCTGCCATCGCGCCAGACCTGAACGTGTCCGGCCTTCTGGCTGTATTTGATGCGATATACCATGCGGTAAACCCGACCCCGCTCGAATGCGGGATCCACATAAATGGTCTTATAGCCGGGATTGTGTTTGAGCGGCTTTTCGGTGGCGGTGCGTACGGTAATTCGAAATTCATCACCTGCGTTGAGTTCTTCGCCCACCGGGGGAGATGCCGGCTTGTCCCCCGGATCATCGGAGGCCTTAAGCTGGCCAATGACGAGCCATCGGCTCGAAACCTTGGGGCCGGGATCCACCATCAGGCCAAAGGAAAGCCAGATGTCCGCTTCCAGCGGAAACTTGTGGTTGGAATTGGAGATTTCATTGCGCTCGGCAGCATGAGCACGCTGTTTGTCCCATTGCGCGATGTCTCCCTGGCGCAGCTCGAAGCGAATATCGCCAGGTTTCGGGCTGGTTATAGCCCAAGCCCCATCGCCGTTGTCGGAATTCCAATAGAAACCGTTAATGAAACATTTGGCTTTCAGGCCTTTGCCAACGCAGGTGTTTTCTATTGGGGACGAGTTAGCCTTTACCGGCTTGGGTGACTGGGGCACGACTCCTGAAGTCCCAGCCTCGAAGAAGGCCACCTCCGTGATATTGATCCAATTCGGGAACTTCTCCGACGTGTTCCCTTGGCCAACGATCCTAACGAACCGGGCCTCCGCCTTGTTCAGTTTGAACGGCTCATAATCCGCCGTCTTTCCGGAGCTCCTGACCTTCTCGGCCACCATCGTCCAATCCTTCTCCGCACCAGTCTTGCTGACCAGAAGGTCGAGCGTATACTGTCGCTTGTCCCCCGAAAGGAACGCGATCTGGATCTCCTCCAGCCGCTTCACCGACCCGAGATCATACTGGATCCACTGGCCTTTCCCGTCTGCGCGCCACGACGAGGTTGCTTTAAGGTTCCCGTCAAGGGTCGCTTCCGGCGGGAAGTCCGCGACCCCGCCGTGAGCCTTCTGCTCCCAAGCGCTGGCCGTTACTTTGATCGTCTTTTTGTCGAACTCCTGGCCCGGACCTGCACTGGAAATGCTGGATGACAGAGGCGTAGCCACGGGAGGCTCGGCGGCGGGCAACATTGTCAACGGCATGAGCAGTAGGGCGGCGAGGAGGGTGAACGCGTGTTTCATGAGCGTATGATACCTATGGGATCGGTGCCATGAATGGTGGTTGATGAAAACAAGAAATTACAGACTTTTTTCACGAACGCAGTTTGGCCCCACGCCGACCGGCTTGAGCGGCTTGTACCCGGCGAGCGCTTTCGCCTCGGTCCCAGTTTCAGTAATAAGTTTCGGTTCATTCAAAGTCTTCCTTCATTTCCAATCGATGGAAGTTACCAGCCTGCTTACCCCTAAGATTGGAGCCATCTTCCCGGCGCACATCATTTAACGGCTGTCACTGTCTGCATTTCACCATTGACGCGGACTTTGACTTCGCGCGGCATGGGGGAGGCAATGCGATAGGTGGTGACTTTGCCATTCCTCCATTCGATATCCACGGTAAAGTTGCCGCGCGCCCGCAGCCCTTTCACGCTGCCGTTTGGCCAGACCTTGGGCAGTGCCGGCAGCAGTTGGATCTGGCCGTTCTGGCTTTGCAGCAACATCTCCGCGATGCCGGAAGCGCCGCCAAAATTGCCATCGATCTGGAACGGCGGGCAAGAGTCGAATAAATCGGGATAGGTGCATTTCGGGCTGATGAGCAACTGCAAAATGCTAAACGCATGATCGCCATCGTGCAGGCGCGCCCAAAGATTGATGCGCCAAGCCGTGCCCCAGCCGGTTGCCTTGTCGCCGCGAATTTCCAGTGATTTTTTAACGGCGGCGGCGAGCTCGGGCGTGGTGTTCACATCGATCTGCGCGCTCGGAAACAGTCCGTAAAGATGCGAAACGTGGCGATGATGCAACTCGTGCGACTGCATATCCAAATCCTGCAGCCATTCCTGAAGCTGGCCCACCGAACCGATCTGCAAGGGCGCGAGCCGCGCGCGGGTTGCAGCGAGTTGCGCGGCGAATTTCTTATCCGTGCCGAGAATTTCCGCAGCGCGAATGCAGTTGGCAAACAGGTCGCGCAAGATTTCCATGTCCATCGTCGGCCCGGCGCAGAGGCTGGTCTTGACCGAAGCCGGATTGCGGTTTTCCGGTGACAGCGACGGGCAGGTCACGAGCCAGTGATGCGTCGGTTCCTCGACCAACGTGTCGAGAAAGAATTGCGCCGAGCCTTTCATGGCCGGATATATTTTCTTCAGATAATCCCTGTCCCCGGTGAAGAGGTAATGCTCCCAAAGATTCTGGCAGAGCCACGCACCGCCCATCGGCCACATCCCGGAAAACGGGCTGTCAATCGGCGCGGTCGCACGCCACAAATCCGTATTGTGATGCACCACCCAGCCGCGCGCGCCATACATCGCCTTCGCCGTGCGCGTGCCGGTCTCCGCCATCTCCAAAACCATCTGCGTGAGCGGCGCGACACATTCGCCGAGGTTGCCCGGCTCAGCAGGCCAGTAATTCATCTCGGTATTGATGTTGATGGTGTATTTACTGTCCCACGGCGGCGTCATGGAATTATTCCACAAGCCCTGAAGCGTAGCAGGCTGGCCGCCGGGACGCGAACAGCAGATCAACAGGTAACGCGCGAATTGAAAATACAACGCGGCCAGCTGCGGATCGTTGCCGTCGGCGAAATGCGCGATCCGCGCATCGGTCGGCAATTTTGCCGCGTCCGTTTCACCGAGGTTCAACTCGACACGGCAGAATAATTTTTGATAGTCGGCGATATGCGCGGCGAGCAAATTAGCGAACGGTTTTTTGCCGGCGGCGGCGATCTGCTTTTTCACGATGGGTTCAGGCTTGCCGCTGATATCGTGATAATTTTTGTAGCTGGTCGCGGCGGCGATGAGCAATGTGACAGAATCCGCATGGGTGACGGAAACCAGATTTGTGCCGGCAGTCACGCTGCCGCCTTGCGCCAAGATTTTTACGCAAGCCTGGAATTTCAGGACGCCCTTGATGCCGCGCGCGTCACCGTTCACGCCGTCCATCATGAGCGTGTTCGCACCATCCGTCGTCACTGCGACCTTTTGCGGCGTGGTCATTCCCGCCACGAACGATATCCGCCCCGGCTGGTCGGCGGTCAACCGCACGACGATGACTTGATCCAACGCACTGGAAAATATTTCACGCTTGAAATGGACGCCGTTCGCCGTGTAGTTCACGGAAGCCACCGCCGTATCGAGATCGAGGGCGCGTCGATAATTTTCCGGCGCGGCATTAGTCCCAAAATCCAAGAACAAATCCCCCATCGTCTGGTAAGGCAGCTGGCGCAGCGGCACGGCCATCATTTTGTCGCTGATCAATTTTGCCGCATCATCGTATTTGCCGGCAAAGATAAGTCGGCGCGCTTCCGGCAAGGCGACGAGCGCATGGGGATTGTTCGGATCGTAAGGCCCGCCAGCCCAAAGCGTGCCTTCGTTGAGCTGGATGCGCTCTTTCTCCGTTCCGCCGAACACCATCGCACCGAGTCGCCCATTTCCAAGCGGCAGCGCCTCCGTCCAATTCGTCGCCGCCTGGCGATACCACAGGCTCAATTTACTTTCAGTCGCGGGGACCCCTTGCGCCGAGCCGGCAAACGCCAACCCCGCCAGCGGCGAGAGTAGTATAGTGGCAAGAAAGGTGAGGGTGTGTTTCATATTTGTTCAATTTGTTTCCAAGTCAGTTCCGGCCATTTGAAGTTTTACTTTTGCAGTTATCCCTGATTGGGAAAAGCTTTTCACGGCACAGTCTTGTTTGGGACCGGGGCAAATAGATCAAACTCGTAAATACTCGGACCTTTTACGCTGTTTAAGCTGAGGCGGACGATTCGCGCGTTGATCGGATCGAATTTCACTTCCAATTTTTTACCGATGTAACCGCCTTGGTAAAACGTCTTCCAGTCGTTGCCGTCCTTGACCTGCAGTTCGAATGACTGCACACGGGCGCCGAAATCAATGCACTCCTGGATAACAGCGCGATCAAAGGTTTCATGCTTGCCAAGGTCCACTTCGATCCAACTTTGTTTAGCTTTACCATCGCTGGCCCAACGCGTTTCATCCTCACCATCCACGGCTTTGTCGGCACCGAAGCGATTATTGTTTTCATAAACGTTGGAGGCGCGCGCTTTTTTGTGAGTGGTCAGCGATTCACCGGCAAGGCTGACGCTGATCGGAGAGATTTCCATGGCGGGTTTGTCAAGTTCAAGCGCGACGATGGTGTCAATCTCCTGCCGGCTGGCAGCGGGGACTGAAATTTCAATGCCGGCTTCGGTTTGATTCACGGTTGCCGCGCCGCCGGAAAGCACACGGCTCTTGACGATCTTCGCGGGCAGTGGCGGCAGTTTTAGCGTTTCTGCCGGCCACGCAGTGATATGGATAAAGATGACGTTGCCCATACGCGTGGCGGCAACGCTCTTGGTCGGCTTGTAGGGGCCGCCGCGCGTGCCATAGATCGAATCGCCATATTTAGCGAGCCACGTACCGATTTCCTTGAGCCGGTCAATCTGGCATTTTTCGATGATGCCATCGGGGGTTGGGCCAACATTGAGCAGGACGTTGCCGTCGCCACCCGCCGCACGAATAAGCATCAGCAGACACGCCGAGAGTGGCTTCACCCCGTCATCAGGACCACCCCACGCCCAAGCGTTATGTGCGGAAATGGTCATGCAGGATTCCCACGGGCGTTCCAGGTTGAAACTGCCGACGTATTGCTCCGGCGTGTCATAGTCACCGCCATCGCCGGTGCGGTCGTTGATGAGAATGTCCGGCTGCAATTCGCGCACCAGCTTGATGGTGTTCACACCGCGGCCCTTGAACTCCTGCGGAACGTCATTCCAGATCGTGATGAGCGGACCGTAGTTGGTGATCAATTCCCGGATCTGCGCAAGCAGGTAACGGTTATATGCAGCAATGTCGGATTTCTCGCGCTTGACCTTGCCGCCGGGGCTGGTGAGCGGAAAATCCGGATGATGCCAGTCGCAGACGGAATAATAAGCGCCAAACGCAAGGCCCTGTTTGCGGCAGGCCTCGGCGAGTTCCTTGGTCACGTCGCGGTGAAACGGCGAGTGCATGATGTTGTAGTCGGTCTCTTTAGTGTCAAAGAGACAAAATCCATCGTGGTGTTTCGTCGTCAGCACCACATATTTCATGCCGGCGGCTTTGGCAATGCCGGCCCATTCACCGGCGTTGAACTTCACCGGATTGAACTTCTGGTAGAGATTGTCGTATTCCTCAATCGGCGTCTGCGCGCCGCGCGACCAGCCAATCTCGCGATGCGTCAAACTGACGGGTCCCCAGTGAATAAACATGCCGAAGCGCATATCCTGCCAATTCTTAACGGCGCCGGAGTCGGGTTTCAGCCAAGGTTGCCCGACCTCAGCGGCAGGCAGCACGGCCAACGGCAACAGCAACAAGGCGGTGAGGAGTGCGAATGTATGTTTCATGGTGATTTGATTTTCCTTCGATTTGTTTTCCGTTTTTTGTCGGTTTCTCCGGGGCTTTTAATGCTGTCAATTCCTTAAATGGATACTGACGTTGTCGTAGATCACTGCGTGGAAAGAGTCAGGAGCGAGGTGTGAATTCTGATATAGACCTTCTTGTTCCCGGATAGGATGGCCGTCCCAGCTGGGTTTGCCATCCGGGGCAACATAGCCGATGGGTCCGTGATAGTTGCACCACATATCTTCCGCGGACAGTTGATCGCCCTTGCGCTGGGTGCTCATCCAAACCTTGCAATAACTCCGGTCCGTCCCCGGGGCGATGCGCCATTCGAAGCGGAAATGATACCATTGCCCCAATTGAATCTGCTTCTCACTGGACCGGGCTCCATAGGTTTTACCGCTTTTACCACCTTTATAGGTCCCCCAACCGAAACCGGTTGAGATCACATCCCGGGTGCCTTGCTTTAGACTCAATGCCATGGGCGGTGATATTGAAACTCCTTGATGCCATTGCCGCAAACAACACCAGGCGATTCCGCCGTCCGGCCGCTTGAGGTCAATCGGGGTAAAACCCGGATGAAGTTTCAAGCTGAAATCGGACACATAGGGTTTATCGAAGTTTTCAACCGTCAAATAATGTTCGGTCCGGGCCTTGGGATCGGTCGGCTTTTGCGGCCCCAAAAAATATTGGAGCGCATTGCCGCCGTCGGGCAGACCGGAAGGCACTACCGAAAATCTGGCCACCTGGCCCAGGCTCTCGCCCTCTTCCTTGGCGTAAGGCAACAACTGAGCCCATGAACTGGGGACGCTTTTGTAGCCGTTGCCGGCCAGACTGCCGTTTTTCAACAGCTTGAAATCCGGGCCGTCAAAATCCCATTTCAGCAAACAGACGTCCGTGGGTTTTATCGGGACCGAAGCTTCCCGGGGAGTTGAAGGCACGAGCCGATACTTCCGCCCGTCCACATCGGTAAATTCAGACAGCTTTTCACTGGTTACCGAATCAGCGCTTGGCAACGGTGTAGAGGAGAAAGCGCCTGCCAGCAGTAGGATGGTCAGGGGGGTGTTGGTGCGCTTCATGGTGGTTCAATCTTAATAAAGCCCAACCCACATAACCAATTTAGAAAATATTTGACAGTACATAGAACATTCGCGGAGAGTTGGTGGTGGACAAAAATATTTCAAATGGGTTGCTGGAAAGTATATTAGTCTGGTAAGTTGACCAATTAATAAGATTGGTGGAAGCGAGCACGACATTCGTCTGCCATATTTCTCCCCGCAGCCAAAGTCCCAGCTGCCCGACCGGGTTCTTGGTGCCAACTTGCAAGGTCGCCGGGACGGGCAACATATAAAGCGTGATGCTTTGAGAAGGGACAAGATCATTCAGGGCATTGTTCGTGAAGGTGATATTGGACAACCGGATGATTTTATTGGTGGCGGAGGTCAGTTGCCAACGCTGGGCAATTCCAACACCATAGAAATTAGTGAGGATGGCTGTCACCGGCGTGGCATTGGTCAAATCCTTGTTGATGACCATGAGCGTAAGTGTTCCATCATTGGTTCGGATGGCACTGAAGGCCGAAAGCATATCGGGATTGGGTGCGGTCGTCAGAATGCTGGTATCACCGAAGGTAGATTTATTGCCGTCGTAGTTGCGATAGAGTTTCATGGCCTGATAGGTGGGCGTGTTTGTAGCCGGGTCCGTCCAGCGGGATGCCATGTCGACTCCTTCACGCCCCAAAATGCCTAAAACGTCAGCTTGTGCCGTGGCACCGTTGATATTGGCATCCGCTCCCCAGCTGTATTCGGTGATGCCGATTTTGGTGCCCGGATAATAATTGGCAACCCAACTTTTCAGCCGTGGAATAACCATTTGAATGGCATTAACCGCCGGGTCAGTGAAATTGGTGTCCCATAAAACCCGCGTCGTTTGGTTGCGCAACAATTCGTTCTTGGTGGAAACACTGGAACCCGACACACTGCCATCGGCCGGATAACAATGCACCGTGAGGTAATCCAACAAACGCTGGTCGCCGTGGTTGGTGGAATATTGGTGGAATTGATTCAGCAGCCAAGGGATATAATCCCAGCCGCCGTTGGCGACGCGGTCGGGTGTGGTTTTGCTGCCATAAGCATTGTTTACCGCCATATACTGATTGTCTTTGCCGCTATATAGATAACCCCACCAGCCGTATTCCTCCGGGCCAAGCACCAGCGCGTTGGGATCATTGGTTTTAATCATGTTGGCGTGGGTGAGCAAATTGCTCCAGATTTCCTGCATGGTTGCTCCTTGGGGATGGACGTCCTGATGCGTCTCATGCCAGATGCTGTGTTCATTATCCAAGATGTAATAGAGCACACCACCATTGGTGGAACATCCCCATCGGTTGGTGAGGTGCTGGATAAAGGCTTGTTCAAACAGGGCGTTGGTGGGGAAGTTGGCGTCGGTTGGATCATTTGTTGTGATGAGCCAGGTCTTGCCGCTGTTGGTGCCAATGCCGATGCCCGCATCCGGTCGGTATTTGGAGTCGTTATCGGTTTGCGGGCCGTATTTGGCGATGGAATAACTCCAGAGCGCACCGCGGCTGGCTCCCAGTTTGGGCATCCAGCCAATCATGGAAACCGTGACCATCGGTTGCGCTCCGCCATTTTTGGTATTGGTGACCACATTATCCACCCACCAGCCGGGTGGTGAGCTGGCGGCGGAGCCAGTATCAGGGAGACTTTCAAAATACCAGCCTTGCCCCTGACCATGTGCGCTGATCTGCCAGTTATCACGCGTTTCCAGGTTGCCTCCCAGCCGGAATAAAGAGGCATTCAATTCCGCCAGATGATTTGAGGGCGATGCCACTTGATTGCCCACGCCGTAAATCAACGGACTGATGGCATGGCGGTTGGCCAGCAAGTCAATTCCAACCGTCACGGTGGCATTGGTCCCACCGCCATATGCTGAAATTGCCGCGGGTAAAATAACCGCAAAAGCATAGAAAAAACTCTTCATTCTCCAGCCGTTTTGGAAGCTGTCTTGCATTTGCGGTGCGTCGTTTAATTCAAGCCTGTTGGTGATTTGAAATCATCAATTGATGTTTTCCTAACTTTAGACGCTTGATGGGGTGCTAGGTTTCAAGAAGCAAACCTTGCCCGAAAAATGTGAATAAAACAATAGTGCCGTTGCTGATCTTGAATTTCACCTTTTGGCACGACCGAAATAAGCGCGTCGGGATTGCCTTCGGCGCACTCAAACAATTAGGCGGCGGATTACACACCGCCTGCCAGCAGCCGGGCGGTCAGGAGTGTGAGAGCGGGTTTAATGCAGGTCTCCTATGGTTCAAACCGGACATGGGCGGCGTTTTGGATCCGAAGATTTGCCGCGTCGGGCGACCCCAAGGCTTTGCCTTGAAACCGGAGGTTCTTGAAAACGACATTGCTCACTTCATTGCGCGGGCTGAAGCCCACAATATCAGAGCCCGGCAGCCGGTCGCCGGCGATCTGGATGTCTTGGAACAACACGTTCCGAATGGTACCCCGCGGCCCGGAACGCTTCGCCCGCAGCACCTGCTGCCAAGCATCACCCTGCGCCACCTTTCGGGCCGGATTGTTGCGAAAATATTGGAACGGGCAGTCGACGCTGTATTGGGAGAAAGCGACCTTCAGAGCCAAGAGCTGGTCACAACCATCCTCGACGCGGATGTTTTCGAAGCGGACATTTTCGACCGCACCGAGATCGTGATTGTCGATACTCAACGCCGGCCCCTTTTCCTTTTTGATGATGTCGCAATTGGTAAATACGACGTTGCGAATGGCGGGCGCGCTTACGGCAAAACCAACCGTCAAGGCGTGGCCCCACTCCGAGCTCCAGAAAATGGAATTGGCCACGCGCACATCGTCGGTGTCGAGCGCATGAGAACTGCTGTTGGAGATCACCCCGCCGGCTTCGAGTTTGCCGTGAGCTTTGACCGCGATGCAATCGTCCTTGGTCCGGAAGAAACAGTTCTCGATCGTCACATGCCGGGAACTGTCCGGGTCGCAGCCATCGTCGTTGTCGCGCCAACCCAGAACCTTGACGTCGCTCACGCGGATGTTTTCCGAAAGCCGCGGAACGAGGGTCCAGCCGTAGCTGCCAAGAAAGATGGGGCCGCTGATGTCGATGTTCTGGCAGCCGTCCAACTCGACCAGCCGAGACTGGGTGGTGCGAATCGAACCGTCCAGAATGCCCGGTCCCAGAATTTTCGCGCCGGAAATATTCTTGGCGCGGATCACGCCGCGCACCACGGCGCCGCCGGCCAGATAAACAGTCTCGTTATCTTTCAGTTCGATCCGGCCCGCTTCGTGAATCCTGCCGCCCTCAAAATAACGCACCAGGCCGGATCGAGGAATATTCGGTTCGGGCGCGCTGGCGAACAGAAACAGCGGGCGGTGAAGGTCCTCGTCCACTTCGACGGCCAGCTGACCGGGGCCGGGAAGATGGAACCGGAGATTGCCACCTTCCACCACCGGCTTAAGGCCGCGCGCCAGCGGTCGGATCATCGGGCGAGTTATGGCTCGTTGAACTTTTACTTCAATGTCCACATCGCCAGTCGTCCCAAAGGCCGCAAACGAAAAAGCAGGCGTTTTATAGACGAAGACAGCTTTGCCGCCGGCGATGACCTGATAATCCGTCGACGGCTCCATTCCCTTGGGAACCGGATAAGCCGTGACCTCGCCCCGGGCAAATGCAGTTCCGCTCGAGACTGCCATCAACACAAACGCAGCCATCCATGAGAATCTTAGCGACGCGAGCAACTGGGCGGTGAGAAGGGAGAGTGTAGGTTTCATGGTGTTTGTTCTACTAGTTTTCTATTTTATGAGCAACTCGGCATCTGAGTTGGCAACGGTTACCGACATTCGTCGCCGCATCAGGTAATGCGGCTTGCGCGAAGGGCCATAGCCCCAACTCTCGCTGTAACCGTAGTAGAGCCAGCCGCGCGTGGCACCATCCTCATCCAAAATCAATGTCGGGTGCCAAGCCACCTCGCGTCCGTTGGCGGCAATGGTCGGCACTTTCCAGATCTGTTGCATTCGTTCGCGCGGCCATTGAATCCCATCGCCAGAAAATGCAACGTAGAAGCCGCTTTGTTCCGGTTTGCCACTTTCGCGCCAGACATTCAGGCAGAACGTCATCAAAAACTGCCGCAGCGCAGGAACGAAGATCACGTGTGGAAACAGGGCGTCGGCACCCGGCTGCCCGCTGATCACCACCGGCGTGTCTCTTCCGCCCAAACCCGGTTCGGTGAAACCGCATGTGAAAAACTTTTTCCACGCGCCGGGTTGCAGTGCGTTAGCCACCGGGCAACGCGCCATGCAAATCTGTACGCCACGGCCATCCACAAGCTCATGCGACGTGTAATAGGCATAAAGAAATTTCCCCTTTGGCTCCGCAAACACCCACGGTTCACCCACGCCCTGATCGCCGCGACCATTGGTATCTTTTGGCACCTGGCCCGTCAGGATTTGGCCACGCTTGGCAAACGTCACCCCGTCATCAACCGACACGGCCAGAGCCACCGAACAATAGAAACCTGGTATCCCGTTCCCGACGGTCTTCAGCCCTTCCTGATCTTCGGCATGGTAGAACACCAGCAGTTTGCCCGTTTTGGCCTGCACGGCGGCGTTAATGCCGGCGTAGCCATTGTCAAATTCACCCGGCTGGCCTTTGTCGAGAACCTTAATGGCTTTGGTGAAATGCCCCATCGCCGGTCCTTCGAGCAGAAACGATGTCACCCCGGCGGAGAGAATCACACGGCAATCGGGCTTTGTTCTCACCACCGCCAGCCGTCCATCCGGAAAATATCGCAAGCCCAGCGCCTTGTCCGCGAGCACAGTTTCTGGCGGCCCAAGTTCGACGCTATATGCATGGTCGGCGGCGTGCAACTTTGCCAGCGGCACCAGCAGCAGGGCGGCGAGGAGGGTGAGGACGTGTTTCATGTTGATTTGCTCTGATTCAACCGGGGTTTCCCATATTTGATTCAGGCCCATGACCAGCAGCGGTGGTTATAGGAGATTCTGAATCGCCTCGGCTGGGTTGCAAGTATTTTCACCGGCTTTCAGTTTCCAAATGATATTTTTCTAGTTCCGAGGCTCGAAATGGCCGGAGCGGATGCAGTTTTGGGCTAACCTATTCCAAACAAGGCAGTTCCCGCATTTTCACGATTCCAACCGCCGTCGGGATGACTCTGAAAATTATTTTCATTGTCATGGAAATCATTTTCATTGTCCTCGGAACGATTTCCATGACTGTCGGAATCGTTTCCATTGTCATAGGAGGAGTTTCCATGACTATCGGAATCGTTGGAATGATCATTCCCGGAGTTTCCATCATCATCGGAATGGTTGGGATGATCATCGGAGGAGTTTCCATGATGATCGGAATCATTTCCATTGTCATCGGCGTCGTGGCGATGATGATTCCCGGAGTTTCCATCATCATCGGAATTATCCCAATAATTATCGGAAGAGTGGCGATGATCATTGGAATCATTTCCCGAGGCATTCCCCTAGCGTGAATGGTCGTAAAAACCGGGGCCAGCAGTGTGTTCCAAATGCGGTTGGAGCTAGAGGGGTATCAGTTCCAATCGCCGTTGGTGATTGGACAATCCAACGGCGCCCGCAGCAGGACAGCAAAGGGCATCAGGATTTATTTCATTGTCTAGGGCGCGCCATAAGTTTTGAAACCGTCCACAATGCAAATCACGCCATCGGGTGCGCGGTTGATCACGCGAACCGTGTGCCGGCCTTGGGGAAGGTCCATTTTGCGGAAGAAGGGTATTTGGTAGAGCCGCGGCATCGGGTCTTGATAGAGATGAAAAACACCTTGCGAGGTTCCGTCGAGCAAGACTTCCACGTCGCCCATATCGTGGAATTTCTCGGAGAGGATTTCAATGCCTTCGCCGGTGAATTCGAAATCACAATAACTGCCGGTTTTCTCCGTCACGTGGCTGTCATCCTGATAATCGCCCACGCCCCGCTTCGTTTCGTAGCGCCAGCCATCGGAATATTTCGCAGCGGTGTCGTTGACGGTCTCGCGGAGCCTGGGCAACGGCCGGGTGTAGAACGTAACAGGACAGGAGTTGTTCTTGTACAGACTGGTAGGCGTGTTTTCCCACGTCTGACCGGAGAAAAGCAGAATGGCCGTGACGCTGCCATCGGGATTGTCGGTGATGAATTTCGGGCTTAACGTAGGTCCATACCAGCGATGAATGCGGTTCGGGCCCGGCTGACCAATGAATTCCATGGCCGTTTTGGCGCCGATGTAAGACCACGGTCCCCACGGATGTTCGGCTTGGTAAAAAGCGAACGTCACATCCACGGGATAATGCCACTTGGTGGTGGTGCAAGGATCAAACCAGGTGACGGTGACGTATCTTTTCAGCGAGGGCAACCAGATCGGACTGCCCATCGCGCATTTGTTCTGGCCGTTGGGAAGACCGGGAACCGGAGTTGCCGCACTCAACTCACCAGTCCATTTGCCGTCGCAATAATACTGCCAGTCGGCGGCATTCAAATTGCCGATTTTGGTGCGCAGCACGCGTCCGAGATAAAATGCCGAGCCGCAGTTCCAGTAACCATCGTTGGAGATGGCGTAGACAAACTGGTCCTGATCATCCTGCCGGGTACTACCACCGTTCTGCCCGTATTTGAAAAAGAAAGCGGTGCTGAACATCTTGTTGGTCCACATGGGCTTTTCGGCATTTGCCGCCATGGAGCGGGTCCACGTAAGTCCTTTGTCCATGGACTTGATAAGGCTCATATTGTTCACCGTCTGGCGCAGGAAAGGATCCCGCGCATTACCACCGTAGGCATTTTGATTGCCATACCAATTTCCCGCCACAAAGGCATAGAACACGCCATCAATGCAATCGGCCCCGGTCACCTTCCAATTCGGCCCGCGCGGAATCATCGGCTTCTTCCAGTCCCGTTCCATCAACAGCGTGGAGCCATCCGCCAGATAGGAACCGTTCTTGCCATATTCCGACATCGGATTGACCGGGCTGCCGACGAGTTGGTCCCATGCCGATCCGGTGAGCTGGTTGAAATTGAGGTTGTTGTTGTTCGTGCCGTAACCACCGCCGTCGCAGCCGAACGTATAAAGATTATCGTCGTCGGCCCAGATGTGATCCCATGTGTCGCCCCACGATTTCGCGTCGTGATGAAGTTGTGCGACATCCATGAACATATCCGTGATTGGCTTTCCGGAGTCGGCGCGGATAGTCAGGGCCAGCGGTGCCAGCAGCAGGGCGGCGAGGGTTGGAATGCTGAGCTTATTCATATGCGTGTTCCTTAATTGTGTTTTCGTTGACAAACTTCAAGAGAATGACCCCACCGACCCCGCCGATTGACTTGTTGGGAAACGAGCACTAAAGCCATAGTGACAATCTGTTTCTTCATCTTCCGTTACTCCGGCCGGTAGAGTTGCAGTTCACTGACGGCTGCCGTGTCTTTCGACTCAAAAATCTGCAGCCGAAAAACCTGGCCGGTGACGGTCGGGAAGACTCGCACTGCGCCGTATCCTTCCGTAGCGCCCGCGATGACTTCTTTCCATTGGTCGCCAGCGCGCATCTGGAGGCGATATTTCTGACCGCGCTTGCCGGCGCCGCGATGCGGTTCGTCGAAGGCCATCGCGTGAAGCGGTGTGGGCTTCAGCAAATCCACTTCAATCCAACCGTCGTGCTTGCCCGGTTCTTCTGTCCAACTGCTTCCCGGGTCACCATCGAACGCGGCGGCAGGATTGCCGTGCGACGAACAAACCGGCTTGCCACGTTGCGGTGCCGGTTCGACAACTGGGTCGCCAACGATAGTCACCTTGATGACTGAGGCCACCGCATCCGGCGGTTCTTTCGGCAGACGAACAGTCACGACGCCGTCGAGTTGTTCACAGGTGAGCGGCTCATCGGGCTTCGCGAGCAGATGCGCGGCAGTCACTTTGGCCCGCATCGGGATGCGAAGTTCGCCATTGGCCGGCCAGTCGAAAATATGAAAATACAGTGCGTTGCCACGTCGCGTACAGCGACCCCAGGAAATAAACGGAATCGGACTCGCCGTGGTGCCGTAAATGGCCTCGCCGTTTTTCTGCACCCACTCGCCGACGGTCACAAGCCGCTCGACGCACGCCGGTGGAATAACACCTTGCGCGTCCGGCCCGACATTGAGCAGGAAGTTTCCGCCCTTGTGGCAGATGTCAATCAGCTTGCGGATCAAGTCGGCGGCGCTCTTCCAGTTGGTGTCCTGATTCTTGAAGCCCCAGGTGTCGTTGATGGTCATGCACGTCTCCCAGTCGCGGCCGGGATAGCCGGTAGACGGGATGTATTGTTCCGGGGTATTGAAGTCGCCCTTGAAGCCGCCGCCGAGCCGGTTGTTGATCAACACGTTCGGCTGCGCGGCCTTGACCGCGGTGAGGATTTCGTCGGCCATGGCGGAGTTCATGTTAACGGCCATGTCGAACCACAATTCGGCAATCGGCCCGTAATTCGAGAGGATTTCACGCACCTGCGGCGCGGCGGTGGTTTGGATGTAATGCATCATGTCGCCGTGCTGTGCCGGGTCCCACCAACCCTTGCTCGGCGGCTGGCCGCCGGGATTGTGCCAGTCCATCGCTTGCGAATAATACAACCCAAAACGGACACCCTCCTTACGGCACGCCGCCGATAGTTCCGCGAGCGGATCGCGCGGAAACGGCGTCGCGTCGCGAATGTTGAAGTTGCTCACCTTGGAGGGAAACATCGCAAAGCCGTCGTGATGTTTCGAAGTGATGACGATGTATTTCATGCCGGCGATCTTTGCGACGTGCACCCACTCCGTCGGGTCGAACTTGACCGGGTTGAATTGTTTCGCGTAGGCCGCATAGGTTGCGACCGGAATGTTGCCGCGATCCATGATCCAGGCACCATCCTTGTCAATCAGCCTGCCGTTGTAGCTGCCGGCGGGCACCGAGTAGATGCCCCAGTGGATGAACATGCCGAACTTCGCCTCACGCCACCACGTCAGCCGCAGGTCGCGCTGCGCTGGAGTTTCGTTTTCGATTGGCGAAACGGTTGGATGCTCCCCGGTCTTCGGCGACACGGGTGGAGGAACAAACTTAGCCACCAACGCTGAATTAGTTTCCACCGTCTCCGCAGCCATTATTATAGCCAGCGGCACCAGCAGCAGGACGGTGATAAGCATGGGTTTCATGATGAGACTTTGATTATTCAGCGCGCGGTTTTCGCCGGCAGAGATTGGTGGATGGCCTTGAACTGTGCGACCTGCTCCGCCGAGAAGGTGCCAACGGGAGCGGACGCCGCGTTCTTATTCGGACCGAGGTCGAGCGTTACAACTCCACCCTTCCCCGTCACGGCGCTTACCCACTTGATCCAATCCTCGGTAGGGCGTCGAATGTCGCGGCGTCCCCAAGTGGAACCGAGAAACGTCAGCGCGTGCCACTGGGAGCCATCCATCCAGCGCGAGGTCGGAAGGATGTTAAACGGGTCATTCAACTCCCCGGCGGTGTAATCCTCCGCCTTCGTATGGCGCACCAATTTGACGCCCGGATTAAACGTCACAATAGCGCGTGGGTTGCCGCGTTTGACCGCATCCGCGTAAATGGCCGCGATCGCATCGTTGAACTGGATATGTTGGTAGCCGCCGTCGAACCACCAACCCGCCACCTTGTCGCCGTAGCGCGCAGACCATTCGTGGATGACTTGCGCCCACTTCCGTGCAAACTCTTCGTTGATGGGCTGGTCGCGCTGGCCCACCGGCAGTCCGAAAGCCTGTTGCGCCCGGGCGTCCCGGTTAGGAGCCTGGCACGGCAGGTAGAGCATCAGGCGGATGCCTTCGGCTTGCAACGCCTGGTAAAGATCAAGGGGCAGGTCGCGGCGCGAACAATGTTCACCCGGCCCACATTTGAGAAACCGGTCATAGACCAAATTTGGTGAAATATAGAAGCCGGTGTTCTGGCCCAGCGTGATGATCAAATAGGCGGCACCCATCTCCTTCAACTGCCGGGCCACGGCCGTCACATCGAACGAATCCACCAGCGCCAGTCCGTTCGTGTTTCCCGGGTAGAAGTGCATGAAGACGCCCAAACGCGCATCGTGGAACCAGTCCGCCGCCAGAGAGAAGCGAGCGGTTTGAACGGGCGGTTCGACCGAACGACCTGAATCAGCGCCGAACAGCATGGCCAACGGCACCAGCAGCAGGGCGGTGAGGAGAGTGATAGTCGGTTTCATGGTTGTTCCTTTCATTTTCATTTGATTCATCAGGTCCATTGAAAGATTTTCTCATCGGCCACCGGCATCCGTTTCCAAGCAGAGCACCGATGCGATGGAAACGCCGGCATCCTTCGGTGTCACTTTTACCTTCACTAGTTTCGGGTCGGCGAGCAGGAAGGTGCGCTCGACCGTTACCGCCGTCTGGATGGCAGGTTCGGCGGCGCGCCCCCACTGCCAGGCGGCCACAGTCACGGCAATCGGCATCCGGCTCTTCACCGGGATGGGGGTGAGGACGAGTTTGTCGCCATGGATCACCGCCGGGCCGGCCTTGACAAAAAAACGCACCGGCAATCCGGCATCCGAGGTCGCATGCAACATGATTTCTTTCCGGTCGGCAGTTTGATCCGGTATCGGATCGAAGGTGATGGTCTGCGGTTTTCCGGCCAGGTTGGCGGAGATATGGACCGAGGCCGGATGGACGCTCAAGTGATAGCTGGCATCTCCAGGATGGATGACTCTCAAGAACAGAGTTTGCTCGTTGTTGCCGGAGCCGCTTCGATCCAGGGCGAGTTGAAAGCGATTGTTGCCGAGCGGGATGGCCGGGCCTTTCAACCATTCCACCGCAGGCGGCCCGGTGACGTGCGTCAGCGGACTGCCGCCTTTGACGAAAGCGCCGGGCAGATTGTCGAGAAAAGTCGCCTTGACGGTGAAGGTGATGCCATCCGCTTCCAGCTTGGGCGTTAAATCGGTGATGCCCCGACGGTTGAAAGGAACCACTTTCCCGCCGTCGTCCACAAAAACCGGCACTTGAGTTTTGGCATTCCAATTGATGTTGGCCAGATCGCAGGCAGCCTGGGCAAGGTCCCGGTCAAAATACCACGGCAGGTTGCGCTCCGCCGGCGTGCAATCCGCGTAACGCTTCGGCTTCACCGGTGCGCTCCCCGGCACCGGCAGACCCGCCACAAAACCGCTGTTCAAATCCACCGGCCGCAGCACCGGAGTGCCGTCGGCGGAAAGACGCGCCTGGCAGGCCGCCCGAATGTATTGGCCGATCAATCGAATCATGGCTTCGGTGCAGGAGAAATGGGCGCTCCCGGCCTCGACGATAAGGCTTCCGGGCCAACCGGGCATGGATGTTCTTTTCGCCACGCAGCCCTGCATATCCTCCCGGGCCATTTCACGCCACCGTTCAAAAACATCGAATTTCGGGAAATCCCATTCCGCGCCGGTGCCGCAGGCTCCAAGCATCGGAACAGCGGTTGTGACTCGGCTCCATTGAGCATCCTTGACCCAGACGCCCGCGATGCAACGCTCCGGCGCAAATTGCGTCAACTGGCTCACAATCTGGAGCGACATGGACTCGCCAACCGGAAACCATGGTACCGTGCTGAGTTCCGCATACCCTGATTTCGCGGCCAGTTCATCCAGAATATCCTGAAGAAAACCGATGTTGTATCTGGCTTTCCGGGCCTCGGTCAGAAGGCGGTTGTCCGCGGCATTGATATTGCTGAGGCGGAATGACGGACAAGTAAAAACGATGGCCAAATCCTGTTCCGTGCAAACCTGACGGATGGCGGGATGCCCTCCCAGCCATTGTTCCGGCACATTGGCACCCAGCACGAGTATCCCTTTGACCTGCTTACAAGCGGGCGGAACCCAGAGATAGCCGGTCGCGCTTTGCGGTTGGAACAGGTTCCCGACCGGGACACCGGGTGGCGTCTCGAACTTCGGAAGCGTGAACGTTTTGGTGGCCAGGTATTGGTAAACGATGTTCTCCGGGGACGGCGTTGGAACCCCGGCAGTTTGCGCCAGCAGGCTGCCGGAGGTCGTCACAACCATGACGGCAAACAGGGTGACGATTGAGCTTCTCATATTGCCTCTTTCATTTGGTTTCCAGACAGAGTACCGAAGCGATGGGATCCGGCGCTTGCTTCGGCAACGTGATAGACACGCCGATCTTGCTTTGCACTACCTTCAGTTTTGCGTGATCCGGATCGGCCAGCAAATAGGCCTTCATGATTTTTTCTTTCACCGCCGGCAACTGGAACCTGCCATTTTCGGGCCAATCGAAAATGTGGATGAACAGCTTGCCCGGCTTGGTGGTGCAGCGCCAATGGTTGAGCGACTCGAACGTCGGCGGTCGATCATGTTTCGCCCCGCAAACTTCGCAGCGCCATTGCTGTACCCGGCCTTTCCCGTCCGGCTGGGTCTTGCTAGCCGTGCCGAATTCTTCGCCGAAGGGCGTGCGACCGGCATCGTAGATCGCTTCGCCGTTGACCTTCAGCCAGCGGCCCACCGCGCGCAGCGTAACCTGGCTGGGTTGCGGAATGACGCCGTCACCGTCCGGGCCAACGTTGAGCAGATAGTTGCCGCCTTTGCTGACGATGTCCACGAGCTTGAACGTAACTTCTTCGGGCGTCTTCCAGCGGTTATCGTGTTTCTTGAAGCCCCAGGTGTCATTCATCGTGGCGGGCGTCTCCCAAGCGCCGGCACGAGAGAGGTCGGGGATTTGATTGTCACCTTCAGAGTCATAGTCGCTCTGGAACTTCCCACCAAGCCGACCGCTGATGAGGCAGTCGGGCTGCAATTCGCGCACGGTCTTTTGCAATTTGGCGGCACGTTCGGTATTCATGACGCCGAGCGGCGTGTCGAACCAGACCACAGCGATGGGGCCATAATTGCCCAGGAGTTCGCGCACCTGCGGAAGGGCCTTGGTGTTGAAATAGGCGTCGAAGTCGCCGTTCTGCTTCGGATCCCATTGCGGCACCTCATAGATCGGATCCGCTTCGTGCTGTCCTTTCCAGATGGCGCCGCCGGGTGCCGACCAGTCCTGCGCCTGCGAATAATAAACCCCGAACTTGATGCCGCGTTTGGCACAGGCGGCGGCAAGTTCCTTGACCGGGTCGCGCTTGAACGGCGTCGCGTCCACGATATTGAAAGCGTCCGCCTCGGAACCGAACATGGCGAAGCCGTCATGGTGCTTCGAGGTGAAGATGAGATATTTCATCCCGGCGTCCTGCGCCAGTTGCGCCCACGCATCGGCATCGAATTTGGCGGGATTGAACTGCGCGGCCACCTGCTGATAGTCAGCCACCGGGATTCTCGCCTTATACATGATCCATTCGCCGATGCCGGAGTAATATCCACCTTTCCATTCGCCGGCGAGTTGCGAGTAAAGCCCCCAGTGGATGAACATGCCGAACTTGGCCTCACGCCACCACGCCAGACGGGTGTCGCGCTGGATCGTGGTTTCTTTGGGTGGCAAACTGACCGGGGCATCGGCAGCCTGAATTGAAGCCAGGGAAGCGAACAACAGGGTTATAATGGCGAGGAATTTATGGTTCATGGCTTTTATTATTACTGAAACCGCCCGTTTAGGGGATGCCTAAAATTGACTTTAGGATGATGATTCTTGACCTGTCATTAAAAGGAGCCATCACGGGTTGTCATCATTTCCGAAAGAAAAATCCCACCGGGGTCAGGGACGCCGGCTGAACAGCAACGTGCCAAAACCGGGATGATCGGCACCTTGGGTGGCACCCTCCGGGCGGATTTTTTCAGCGGCTAGTTTGGTGAACGGCGCCGGAATGCCGCGACGATTTTCGTAATGGTTCCAAACCATTTCGTAAATCGGGCGCAATTCACCGCGCCGGTCGGCCGAGATGATCTTGGCCTTATATTTACCGGTGGTATCGGTGAAGGGCGTGAAGGGCACGGCATGGCCAAGGTTATATTGCGCGGTGTATTCAAAGCCGCGCAACAGCCGGTTGTCCGCAAAACTGTAAAGATCCAGCCCCTGGTTCCAGGCGATCTCGCACGCCTCGGCCAGATGGGCAAGCCCCAACTGCGCGTGTTGCTGGTCGCGACCGCTTTCCTGACATTGGCCGGCCTCATTGATAACATAGTGCGTCAACCGACCATTGCCCGAACCGCTGCGATAGTAATCGAGGGCGCGGTTGTAGATGACGCGGTCATCGCAGAACACCCCGATAGCCAGCATCGTTTTGATGCAACCGGTGTCCCAATTTCCGTTGGCAAACGTGGCGAAGTCCTGGATGGCCGGATAAACAGCGTTACGCATCATCTGCTCGAACTGCCGCACTTCGGCCGGAGACCAATGGGAATAGGTATAACGGATCAATTCGGCGGCGTTGACATACTTGAAACTCCCGAGCGAGGCCCCGAGGATTTTATCCCGACCGGCAAACTGCGATAACGTGCCCGACCACGCATTCAAGATCTGCACCGCCTTCTTCGCATGCGCCTCGTCGCCGGTCAGGCACCATAGCAAGGCATTTTGATACGCCGCATTGCCGTCAAAATCGAATTTATGACACGTTGGCTTAAAGCGATCCACCTCCGCCACGGGCCCGGCCAGATGCCAGTCAGCCTGCGACTGCGGATGGCGACGCAACTGCTCAAATCCACTCCGCCACGGTTCAGCGGACTGCGCGACCATTTTCTTGATGCGCAAGAGATCGGCTGCCGAGTGCAGCAAACCGGGATGCACGAACGGCGCGGGCGGGTTATCCGCCGGCAGCCGGGTCACCAGCAACAGCCATCCGACGACCAGAATAAAGGTGAAGCGCATGGCGCAGTCATATCAATACCGGTGCCGGTTTTCCACCCCAAAGCAACGAGCCGAATCAGGCAAACGAAGAAAGAAAGTTTTGTTCAACTTCCGGCCGGGATCCCCATTTTCCCGCGTGACAGCCCGCATTTCATGGGGCATTGTCTCCCACCATGACAACTGCGGAAGCCACCCGATTGCTGGAGCAATTTCGCGCCGGGAAAATAACGCGCGAAAAAATCCTGCATACCTTCCAAGCCGCGCCGATAGCCGACCTGGGCTTTGCCCAAGTGGACATGCATCGGGCGCTGCGGAAAAACTTCCCCGAAGTCATTTTTGGCGCGGGCAAGACACCGGACCAGGTCGTCAAAATCGCGGCCAAACTATTGGAGCGCGGACAACAAGTTCTGGTCACACGCATCACCGCTGAACATGCCCGCGCACTGAAGAAAAAATTCAAAAAAGCCGTCCACCATCCCCTCGCCCGCTGCGTGACCATCGAGAAAAGGCCCCTGCCCAAGCGCACCGGCTTCATCGCCGTCGTCTGCGCCGGCACCAGCGATTTGCCGGTGGCCGAGGAAGCCGCCGTCACAGCCGAGGTTATGGGCAACCGCGTCGAGCGCATCCATGATGTCGGCGTGGCCGGCCTGCACCGGATGCTGGCGCGGATGGAACAACTGCAAAGCGCGAACGTCATCGTGGCTGTCGCCGGCATGGAAGGCGCCCTGCCGAGCGTGCTGGCCGGACTGGTTTCCAAGCCGGTCATCGCCGTGCCGACGAGCATCGGCTACGGGGCGAGCTTCGGCGGCATCGCCGCGCTGCTGGCCATGCTGAACAGTTGCGGCAGCGGCGTGACCGTGGCGAACATTGACAACGGCTTTGGCGCGGGTTACGCCGCAAGCCAGATCAATGCCTTAGCCACAGATACCCACAGATGAAACACAGATTTTCCGCGGAATCAGCATGTTGTTTCCAGCCGGGCCAAACGGCGGCTGAACTGTTTTTTCAATGAAGACGCTTTACCTCGACATTTTCAGCGGCATCGCCGGCGACATGTTCATCGCCGCACTGCTCGACCTCGGCGTGGACGCCGCCAAACTCGAACGCGAATTGAAGAAGCTCAAGCTGGACGGCTGGCACCTCCACATTTCGCGCCAGCAAAAATCAGCGATTGACGGCGTGAAGTTCGATGTCCACCTGGCGCAACACCACGACCCGGCGCATCCGCACGAGCATGACCATTCCCACCCTGAAACCACGGGCGGCCGGCACGTTCATGAACATCCGCATGTAACCGGACACCATCACGACGCCGGTCACGGACATCTGCACCTGCGTTCGCTGCAATTCAGCGCGACCCCCAGCGCACCGCCGGCACAGCATCACGCCGAGCAGCGCAATTTCTCGGAAATCAAACAGCTCATTTCCCGCAGCAAGCTATCGGCGTGGGTGAAGCAAAAATCCATCGCCGTCTTCGCCCGCATCGCCGAAGCGGAGGGGAAAATCCACGGCCTGCCGCCAGGCGAAGTCCACTTCCATGAAGTCGGCGCGGTGGATTCCATCGTGGACATCGTCGGCGCAGCCATCGCGCTGGAGCTGCTGGGCAAACCGCGCGTGTTCGCCGCGCCGGTGGTGGAGGGCACCGGCTGGATCAACTGCGCGCACGGACGATTACCCGTGCCCGCGCCGGCGACGCTGGCCATTCTCGGCGCGCGCAGCATCGGCCTCACGCAATGCGAGGAACCGCACGAACTCATCACGCCCACCGGCGCGGCGCTGCTCGCGGAATTTGTCGAAAGTTTCGGCGCGATGGAAAATCTGGTCGCCGAAAAAATCGGTTTCGGCCTCGGCACCAGGGAAAATAAAACGCGCCCGAATGTGTTGCGCGCCGTGCTCGGTGAGACGCAAGGCGAGCGGCGCAAGACGCAGGGCAACGATTGGGAAACCGACCGGGTGGCGGTCCTGGAAACCAACCTCGACGACTGCACCGGCGAAATCCTCGGCGTGATTTTTGAAACCGCCTTGGCCGCCGGGGCGCTGGACGTTTTCCACACACCGATCCAGATGAAGAAAAACCGGCCCGGCGTGCTGCTCACCGTTCTGTGCGCGGAAGCCGACGCCGACAAGTTCAGCGAAATGATTTTGCGCGAGACAACGGCGTTCGGCGTGCGCAAGACGATTGCGGAACGGCGCAAGCTGCGCCGCGAGTTTGCCGAGGTAAAAACCGCGCCGGGAAAACTCACGGTGAAAATTGGCCGGCTTAATGGTAAGGTGGTCCAGGCCGCGCCGGAGTTTGAATCGGCCAAAAAACTGGCGGCCAAAGCCGGCGTGCCGGTGAAGCAGATTTTTGAAGCCGCCGCCAAAAGCGTGAAACCATTGAAGTGATGAGCGAAGCCAACAACAAACTGGAAAAATTGCGGGCGTTGCTGAAAAGCTACGGCTCCTGCCTCGTGGCCTATTCCGGCGGCGTGGACTCGGTGTTTCTCGCCCGCGTCGCGCATGACGTGCTGGGCGACCGCGCGCTGGCGGCCATCGCGGATTCCCCCAGCCTGCCGCGACGTGAACTAGCCGAAGCGCTGGAACTGGCGACGAAGTTCGCATTTCCCGTCCGCGTCCTCCAGACGCAGGAATTTGCCAACGACAGCTACACGGCGAACCCCGCGAACCGCTGCTATTTCTGCAAACACGAATTGTTTGAGGAGTTGACGCCGCTGGCCAAGGCGGAAAACTTTGCGGTCATCGCCTACGGTGAGAACGCCAGCGACATCGGCGATTTCCGTCCCGGCGCGCAGGCGGCGGCGGAATTTCAAGTCCGCGCACCTTTGAAGGAAGCGGGTTTGACCAAGGCGGAAATCCGCGAACTCTCCGCGCAGCTCGGCCTGCCCACGGCGGACAAGCCGCAAATGGCGTGCCTGAGTTCGCGCGTGCCCTACGGCGAAACGGTGACGCCGGAAAAACTGCGGATGATCGAGCAGGCGGAATATGTTTTGCGCGATCTCGGCTTTCACGATGTGCGCGTCCGGCACCATGAAATGCAGAAACAAAATTTCGCACGCATCGAACTGGCGCCAACAGAAATCCCCGCGCTACTGGCGAACGGGAGGCTGGCGGTGGTGGCGGAGGAATTGAAAAAGATCGGCTACGCACACGTCACGCTGGATTTGCAGGGCTACCGGCGCGGCAGCACGAACGAAGTGCTGGGCGAGCAGGCAAAAAAGGAACCGGCCATTGCTTAGCCCGCCAAGCCCACCAGTTTTTCACGCAATGACGAAAAAGCGCGAAGGGGCATACTAAATGTTGGATGCTCGATGCTGGATTCTGGATGCGGAAACAAAGTGCCAAGATTTCTTTACCGGTTTCTTTACCACCTCCAAGCTGATTTGTTGTAAGTCGTTGATAGAGCATCTAAAACTTTACCATTCCTTTACCACCTTTGTCCTTCCGGACGGTGAAGGACCAAAGCAAGCTTTGGAAGCAGCCATAGCCCCAATCCAGAAGCACCGCCCCTGAATCCCGCCAGCCCCGCCAGCGGTTGAAACTATCTTTGCCGGCCAACACCCACCGCCCCGCGATGGAGTTGACAATAAACTTTTTACGCCGATCACCAACGGCTGTCAAAAAGATTTTACAGAAAATAATGCGGGGAATATTTCAGGCAGGAATCGACACGAATTGGCACGAATAAACGGACGGCGACTTAATAACTTTTGGCGGCGTGGGGTTTGTTCCGGCCGCTGCCGTCGTGACAGGTCAGCGTGCAGGTTCCATGGTTCGGCCCGGTGGAAAGGTAATTGAGCACGCCTTGGTTGGGCGAAACATAAGCGGTATTGAAATTAATCAGGTGCGGCTGGGTGGCGGCATGCGAATCGTGGCAGGTGGTGCAGGCGGCGCGATATTGCTCAAGGTGCGTCTGATGCCCCGACCAGCTTGAGGCCAGCGAGCTATCCACCACGGAACTGCTGTGGCACTTGTAGCACAACGCAAAATTCCCCGGATTATAGGGAGTCCCATCGGTCAGCAGCAACCTCCGCTCCAGCAGCGGCGAAAAAACCGAGCCATGCGGACCGTTCGCGCCGGAGCCACCGGCAGCGGGGCTCTGGTCACTATTGTGGCAATCCGAGCAGCGGATCAAGCTTGCCGACGTCAGCGGTGAAAGGAGGCTGGGCGAGCTGAAATTCTTACCCAGCGTCTCCACCGGATGAAACGACACGTTGCCCGGATTGAATTCCAGCCGGGTGTTGGTCTGCACGAACTGCCGCGACACCACGGCCGGCCCACGGGTCGCACTGTCGCCGTGGCAACGAAAACACAATTCATATTCCTGCGAGATGGCGGAAACCGGCGAGCCGCCCACGTTGACCCCGGCCACCGCCGCGAGCGCACCGGAAACCTGATTATAGGCACCGGACGCGGTGCCGGTGGCGTGAGGATTGTGACAATCAACACAGGTGACATGCCGCACCGGCGGATTCACCAAATTTTCGCGGGGACTATGCGCGTCCGGGCGGGTCAGGGTGGCGTGGGCACTGATTTTGGTGATTTCCGAAGCCACATTATTTCCTGGACCTTCGCCGGCATGGCAATCCAGACAGTTTCTCTCCGGCGTGGAGAAGCGCATCAGCGCCTGTTTGGTGCCGGCCGTGTGCGGCACGTGGCAACCTGCACAAGCAGCGTGGCCAACCGAATCCGTTGTCTTGACGGCCTTGCTTCGAACCTCAGATTTTCCAGTGGCCATTTGCACTGACAGCGCCGCCGGCAGTGCCTTGGTTGAGATGGCATGCGCCGAACCAGTCCAACCGGCGAGCCTATGGCACTTCTGACACAGCTCGGAACTGGAGTTGTTCATCACCAGAAAACTTCCGTATTGGTTGCTATGCGGATCATGGCAGGTGGTGCATTGCATTTCCTGTTGTGAATCCAACGGGATTTCCGGCGGCAAATCTCCCGGGTTGACCAAGTTTCCAATGGCCGAAGCCAACGACACGGTATACTTGAAAGAAACGGGATGGTCCGTCCGCAAGTCCGTGCCCAAGCTGTAATCGCTCGACATGGTGTTGTTCATCGCAATGCCACCAGCGCGGCTGTTGACCGAGCCCAACGCCACAGTGCCGTCGTGGCAACTCAAACAAAGCCGCGACGTACCATCGGGCTGGCCGATAGTGATGCCCGCGCCCGTCAGCGTGGAACTGACAAAGGGCTGATAAAGCGCCGTGGATGTTTGATGATTCCAAAGCGGCCCGTCAGTGGCCGACGCGCCGTGCGGCGTATGGCAGAAAATGCAAATTTCCGTTTCAGTCGTGGCACGCACCGCGTTGGTGCTGGTGGCTGATAGATTGTGCTTGGAATAAACGATGCTGTTCGGATTGTCGGCATGGGCGGCCGCCGCCAGAAAAAACAGGCCGGCCGCCACAGCGGCAAGGCGCGGGCGATTCGAAATCATTTGCGGCGCACGATTCATGGCTGGCTCAAATAGCGAAAGACCTGGAGCCGACGGTTAAACGCATCGGCCACAAAAATTTCATTCCTGGAATTTATCACAATCGCGTTCGGCAGACAAAATTGGCCCAGCCCGGCGCCAGGCCCACCCCAATCCAGCAATAAACGGGCTTCGTCGTCAAAAATCTGCACGTTGTGGAACACCCCGTCCACGACATAAATATGACCGTCGCCATCCACCGCGACCCCTTTGGGGCGGCTGAACCGGCCGGGGCCGTCACCGGGCCGGCCCAGGGACCGCAAAAATTTCCCGGCCGCATCAAAAACCTGAATCCGGCAATTCAACGCATCGGTGACATAAATCCGCGCTTGTTTGTCCACGCTGACGTGCGTGGGGAAATTAAATTCGCCCGGCCCCGTGCCGCGCCGGCCAAAGGAGCTGACCACTTCGCCCGATGAATTGCAAATGACAATTTGATGACGCTGGGAATCAACGATGAGCAGCCGGTCGCCGACAAACGCCAGTCCTGCCGGCCGCTCCAGCCGGTTGGTGATGACCCGCCGGACCTGGCCCCGGGCATCAAAAGCGATGACTTCGGCCAAAACAGAATCGGCAACCCAAAAAGTTCCGGCCCGATGAACGGCGGCCACGGGTGACAGCAGACGGATGTCTCCGAGCCGGGTCCACCGCAGCCATTTTTTGCGGGCGAAATCCAGATAATTGACCGCCCCCCCGGCGGTGTCGGTGACCACGAGATTTTCCGCCTCGTCGAGCGCCAGACCAAAGGGCCGATCCAATTTTTCGCTTTGGTTGGTGACGCCCGTCAACCAGTTGGCAAAACGCATCAAAGGCGCCGGGCGAACCCCGATATCCGGGGAAGCGGAAATCTGCCGGACATAAACCAGGCGCGGCTCCGCCGGCGGCGGCGGCCAGACCAAAGGTGAATTTGTTTCCGCCGCAAGAGCAACCAGCGGCAATAGCCAGACGCCAAGGGCCAACCAGGCAAAGCCCTCCTGACGCAGCCAGCCAGCGAGCCGACGAGCGTTCATTTTATGGCGGCGGTTTTTCATTTCAGAAGGAACGGCGCAGATAAGTGAAAAAGAAGTGCCGGGTACGTTCTTCCGTGAAGCCGCCCGAACCGGTGGATTGACCGTTGAATTCGTAGCCCGCCCGCAGACTCAGCTTGCCGCGGCTCCAGGTGATTCCCGTGCGAGCCAGCCCTTGCAGCTGTTGCATGCTGGAAATTTCCTGGTCCATGGCGCCCGCGTCCAGATACCAAGTCAGGGCCAACGGCAAGCGGGTGCTGTAGTGCGCCATGAATTGATATTGCGACTGCTCCCCGGCGCCCGGGTAGGTGTAAAAACTCTGGCTGCAATCAAACCCCAGCGTCGAGGATTCATTGAGCGTAAAATCAAAATTCTGAAACAGGCGCAGCGCTTGGTAGCGAGTGAAACTGGAATCGTAATCCTCCACCTCGGCGCCGGCCCGCAGCCATTGGCGCCGATAGTCCACGCCGCCGATGAGGTCAGTCAGGGTTTGGGTCAAAGTCGCGAGGGGGGCGTTGTTGTCCAGCAGGTTGAACCGCCCGTAAAAGCCCAGATTGTTCCACAAATCCAAACGCACCGACACATTGCCGCCGAAGGTTTCATAAGCGCTGTTGGGCAGTGTCTGACTCTGGTAGCTGAAGGTGACGGCGATATTGTTGGTGCCCGAGCCGCTAATGAGGGAATTCACCACGGCCGTGTTCAGGAGTTTGACTTCGGTGAGCTCGCCCACGGGATTGGCTTGAAAATCCGTTCCGCGAACCAGCGTGCAGGCGGAACCATTGACTTGAATAACCTGGATGCTGGAAGCAACGATTTGAGGGCGGCTTAAATAAACGGGCTGCAGATATTCCGGACTGGAAGGGCTGAACAGCGAGTGCGTTTCAGCAGGGGTCAGGACCATTCCCCCGCTGGAGTTCTGCTCCTGATGGTCCACAAACACACCCGCGCCAACGCTCAAGCGCCCCCAAGACTGCAAGCGCTTGGTGTAATTTTCATTCAGGTTGACGCCGTAGAGATCAAGCGTGGAATTACCGCCGCCGCCGGCCTGATCCGCCTGATGCGAGCCGTGGCCTTCCAGATTGGAACCCAGGCTTTCATAAAGCTGGTGACGGACGCCCGCGGAGCCTTGCAAACGATCCGAAGTCGTCTGCGAACCCAGCTCGTGACGGTCAAAATTAAACATCAGATAGCTGCCCAACTGAGGCGTATGATTTACCGAAAGATTGTCGCTGACATTCAAGGTGTCCATCTGCTGCCCCGAATAATCCGACTGCCCGTAGGTGAGGCTGCTGCCCAGATTAATCTGGCGACGACGCCCAAAGGTCTCCGAATCAGAAATCCCGGCAGACCAGCTTCGGGTTTCGTAATGATTGCCATTATTGACGGTGTTCGACATGTCGTCCGCGTGAAACACCAGCGAGGTCTGTCCCGATTTACGCTTCTGAATCCCCAAGAAATTCAAGAAAGTCTCGCTGATTTCGGAAGAATCCGTCAGGCCGGAGGCCGTTTCATCACGATAACCCACATCGGCATTAACAATGAAATCGCGCTCTTTCCAACTCAAATTGCCGCCGTAGCGATTGGCGTCCACCAGGTAAGTGTTAAAAGACCCATAATCGCGATACGTGTGATCCCGCTCGGCATAAGCCGAAGCCTTGTAATTCTTGTTGGCCAAAAAGTCGAACCGGGCGAAATAACGCAATAATTCCGCATTTTGATTTTGGGTCTGGCCGGCGCCGCCACCGGAAGTGGTCATCGTATCCCAGTTCCAACCCAAGTCGCCACTCAAATCAAAGGTGAGCAGGTTGGGATGATAAATCGAACCGGTGGAATGCAAGCCCACCAGCGGCGCGACCCAAACATGTTCGTAAGTGGAAGTGCCGCTATTCAGGCGCGTCTGCTCGGTGGAACCCTCCACATCCACGCCGGCGCTGACTTGCGGCAGCCCGTTCAATTGCAGCCATTGAACATCCTGCGCCAGCGCGACCGGGGCAAAAATCCCGGCGGCCACGCCCACGACGGAGACGCCGGTCAGCCAGCGGAAATTGGTAAAATCCGCCCGGTTCATTTGGACACAGGCGTCTCCCTGACCGCCTTCAACAAAAACTTGTCCCGGCCCACATGCGGATCATGGCAGGCGGTGCAAGACTTGCCCGCCGCCTCCGCGTGGCCTTTGACCGCCTTCAAATCTTTTTCGTCGTGGCAGTCACCGCACAGCTTCAGGAGGTTTTTGACGAGCAGCGCCGGCTCCGACGATTGATGCGGCTTGTGGCAGCCGGCGCAATCCTCCACCACATCATGCTTGAATTTCGCCTGCTCCAGGAAATTATCATGGCAATCCCAGCACAAGGCCGGCGCGGATTTTTTCACGAGCGCTTTTTGGTCGGTCGCGTGCGGATTATGACAGGCCACGCAGTCGCCGTCACCGACGGGCTGATGGACCACTTTGGCATTTTTGGCCGGAATGTCGTCGTGACAACCCGCACAGAGGTCTTTCACCGGCTGCTTCAGCAGCTTCGCGATTTTGGCGGCGTGCGGCGCGTGACATTCCAGGCAATCGCCATCGCCCACGGGCTGATGCACAAATTTTTTCCGGCCGATGAGGTCGGCATGGCAATCCAGGCAGGTGTCCCGGACGGATTTTTTCAGCAGACTCTTGAAATTCGTGGCGTGGGGCGCATGGCAATCGGTGCAATCGCCGCTTTCAACGGCCTGATGCTTGAACTTGCCGACCGCCAGCGGGTTATCATGGCAGTTCAAACAAAGCGCATTCCCCCGGGCGACGAGCAGTTTTTGATTCAGCGAGGTATGCGGCTGGTGACAGCTCTTGCAATCGCCCTCCGCAAACGGCGGATGACTGACCTTGCTGACCAGCAAATTGGTTTTGACCCCGGTGTGGCAGTTGAAGCAGACCTGACCGGGCTTGCCGCGCATCCCGTTCGAGAATTGAGACTCGTGGCAAACGCCACACTGACGCCGGGCATAGGGGGGATGCACCACCGTCGGCGGCAATTTTAAAATGGCACGATTCGCCGCCTCGTTTTGAGTGACGTAATTCGTGTTAATGAAAAAGGCCACCCTGGGCGCGGCATTGGTGGCGCCAGGCGACGGCACGCCATCAAAGAAGAAATTCAGCCATTTTTGCCGGTCATCCGAGCGGCACCCCGCCAACAGCGCCAAAGCAAAGGCCAAAACCAACCCGGCGGCCCCGCAGCGGAAAAGGCGGCGCGGATTTGGCTCAGGGGCGGGCAAATTCATGAACCACAGCGGCTATTTTTTCTTCAGGAAACCGTAAACCGTGATCTTGTTGTCGCCGAACTGGCTGGTGGCCAGAATCAAGTATTCGCATTGGTAACCCGGCGCGACATATTTCTGAAAATAGCCGACGTGGTCGTAATCCACCTTCACCGAAGCGGGCAAAATCAACTGTCCCCGGGTGCTGGCTCCCGGCGCACCGAAACACAAGAGCAACCGCCCCTCCGGGTCAAAAATCTGAACCACCTGGGTGGCGGCATCCACGACATAAATCAACCCCTGCCGGTCCACGGCAATGCCTTTGGGGCGGGCGAACGTCCCCGCCCCCAAGCCACGCTGACCAATGGTACGGAGGAATTTGCCGTCGAGGTCGTAAATTTGCACCGCGCAACTGCCGATATCCGAAACGAGCAAACGTCCGCGGGCCCGATCCAATGCCAGATTCGCCGGCAAATACAACCTGGCCGCGCCATTGGTCACGGATTCGTCCGGAATGGAAAAAAGAAATTTTTGATCCGCCTTGCCGTAAACCCGAACGGCATGATGCTGCATATCGGCCACATAAAGCCGGTTGGAGGAGACCGCCACGTCCGCCGACTTCATCTCATCCTTCTTGCCGATGGCGCTCAGGAAGTTTCCCTCCGCGTCGTAGGTCAGCACCTGGCGGCGATAAGTGTCGGCCACGTAACGCGTGCCATCCTCATCAATCGTGAGGTTGATGGGCATGCGGATCCGGCCCTCACCCAGCGGATTAAAATAGGAAGCGCGATTCTTTTTCAAGTCAAAGACCTCGATGAGATTTTGAACCGTATCGCAGACAAAGATTTTACCGCCGGACACAGCCAGCCCGTAGGGTTTCACCAATCCGCCGGCTGGCTGTTCACCGGTGATAAAATCGGTGAAACTGCGCCTCCGGCCCAAATCCGAATCAGAGGAAAACGAGGTCAGGAATTGAACGCGCGGCTCATCCGGCGAAGGTGGAAAAAAGGTATAGGTTTTGGGGCCCTTGGGGGCAGTGGCACAGCCAGCCAGCCAGCCCAACAACAAACCACCGGCCATTAACCGCAGGCAATATTTTTCAAACCAGGTCTTCATGATGGATTCTCCTATAAATATTTTCGGATTTGCCCGGCGAGCCAATTAACGCTCGACGGAAATAGGCGGAAAATACACGCCCAAACCCCCAAAACCAAGCGCCATTTCCGGCGGTTCACACCGCCAAATAAAACGGGCTTTGGCCGGCAATTCGACCAAAGCCCGCGTGATTTCAAACTTCAATCAGCAGATTACCACACCGCAATGTATTTGGCGCGGGTGAATGTTTTGGCGCCAACCGTGCAAGTCACGGTGTAGAACCCGTTCGTGCTAAACGTGTGTGCGGCAGGCGATCCACTGGCAGTGTTGGTAGTGTTGTTAGCACCGCTGCCGGAGTCGCCAAAGTTCCAACTGACCGTGCCGCTGGCGTAGGGAGCGGTAAAGGTGGTGGTGACCGGAGCCACCGCATTGGTGCCGCTCAAGATGTCGCCAGTGAAGTAAGCCGGATAAGTGGCGTTAGTAAACTGCCCAGCCACACGAGCCTCCGCGTCCGCCAGAAGCGATTTCACGTAGGTCGGATTATGCACGCCCAAACTCTGATCCCGCCAGATCATGTAAAGGCTAAAGCGAGCAATCCAAATGTCCTGCGGTACCGTGGATAATTGAAGATTATCGTTGGTGCCAGAGGGATAACCGACGCCAACGCTGGAACTGTAGGCCGAAGGCGGACCAGATTGGTATTTACCGGCTTTTGTCCCCAATGAACCGACGCTATTGTATTCCCACGCCAGTTGAGCATAGTTGGTCCGGAGGATATCCACTGCCACATTGGTGCCCCATTGGTTCAACAAAGACACCACGCGGGTGATGCCGTTCGTCACGGTTGTCTTCAGATTGGCAGTCTTGGCCACCAACTGGGTTGAGGTCAACGACGAGTGACATGAAGCCAGACAGCCGTTGTTATCCGAGGCGAAGGAGTGACCAGTCGTATATGAATGGGCACCGGTCGCATATTTCGCCGGCACATGACAATCAGCGCACTGGTTGGGTGCCAAGGTGTGAGGATCGTTACACACATTGGTAACCCCAGCACCGGACTGATAGTCATCGTTTAACTGGCCGATGAGCACATTATACTGCGGAGCATAATGCGGCGCGCTGAAGCCGGAGCTGCTGATGGTGGGATTGGTTGCGCCACCATAAACATAATAATTTGTCGTCGCATACACCCCAACCCCCACCATGATGTTGGTCACACCGACAATGTTGGTGGAGGAGGCACGATTGTAGGTAATGTTGGGATAGGTGTTGGTCGTGATATTGGTAATGCCAGTAACAAAGTTGACATTAGTGAATATCTGCGAATAGGTACCGTTGGTGGTGGTGACCGTGTAATAAACCACGTTGGTCACGAAGGGAACAACAACGGAATTAGTGATCAAACCGTAAGCGGTGCCGTCCCAGCGGGCGCCACGCCCGTTATGGCATTGGGCGCAAACCTGAATATTCGGTTTATACAGGCTGTCAATCACCGTGTTCACATAAACCGTGTTGGTGGCGACCACGTTGACATAATCTGACACATAATTGGTGGATATGTTGGTCGAGGTAGCCGTAATATTGGTTACTACAAACGCCTGGGTCACATATTGTGAGCCAAAATTGGTCACGACCACCGAACGGGTATCACTGGCGGTAGGTATGGTGTAGTAATTGGTGGAGAAGGTGGGATAGCGCAACTGGGCGACATAATTTGAACCGTGCGGATCATGGCAAGTCACGCAGGCTGCCGTCCAATTCGGGACTGACGAAGCGGCGTTAAAAGCCACGGGATGCGGATTACCCGCCTGCCGGTCATAATATTCCTGAACCATCAAATCACGATTGACCGCATTATGACACCAGGCACAGTTAAACCGATTGTTCCCGCCGCCGAAATGATTCACATTGACCAAGGTGACACCCGCCGGCGCATTGCTAGAAGCCGTGGCATTTACATTGGTATATTCCGTAAAGGTGGGATGAACCGCGCCCTGATGGCAACTGCCGCAGATGGACGGGTCAATACTAACCACGGGGCGGATGATGTCGTGTTCGCTGTTCTTGTGCCAACCGGCGGGGCCGTGACAAGCTTCGCACCCGACGTTCGCCAAAGGCGACGTATAGTTTGCGCTGCCATTATTCGTATTAAAGGCATAACCCGTAGGCAGGTTATCACCCACGGAATGGCAGTTGATACAGGAAAGCTGACTGCCAGCCTTCAATGAACCATCCGGGTTCACATGTTCTTTGATGGCCCAGCTATGCGGGGTAGTTTTCCATCCACGGTACTGGGTGCCATGGCAGCTGCTGCACTGGTCGGAACCAGCGTATGCATTCGTCTGGATTAGCGTAAAATACATGGCCTGACTGGTGGGGGCGGCCTCGGTCACCGACCAGCCATAGTCACTCTGCAAGACGGAGGAGAAGGGCGTCCAATTGACCAGATTGGTGGAAGCAAGAATCGTGCTCCAACCCATCGGGCCATACCAGTAAAAAGTGGTAGACTTAGGACCATAAGTATTGGTTCCGGTGATGTTGTTATTGCCAAAAACCACATTGGTGGCATTAATCACAATATTGGTGGACACTATTCCGGCGTTGGTAGTGACAACGTTGGTATAAGACCCATAAATAATCGGGTTGGTAACAGCCACCCCCCCGCTGTTGGTAACCACGCCAATCACCAGAGTGCCATATATAATATTGGTACCATTAAAGAACTGCAGCGTGGTCTGGCCGGGAACACCACCGCCGGCGCTGTAAGGCGCCGTCGTGTTCGTCGGATAACAGTTTTTCATGGTGAAAATGCTTGCGGCAGACGCCGTCGCCGCAAACATGCCGCCGAGAACGAGTCCGGTCAATAAGACGGACAAGGCCCGGCGCAAGGAATTAAATTTTATCGGTTTCATATTCGATTTATTTGCTGGTTTAGGTAAGCCATCATAAAAAGCTGCCCGGTCTGCCCGCGCGTAACCAGAGGGTCAACAGCAGACGCGGGCGCATTTTCATAACTTTATACGCACACCAGACATGGCAAATTACTTGTTGTGGCAACTGCGGCAGAGCAAGCTACCCACCCCGCCCTGCGTGCCGTTGATTTTGACGAGGTGAGGATTCAAGCTTTTATCCCACGCCGAACCTTCCTGATTATGAACATCATGGCAGGAATTGCACTCGAGGTTGCCCTTCTGGTCGAGCAGGAATCCCTTGACGGTCATGTCATTGCCCGGCGTGAAAGTGGAGGAATTGGCATCCGGCGCCAAAACCGAATTGCCGGAGGGCCACAGCCATTTGTCTTTCCCGGTGGTATTACCCACAATCAAGTCATAATTGAAAGAAATCGGATGCGAATGGGTCAAGTCCTGGCTCCGCTCCGAAATGGCCGCGGAATTGGTCACAAATTCGGCAGTGCCGTTGCGAGCAAACCCATTAGGAGCACCATAGGCATTCACCGCCACGGAACCGTCATGGCAGCTCAAGCAGGCCATCGAACTGGGATTCGGCTGCAACGCCGGAGAGTATTTGATGTTGGCCGCCGGAGAAACCCCATTGGCATACATCTTCCAAGTTCCGCCAGTAATCAGATCGTGACCCCATAACGGGCCGGCGTTGGGGTTGGCATGGTGGGGAACATGGCACACACCGCAAACGGTGTTGGGGTCGGCCGGATCATTATTCCACGTCCGGGCCGAAAAATTATGCGGATTATCGGGACTGTCCAATATGCCGGCCCGGGATATCAGGGTCACAGCCAACAGCATGACTGCGGCCAAGGTCAGTTTGATGAGGTTTGAGGTTTTCATGGTTTGTTACGCGCGTTTATGTTTTGGTTTTGGGTTTCGATTGCAAACTCGCGGCTTCTATCAGCGCCGCGCTTCCAACAGCCGACGCGACCAACGGCCAACCGGCCGCTCCGCATCCGCTGTCAAAATTGGTTTCAGTTTCATATTGCTTGGGTGGCTTCAAGCCCGGACGGTCGCCGGTGCCATCAGCCAGCGGTCCGGTCCGAATTCAGCTGTAGCCGAGGGACGAGGCGCAGCAAATCGCGCCATCAGTTCCGCCGTATGTTTGGCGATAATCTGCCGGCAAAACGCGAGTTCCTGCTCGCGGTTCTTCGTGTTCTCGCGAACGACCGCTTCCAGGTCGTCAATGTTGTATAAAAAAACATTCGGCAGTTCCTGCACCGCCGGGTCAATGTCCCGGGGCACCGCAATATCCACCAGCACCAGCGGGCGGTTCCGCCGCGCCGGCAAAATCTTTGCCACGTCCGCCCGCTGCAAAACCATGTCGGGGCTGCCGGTCGAGCTGACCAGAATATCCGCCGCCGTCAGCGCCGCCGCCGAATCCTCGAGGCGCACCGCGCGACCGCCAAATTCCGCCGCCAGCTTCTCCGCGCGGGCCACCGAGCGGTTGGCCACCAGCACGGTTTTCGCGCCGCGCTTGGCGAGGTGCTTCACGCAGGCTTCGCCCATCTTGCCCGCGCCCAAAATCATCACAATCTTGTCGGCGAGATCCGAACCAAAGACCTTCTCCGCCAGTTCCACCGCCACGCTGCCAACCGAGGTTGCGCCGCGCCCGATGCCCGTGTTGGTGCGGACGGCCTTGGCCACCGACAACGCGGTCTGGAACAGCCGGTTCATTTTTTTGCCGACCAGGCCGGCGTCCTTCGCCAGCTGATACGCGGCCTTGACCTGACCGGTGATTTCCGTCTCGCCAATAACGAGGGAATCCAAGCCGCCGGCGACGGCAAAAAGATGCGACACCGCCGCCGCGCCTTCGTGGACGTAGAGGTGCGGGGTGAAATCGAAGTCGCTGCCGGTGAGTTCCTGAAAGAGCCGCGAGACGCGGCCATGAATCCACGGCGACACGCCGTAAATCTCCACGCGGTTGCAGGTGGAGAGGAGCACCACTTCGTCGAGGCCGCCGCGGAGCTTGAGCCGGCAGCCGGCGCACGGGAGCCGCGAGCGCTGGACAGCGAGCCGCTCACGCACCTCGACGGGCGTGGTCTTGTAGCTCAATCCGGCGACAAAGATTTTCATGACATTATTCCGCCCTGAGGGCGACGTTCTAAAGAAGACTTTAGTCCAGCCTTAAAAACTGACTAACCCTATCTTGCTTTTTTCCAAACAACATTTGGTTCAAAACAAGTTTTCATATAATCTTCAATCGATGATTAGATCTCCTTACCTGACTCGTTTTCGCCCGGCGGGAGGCGGTGCGGCTCGTCCTCCGGCCGCTCCAGCGGGTGCTCGTGCGCCTGGAATTCCTCGGAGATGCGCCCGTCGAGGCAGGCGGTGTTGATGGGATAAACGTCCGGGTCGAACATGACGTGGTAGAAATGCCAGACGATGATCGCGAGGCACGCGAGCACGGCCTCGTAATAATGGATGGTGGTGGCCACCGCCACCACCCAGCGCGGCAGATGATGGGTCACGTCGATCTTGAACCAGATGGCCAGCCCGGTCGCGCCCATGATGAGGGTACCCCAGACGACCGCCCAATATTCCATTTTCTCCGCGTAGCCGAACCGGCCGATTTTCGGGCGGTCCGGCGACCCGCCGCACAGATACCGCACCGCCTGCCAGACATCGGCGGCGTCTTTTTTCACGGGGAACAAATCCGCCAGCAGCTTGCGCCCATCGCGCGTGGCGAGCAGATAAACCAGATGATAAACGCCCACCCCCATCAGGATGAGGCCCGCGAGGCGATGCGTCCACCGGCGGAACTGCTCGTTGGAACCGAGAATCCTCGCCACCCACGAATCGGGAAATTTCAGCGCAAAGCCCGTGACCGCCAGGGCGATGAAGCTGGCCGCCAGCACGAAATGCTGCCACCGCTGCGAGTTGGACATCCGCACCACGGGCCGCTCCGCGTGACGCAGGCGGGCGGCGACTTTTTTCACAAAGATGATGCCGTTGTGGACAAACATTGCCCCGATGGTGGCAAAAATGAGGAAGAGATAAATGCGCCGCACCCAATTGTTCAGCCGGCTGCCGAAATCCGTCCCGCCCGCCTGGCCGTCCGGCGCGACGTGGATTTTGCCCTGCGAAAATTCCGCATTCGCCTGCGCGTGGCATTTGCGGCAGGTCTCGACGAGGTGGATTTTATTGATCGGGGAATTTGTTTCGGCCGACGGCAGCACGCGGTGATAGCCATGGCAGTCCGCACAACTGGCCACCAGCGAGTCGCTGTTTTGCGAGGCGAGGCCGTGGTAGCTGGCCAGGAAGGTTTTCACGCGGTCGCCGGGCAGGTCGTATTTGGTGTTCATGCGACCGGAGGCGTGGCAGGGCGCGCAGACATCCTCGGAAATCGTCCGGGCCGAGGTGCCTTTGAGGGCACGGATCTGGTGGTCGTTGTGACAGCCCGTGCAGGCCGGCGCGTCGAGCGAACCGGCCTCGACCGCCCGGCCATGGGCGCTGGCCAGCCAGTCGCGAGCCTCCCGGGTGTGACACTGGCCGCAGGTCGCCGCCTGCCGCGTGCGGTAGATCGGCGAGGTCGGCGAACGGTCGGAAATGATCGTGTGCGAATCATGGCAGTCCTTGCACGTGGCCGCGTCATCGTGGCCCGCCTGCAACGCCAGGCCATGGACACTGGCATTATAGCTCACCGTCTGCCGCGCATGACACCGGGCACAAGTCACCGGCCCCGCCGGCTGATTATCGTCGGGATGCTTCGCTGTGAGGCCGGCGTGGCAACTGATGCAGGCATTGGTTCCGTGCGCGGACAATTTCAATTTGGCCGAGTCCACGAACAGGGAAACCGCCCTGCCGGCGGCGTTGGTCTTGTAGAGCGTGTTGTCGCCGTGACAGTCGAGACAGTCGCTATTTTTAAGCCCAGCCAGCGCGGTCGCGGCCGCGAACGCAAAGCACAGGACCATCAGCCATCGAAAACTTTTCATACAATCAGTTTCGGGCAACTAATGACAAACAACTCCCCCTGTTTTGTCAACTAAACGCCGGTTTTTGACCACACCCACCGGATAAAAACCACGCAATCGGGTTCGTTTTGCAACCAGCTGGTGAGTCAGCCGGCGGCAGGGCGAGAAGAAGATAGTAGTTCTCGGCAACATAGGGACAGGCAGAGCGCGCAGACCCGTGCGCGCCGCCGTGATGATCCAGAACGTGTTTGTTGGCAACAGCGGCGGGCAGAGGACTGCCCGCCCTACCAGCGTGCCAATGTTAAGCCATAGCTGCTAAATGGCCGGGCTATTTTCAAAGACAACCCTCGGCAGACCCCACTAAACACACACCCGTTTTTTGCAAAAAATTCGCCGAGGATTTCCGGCATGGTCAGGGCGACGATGATTTGGCGGCGTCAAGGTGCCGTCTTTTTTGCGGCGCGCTGCTCAAACACCAGAACGCAGACGACCATGAAAACCAGCAGCACCAGCGAAGCGGAGAAACGGCCCAAGGCCAGACCGCCTTGGGCCAGCGGCTTGTCAAAGAAATCCCCGAGCACCGCGCCCAACGGCCGGGTCAAAATAAAGGCCGCCCAAAACAAAGCCGGGTGCGATATTCTGGTGAAAAAATAAAGCGCGGCAACGACGGCCAGCAAGCCGCCAAAAAGCGCGGCGGAATTCAAATAACCAAAGCCGGCGGTATCGGCCAGCCAATCGCCGAGCGCGGTGCCCAAGGTCTGCGAAAACATGATGGTGACCCAATAAAAAATTTCCGACTTGGGCGAACTGACGGTGTCGATGGACACCGAGCCGAGCGTCCGATACCAAACCGCCAGGGAGGCGACCAGCAAACCCAGCAACAACAACGACCCGCCGGCATAGCCAATGCCCAGGGAGCGGTCCGCAAAATCCGCCAGGGTGGTGCCCACGGTCGTGGTGGCAATGATGGTGGCCCAATACAAAAACGGATGAAAGCGCTCCGCCCGGATTTGCGCGAAAACAAAGGCGAGGAAGCAAACGGCGAAAATCCCCGTGCCCACCAGGTAACCCAGGTTCAGGGACATCGAAACCGCGTCGCCCGCAGTCTCGCCCAAAGTCGTCGCGGCGATCTTGATGAGCCAGAAAACAAGGGTTACTTCCGGGACCTTGCTGAAAAGTTTTTCGTCGGTTGATGACATGGGGATCATGCTGGCGGGCCAATTATTTTCTGCAAATTATCTGCCCACAAAAAACAACTCCAGCCAGGCGGGGCCGGTGTAGCGCTGGTTGCGCGGAGGAGCGCCCGCTTGATTGGATGAGGCGGCCGGAGCGACCTGGGCAGATACGGCATTGGTTCCAGACGGACGTTCGGTGCAGATCAAAACAATCCGGTTGTGCTTCGTGTCGAGCGCCGAGGTTTTACAGCCCGGCTTGGTTGGCACGGTTTGCACCACCGCAAAATTCGTGGGGCTGCTTTCCCTGATGATGGTCAGCGTGCCGTCGCGCTGGGAACTCCACGCCTCCATGGTGGCGGGATTGAAGCCACCGCCATCCGTGCCGCTGCCGAGCGGCAGCGTGGCCAGCACCCTGCCGTCGTCGGCATTCAGCACGACGCAGACGTCGGGTTTCGCGCACATGGCGAACAGGATGTGGTTCTTCACATCCAGGCCAAGGCCGGCCGGTTCGCCGGCGGTTTCACCGAGGTCCAACTTGGTGATCAGCTTGAGCGCCCTGACATCCACGACGGCAATTTTCTTCTCGTCCTCGATGGCCACATACAGCTTCCCCTGCCCGTCGCTTTGGGACTGTTCCACCGCGCCGCCGACCTGCAAGGTGCCGGTGACCGAGCCATCCTTGGGATCAATCGCCGTGAGGTTGGGCGCTTCATGGCTCAAAACATAGATGCGATGGGTCACCGGCTCCAGCATGATGCCGTCGGGCCGGCCCGGAACGTCAATGTCCTTGAGCTTCTGCATCGTCGCCGTGTCGAACATGGCGATCTTGCCGGCGCTGCTGAACCCGTGATGGGTGGCAGTGTCAACGGCCACACCGCGGCCGCCGCAATTGGTGACGGCCCCGATATACTGGTGGCTGTCCAGGTCGAAAACAAAGGTCTGCCCGCCGCGCGGCACATAAACGCGCCGGCCAGCGTTGTCAACCGTGACAAAATCAATGCCGCCGTTCCCCATAAGCCGGGTGGTGGCGAGCACCCGGTAAGGCGAATGGTCTTGGGCCAAGACATTGCCAGCCAGCAGGCCGAGGCCGGCCAAGGAAAAAATGAGGAGGTTTTTCATCAGGTGAATTTGAGGTTGCGAGCGGGTGTCTGGTTACAGTTAATTGTCATCCAGCCCCACACGGCGATAATTTGTGGTAAAATACCAAGTTTTCTCGGGGCAAGGCAATCCTCTGGCAGCAATATCTTCGCAGCAGGATTATCGGCTCCCCCGAGGAGAAGGAAGCACCGGCACACGTTTTTATTTTCTTAATTGACCGTCCGATAAATTCCGCTTTCCGTATTTCCAAAGACGCGGCGCATGATTATTCCCCACAGTTACATCAGATCAAGAGGTCGATGGAAAAGGGTTGAAGTCTTTTAAAATCAGTCCAGCATGGCCATGCCAATTGATGTTCAGGATCCTGTTTAGAAGCCGTTTTCAAAACCCAAAAGGAACCCATTTTACCAGCATCACCTTAGCGAACATGAAAACCAAATTAATCCTACTGCTGACATTGACGTGGGCGATGATTACCCCGGCGCAATCCCCCTATTCCGGAATCTACAGCGGGACGGTGGTGGACACCTTCTACAACGATCCCAACGCCGGCACCTTTGCGGTTTTCATCGGCACGAACGGACAGGCAACGGTTGTGGGCTACGACGTGGACAGTTTTGCAAACTTCACCGGCGGGCAGGCGGGCGGAGTGGCGGCGCAATTCAATGTTCCCGCCAACGGCAACTGGAGTTTCACTAACAACAATTCGATTTATGGCTGTAAGGGTGCCGGCTTAATCACCAACGGCATGTTCTCCGGAACACTGACCTTTACCAATGGCGACACGGTGCTATTGACGAATGGTTACCAGCAATCACCCTTAGGCACTTTCCAAAATGCGGCGGGTTATTATAGCGGAATATTTTCCGGCAATTTTGGCGGCCCAGTTTCGGGAACAAACATATGCATATTATCCGCAAACGGCCAGTTTGTCGTATGCACCTTTATCAATGGGGCGCTGAATGATGGCGGCCAAGGTCAGGTTGGTTCCAACAATAAATTCACCTCAACTAACTTTGCCAGCGGAACAACGATAGGAACAACGGTATCCGGCACCTTGACCAATGCAACACTCAAGATCGGGGGGACATCCACCAATCAATACGGTGGGGCAGCATGGACGATGAGCCGCTCGAACTATATTTTTCAGGTGGCAACGACCAACCTGCCGAATGGCGTGACCACCGTGGCTTACAGCCAGACGCTGACGGCCTACGGGGGACCGACGAATTACACCTGGGGAATCGCCGCGGGCGGCTTGCCCGCGGGTTTGAGCCTGTCGAGCGCCGGCGTGATTTCCGGAACGCCGACGACCGCGGGAAACACCAACCTGACCGTCCGGGCGACAAATGCCCTGAGCGCCACGGCAATACAGGCGCTGTCCCTGAGCATTTATTCGTTTTCATCCGCGGTGACTTTTGCGGTCACACCGGCAGTCGTGAGCAACACCTATCCCGGAACCATCACCCTGTCGGCGAGCAATCTGGCCGGCGGCGAGACGGTGCTGGTCCAGAAGTATCTCGACCTCAACACCAACGGCGTCATTGACGGCAACGACATGCTGGTGCAGCAGTTCAATTTGACGGACGGCCAGGCGGGGATGGTGATCGGCGGCGTGACCAATTTAAACGTGCCCGGCGACGGGAACACCACGGCGAGCAACATCACCGCGACGTTGAATTTTAAGAACGGTGATTTCATGCAGAACCTGGTCGGGAAATATCTGTACAAGCTCTCCAGCCCCATTGGCCATTTTGCGCCGATCACCACCAATTTTACGGTCACCAATTTTCCCTACGCGCAATTGTTTAAAGGCAACGTGGTCAGCAACAGCACCAGCACAACCTTATCGAATGCCATCGTGCTTTTGTTTCCGCCGCCACGCGCGGGACACAGCGGGCCGGGTGGAAACCCGCTGGCCGGCGTGGTGGCAAACAACGCCGGAGCCTATTCCATAGCGGCGCCGGCGGGGATTTACACGCTGGCGGCCTTTTCCACCAATTATGTCGCCAACTTCAAAAATGCGCCGGTGCTCACTTTGACCAACAATGCCACTTACAACACCAATCTGACCGCCACCGTAGCGACGACCAACATCAGCGGCAGAATGGTGGATGCCGCCAACAACAATCCCGGCCTGCCCGGAGTATTCATGCCGGTGGATTCCACCAACGGCTTGATAGCGATCAGCTGCACCGACGCGAACGGCAATTTCAGCATCCGGGTCACCGCCAACAACCAATGGAAACTGGGCTCGTCGGATGAAGGGCTGATTGTCCATGGCTATGTGGGATGGAACAACGGCATTTACACCAACTCCGGGGCGACGAATGTCGTGCTGGCCTATCCGCTGGCCACCGCCCTGTTCTACGGCAGCGTCAAAGACAATCTGGGGAATCCCCTGGCGGGAATTGACGTCAACGGTTATGACACGGTCAGCAATTATTATTCGATGGACGGCTACACGGACACCAACGGCAACTACTTTCTGGGCGCGCTTGGCCTGGGGAACAGCGATGCCTGGCAGATGTATTTAAGCAACGAGAGCGCGCCCACCAATTACGCCTTCACGCAACCGCAGTTTAATCAATACGGCGGCACGAATTTGACCGCGGGCCAGGCCGTGCTGCAAAATTTCACCGGCATCCTCGGAACCAACCTGATCACCGGCAAAGTAAAGTTCAACGGTACGAATATCGTCGGCGTGGGCGTGTGGGCTTCCGGAACCGGCAGCGTCTCCAATTACTCCCAATACGCGGACACCGATACAAACGGCAATTATTCATTGAGCGTGCCCAATGGCACATGGACGGTGGGTCTCAATATCAATGGCGGCAACGATAGTCTGGACGGCCTATTCGGCAGCGGCACCTATCAGCAACCCAACACCCAGAATGCGGTGATCAACAACAACAACTCCACCAATAATTTCAACGTCCTGCCCTGTGGCGGGGTTGTCTTCGTGACAACCTCACCGCTGCCCGTCGGCGAGGTCAATGCCTTTTACAACCAATCCATCCAGGCTTCCGATTGCAGCGGCATTTACAACTGGTCGCAAACCGGCGGCACCTTGCCGGGCAATTTGAGCCTCAATCCCAACGGACAATTATATACGCTCTCGGGCTATCCCACCAACAGCGGCACGTTCACTTTCACCATTCAGGTCAACGACGGGGGAAGCAGCACCACCAACTGGCAATTTTCCGTGACCATCAGCAATGCGTTGCAGATCACCACCACCAGTCTGCCCAACGGTACCAACGGCTCGCCTTACAGCCGGCAACTTCAGGCCACAGGCGGCCAGCCGCCTTACACCAACTGGTTTCTCTATTCCGACAGTCTGCCGGCTAACCTGAGTTTGTCAGCCAGCGGCCTCATTTCCGGCACGGCGGCCACCAGCGGCACCTTCAATTTCACGGTGGGCCTGTTTGACACCCTCGGCGGCACAAACACGCAATCGCTGACGCTCTCGCTTAACAGCACCAACGCGGCAACGCCCCCGCCCATGGGCGTCACGTCGGCGAACGGGCAGGTATTGATTTATTACTCCACGTCAGGCTCCAATTTTGTGCTGCAGACAGCCACCAACCTGAACGGGCCGTGGGTGCCCGCGAGCAACGGAGTGCCAGCCATTTCCTACTATTTCACCAACAGCGCGCCCGTGCAATTTTACCGGCTGCAATGATTACCATCCACGGCGGCCCTACGCAGCGGTGTTCATAGGTCCGGGGCCGGGGCGGCAGGGGCAAGCGGCGGGCACGCCAAATGGCACCACTGATCCAAACAGACAGCGAACGCCTGGTTGTACAGAGCGGTTCAGGCCCGGATCATTGTGAGCAGCATCTTGAACCGGGTCAGGGCCTTGAGTGCGTGCGGCTGGCCGGCGGGCAGCAGGATCATCCCGCCACCGGGCACGCGACATGATTTTCCGGAAATCATGATTTCCGCCTCGCCTTCCAATATCTGCACCAACGCGTCAAAAGGGGCGGTGTGCTCGCTCAACCCCTGCCCTTCAGCAAAGGCAAAGAGGGTCACGTTGCCGCCGGGCTTTTTAAGAATCTCCCGGCTGACGACCGCGCCGTCCTGATAATTGACGAATTCAACGGTTCTGGCCACCAGTGCAGCGGGCAGGCCTTTCGGTTTTGGGGAATTGCTCATTTTCTTGGCGACCCGCACGGCCCCGGAAATTTTCACGAGGGAAACTTTTTTCGCCATGACAAAGATTAGAGAAGCGGCAAGCCTTCGTCAATTGGCGGATGGCCGGGTCAGTTTCTTTTTATACGCTCCAGCGAAATTGTGTCCTGACAGCGGACGGATCCCGTTACCCTCATTACCACCCGGTTTTACTCATGGGCGCGCAGTGTGTGGTTAAGCTTGAAAGTTCGAACATGGCGGGTATTTTGCTTCCGTTTGAGAAGCTCACAAAATATTTTCCAAACGACAACCCGGCGGAGCATCGTTTTATTAATCATTTTTGCATTAACCGCTTTCGGGAGGTTGGACGGCCCTGCCCAAAGCAACAAGGCCGGGCGAAAAGATTTACATCCCAAGCGGGTATTAATTCTCTATAGCGAAGGGCGGGACACTCCCGGCAACATTTCAATGCAACAGGCCTTTCAGATGGAACTGGAGAAACTCAGCACGGCCAAGATTGATTTTTTTGAAGAGCAACTGGATACGGGCCATTTCACTGACAAAGAACATTTTAAAATATTCACAGATTACCTCGGGAAGAAATACACCCAAAAGGACCTCGACCTGATCATGGTTTTTCCGAGCGGAAATTATGCGCTGGCAGGAGCCTTGCCCGACGCCTTGTTTCCCGAGGTGCCGGTGGTATTTGCCGCAGTCAACGATCTGGAAGTGCCCTATGACATCGGCAAACTCGGCGTGACAGGCATCATCCAGCGCAACGATGTCCGCGGCACCCTCGGCCTGATTTTACGTTTGCAACCCGAAACGCATGAAGTGGTGGTGATTGGCGGCAAATCGGAAATGGATGGCAAATCCCTGAGCCGGGTCATCAAGACCGCGCAGGGATTAGAGGAAGTCCAGTTTAAATTCTGGACGAACCAACCGATGGCCGAATTGCTTACCACCGTAAAGCTGCTGCTGCCCGGCACAGCGATATTATTGAGCTCATTCCACCGCGATGCGAGTGGAGAGCCCTATTCAACGGCACAAGTCGCGCAAATGCTGGCACCCCTGGCCAGCGTTCCGATTTACGTCATGAACGGAATGGCGGTGGGGAGCGGAGCGGTGGGCGGAGTCGTGGCCGATTCACAAGCACTGGGCGAGCGCAGCGGACAGCTGGCTTTCAAGGTGATGGGAGGCATCAAACCTGAATCGGCGCCGATGGAAGTCGAAACCAAAGGCACACCGATGGTGGACTGGCGCGCGCTGCAGCACTGGCATATCAGCGACAACCGGATCCCCAGTAATTGCCTGGTTCGCTACCGGCCCAATACGCTATGGGGCATGCATAGAAATCTGATCGTATTTATCCTAGCGATCTTTGTCATGCAGACGGCGACGATCGTCGGGTTGCTCGCGCAGCGAAGGCGGCGACACGAGGCGGAGCGGGAGGTGCTGGCGCAGCGGATGGAGCTGGCGCATGTCACCCGCGTGTCAACCTTGGGACAGTTAACCGCCATGCTGGCCCATGAGCTGGGCCATCCGTTGGGAGCTATTTTAAGAAACACGGAGGCGGCGGAAATATTCCTGAAAAAAGAACCGCCGGAGCTGGAGGAAATCCGCACCATTCTGGAAGACATCCGCAAGGACGACCAGCGCGCCAGCAGGGTGATAGACCGGCTACGATCGCTGTTAAAACGGCGCAGCCTCGAACTTAAAACCCTGGATCTCGGCGAATTGCTGTACGAAGCCGTCACGCTGACCAAGCCCGATGCGCGGGCGCGCGAGGTGAATTTGATATTAAGCCTGCCGCCAAAGCTGCCCCCCGTATACGGTGATCGCATCCATCTACAGCAAGTATTGTTGAATCTGATTATAAATGGGATGGAAGCGATGGCAGAGGTCGAAAAAAGCGGGCGACAATTGACGATAAGCGCCGAAATCAAAAACAACGGGCAGGTCGAAGTCGGGGTGAGCGATTGCGGCCAGGGAATTCCCCCGGACAAATTGAAACAATTATTCCAACCGTTCTTCACGACCAAGCCAGGAGGCATGGGCATGGGATTGGCCATTTGCAAAACAATCATCGACGCACATGGAGGAACCATCGGCGGCGAAAACAATGTCCCGCACGGGGCGGTTTTCAAATTCACACTGCCACCCCAGCCAAGCAATTTATGATTGCCCCACCCGAATCAGGGACAATTTATATCGTCGATGACGACTTATCCTTCCTGAAGTCCATATCGCGATTTCTCCGCGCATCCGGCTACCGAGTGCAGACCTTTGAATCGGCGGAAGAATTCATCCAGCAGCTGGCTCCAGAAATGTCGGGCTGCGTGCTGTCGGATTTGCAAATGCCCGGATTGAACGGTTTGGAATTGCAGGCGGCCCTGGCCAAGTCGGCAAACCCCCTGCCGGTCGTCTTTATTTCAGCGCAACTGGACATTCCGAAGACGGTGCAGGCGATGCGAGGCGGGGCAGAAGATTTTATAACCAAGCACAGCTCCAAAGAGGAATTGCTGGACGCCGTCCGGCGGGCCTTAGAACGCGGCGCACAGGAGCGGAATGAGCGCGAGCGAGTGAAAAAAATACGCGCGCGGGTCGAGCGGTTGTCGGGGCGCGAGCTGGAGGTGTTGGAACAAGTCGTGCGCGGCGGGATGAATAAACAAATCAGCGCGAATCTAGGAATCGCCCTCCGCACCGTAAAACTGCATCGGACCAATCTGACGCGAAAGCTGCAGGTGCAATCAACGCCGGAATTGACCCGGCTGGCGGAGGAACTCGGTTTGTTCACGCATGACAAATCACCCTGACTTTTCCGACTCATAAGCGCCCAACATTAAAGCTGCCCCTAAGGGCAGTTGTCGCCGGAGGAAACGAATGATAAGCTGCCAGCAAATCCTGCAACTAATATTATGAAACAACCGAACAAGAAAGCTTTTACCCTCATTGAACTGTTGGTCGTCATCGCGATCATCGCGATTTTGGCGGCCATGCTGCTGCCGGCGCTGTCGGCGGCCAAGAAACGGGCCCAGCGTATC